>Ga0070684_100000347_pt1 | contig 31814 bp, 27 predicted proteins | sample KBSC723LmetaG_FD_65653 | JGI IMG/M metagenome (GOLD analysis project Ga0070684, IMG submission 65653) | Corn rhizosphere microbial communities from Kellogg Biological Station, Michigan, USA - KBS C7.2-3L metaG | ecosystem: Host-associated > Plants > Roots > Rhizosphere ...
AAATGACTGACAAAATAACTTTCTAAAAAATCGGGTTAATAGAGATGCCCTATAAGGTTGTCGTGTCTGTATCGCGCTTTTCTACTAAGGTAATAGGTCGAGGGCTGGGGGTATCGTTCGAACAAATGTTCGGTTTTGTGGGGAAGAGGCGCATTCACCACATAAGGCACAATAGAAACATAGGAACACATAGGATAATCTGAATTAAGAATCTAATGTTGATTCTCCTTGTGATGAAGCCTATGTGTGGTGAATTAATCGATCCAGGACACGTTACAACAATAGTGAAATGTAACTAATGCCGCATAAACGTCAGTTCACCGCCTAAAATATACATTTCGCACATAAACACTTTTTCACCGGCTAGTTCCCATATTATCTTTATGTCGTCAAAAGAAATTAAATAAAAAAGCTAAAAAGAAACGTTATGAAAAAGATGATCATGGTACTGGCATTTATCGCGGTAGCGATCAGCAATGCGGCCATTGCTGGCACAGGTGGAGGAGAAGTCGACAAACGTGTCAGGAAAGCTTTTGAGAAGGAATATGCAGGTGCCGTAGATGTAAAATGGTACGTTTTTAATGAATACACCAAGGTTGATTTCACGTTAAATGGAATGCAACTGGTAGGTTTTTACAGCAAGGAAGGCGATCTGTTGGGAGTAGCAAGAAATATCGCTTTTACATCTTTACCACTTATGCTCCAGATCGAACAAAGAAAAGAGTATAAGGACTACTGGATCACAGAGATCTATGAACTGTCAAAGCCTGATGGAACGAGATATTACCTCACTGTTGAAAATGCTGATAGAGTGATCAAGTTAGGTTCAACCGGAAGCGATAACTGGGAAGTTGTTAGAAAACAAGAAAAGCAATAGTTAGAGCAGTCATATATATAGTGTATAGTACAGCCCAGACCCGTAAGTCTGGGCTTTTTGATTTAGGTCTATTCTTATTTTTTCTCGCTACTGACAAGATGTAAGTATGTTAAAATAAATGAAAGACGCCAGGTCTAATGAGATTGACTATTCGAAATAATCAACAATCAGTTTAATCTTATTTTTGTAGTCATTCCCAAATTCATCATTTTTCAAATAATACGTTTCATTTGTAGAATCATACGAATATGCGCCTACTTTAGACTGTCCATCTTTCCCATATTTGTCACGAATGTCTTCTGCTAGCAACTTTTCAATTTTATATTCAGGAAATAATTTTTTGCATATTTGATAATGAGAATTTCCCTCTTTGATATTATTGTCAAATAGAGCGGCCACCTTTTGTATTTTCAAATCACTACATAACTTTAAAACATTTTCAATTTTACTGTTTGAGCCTGCTCCATATCCAAAAAAAGTGAAATCATATTTTTCATTTCTAGAATAGTCTGTTATTAATCCCACATCTTCTTGCCCCTCAACAACAAAAATTTTATTCGCAAAAAATAAGTTTTTTGTTTCAACACCATTTAATTGAGGATTTCGTTTGCCAGGATTGTTGATTATTGCTGCAATTATTGGATCACAAAACTTGCCAACTATAGTTTCACTTAAGTATCTATTCATTTTGAAAACGGAGCATCCATTTTGTAAATACTGCCAATTAATTAAATATGGGGAGTGGGTAGAGACGAATACTTGTTTAGTAATGGCCAATTCCGCAAGCGCTTTTTGAATGCTCAATTGATTTTCCGGATCTAGAAATGCTTCTGGCTCCTCAATCATAATAATTCTAACAATATCATTTCTCTGGTACTCTCGGATTTGATTCATGATGATATTGTAACGGGCCTCACCAATACCAGAATTCGCAAATGTCTTTGGATAATAAGCCTCCCTTCGATTTTTACATCTCAGCCTTTTAGATAATTTGCCCGTTCCATCCAATTCTTCATATTCTTCAGAGTTATATAAAAAATCTTTTTCAATTCTTTTACTTTGTTCTGGATTGATTTCTTTATAAGTCTTACTCTGAAGGCCACCCTGACTGTCATTTTCTATAAAGATCTTTACCAAGTATAGATTCTTATCAATTTTTTGACTTGGTCTTACCCCCAAAACAGATAATGAAGAAGGCAAAAAAGTTTCTAAAAATTTTGATTTACCCGAACCAGACTGCCCTACAATATAATTCAGACCGCTACCAACGTTTCTTCCATCGGGTAGCGAAAAAGCCACGTCGGTTTCCTTTATAAATGGGTGGTCCGTTAACGATATGCCTTTTATGAACATATACTAAATTAGCATTTTGATTGTCAAAGCGGCTAGAAAAAGTGTGGTGAATAAAAGCGATTGGAGCGAATTTGCAAATCAAAAAAATTGAGCAGTCTTTTCTTTAATGTTACCTTCCTTTTAAATTTTGAGTCGTTAACATCAGTAAATTGACAAAGAGATATTTTGTAAGCCGAAATTATCTAAAATATCATGGATTCAAGAAGAGATTTTTTGAAAAAAGCATCGGTGCTGGCCAGCGGTGCGGGTTTGTTTCATGTATTACCCAAGTCGCTGGCAAAAGCGATTGCAATCAACCCGGCGCCCGGCAGTACTTATATGGATGCTGAACATATCGTTTTATTGATGCAGGAAAACCGCTCATTCGATCATACGTACGGTACACTGCAGGGTGTACGCGGTTTTAATGATCCCCGCGCGATCAGGATACCCGGCAACAACCTTGTGTGGTTGCAACCAAATAAAAAAGGTGAGACTTATGCTCCATTCCGATTTGATATCAAAGGCACAAAAATTACCTGGATGAATTCATTGCCTCACTCATGGACGAACCAGGTAGATGCAAGAAACAATGGCAAGTACAATGGTTGGCTCGACAATAAACATTCCGGCGTTGATGATTACAAAGCAATGCCTCTCACGATGGGTTATTATACCCGCGCGGATATTCCCTTTTATTATTCGTTCGCCGATGCATTCACAATTTGTGATCAGAGCTTTTGTTCTTCGCTTACGGGCACAACTCCAAACCGCTTATTTTTCTGGACAGGTACTATCCGTGAAAGGTCCGATGAAAATGCCCGGGCAAATGTGTGGAATGAAGATGCCGACTATTTAACCATGGTGAACTGGAAAACTTTTCCGGAGCGGCTCGAAGAAAACGGTATTTCATGGAAGATATACCAGAATGAATTGAGTGTGGGTGTGGGCTTTGAAGGAGAACAAGACGGATGGCTGGCAAACTTTGGCGATAACCCGATAGAATATTTTAAACAATACAATGTAAAGCTGCACCCTGAATACATCGCTGCTCTTCCTAAGATGGCCAAACAATTAACTGAAGAGTTGGAAAAGAGGCAACAAAAATTAAAGAAACTTGCAGCAAACAGCAAAGAAGCAAAGCAAATAACTGAAGAAATAAAATGGATCAAAAAATATATTGACATCAATACGGAGGATCAGAAAAATTGTACGCCTGAGAAATTTGAAAGCCTGTCGCAATTCGAAAAAAATATTCATCAAAAAGCTTTTGTCACTAACCGCAACGATCCTTTTTATCATGAGCTTACTTCGATAAAGTACAACGATGGCCATGAAGAAAGAGAAGTTAAAATTCCAAAGGGCGACGTGCTTTACCAGTTCCGCAAAGATGTTGAAAGCGGGCAGCTTCCAACGGTATCATGGCTGGTGGCGCCGGAAAATTTTTCGGATCATCCTTCTTCCGCGTGGTATGGCGCGTGGTATATTAGTGAAGTGGTAGACATACTCACCAGGGATCCGGAGGTTTGGAAGAAAACAATCTTTATTCTCACGTATGATGAGAACGACGGCTATTTTGATCATGTTCCTCCGTTCGTGGCGCCGCATCCGACCAAAAAAGAAACTGGCTTCACCTCGAATAATATTCACACCGGTGTGGACTATGTCAGCAATGAAGACCAGCAATCGATAAAAGATCATGCAAGAGAAAGTTCGATCGGCCTGGGTTATCGCGTTCCGCTTGTGATCGCATCACCCTGGAGCCGGGGCGGCTGGGTAAATTCTCAGGTATTTGATCACACTTCATCCCTTCAATTCCTTGAAAAATTTCTCAGCCAAAAGTTTGGAAAGAAAATAGAAGAGCCCAATATCAGTGCGTGGCGAAGAACAGTGTGTGGCGATCTTAGTTCAGTATTTCGCCCATATAATGATGAAAAATTAAATAAGCCGGAGTTCCTGGCTCGCGATGAGTTTGTCGAAAGCATTCACAAAGCTCAGTTCAAAAACCCGCCTTCCAATTATAAACGGTTAACAAAAAAAGAAATTGAACAGATCAACAAACAACCTCACTCCTCTCCTTTTATGGCCGTACAGGAGCAAGGTGTTCGTTCAGCCTGTGCTCTTCCTTATGAGTTATATGCTGACGGCATGTTAACTGATGACAAAAATTTATTTGAGATATCGATGAAAGTTGGAAATGATTTCTTTGCAGGGTCAACTGCAGGCTCTCCATTTTACGTGTATGCACCGGGCAAGTATAGAAACGAACAAGTGAGAACATGGGATTATGCAGTTGCCGCAGGAGATGAATTAACAGATAACTGGGTTGTCAATGATTTTGAAAAGGGTCAGTATCATCTAAGGGTTTACGGTCCCAATGGTTTCTTCCGGGAATTCAGCGGCGATAAAAATGATGTGCCTGTTGATGTGAAGATCAAATATGAAGAGAGAAATAATAAACCCACGGGCAATATTATTTTGCAGATCAACAACAGGGATAAACAAGCACAAACTATCGTCATCACGGATAATTCCTACAAAGCGGGGACAAAGGAGCAACTAGTAGATACAGCGGTCTCAAAAGAAATTACTCTTGACACCAGCAATTCATTTGGATGGTACGACATCAGCATAAAATTAAAAGGTCGCTCATCATTTGAGAGAAGATATGCGGGTCGGGTAGAAACAGGTGCTGCAAGCAAGACAGATCCTTTCATGGGACGATCTGCTTAAAATTAATAAGGGCTGAGCTCTATACTGAGAGCTTTCCCTTCTTCCCCCGGCTATAAAAAACATAGAGTGGATTGCCGGGAAGTCCGGGGCCCCGGACGAGAGAACGGGAAGAAAATATGCAGGCTCGCGCAGAAATTGCCCGGCAAAACCAATCCTTTGATGGAAGCAGTCGTTTTATAAATGATTATGCCTAAGCCATCCTGTTGGGAACAATGACACGACCGCTATCAAAATTTTTTACTTTTTTAAAATGTTTTTTAGATTTATAGCGCGATCCAAAATTTGATTGTCTATGACACGAGTCCCCTCCTTCGCAGCTTTTATTTTCCTGGTTCAGCTGGTCAGTTACTCAGCGCATTCACAGTCTCTGTACGAAATAAAGTTTTCGGACAAACAAAAGAATCAATACACAGGATTTCTTGTCTTTTTTAATGAGACCAATGCCTACATGCGCATCGCTTATTATTATGACAAGATCTATAATGTAGTGAACGTGAATTACACATCACGGAATGGTGTCAATAAACAGGGAGACAAATATTCAATGCTTACAGGTTACAATCCAACATATATCACCGACAACAAAGCCAACCGCGGCTATAACCCTGATTATTTCATCTGGTTTTATGACAACACTTCCCAAAAATGGGGTACGCCCTATACGACGGACGACTCATTGTTAAACCCGAATAATTATATCCGCGTTAGTGCATACACTCAACTAAGTCCCCAAAATATTACTGATGAATATCTTCGTCAATTTTTTGGCAACTATGAACAACAATATTTTTCGTTGAAAAAAATGTGTGGTCTTACAACGGACAATACGATCACAACGTACAACAATGGGAACAAGTCTTCGACCTTGCACCTTGTGATGGTCGCCAATACCAATGACCCTTCAATTGGCACGGGTTGTGCCAGTGATGAAGCCAATCTGAAAAATGAGTTCCGGCAGGTAGCTGATGCATTGGGGATATCTTTCAGGCAATACACAGTTGACGGCTCCTCCTTTTCAAAAGAAAATGTAGTTTCTGCAATAAACTCGTTGTATCCCGGGAGCAATGATGTCGTTCTTTTTGTATACAGGGGACATGGGTTTCGGTGGAAAGATCAAACCAACGACTGGCCCCGCATGGATCTGCGTCCTTCCTCTTATGCTGACATCACGGAAAACAGTTCAATGAACCTGTCAGAAGTATACAGTGCTCTTAAAAACAAAGGTGCAAGGTTGAATATCATTCTTGCCGACTGCTGTAATAGTGAGGTCAATGCTTCACCCGTAACGAACAGCAATTATCTCACTTTTCAATTTGACAATAACTCTGATGTGTCGAAACTGAGAAAGCTTTTCATGAATAGCAATGGTATTCTTTTATCCTCGGCCGCACAAAAAGGAGAAGTCTCCTGGACCACATCACAGGGTGGATTGTATTCGATGAGTTTTTTACAGGCGCTTAGAGAAGGCATCAGTTATCTCAGCAATGATCCGTGTAGTTGGAACAATATTATTTCGAAGACCATCAGCCTTGCACGCAATAAGTCCACTCCCACTTTTTGCTCAAATTGTACTCTGCAGGATGGCATAAAGTATGTCAGTATAGCTGGTGATTATTGAGAAGTGTAAAGGCAAATGCGCGGATCTCACTTATGCGTTAAAGGAATATAGACCAGTCTATCCCAATTTGATCTTCTCTCATCAAGGATTCTATTCGCAATCTTATCAGAATATATGGTGGCGCCCGAAGCATTCAAGTGGGGAATGTCTGCAAACAGATTCCTGTTGTTCAGCAAACCACTGTCCTGGGAGTAATCAAAAAAACGGACCTTATATCGTTCGGCAATCGCTTTACCTAAGACCAGGGAATTGCTCGGATAAGTAGCTTTGACAAAGCTTGGCGAAGTAATGATGTAGAGTTCAATTTTCGCATTGATGCAATCCGCAATAAAGGATTCGTATGCTTTGACCTTATTATTATCCAGTGGTTCGTTTATGAAACTGCTGTCGCATTTAATTGGTTCCGGCCAGGTTTTATTGACCGCGACAAAACCCTTGACATCTTCCCTTCTCTTTTTGTTTAAGTCCGAATTGCCCGCAGAAATTGTAACAACTAAAGAATTGTAAGGATATATGTTAGAGATCAGCTTATACTTTTCATAAGGTCCCTTCAAATCTATAATACTGTCAATTTCAGGATGTGTTTTGTAAAAGGGTAAGAGCGTTGATAACCTGTCATAACTTTCCTGGGCCTGACTAAATTCATCTTTGTCGAAAGCCAGAATAATCATTTTCGGAGAATATCTTTTCAAAACGGCCTTTAAAACAGCATAATCGTAAAAGATGCTCATTGCATCCCGTCCTACATTGTAGGCGGATAGCTTTAAGCGCTTTTCAAATGTTGGGGGAATGTAGTCATGAACAGCCGTCGAAGCACCAAATATTAGCAGATCCTCCCTGCTGTTTTCCATTGCGTACCTCGTCCTGAAGTCAACCCCTGAAGTCTGCCTGAAATAAAACAGTTTCAGTAAGCTGCCAATGCCGAAATCCAGCGCCACTACGATGATCAGCACCAGTGACACCATTTTAAGGAACTTTAAATAAATACTTCTTTTCGATTTTACATCCGGCACGTTCATGTTACCAATTTTGATCCTAAGTGCAGTTGGTCAATTTCTCAAGGTGGATAGCACGGCATGTCGAATCCTTTGGAACGCCGCGGTAACCCGACAATTTCACAAAAAGTAAGCCAGTCAGAACTGAAAATAAATAAACTGCCCTCCGTCAAAAACACCGATGAGCAGGATAATAATTATTAAGAACGCATAAGAAAACTTCCTGACCAGCCAGTTTTTATTGTTTAGCAGAGAAAACCTGCCTTGATTGTGTTCCATTTGCCATTCAGCGAAAAAGATTAGGAATATTCCCAATATCATGAATGCGATGGTAGAAAAATTACCATAATAAAGGGGCCCGCGGAAGTTCCAGAATATCTTCTTTATAATAACCATTCCCTTTTGGATCGAATCAACGGGCCCGCAAAATAATTCTGAGAATGCAAATAATAAGTATGTGAGGGCACAGCTGAGTGCAATAAACCAACGCTTTTTCGCGAGCTCATATTTCTTAATTAGTGATCTTCTTTGTTTGTACGTTATTGCTTCAATACTCAGAAACGAACCCTGCAGAAGGCCCCAAAAAATAAATGTCAGGGCTGCACCATGCCATAACCCTGAAATGAGAAAAGTTAAGAGAAGTGCGATCACTGTGCCGGCCATAGCAAGTTTTCTGAAGGTAAAGGACAAAGGTGTATAGATATAATCGGTAAGCCGTGAGATGAGCGAGATATGCCATCTGCGCCAGAATTGCGACATTGATGTAGCAAAAAAAGGACGGTTAAAATTTTGCATTACATCAATCCCCATTACGGCGGCTGCTCCAATAGCGATCAGCGAGTATCCACCGAGGTCAGCGTAAACCTGTATCGGGTAAAGAACTACTCCCAGCAATAACGAGGAACCGCTTCGGAGATCAGCCTCCATGAAAATGATATGCACGAGGATCGCAATCCTGTTTGCAACTACCAATTTCATAAAATAACCCCACAGCATAAATTGAAGTCCTTTCACAGCCTTGTTGTAATCAAACTGAAGCCTGCCTTTGAATTGAGAAAACATATTGGATGCCCTCTCAATGGGGCCTGATAATACGATCGGGAAAAATGAAAGGAATAAAGCAACAATACCAGGATTCTTTTCTGATTCGATCTCTTTATTGTACACATCAATCACATAACCTAGCGCCATAAATGTGTAAAACGAAATACCGATGGGAAGGATAAAACTTATGTCGGGTAACGGCCATCTTATTCCAGCTACGTCTAATAAATTATAAATACCGGTATTGACAAAGTTGTAGTACTTGAAAAAGAATAAGGGTAATAATGTTATAACTATATCAAGTATTAATAACAGCTTTCGACTTCGGTCCGCTTTTGCCTTATCAATTAAAATGGCAAAAAAATAAGTAACCAATGTTGCAGCAACAAGTAAAACAGCATAGACCGGCTTGAGATTTATGTAGAAATAATAACTGGCAAGCAACAAGAACCAGCGTCGGTATTTTTCCGGAAGCAAATAATAAATCAATATCACCGCCGGGAAAAAGATCAGGAACCCAAAGCTGGTAAAAGTCATTAGAAAAAATTGGCTGTTTAAGGGTATATATCTAATTAATCAATATCGATTTTGATTCAATTAACCTTATCAGCGCACCCACATTTTTCAGCTTATTAATCTCTCTCAACGAAAACTTGATAGAAAAAGCATGCTCCACCTCATTGATCATGAGCATATGCGATAATGAATCCCAGGACCCGATGTCATTGGCCGTTAGTTGATCATTCAAAACGATCGTCTCATCGTCAAACACGTTTCTAAATATTGTCGTCAATTTTTCAAGCGTTTCCATCTTCTACAAGCGTTTCTTTCTTTTATATTGGTCGGTGGACCAGGTTAAATAAGATGATTGGGAAAAGTCCTCGGAAATATCCGATTTAGGGGTTAAGGGAATCAAATTACAAATTATCTATAGCAACCGCAACTATTAAGCCAGCGGAAGTTAATGGGGCTAAAGATGAGTCCGCAAAATTTAGGCCAGCCTTAACCGATCTTATCCTTTAGTTTTCTTTTGTCGACCTTACCGTTAGAATTCAATGGAAACTCTCCTTCGATCATCATTTTCGTTGGTACCATGTAAAGGGGAAGCTTTCGTCGAAGGTGTTCAGTTACAGCAGCAATATCGATTTCTCTTCCCTCGATAAACATGGCGAGCTCAGTATTTCCAATAGAATTTGTAAATGTCAGTACGACAGCATTGTTTCCGTTTAAGTATTCCCTGGCGTGATGCTCGATCTCTCCCAGTTCAACCCGGTATCCCTGGATCTTGGCCTGTGAGTCAAGTCTTCCATACAGCATGAGGTTGTCATCGGCTTCAAGATAACACAGATCGCCTGTGCGATAGAACCGTTGAATTATGCCATCACATTCTTTTTCAAAAAAAGCAAGTGCATTCTTCCCGTAACTATTCCAATAACCGGGGGACACTTGTTCGCCACAAATACATAATTCGCCCTTCTCTCCCCTTCGTAAAACATTGCAGTTCTCATCTGCAATGATCGTTCTTACATTCTTCATCGGTTTTCCAATTGACAGCATACCATAAAGCGAGTTGATTGACTCTGCCTCATCAATCTTATAGTATGTACAATAAATTGTCGTTTCTGTAGGACCATAAAAATTATACAACTGTGCGTTACGAACACATTTTTGCCACTGCTGAACCAGGTCGACAGGTGATGCTTCACCTGTAAGAATGCAAGTCTTAAGTGCGGGCAGGTCAACTTCTCCGAAGTAAGGTTTCAGATACCGCAGCATGGACGGAGCCACGGCTGCAAAGGTTAACTTGTGATCCTCAAGCAGACCAGAAACATAGCTGTACTTTATCTGCTCGTGTGGAATTGTATACACACAAGCGCCTTTCGTTAATGGCGTTAAAAAGCATTGCACAGAGACATCAAACGTCAGATCAAAACACTGCAGGCATCTGTCGCCCTCCATGATCGTAAGGCCACTGTCCCAAAAAGACTCCATAAATGCTCCTACATTTTTTCTGCTTATCATAACCCCTTTTGGAGTACCCGTGCTGCCCGACGTAAATAAAATATACGCGAGATGATCATCACCGATAGCAATGTCGTTGACCAAACCCTCTTTTCTGGCTTGCAATCCGGAAGTTTTGATGATCCTTTGTGGTTTAAACCTCGATGTCTCACTTGAATCTAATATCGTACTGATGTCTACCTGTTTTATTATCTCCTCGCACCTGTCCAAAGGTTGATTTGGATGTAACGGAACGTAAGCTTTCCCTTCAAGCCACAAAGCAAAAATCGATGCGTAAGTTTCAATATCATCATTCGCGACTAAACCGATATGAAGTTCGTCGCGCGAAAGATCTTTGACAACGGATCTGATACGGGAGATATGTTCACCAAGTTGAGCGTAAGTACAAAAAATCTCGTTGATGCAAAACGCATTTTTGCCCGGCAATCGATCGATCGCCGAAAGAAGGGGATCAATTACTAGTGTTTGAAATTTAGTTTTGTGTTTAACGCTATCCATCTTTAGCAAATAGCAACAGAAAATATAGTGCCCTAATTTACATATACTGAGACCTGAGATGCTTTTTCTTAAAATTTGATGGGTTTTCCCCGATCAATTTTTTAAATGTTTTATTAAAGTAAGAGATGTTTCCAAAGCCACTTTCATAACAAGCTTCCGTAACGGTTTTGTCTTGTAGCAGAAATTTTTTTGACTGATTGATACGATATTGATTCACAAAATCCGTAAACGTATAGTGAGTTGATTTTTTAAAATACCGGCAAAAGGCGGCAATGGTCAGATGGCATATTTCAGCAACCTCGTTCACGTCAATATTTTTTTGATAATTGGTCTCGATAAATTGATACACCTGGTGCAACCGTTGTTGTTCCTTCAACATCGATACACTGGCAATCGGTTGAGCTTTTAATAATTCTGTCTCACTACTTTCAGCGAGCAAATAAAAGATCTGTAACAGCAATAACAGTTGATCAAAATGGGCCAACGAGGACAATTTCTTTAACTTCTCTCCTGCCACGCGTTTTGTTTCTCCATAAAAAGCCAGTCCTTGTCGTGCCTTTTCAAATAAAGCCTTAATGCTAATCATCTCAGGAAGTGAGAAAAACTCCTTACCGAGAAAATCTTCTTTCATTTGAACGACTACCGTATCCGCCGTGGTTTTCACACCATAGTCAAAATTCAGGTGGGGTATGTTAGGTCCGATCAATGCAAGATCGCTGCCCGCATACTTCGATATGTGATCGCCAATGTGACGAAAGCCATGGTCAGCTTCCACATACACGATTTCAAATTCGGGATGAAAATGCCAATAGAATAGATCATTCAGGTTGGGAGTAAGCAGTATTCGAAAGGAACTGTTTTTATCTGTCGGTATCGCTTCCCGTTTGGCCTTCATTTGGTCCTAATTTGCAAATTTTTCTTCAAAATAAAGGAAATATGTCAATACAGAACAAAAACATGCATTTAAAGATGTAGGTTCCTAGCCTGTCACAATGCTACATTTGATGAGCAAAAACAAAAGACAATGACCCGGAGCAATAGTGAAATTTACACTGACACCGACAAACGAGAGTTACCAACAAGGCTGGGCCGGGGACATGCAGATAAAAAAAATAATGGGGAGATAAAGATATGCAAGCACGCTTCGACAGCTGGTTGGTGTAATAAAAAACATCAACGCTGCCCTTTATTGAATCTCCTATTCATCAATTATTAAAATTTGCTTTATGGAAAATAAAACAATGGCCGCCACAATGGCTCCTACTATGGTTCCGGAAAACGCACATAAAGATATTCCCGGTAATCCATCCACCGCGAAAAGCAGCGCAGTTAAGTTAAATGACAGGAGCAATGGAAAACCACTTCGCGTATTGAGTGAAGACGATTGGAATTTCTGGATAAATAATGGCTACATAGTGATCAGGAATGCTGTGCCGAAAGAGCAAGCATTGGCTACTGCAAACTTTTTATGGGAGTTTGAAGAAAAAGATGCAAACGATCCCGAAACGTGGTACACGCAGCCGCGTGCTGAAATGAAAATGAAAGAACTCACCAATACCGGTATGGTAGAGGTTTACAATAATCAACAATTGTGGAATAACCGCATGACCCAAAAAGTATATGATGCTTTTGTTGACATTTGGGGAACAGAAAAATTATGGGTCACGATCGATAGGGCAAACTTAAATTTCCCTATCCGTCCCGGTTTCGAATACAAAGGGTTTATTCATTGGGATTATGATCCTGAAACAAAGCCGGTGAATGTACAGGGTGTTTTGGCATTGGCAGATCAAACAGATGAAAATATGGGAGGCTTCCAATGCATACCTGAATTATTCCGCACTTATGATACCTGGAAGCTTACACAACCCGGGGACCGTGATCACTTCAAACCAGATATAACAGGCTTCGACCTGGTAAAAGTAAAAATGCAAGCGGGTGATCTGCTCATCTTCAACAGTCTTCAACCGCACGGTATCCGCCCGAACCTCAGCGGCAATAAGGTCCGTATTGCTCAATACATTTCTATGATGCCTGCAGAGGAAAATAACGAACCGTTGCGGCAATGGAGGATCGCCTCCTGGAGAGACAGGATTGCACCCGAAGGTTACGCCTTTCCCGGCGATCCCCGCAAATGGGAGCAAACTAAATATTCAGCTGCGGTGTTAAATGATCTTGGTAAGAAACTATTAGGATTAGAAAATTGGTGAGCAAGGGTGCATCCGGAATTTTCGCATTTGAACCACATATGTTACATAGAAAATATAAGGGTTTCACATAGGTTTTGCCCTATGTGTGGACCTCTGTGACCTATTGTGTTGAATGTGATTCAAATTATTCAAAGCGAAAATTTGGGTGGCAATCGTGAGCTACATATTGTTTGCCCTAATATTGCAGGATGAAATATAAACTTATTCATTCTGCTTTTCTTCTTTTTATCCTTTGTTGCAATTGTTCTCTTCCAAAGAATGCAGCAACAAGTGACAATGTTCTACAGGCTTCTTCTTTATTTCCCTTTGGAAGATATGCCTGGAATGAAAAGCAAGATCTTGAACTCATCAGTTCAGCTATAAATTTTGGCTTTAGTTTCTCAGGCAAAGAGTGCAAGGTGTTTGCATATCTCACGGATACAACTGCGCACAATTATCTTCAATATGAATTGGATAGTGTTTATCAAAGGAGAATAAAGATCGCCGGAAATAAAAGAACTCCATTTATTATCGATGCGGGCAAGGAAGGAAGGCACACGGTTTGGATCTATAAAGCCACCGAGGCGCACACAGGTCCCATCTTTATTGAAAAGATCACGGGGCAAAATTTAAAACCACTCAAAAGGCCGGAAGCGCCATTGATCGAGTTTATCGGCAATAGCATAACATGTGGTGCGGCTGCTGATCCATCCGAGACGCCTTGTGGCACCGGGGTCTATCATGACCAGCACAATGCTTACTACGCTTATGGGCCAAGGGTAGCCAGGGCATTGTCAGTCAATTTTATTTTGACCAGTGTAAGTGGTATCGGGATCTATCGCACCTGGAACATGAACGGGCCTTCAATGCCGCAGGTATATGAAAAAACGGATTTCCAAATTGAAAGCAAACGACTTTGGAATTTTGAAACTTACAAACCTCGTATCGTCAGTATCGCACTTGGTACAAATGACCTTAGCAACGGCGACGGCAAACATGAGCGGTCACCCTTCGACAGCGCCGTGTTTGTAACTGACTACATAAAATTTGTTCAATTGGTAAAATCGAAGTACCCTGTTGCACAAATAGCTTTACTGAGCAGCCCCATGATCAATGGTGAACGAAGGATTCTTTTGCAAAATTGTTTGACCGCGGTAAAAGAAAATATTGACGCATTATATCCGTCTGATAAAAAACTTGCGTTGTACTTCTTCAAACCAATGCAGGCGAAAGGATGCTCGGGTCATCCGAATGTAGAAGACCATGCAATACTTGCTGAGGAACTTGTTCCTTTTTTTAAGAGTCTGTTGTAGGGAGGGTATTAAGGTATTAAGATATTGAGATATTAAGATATTGTAACTCTCACTCGCAGAGTATCCTAATACCGAATATCTAATATCTAATATCCAATATCCGAATATCCAATATCCAATATCCAATATCCTAATATCCAATATCCGAATCAACCACGCTTACTAAAATGCTCCTTCATAGCTTTTGGATAATCCGCCAGCGCTACTTCCGGTTCATCAATCTCGGGGTGCCACATTTTTTCCCATTCAAAACTGTAATAGCCTTTGTAACCGTCTTTGTACAAAATATCTATCGCTTCAAAAATTGGCACTTCTCCCTTTCCCATCAGTTTGTATTGCGGGCCGCCATCTGTAAGCTTTGCATCTTTTATGTGGGTATGATGAATATATTTTTTTAAAAGCGAATAAACCTGCGCCGGGGATTCTTTAGTTATCGTCCACATATTTGCAACGTCCCAAACAAGTCCCACTTTCGGATGATTGACTGAATCCATGATCTTTTTAATTAAGGCGCTCTCAGTAACATCACCATGAGTTTCCATTAATACCATTACAGAAGTCCCGTTTGCATAATTACCCACTTCTTTCAAATTACTTATGATAATGTCAATGGTTTTATCGCGGTCTTCCTTCGGCAGTTTGTTTGGGAATACTCTTACATAGGGGCAATTCAGTTGTCCCGCTAACTCAATAAATCGCCTTGCTTCGTCCAAATGTTTCTGGCGTTCCGCATCATCGTGGTGCATTTCCGCAGACGAACCAAGATCAACAAATCTCAATCCCTTGTCTTTCATCAACCGCATTGTTGCAGAAATATTGTCGGACGCGAATTCTTTGCATTTGGTGAGATCCATTTGGCGCTGTATGCCACGCACCTCGATACCGCTGTACCCATTTTCCGCGGCAAAGCCTGCAATCTTTTCGAATGTCCAGTCAGGACAGCCAAGAGTTGAAAATGATAACTTCAGTTTTTCTTTTTTAAAATCAAAAGCGCTTGCTGATGTCGCTAATGCGAGAAATCCTGCTGATGTTTTCAAAAATTGCCGTCGCGATGAGTATCTCATAGATTTTCTTTTTACAATTAACTATTTCAATCTTAGGAACCGCTCTGCAGTTTGAAAAATATTTTCAATTTCTTTCATTCCTACACCAGGAAATTTGAGTGGCGACCCGGGTTCCATCGAATATTCATTTAATTGCAATTGCCACCAACCCACATTTTTCCATCTGCCCAGTTTATATCCAACATTTCTATAAGTAGCGAAATATTCAAACCCGAGATTTTCATGAAAAGATACGCTTTTATCATTGGGCAAATTGATAACCGCATACAAATTCCGGAATCCCTGTACTTTCAAAATATTGATCAGTGCTGTATATAATGCACGCGCCACACCCATTCTTTGATAATCATCATGAATATATACTGAGCTTTCAATGCTCCATTGATAGGCTACTCTTTCACGATGCTTTGATCCATAGGCATACCCGGCAACGATCCCGTCAATTTCACAAATAAGCCAGGGCCAGTTTTGTAAGTAAGATGTGATTCTTTCCTTAAAGGAATCGATCGTTGGCACTTCTGTCTCAAATGTGTAAGAAGTATTTTCAATATAAGGTGCATAAATTTTTAGAATGGATTCAGAATCGGCAGGTGTGGCTGTTCGGATCATTGACATGTATCGAAGATAATTTATTAAACAATAAATGCCACTGAGACACTGAAGCGCGGATGTTTTTGTGTTTCTGTAATTCCCTGCCTACCAGGTGTGGCAATCGGGCAAAAGAGCCATGGGCGGAAAATATTTCCGATAGTATTTAAGACATTGGTAGACGAATATTGCTTTTTCGTCGCAGCATTTGTCATATCCATTGCTGCAAACTGTTTAAGTGGTTAACTTGCCCCTATGAGTTCGGCCTGGTACCAAAAAAAATGGGTAGCGATCATGCTGCACATAGCAGTGTGGGTGTTTCTTTTTTCCCTGCCTTTTTTATTGCGTCCTTACATGAACAATGAACGGGAACACTCGGAACAGACGCAGTCGGGACCGGCATTGTTGCGCTATTTTATTAACAACATTATCTACGTTGGATTTTTTTATTTTAACGCTGGCTTTCTTGTTCCCCGGTTCATCTACCAGAGAAAATACAAGCAGTATGCCGGCACGATCATTACTTGCTTCATAGCTATATTATTTCTTGGATGGGTTATTTTTTTCCAGTTATTCAAATCACCCGATTTTAATTTACCGGGCCATGTTTTGTTCAACCTGTTTTTCTTTCTTTTCTTTCTCGCAAGCAGTACGGCTTATTGCCTGGTAAAAGACAGGATATATAATGAACGGATAGCTCATGAAAAACAAACTGAGAATTTAAAGACAGAACTATCCTTTCTGAGGTCACAGGTAAGTCCTCATTTTATGTTCAACATCATGAACAACATGGTGGCCCTTGCACGAAAGAAGTCGGAAGTGCTCGAGCCTTCTCTTATCAAACTATCATCCCTACTCCGTTATATGCTCTATGAGACGGAAGAAAAAGTATCGCTGCAGAAAGAAGTTGAATACTTACAAAGCTATATTGATCTGCAGAAGCAGCGGTTTGGCGACAATGTCAGCATAAAATCCTGCATGCAGAAAATTGACAAGAGCTATGAAATAGAACCGATGCTTCTTATCCCATTTGTTGAAAATGCCTTCAAACATGGCACAGGCTTCGTCACAAAAGCTCCGGGATCAAACCTGGTTTTATATAATATTGCAGAGATAAACATCGAATTGACAGCAGAAAAAAATGAGCTGCGATTTATTGTAAAGAACAGATGTAGCGAAGACTTGGCTGAAACGAAAGACAAAACTTCAGGTATCGGGTTAACCAATGTAAAAAGACGTCTGGATCTGCTGTACCGAAATCGCCATTCGTTGCACATTGAAAAAAAAGACGGGTGGTTTATTGCTTCACTCCAAATTACTGTTGACTGATGCTGCGTTGTCTTGCCATCGATGATGAACCTCTTGCTCTTGAACTTTTGGAAGATAACATCAGCCAAGTTCCATATCTGAAACTTGAAGGCACTTGTAGCAATGCATTAGAAGCACTCAAATTTTTACAGGAACGGACAGTGGATCTCATTTTTCTTGATATCCAGATGCCCGGTTTAACCGGCTTACAGTTTATTCAAAGTCTTACCCAGAAGCCGATGATCATCCTGGTCACAGCGTATGAAAAATTTGCGCTCGAAGGTTTCAATTTAGATGTGGTCGACTATCTCGTTAAACCCGTATCACTGGACAGGTTTATTAAGGCATGTAATAAAGCTTGGGAATTGTTTAACCTAAGATCAAAAAAAGCCGAAAACCCATCTTCAAATGACGCTGAGTTCCTTTTTGTAAACGTAGAATACAGTTTGCTGAAAGTAGAATTTGCCGATATACAATGGATAGAGGGCCTTAAAGATTATATCCGGATATATCTCAAAAGCAGTTCAAAACCAGTGATCACACGCATGAGTATGAAGGCCATTGAGGAAGAATTACCACCTGCAAGATTTATACGCGTTCACAAGTCTTTCATAGTATCAGTTGCGGCCATAACATCGCTTCGTAAGAACAGTATCTTCGTTGGGCCCCAGGAGATTCCTGTTGGGGATAATTATAAGGAAGCGGTAAATATACTTGTCAATAAAGCTGGATAACTCCAATTCCTGCCGTTCGCAAAAAAAGAGAGACGGCTTCGTCGCAACATTTCAGCCCCTTGTCTCATTTGCTTCAAAGGTCATCTTGCAATAAATAGCTTTGCTCCCGATTTAATTAGTTTATATCCTAACAGTCGTTTATGAAAAAGTTTTTATTGTCTGCGGTTCTGGTGTTTTCTCTTTCTTTTGTTTTTGCTCAAATGCCTGGATTGGGCGGAAAGGCAATGCCCAATCTTGGACGCATTTATGGTAAGCTGGTAGATAGTACCGGCAAAGCGATCGGTGATGCGTCCGTTCTTCTTCTTCAAAATAAATATGATTCCGTGCTGAAAAAGAATAAAGAAGTTTTATTGAAAGGAATGACCACGCAGGCGAATGGAGATTTCAATTTTGAAGGACTTCCCATCTTCCGTCCACTGCAATTAAAAATATCTGCACTCGGTCACAAATCTCTTGAGCAGACCGTGACCATTCAACCGAAAATGGACCCCGGCACCTTCAAGCCAGGTAACAACAACCAAATGCCTGATTTCTCGGCTATGGCTTCTGCATTTGAAAAAGACCTGGGAAAAATAACTATGAAGCATGATTTGCAGGAATTGGGAAATGTGACTGTCACGGCGACAAATAGCAGGCTGCGTATGGATATCGATAAGAAAGTTTTTAATGTTGATCAGAATATTGTAAGTACCGGCGGAACTGCTCTTGATGTAATGAAAAATGTTCCTTCAGTAAATGTAGATATAGACGGCAACGTGACAATACGTAATGCAACGCCGCAAATTTATATCGACGGGCGACCCACCACTCTTACACTTGACCAGATCCCTGCTGATGCTATTGAAAGCGTTGAAGTGATCACAAATCCTTCTGCAAAATATGATGCTTCGGGAGGCAATGCAGGAATATTGAACATCATTCTCAAGAAAAATAAGAAGAGCGGGTACAATGGAAATGTAATGGCAGGTGTTGACAAACGCGGCGGTGTAAATGGTGGAGGCAGTTTCAACCTTCGTCAGAATAAAATAAATCTTTCCGTTAGCGCATTTGGCAACCAAATGAAAAATCGGAGCACCAGTTCAACAGATATCAGAAGTTTGTTGACAAATCCCGACCTGTTAGTGAGCCAGGAAGGTAATTCACGCATGAATGGCGGTTTTCTTTTTGGCCGCGTTGGCCTTGATTATTTTGCGACCAACCGCACAACTTTTTCTGTGGGTGTTGTAAAAGTACATGGAGCATTTAATCCGACTGACTTCTTGCAAACAGACAGTACCTATGAAGGCGGACCATATGTGAGCTACAGTGAACGAAACACCAAAACGCATCGCGAATTCAATGCGTACGGATTCACAGGTGGATTTAAATATCTCTTTGCTAAAAAGGGAGAAGAACTTACAGCCGATGCAAATGTGTTTTCGGGCAAAAACAATAATGACGCCCTATACAACACAGATATTTACTCTGCAAGCGGCGGACAAAAAACAGGGAACATACAGCAGCAGATCCTTGGTAATGGAACCAATAAATTTGTGACGGTACAAACAGATTACGTAACTCCTTTCAAAGGCGCGGCTAAATTAGAAGCCGGGTTAAGGGCGCAGCTTCGCACACTGAGTAACCACCAGGGAAATTATTATTATGACGCTGCCATGGACGAATTTGTTTTAGTTCCATTCTCGGCTGCCAATTATAAAAACAAGGATAATGTATATGCAGCTTATGCTTCTTTTGCTAACAGCATTAAAGATTTTGGATACAAGATCGGGTTGCGTGCAGAGAGTTCCGATTATGAAGGCGAGCTGACTGATACAAAAGAGACATTCAACAATACTTATCCTATCAGCTTATTCCCTTCCGTCTTTCTCAGTCAGAAATTAAAAGACAAACAGGAGTTGCAATTGAGTTATACACGACGTGTTAACCGGCCTTTCTTTATGCAGGTGATCCCTTTTATCGATTCAACTGATCAATTGAACTGGACGCGTGGCAATGCAGGATTGAAACCGGAGTTCACAAATTCTCTTGAAGCATCATATTCCAAAACATTCAAACGGAATAATACTTTTCTTGCTTCCGTGTATTATAAATATACCACAGACCTGATCACGCGGTTCCTGGATACAGTAACAGTTGGCAATACACAACATCCGGTAAGTACTTATATAAATGCAAACTCAGGCCGTTCGACAGGTGCAGAGCTTACAACACAAAACACGATCAAAAAATGGTGGGACATGAATGCGAATGTCAACATCTATAATTCTAAGATCAATACGGATAACGTGAAAGGTCATTCCCAGGATGCTATGTGGAGTTGGTTTGGCAAGATCAATAACAATTTCAAGCTCCCGAAAAATTTCAAGCTGCAATTATCCGGTACTTACCAGTCTAAAACTAATTTACCCATTAACCAGGGTGGTGGCTTCATGGGCGGTGGCCCTTCCATGGGTGCTCAATCGGCTGCACAAGGTTATATCAAGGCAAATTTTGGTATAGACGCAGCTCTTCAGAAAAGTTTCTTAAAGAACAATGTTGCCTCGGCTACATTTAGTATTAATGACATTTTCAGGACCAGGAGATATGAACAGTATTCAGAAAGCGAGTATTATATTCAAACCATTCATCGTTTGAACGATGTGCCGATGATGCGATTAACTTTTTCATTCCGTTTTGGACAAATGGATATGTCACTGTTCAAAAGGAAAAATATGAAAGGCGAGTCTGAAGGAACGCAGGGAGCGATGCAGGGAATGCAGCAATAGAAATTTGATATTAGATATTGAACATTAGAGTTGCTGTCTCAACGTCGGCGTTGTGTCCCGATAGCTACACCGAGACATTGAAGTACAGACATCTTGTGTGTTTCTGTTACTCTGTGGCAATTCAAACTATATCATCAGTATCGCTTTTTATAGGAAGAATTCTTTGTACATTATATAAAATGACATACCAAGTATTACCCATCCAAAGGTTTTCTTTAAATAGTCTCCGGGTATTTTTTGAGAGAGCTTTGTCCCGATAATTATGCCCACGATAGCGCCCATGGAAAATTTCATAAGCAGGAACCAATCGATCGCCATGGACGTGCAGCTATTTAAAAAACCGAACAATGAATTGATCGTGATAATGAGCAAGGCAGTTCCTATAGTTTTTTTCACCGGCAGATGCATGAGAAGATATAAGGCAGGTACAATTAAAAATCCCCCACCAATACCAAGAAGCCCCGTAATTATTCCTACAGCCAGGCTCCGAAGCAAAAGCCAAATCGTTACCTGTCTATCTTCCTGCTGAACGTTTTCATTCCTTATTGCAGGCTTCAACATCCTCCTTGCAGCAAGAATCATTAAGCATGACAGGCAAAGCATAAGCAACATGTTCTTTGATAAAATAAACGAGCCAATGGAAAATAATTCATCGGGTATAACCGGAAATATGGTTTTTCTTGCAATGAATACTCCTATCACCGACGGAATGCCGAATGTTAGCACCGCCTTAAAATCAACCAGCTTATTGAAAATTGACTGAATACTGCCTGCCATACTCGATATTCCAACTACGAACATCGAGTACACGCTGGATGAAACCGGGTCTTTTTTTAGAATATAAACAAATACTGGTATGGTTAAGATTGATCCACCAGCACCTATTAAGCCCAGCGACAAGCCGATGCCCAATGAGGCTATGCAAGTCTCTAACTCTTTCATGGCTTTATATGTTTGGGGATGTTACTGAAATGCGTAATCGATCACCTTAAATGCATTTCCCGCTTTGCTTGTATCTATGTACCACGAGTTGCCGACATTTTCAATTTCATAACTAAAACCGCCTGCAAGATCAACGTTACCATTTCCGGATACTGTTTTCTCAATTACAATTTTATGTGCAGCATCAGGAAGATCTTTTATTTGCATGGAAGCAAAGGACGAATCAAAAAGAGTTTTATGTGAATTGCGGATGAATATAGAAAACTTAATGACCCCGGTTTCGTTCGAAAGATCCTTTTCCGAGTAAAGCTGAAAACGGATCGTTCTTTCAATGCCCGGATCTCCTCCATCTGTTGCCGGGTAAGTTTTTTTGCATGACTCCGTGCCTACAATCAACAACACTGCAACGCTGATAAAAAGAATTTTCATGGCTATTATCTTTTATTAATTATTAAAGGACCTAAGGTTTAAAAATGAATGCTGGTGTAATCGGCATTTTTTTGCTGATTTTAATAAACTTGCAAATTACACACGGCAAAAGACCACACTTGCACATAAAATGAATTGCAGTGTAAAACTAGAAACTGCCGGTCTGTAAAAGGTAGGGACTACTCCCTATTTTAGAACTGTTGCTCTCCTATTTTACACTGCATATTCCGTTACGATTTTTGGTGAAATCAATTGAAACTACCCTGTAAAACAGTAAGAACATCCTTTCTCCTGTGCACGATTGACTGCCCAAATACCTGCTGGCATTACCTGGACACCTGGCAGGATCCCACTTAACCAATCTTTCTGCACTTCTGCTGCATCAAGTTTCATGGCATCTGCTACAGCAGCACTATATACAGTCACGGCCATATTGCATGCGCAAAACAACACGCCACTGTCCTGAAGCTCGTTGATGCCAATTGGTACCGCACCTAAGCCCGGTACTGTGAAATCACCCTGGTTAGGTTTCCAAAACGGATTGCGTGTTGCGGGCTTACCTGTTTTAGGATCATCAATCTTAAACACCTGGCCAAAATTGTATTTTGCCCACAACCGGTCTTCCATTGCATAAGGTATGGCAGTGTGCCTGAATACTACTACTACGCTGCAGTCCTTTTCCGCCGTGCCTGTAGCCGCGTTGGTAGCAAGAAATATTCTCGGCCATGCAAAAGGAAAAATTTCGTTTGCTTTCGGAACATCAAATACAATACGATGTTTGCCTTTTATTTGCTTAAACCATTCATCCGGGTCACTCGAGCCGGCTGAGAAATCAGCTCCTGCATTTGCTGTTAAAGGAGACATCACTGAAGAGAGACCGAAAGCGGCCACACCACTGACAACTGTTCCAAGGAATTGACGGCGTGGGTTGTTGGTTTGGTTTTTTTCCATAATAAGGTTTTTTGGTAATTAAAAAATTCCTGCGTGATCAATCGTTGTTTGATGAAGCAGGTTTTCTCGAAAGCAAATCTAGAGTTACCTGGAAGCCATCACGCAAACCCTTTTCCCATCGGCAAAGCTTTTTTTCCAAAAGGAATCGCGAATTTTTATGCGTAAACGATAGCATAGGTGAAGGCGTTTATCGTCCTAAAATAAAAATTCTTAATCTGGCTCAACACCTAATATATGCCAAGCTTTACACCACGAAACGAACCCATTAAAAAGCAGCAGAAAAGCTGAAAAAATAGAGGCAGATGTTTTAACATGGATAACCCTGAGCGTTGATGAAATTATCAAGCATATCAAGGTTCTAAAGAATGGTAGGCAGCTATAAATAAAGCAGGTAGGGACAAGGGATGCGGTAGGCAGAGACAAGGTATTCGATATGTAGAGACAAGGCATGCCTTGTCTCTACATATCGAACTTATAGGATAAAGAGCATTAAGAATAAAATCATGTCATTTGAAAAAACAAAAAAACCCGGATAATCTACCCGGGCTTTACCACCATTCCGTCCAACTACCTTCTTTTTTTATCTTTTAACTTTCTTAGGATGTATTTAAAATTTCAAATGCAAGTTAACACCGATTGGCGGGCAGTAGGAGCACCTTCTTCCTATCGGGCTGATTTTTTTTCCCATTGGCGCGGCAATAGTTCCCACGAAATTTTCTTTTCACTCAGCAGTATCTTTTGCAACTGTTTTCTTGCCTTTGAAAGATTCGATTTAGATGTACCTACTGAAATGCCCAGCTTCTCTGCGATCTCCTCGTGACTGAATCCTTCAATAACGAAAAGATTGAACACCGTTCTGTAACCTGGAGTTATTTCCTGGATGGACCGTATGATCTCATCGTAAGATATTCTATCCAACGCATCCTCACCGCCAGAAGCGATCTGTATAATTCCATTATCAATGTCTGCCGTGAAACGATGTTTTTGATTTCTACGAAAATGGTCAATCGCAGTATATACCATTATTTTTCTTAACCAGCCTTTGAAAGAACCCACCACGTCAGCATACGCCGGCTTGTACCGGTATATCTCTTTAAAAATTTTTAAGAAGCCATCATTCAAAATTTCAACGGCGTCATCCGGACTATTGGTGTAACGGTCGCATACAGACATGGCGTAGCCATAGAACGCGGTATATATCTTTTTTTGACTCTCCCTCTCGTTCCTGGCGCAAGCCTTAACATGATAGGTTATTTCTTCGGGCGATAGCAAGTCAAGTCATTTGCAAGTAAGGTATAAACAACTCTGACTTGTCTTACTCACTACTTTCCCAACGGGCTCTCTTTTTTGCCAATCGGCTCACGCTGAATGCCTGATAAGAAATCTCGGAAATAAAAAATCCCGTCTTGGAAAAGACAGGATATCTCTGAACCTAAAAACTAACTGCAATGAGAGAATTATTATGAAATCATCACTCTTTAATAATTTTAGCGGAACAAAGATATCCTCCTAATCGGACGGTTATTGATTGACTTGCCGAAAGGTGGGTTTCACTTTATTTTCGGCGGGGAAAATTTGCCTTGCTTAAGATCAGTACTTAAAAAACTCTTTCACCTTAACAAGGAACTGCTCTTTTTTGCGGCGACTAATCTCCACTTCCATTCCATCGCTCATGACTACTGTGCCTCCCTCGCCCCGCATATATTCCTTTATATGCATGAGGTTAATGAGAAAGGATTTGTGTACACGGAGAAAAATAGTATCAGCCAGTAATTTGTCGTAGTCAAACAATGGTTTTGAAATAATAATGGACTTGTTATTTACCAGGCGGAAAATCGTGTAGCTTCTTTGAGCTTCGCAATAAATGATCTCTTCGAGTTTTACAATGGTAAACCCCTTCTGTGTAGGAAGGCATAGTCTCATTTCGAGAGGATACCCGACTTTGTTAATATTATGCAGTAACGTTTCTGCCTGGCGTGAATTTCTTTTTCCTTTTAATCTCCTTTCCACTCGTTGCACTGCTTCTTTCAGGCGATCCTCATCAACGGGCTTCATGAGATAGTCAACAGCGCTGAACTGAAGCGCCTGCAACATATACTCATCGTGAGCCGTGACGAAGATCACTTCGAAATCGATCTCAGATAATTCAGCCAACATGTCTATCCCGCTTTCGCCGGGCATTCTCACGTCAAGAAAAACCAACTCAGGTTTTACCTCGTCAAGTTTACTGATCGCATCGGCAGCACTGGAACAAGTGGCAACAATTTCGACCTCGGGACAATTCAATTCCAGGATTTTTTTTAATGTCCGAATGCCATCCGGTTCGTCGTCAACAAGTATCGCTCTCATAACTGTGGTTTATTACTCATGATATTAAATTGTAAGGTCGCGCGGGTCCCGGTTTTGTGTTTGTCAAGATCATGCAGATCGACGATCTGGAGAGTACAGCCTGTATCATATTTCTCATTCATGATCTTTATCCGATTACGAAGATTGCTTAATCCTACTGATTGATGAGTGGTCTTATTCAATCGCTTCAATTCTTCAGAACGCTTTATCCCGATGCCGTTGTCTTCGATAACACAGCAAATCGTTTCACCCACAAGGCAAAAGCGGATGGATAATTTTTTATCCCCTTCCTTACACATCAGCCCATGCCAGATGGCATTTTCGGATAATGGTTGAATCATCAGCGTCGGAACCAATGTCTCTTCTTTGTCTATCCGTTCATCCACTGTCACGTGGAATGCGAACGAGTCATCGAAACGAAGCTTCTCCATCATAAGATAATTCTCGAGGTGTTCGAGATTCTCATATAAGGTGGTAAATATTTCCTTTGATTGATGAAGCGTTATCCGTATCATTTGAGCAAACTTGCTGAGGTATCTTGACGCTTTTTGCTGTTCATTGCTCAGGATCATTCCTTTGATACTGTTCAATGAATTAAAGATGAAATGAGGATTCATCTGTGTTTGCAAGGCAGCTAACTGGGCCTCGGCCAATTGCTGATTAATCGATGCGATTTCTTTTTGCTTCATTTCCAATGACTGCTCTGATTCAATTTGCCTGATCTTGTTTCCAACGATGGTAGCGATGGTGGTCAATATCTTGATATCTCTCTCTTTAAAATGATTTGCATCCGGGTGCTCTGAGTCGATAATGCCAATCAACTCATTGTTATGAATGATGGGAACGCACAACTCGCTTAACCTGCTTATATCGTCCACCCTGTAGCGTGAATCTAATCTGGTATCCCCGATCAGGATAGGCTCTTTGGTCTTTATTACATGCCCTACAATTCCCTGTCCGGGCATTACATCAAACAAACTCGATTTAATAGCCAGCGGATCACCTTTCGGACCATAAGATGCCTTTTGTACCATTTTGGTTTTATCCTTATTCCAGAGATAGATCATGCAATCAGCATAGTTCATGCGCCCGATCAGATTCTTTGACACATCCCACAACACTTCGTCCACATTCTTGATGCCGGCCAGCGAATATGAAAAATAATTTGAGATCTGTTCCAATTCATACTGGCCCTTATATTCCTCAGCTTTTAAAGTTTGAATATGCGTCTTTGCCTGTTCTCTCCTTTCAACAACGCGGGTTCTCCATTTAAGGAACATGTAAACAGCCAGGAGGAGGGCCAGGATAGCTGCCGCTATGAACCATGGCTGTTTCCAGAAGGGAGTTAAGACGATAATGTTGATATCTTCTTCCTGTTCGGGCCATCGATTGCTTATGGAAAATAATTTCACTTTGACACGATGATGACCAGGCGAAAGGTTGGAAATACTAAACATATTCTGTGTACCCAGGTGCTGCCAGTCAGTATCATCATCAAGCCGGTAAGCAAAGCGCTGGCTGTTACTTGTAAAAAAATCGATACTGCCGATGCTGATGATGATCTCGTTGTTCCGCCATGAAGTTTTGTAATTCTTTTCGGGAAAAAGACATTTTCCATGTTCCCCTGCTGAGACACTTTCAATAAAAAGCTTAGGTGCGTGACTTCTTTGAAAAATTATTCCCGGATCAAATTCCGCTATGGCGTTGGTAAACCCTATATATAGTTTGTTAAACGCACTATCGTAAAAGAAATTTGAGTTTTTCACAATGGGCAAGTCGGGAAAACCTTCTTCTTTTCCATATGTGCTGATGTTTAAGGTCCTCAGATCAATACACGATATCCCCGAATTACTGGCCAGCCACAGTTTGTTTTGAACGACGATCATGGAGCCAATATCATTATCCGGTAAACCATTATCTCTCGTGAAATGCCGGAAACTTCCGTTGTCAATATTGTAGGAGATCAATCCATTGTTGTTGCTATTGATCCAAAGGTTGTTTGACTGATCGGCAACAAAGTAAGGAACCTGGTTATCTGGCATTCGAATAGAGGGAAATGAATCCACAACCCGGTCGATCTTACCTAACTGCACATTGTAGCGCACTAATCCATGCCCGGCTATCCAGATATTACCGGCCGCATCTTCCCGGATCTTGGCAGGCCATTGAATTTTATCAGAGATCTCTTCGGCGGTTAATACAATAGAAGTCCTTTTTGTTACGGCATCGTATTTATAAACATTGTCGGAGGCGATCCAGATATTTTCATTTCGGTCCTTGTACAGGTCTGAGATCCATGCGCCCGCTTTATCCCATTTTTCCAGCGCAATTTCTTTGAGGTGGTCTGTTTTTAAATTCAAAGAAAACAAAGGCCCGTTCGTACCAACCAATAAAGAACCATCATTGGTTGGTTTAATTGTATAAACTCCGTTAGGGGTTCTTGTTAAGCGGTCAAAGCTGATTCGCCCGATCAAACGAAGCGGCTTCCTGTTAAATATTAATAGAGCCCCGTCGCCCCTTGTAGCCGCGTATAATTTTTCTTCCCCGGCATATATATCGTCTATGACTGAAGTTGGAAACGAATCCTGGAAAGAAGTGGGCAAAGGTGTCCATTCCACATGCATCCGGCCATTGTCCTGTTTCAATAATCCTTTGTTGGTCGCGATCCAGAGCGTATTGTCATCATCTTCAAAGAGAGAGTTACAGTGATAAGAAGCAAAATATTTCTTGTGATAAAATTGAACATATCCCGACTGTGGGTCAAGCTTCAGTTTATAAAAGCCCGAAACATTACCTGTTAAATATAGTAGCGTATCATTGACGGCTACCAGCGACGAGCGATAATCAAACTCGCTGGCTGCTGATTGCACGGGTATGTGTGTAACTGTTCTTTGGTTTGTTTTGACATTAATGCAAACAAGCTCGTTTGCAAGAACATTTATAACAAATAAGCGACCAGGTGCAGGCTCAAAGAATTCATAATCTCCCTTTGGATAATCTAAGAACTCCTTCAACTGCGGGCAGTCGGCAGTTTCCATTTTCTTAAACCGTCTTTGAACCGCGTTATAATAATAAATGCCGGCGCTTGTAATAATAGCGTATCGCTCTTCATCAAGCTGCAGCAGGTTCCTTCCAAATCCGAAAGGAGTCCTGGCCACTTCTTCGTCCGTATAATAGTCAAATCTGAATACGAGCCGACAATTTTTATTGAAATGATAGAATCCTGAGCGTGTAACCACGAAAATTTCTCCAGCAGCGTTGGTTTGCACTGCCTGGATGCCATTGAATTTATATTGGTATTTCTTATCTCTCCATGGAATCAATAAATTCCTGCTTTGGCCCCGGCGAGTATCGACAATGTGTAATCCCTGGCCTGTGTTGGCGGCCAGCTCCCGGCTATTAAGCCACTGCAATCCTGTGACAGATTCAACGGGAAGTGAACAAGTGTCCCTGTTACTATGAAACTGTACAAAATTATTTCCATTAAAACGGTTTAGCCCGAAGCCTGTAGCGATCCATAAATAACCTGTGGAATCCTGCGTTACATCTGTGATAAAGTTGTCTGACAGGCCCTGTTGTTTCGTGTAGAGCACAAAAGTCTTCTCATTGATCTCCTGTCCTCTCAGCAAGTTGAACGATTGCACCGAGAGTGCAAAAAGCGCTAAAGAAAAAGATAGCTTCTGCATACTAATTGAGCCTGGTCACAATTTTTATTTCTTGTTAAAGGTACTCACACCTCTTATATAATTAACTTCGGAAAATATGGGCATCTCCGCCTTCCCCGGTAGGAAAGTAAAGCCTTCATTTAGTGTCCTGAAACAAGCCGTTCGGTGTATTGAGGCATGAAATATTTTTTTTAATCCCGAATATTATGAAATCGATGGGAAGAAAAGATTGGCCGTTGGAAAAGGCGCCCGTGAATGCGCTGAGGTTCTGTATAACTTGCCATCTCTTAGCAATCCCTGCGTAAAAAACAGGTGATCATTTAAACAGAAGAACAGGTTAGGCTCGATTATGGAAAGGTATTTTATCCTCATTATCGTTGTGACGGTAATTAGCGTCCCTACTCAAAAAAAAGACGTACCAGGGACCAATTTTATAGATACCCAACGCAATGAAAGAATAATTCCTACCGCAACATTCGAAAGCAGCCCAGACCTCATCGACGTCCTGGCGCCATATACGCAGCTCAGGACAATAGCCGAAGTTATCCATGAAAAAAAAAGTTATGAGGTTATTGTTTACAGAAATAGCATCCGAAAAATGATAAAAAATTGGCATTCACGCCTGGATAACATGCCCGGCAGTGCAAACCCTCGCGTCTTATACAATATCTTGCGATCCTTGCTGTTGACAGAGCCTTATTTATAGAATAATGATCAAACAAAACCTTAACCATGTATAAACTCTTGAGCAAACAAACAGCCTGTATAAATGGAATAAATAAAAGAGATAATGATGGCAGACAGAAAAAAAGTAATTGCAATCTCAGGAAGTGTACGAAGGAATTCGGCAAATCTTCGCCTTATTAAGGCGATTGATGAACTCACAAAAGAAAAATTTGAAACTACTGTCTTTGAGGGCCTCGCGGAGCTCCCTCACTTCAATCCTGACCTCGATACCGATCAGCCCCCCGAGGCCGTAAACAATTTCAGGATGCTCCTAAAAAATTCTGATGGAATATTGATATGCACTCCCGAGTATGCAATGGGAGTCCCCGGAACATTAAAGAATGCACTGGACTGGACAGTTTCTTCCGGTGAATTTTCAGGCAAACCTGTTGCACTTATCACAGCCTCTACATCTGGTCTCAAGGCTCATGAATCGTTGCTTGATACGCTCCAAATAATCGATGCAAAGATCAATGAAGAAACACAGTACCTCATCTCGTTCATCCAGGTGAAATTGAATTCAGAAAATAGGATCACGGATGAACAAACAATGACCGATCTCCAGAAACTAATTGGGGCATTTGAAGAACAAATGGAAAATGTGAATTAGGCAAGGTAGTGATGCCACTGAGACACAGAAGCACAGAGTATTAATATGTCATGCAGTTGTTTCCGGTCTGAAGATTTATCGTCTGCAAAGAATTAAACGTTATCGTCCTACTGAGCTACAACTCTCGTCAATGCAGCCTTAATACCTTAGTAACAATAGCAACTCTTCCGAAGGACAACCATATTAGCTTATTGCTATGCCTTACTACCTTAGTAGTAAACGACCCTTGCCCCGATAAAAACCTTTTACCTTATTTGTTGAAAGTGATTTGGCAATAAGGTCATAAGGTTAGTTATGCGGGCTGCGTGATTGCTAAGGTAATATTACCTTAATAACAATCGATCCCTGCCCCGAAAAACCTCATTACCTTAGTAGCCAACGATTCCCTCGAAAAAACCTTATTACCTTATTATAAAAACAAAACAAGTTTCCCTTTTTGACAAAAACGTAATAAGGTTGATATTACCTTTGTTAACTTCCTCTACTAAGGTTATAAGGTTTGATACAGTCCCTCAGTTTTGAAACTTCTAAAGTTTTACCCCCTTATACAGTATCGACGATCTTATAGATTGTTCTTTTAAATGCAAAAACTTCTTTCTTTCTTCGTCGACCATGAAATTCTTAAAATCCTGCTCACTGTCGAATTCAACAAGATGTATCTCGTATGGTTTGTCAATCCCGCTTTCGATAAAGGATTCCGGATCCGGTCTCACACGTAGCAAAAGCCTGCCACTGTATTTAGCAATGATTGGTATGGCCACATCTTCAAATTCATGAAATGTTTTTTCCTGGCCTTCTTTAATGTAAATCAATTGCGTGATGTAGATCATTTTATTTATTTCCTTCGTGTCCTTTGTGAATCTTTGTGTACTTCGTGTCCGGTATTTTGGTCGCAATGGCCACAAAGATTCACAAAGAACACAAAGTAAATTACTTAATGAAAGTTATTCATTTCTTCGTCACGACAACAATCTTTGCCGATTGCAGCCCGGGAGATGTAGCTTTAAGAGTAATATCTCCTGCATCGCCCTTTGGACGAAGAATAACAAGACATTTTCCTCT
>Ga0070684_100000348_pt1 | contig 31803 bp, 24 predicted proteins | sample KBSC723LmetaG_FD_65653 | JGI IMG/M metagenome (GOLD analysis project Ga0070684, IMG submission 65653) | Corn rhizosphere microbial communities from Kellogg Biological Station, Michigan, USA - KBS C7.2-3L metaG | ecosystem: Host-associated > Plants > Roots > Rhizosphere ...
CACCCGTTCGCCGCTGTCCCCAGGGCCGAAGCCCAGGTTCTCGCTCGACTTGCATGTGTTAAGCGCGCCGCCAGCGTTCGTCCTGAGCCAGGATCAAACTCTCCGTGAAGATGGTTGCCGCCCCGAAGGACGACAAACTTCGCTTCGAGCTTGTGCTCAAAGTGTCCCCACCTCTGCTGTTAGCCAACAGAGCTGTTAGCCAACAGAGCGTAGGGGACGGGTCTTGTTTCCTCCCGAGCAAGCCGAAGCCGGCGCGAGAGGTCTCGACGTAAACGCACGCTGCTGAGTTTTCAAGGACCGGATGCTGTCGTTCAGGAGGCGTGAAAAAGGCCTCCAACCGCACCGGAGGCCCAGAACGTTGCGACTTCGACTTCCGTCTCGGTTGCTCGGTTTTGGGAACTCCTGGTCGTCGGGACAGTTCCACGCCACCCCTTTCGGGCAGCCGCGGAATGATAGCAACCATCAGGAGGGTGTCAAGCGGACGAAGCGCCGTTTCCCGGCTTGAACAAGCGTATTTTCGAGACGAGAACGCCCCACGTCCAGCTCTCGCACGGCCTCGCCGTCGACCTTGACCGCCCCGTCGCCGATCAGCCGGCGCGCCTCGCTCGTCGACAACCCGAACGCCGCGGCAAGGACGGCGGGCAGATGGACGGGATCGCCGTCGGGAAGCGGCAGCTCCGGAACATCCTCCGGAGCCCGCCCCTCGCGCACCACGCGGGTGAAGTGCGCCTCGGCCTCGCGTGCGGCGTCCTCCCCGTGCGCGCGTGTGACGATGAAGCGCGCGATTGCGAGTTTTGCCTCCAGCGGGTCGCCGTCGGGCGCGCCGTCTTGCTCCATCACCAGGCGGTACCACTGGTCGAGCAGACCGTCCGGGATCCGCATGGCCTTGCCGAACTGCTCCTCGGGCGTCTCACTCAAACCGATGTAGTTCCCGCGGGATGCGCTCATGCCCGTCCCGTCCCAGCTGTCGAGGTAGGCGACGGTCAGCGCTACCTGAGGGGCGAGGCCGTAAGCCTGCATGACCTCCCGGCCGGTCAAGAGGTTGAAGAGCTGGTCATTGCCGCCGAGCTCGATATCGGCCTCGACGGCGACCGAGTCGTAGGCCTGCATGAGCGGGTAGAGCAGCTCCGAGACCGAGATCGGCTCCCTCGCCGCATACCGCTTTGCGAAGTCGTCGCGCTCCAGCAGCCGCGCGACCGTCGTCGTCCGAGTCAGCCGCAGGATCTCGGCGAAGTCGAGCTTCGCGAGCCACTCGCTGTTGAATCGAAGCTCGGTGCGGCCAGGGTCGATGATCGTCGAGGCATGCTCGAAGTACCGTTGCGCGTTCGCGTCGATCACATCCGGCGCGATGATCGGGCGCTCGGCCGACCGGCCCGAGGGGTCGCCGATTCGCGTCGTGTAGTCGCCGACGATCAGGACCCCGAGGTGCCCCTCATCCTGGAATGCTCGCATCCGCTGAAGCGGAATTCCGTTCCCGAGCGTGACATCAGGGGCGGTGACGTCGATCCCCAGCTTCACCCGAAGTGGCCGGCCCAGCGCGAGCTTCTGCTCGAGCTGGCCTTCGGGCAGCACATTGGTGGCGTTCCGCGTCAGCTCGGCGAGGCCCACGAGGCGAGTCTAGAGGGCCGCCCCGGCTAGAATCAGCCGGTTCTGTTGCGCAGAAAGAACGCCCCGCCGGCGAACGGCAAGCGTCGCCGCATCCGCAAGCTTCGCCTCTTCACCCTCCTGCTCCTGGTGGGGCTGTTCGGCTTCGTGTCGTTCGCGTACGGGCTGGTGATGGGGATCCGCAGCGAGCTGCCTCAGCTCGACCCCGCCCGGAGCAGCCACCGCCTCGAGCAGAACGGCTACATCTACGACTCCACGGGCGGGCGTGTGCTCGCCGTGCTCCGCGGCTCGGAGGCGCGCGTGCTGGTGGACTCGAACGACATCGCGCCGGTGATGAAGCAGGCGATCGTCGCGATCGAGGACCACCGGTTCTTCGAGCACCGCGGGGTCGACATCCACGGGATCCTGCGGGCCGTCTGGCAGGACGTCCGTAACAAGAAGGTCGTCCAGGGTGGCTCGACGATCACACAGCAGTTCGTCAAGAACACCTACGTCAAGAGCAACCGGACGATCAGCCGCAAGCTGAAGGAGGCCGCGCTCGCGTGGCAGCTCGAGCAAGTGTGGCCGAAGAGCAAGATCCTGACCGCGTACCTGAACACGATCTACTTCGGGAACGGCGCCTACGGGATCGAGCAGGCGTCCCGCGTGTACTTCGGGCACGGCGCGGCCTCGATGACGCTCGCCGAGGCGGCGCTCCTGGCCGGGATCCCGTCCGATCCGAGCCTCTACAACCCGGTCACCAATCCGAAGACGACGCACCGCCGGCGGCGCGAGGTGCTCCAGGCGATGCTCGACCAGCACGACATCACGTACAACGACTTCAGGCTCGCGAACCGCACGCCGCTCCCGAAGCCGGACGACGTCGGCCTGCCCGGCACCCGCGGGCCGGCGCAGTACTTCGTCGACTACGTGAAGCAGCAACTGGTCGACCGCTACGGGTCGGGGAAGGTCTTCGGGGGCGGGCTCAGGGTCGTGACCACGATCGACCTCGGCCTGCAGGAGCAGGCGCGGAGGGCGATCTCGAAGGTGCTGACCGCCCCCGACGGACCGGCCGCGGCGCTGGTCGCGATCGATCCCCGAGACGGCCGCGTCCTGGCAATGGTCGGCGGCAGCAACTACCGGAAGAGCCAGTTCAACCTCGCCGTGCAAGGGGAGCGCCAGCCTGGATCGTCGTTCAAGCCCTTCGCGCTGGCGACCGCGCTCCAGCAGGGGATCTCGCCCTCGACGGTGTTCGACTCCAAGCCGCTGTCGATCCCGCTCGGCGACCGCACCTACTACGTCCACAACTACGAGGGGGCGAACCTCGGGTCGATCGACCTGACCACGGCCACCGTCGAGTCCGACAACACGGTGTACGCGCAGCTGACGCGGGTCATCGGGCCGAAGGCGGTCGTCAAGACCGCGCACAGGCTGGGGATCACGAGCCCTCTGCAGGGCTACTTCTCGATCGCGCTCGGCGGCGAAGCCGTCAACCCGCTGGAGATGGCGCGCGCGTACGCGGCGTTCGCGAACGGCGGCAGGCGCGTCGACGGCTCGATCATCGGTGACCGCCCGCGGGTGATCGTCTCGGTCAGCGGCAAGAAGAACGCGCCGAAGCCCCATCAGGTGATCACCGAGACCAACGCGGAGATCGTCAACTCGATCCTCCAGCAGGTCGTGCAGTCGGGCACCGGGGTGCGGGCGCAGCTGCCGGACGGCCGCCCGGTCGCGGGCAAGACCGGTACGACGGAGAACTACGGCGACGCGTGGTTCGTCGGGTACACGCCCCAGCTCGTGGTCGCGGTCTGGGTCGGCTACCCGAACCGGCTGGTGCCGATGCTGACCCAGTTCCACGGAGACGCGGTCGCCGGCGGGACGTTCCCGGCCGAGATCTGGAAGGCGTTCATGGAGAAGGCGCTGCCGTACCTGAAGGACGACCCGCAGAGCTTCTCGTCCGCCAACGTCCCGGGCTCCACGTACCGCCGGCTCGTCCTCCGCGACGGCACCTTCCAGCTCGACAACGGACTCTGCCGCAACACGATCCAGGTCGCGTACTTCGACGGGCGCCTGCCGGCCAAGAAGGCGAACTGCAAGCCGAACGAGGTCGAGGTGCCGAACGTCGTCGGCGAGAGCTACGACGCCGCCCGTGCGCGGCTGGCGGCGCAGCCTCTGACACCCGTGGTCGTCTACAAGCCGGCGTCGGCCGGCCAGGCGCTCGACGTGGTCGTCAAGCAGTTCCCCCCGAAGGGCCGCCTCTCGTCTTTCGACAAGGTGACGATCGTCTTCGCGAAGCCGACCCACGGCGTGATCCCGAGCGTGGTCGGGCTCCCGGTGGGCAAGGCGACAGCACGGCTGGAACGCCTCAAGCTCCGGCCCGTCGTGCGCGGCCTCGCCGGGCACGTCGTCCGCCAGCAGCCCAGGGCCGGGCTGGCGGCGGGCGCCGGCCTGCCGGTCACGCTCTGGGCAAAGCGCGGCTGAGGTAGCGCGAGCCTTTCAGCACGTAGCGCCAGGGCTCCTCGGCGGCGCGGGTGATGCCGATTCTCGGCGCTGTGGCGATCTCGGGCTGTTGCGTGCGCGCCAGCAGGACGAACGGCGGGCGGTCGAGCGCCCGGCCGTCGTGCTCGCCGGTGACGCCGAGGGCCTCGCACAGGCGTCCGGGGCCTGCGGCGAGCAGGCGGGGCTCGTCGAGGTGTCGCCGCTCGCGCATCCGCTCGACGCCGTGCGTCGGCTCCAGAGCGCGCAGGAGGATCGCCGCCGCCGTGCCCACCTCCTCGCAGACGAGGTTCAGGCACCAGTGGATCCCGTACGAGCGGTAGACGTACGCGTGGCCGGGCGGGCCGAACATCGACCTGTTCCGTGGCGTCCGGCCGCGGTACGCGTGGCTCGCGGGGTCGGTCGGGTGGTAGGCCTCCACCTCGACGATCGGGCCGCCGACTCCGTCGACGAGCAGCGTGACGCCGATCAGGTCGGGCGCGACCTGGTGGACGCTGCGCGCGAAGAACGCTGTGGAGAGAACGTCGCCCATTCGTTCCAGGGACTGTCCCTGTGACATGGCCTTCCGTGGAGAACGCGTCACGCTTTCGTTCCGGGGACTGTCCCCGTGACACGCCCCTCCGGGACATGTCTCTTGGCGTCGTAGTGGAACAGGCTCGGGATCGCGGCGACGATCGCGACCGCGCCGACGGCGCAGGCCAGGCCGCCGGAGACGATCGAGAAGCGCAGGCTGGTCAGCGAGGCGACCAGGCCGGCCTCGACGTTGCCGAGCGCGGGGGTGCTCGCCACCTGGGCGAGTTCGAAGCCCTGCATCCGGCCCCGCATCCGGTCGGGGGTGCCGGAGAAGAGAATCGTCGAGCGGAGAATCGCGCTGTACTCGTCGGCCAGGCCGGCGACGGCGAGCATGACGAGCCCGACCCAGAGCGCGGTCGCCAGACCGAAGCCCGCGATCGCCAGACCCCAGAGCACGATCGCCGCGGCGACGGCGACGCCCTGCCGCCGCGCGTCAGCGACCCACCCGGACGCAAGCGCCGCCGCGAGCGCCCCCACCGCCGGCGCCGCATAGAGCAGGCCGACCACGCCGGCGCCGGCGTCGAAATGCGCCGCGGCGACGGCCGGGAAGAGCGCCTGCGGCATGCCGAAGACCATCGCATTCGTGTCGAGGACGAAGGTCCCGAGAATCACCTTCTGGCTGACGAGGAACCGCCAGCCCTGGCGCAACGACTCGAGCGTCTCCTCCTCGACCGCACCCTGCGGCGGTGCAGGTGCGATCAAGAAGACGGCGACGAGCGACGCGACGAAGGTGACCATGTCGATCGCGTACGTCGTGCCGACGCCCGCGGCCGCAATCAGGAGGCCCCCCAGCGCCGGCCCGACGATCGCGCCGGTGTTCGAGTAGATCGACTGCAGTGCCTGCGAGGCGGCGAGCTGCTCGTGCGGCACCAGCCCCGGCATCAGGGCGCGCAGCGCCGGCGAGCCGATCGCCCAGAGCGACGTGGCCGCCGCTGCGAGCACGTACAGCGGCCATACCTGCGGATCGCCTGAGAACGCGTTCGCGGCGAGGAGCCCGGAAACCGCCAGCAGGCCGATCTCGGTCCGGAAGACGAGCTTGCGGCGGTCGAGGCGGTCGGCGATCGTGCCGCCGATCGCCGAGAAGAGCAACAGCGGCACCGCATCGCAGATCGAGAGCAATCCGACCTGGAGCGTCGAGCCGGTCAGCGAGTAGAGCTGGAACGGGACGGCGACGAAGGTGACCATGTTCCCGAGGTACGAGACCCCCTGGCCCCACCAGAGCAGGCGGAAATCGCGCGACTCGCGGAGCGGGCGCGTGTCGATCGCCAGCGAGCGCAGCCGCGCGAAGCGGCCCGGCCGGTCGGTTGTCGGGAGCGCCTCCTCGAGCGCCGCCGGCGGTTCCTGGTAGTCGCTCAGAATCCGGAGACGCTAGAAGAGCTTCTCGTCGCCGGCTGGCTGCGACGTCTTCTCGAGCAGCCTGCGGGCGCGCCGGCCGAGGTCGTTGAGGTCGACCTTGCCCTGATCGGCCGCCTCGGCCAGGCGCTCGGCGAGCCCGAGTGCCTCGTCGACGATCGCGGAGCCCGCGCCGTGATCCTGGCCCATCTCGTGGAGGATCGTCCGCTCGGTGCGCGAGGCGACGATCGGTTCGGCCACGCCCTCGACCCAGACGCGCGTGCGGCGGCCGCTGCCCCGGTCGGCCGCGTCGAGCGGCTCGAGCGCGTAGATCTTGTCGGCGCGCGCGTACTTCCCGAAGCCGAGGAAGACCATCCTGGTCGAGCCGTCCGCCACCAGGTGATTATGCAACCGGCGGTAGGCTCGCGCGATGCCGCGGATCTACCTCTCTCCCCCCCACCTCTCCGGCCGCGAGCTCGAGTACCTGAAGGACGCGGTCGACTCGAACTGGGTCGCGCCGCTCGGGCCGCAGGTGGACGCCTTCGAGCAGGAGCTCGCCGAACTGGTCGGCGTGCCGAACGCGCTCGCGCTCTCGAGCGGGACGGCGGCGCTGCATCTCGCGCTGGTCGTCCTCGGGATCGGCCCCGGCGACGAGGTCGCCTGCTCGTCGTTCACCTTCTCGGCGAGCGCGAACCCGATCGTCTACGCGGGCGCGGCGCCGGTGTTCGTGGACGCGGACGCAGAGACATGGACGATCGACCCGGCGTTGCTGGAGCGTGCCCTGGCCGAGCGACCGGCGATTCGCGCGGTGATCGCCGTCGACCTGTACGGCCAGTGTTGCCACTACGACCGGATCCGGGCGCTCTGCGCCGAGCGCGGAGTGACGCTGATCCAGGACTCGACGGAATCGCTCGGTTCGCACTACGGCGACCAGCCGGCGGGCGGCCAGGGCGACCTCGCCGCCTTCTCGTTCAACGGGAACAAGGTGATCACGACGAGCGGCGGCGGCATGCTCGTCTCGCGGAACACGGAATGGATCGAGCACGCCCGGAAGCTGTCCACCCAGGCCAGAGACGCCGCCCCGCACTACGAGCACACCGAGATCGGCTTCAACTACCGGCTGAGCAACCTGCTGGCCGGGGTCGGTCGCGCCCAGCTGGCGGTACTGGCCGAGCGCGTTGCCGCCCGGCGGCGGATCAACGAGCGCTACCGCGAACTCGTGGCCGATGCGCTCGGGCTCTCGTTCATGCCGGAGGCGCCGTACGGCGAGTCGAACTGCTGGCTGACGTGCATCACGGTCGACCCGGCCGAGGCGGGGACCGACCGGGAGCGGATCCGGCTGGCGCTGGAGGCCGAGGACATCGAGGCGCGACCGCTCTGGAAGCCGATGCACCTCCAGCCGGTCTTCGCGGACTCGCCGGCCTACGGCGGCGAGGTGTCGGCGCGGTTGTTTGAGCGAGGGCTCTGCCTTCCGAGCGGCTCGGCGCTCGACGACGCCGACCAGCGCCGCGTGGTCGAGATCCTGCTGGCTACGCGGGCCTAGGCGCGGGCGCGTAGTCGAGCCACTGGGCCCAGCGCTCGGTGCGACCCTCGACCGTTTCCCGGTAGGCGGCCTGGAGCTCGAGCGTGACGGAGCCGACGCCGATCTCGTGGTCGTCGATCGACCGCACCGGCGTCACCTCGACCGCCGTGCCGGTCATGAAGACCTCGTCGGCGAGGTAGAGGTCGCTGCGGATCAGCGGCTTCAGGACGACGGAGTAACCGATGTCCTGCGCGATCTGGATGATCGAGTCGCGGGTGATGCCGGGCAGGATCGACGAGCTCAGGTCGGGCGTGTACACGGTGCCGTCCTTGACGACGAAGATCGTCTCGCCTGGGCCGTCGGCGACGTAGCCGTCCTCGGTGAGCAGGATCGCCTCGTCGTAGCCGGCGCGACTTGCCTCGTGCGTGGCCAGCATCGAGTTCAGATACACGCCGGTCGCCTTCGCCGCGTGCGGGATCGTGTTCGGCCCGACGCGTCGCCACGAGGAGACCATCACACGGACGCCTTCCTGCTGGCTCGACTCGCCGAGGTAGGCGCCCCAGGGGAAGCAGATGATCGCGACGTCCACGGGGTTGTCGCCGCAGTGGACGCCGAGCTCGCCGTAGCCGTAGAACGCGATCGGCCTCAGGTACGAGGCCTCGAGGCCGTTGACGGCGAGGGTCTCGAAGCAGGCGGTGCGGAGCTCCTCGGTCGTGAACGGGAGCTCCATGTAGAGCAGGCGGGCCGAGGCCTCGAGCCGGTCGAGGTGGTCGCCGAGGCGGAAGACGGCGGGGCCGCGCTCGGTCGCGTAGCAGCGGATGCCCTCGAAGACTCCGGTGCCGTAGTGGAGGCCGTGCGCGCCGACGTGGATCCGGGCGTCCGCCCAGTCCACCAGCTCGCCGTTCATCCAGATCTTCTCGGATTCCTGCATCGCGCTCCTCCCGGCCATGTTACGTGTCCTCTGCGACGTCGACCACCTCGGCCCGCGTCACCCGGGCGAGCTCCGACGCCGGCAGCCCGGCCATGTGGCTGGGCGAGCCCGCGCCCACCCACAGCGTCCCCTGAGTGGGGATGCGGGCGTCGAGCAGGACGCGCGACACGCGGGCCAGTGCGACCGGTGCGACCGCCCCCACCTCGTAGCCCGTGACGTCGCGGACCTGCGCGGCGCCGGCGACGCGAGCGCGGTTCGACGACGTCGCCCGCGCCACCTTGGCGGCGTCGGCACGGCGGTCGCCGGCGACGAGCACGAGCACCCACGCCCCGTCGCAGTCGAAGAGCAGCGACTTGACGATCTGACCCAGCTCGCAGCCGACCGCCGCAGCAGCGGCTTCGGCCGTCGGGGTGCCGTCGGCGAACTCCTCGATCCTCGCCTCGACGCCGGAAGCGCGGAAGGCTTCGCTGACGCGTTCGACGGCTTCGGGCCAGGACGCACTCATGTCAGCGAGATGAATTGCACGTCGTCGAACCCCTCGGCGCGGATGCGTTCGACCAGCTCCGCCGGAGCGGGCCCGTCGATCGCGAACGCCATCAGCGCCTTGCCGGCCTCGTGCGTTCGCGAGACGGCCATGTTCGCGATGTTCACGCCGTGCTCGCCGAACATCGTCCCGACCCGGCCGATCACGCCGGGAATGTCCGTGTAGAGCAGGAAGACGAGGTTCGGCGCGAGCTCGATGTCGATCGAGTAGCCGAGCGCGCCGGCCAGGAACAGGCGCGGCTCGGGCCCGATCGTCGTTCCGGAGACGGCAACGTCGTCGGCGCGCACCTCGACGAGGTTCATGTAGTCGCGCGACGCGCGCAAGCGTTCCTCGGAGACGGCGATGCCGCGCTCGGCCGCGATCACCGGTGCGTTCACGTAGTTGACCGCCTGGTCGACGCGGCCCTGGAAGAGCCCGTTCAGAGCGGCGACCGTCAGCAGCCGCGTGTCGTACTCGGAGAGCGGTCCGTGCGCGGCGACGACGACGCGCTTCGGCCATCCGCCTTCGAGCTCCACGGCGAGCCGTCCGAGCTTCGCCGCCAGAGGGATGAACGGGCCGAGCATCTCGAGGTCGGCGGCGTCGACCACGGGGATGTTCACGGCGTTCGTGACCAGGCCGCCCTCGAGGGCGGCGACGACCTGCTCCGCGACGATCACGCCCGCGCGGTCCTGCGCCTCGTCGGTGGAGGCGGCCAGATGCGGCGTGACCACGACCTCGTCGAGCTCCAGCAGCGGGCCTGAATAGGGCTCCGAGCAGAAGACGTCGAGGGCGGCGCCGGCGAGCTTGCCGGAGCGGATCGCCTCGACGAGGGCGTCCTCGTCCACGAGCGCTCCGCGCGCGGCGTTGATCAGTCGAGCCCCCTCTCGCATCGACGCGATCGCGTCCCGGTCGATGATCCCCGCTGTCTCGTCCGTCAGCGGCAGGTGAAGCGTGACGAAGTCGGCTGCGGCGAGCACGGCCTCGAGCGTCGTCTCGCGCTCGATCCCCGCCTCGCGGAACCGGTCCTCGCCGACGAACGGGTCGAAGGCGACGACCCGCATGCCGAGGCCGGCCGCGCGGCGGGCGACCTGCTGGCCGATGCGACCGAGGCCGAGGACGCCGAGGGTCTTGCCGGCGAGCTCGATCCCGCCCCAGCGCGAGCGCTCCCATGTTCCCTGCTTCAGCGCGGCATGCGCCTGCGGGATGTTGCGCGCGAGCGCGACGAGCAGCCCGATCGTCTGCTCGGCCGCCGAGACGACCGTCGAGTCGGGAGCGTTCGCGACGACGATCCCGCGCCGGGTGGCGGCATCCACGTCGACGTTGTCGACGCCGACGCCCGCTCGCCCGATCACCTTGAGCCGGTCCGCGCGCGCGATCACCTCCCCGGTCAGCTGCGTCGCCGAGCGGATCACGATCGCGTCGTAGCCGGCGATGGTCTCGGCGAGGTCGGAGTCGCCGTCCACGTCGACGTCGAACCGGCTGCGGAGGAGCTCGACGCCGGCCTCCGCGATCGGCTCCCGGACGAGAACCCGCGGACGGTCAGGCATTCCTGGCGGGAACGGCCGCGTACGCCTCGAGTGCACGAGCCACACCGGCGCCACGCTCGACCTCCGCGCCGGCCTCCAGCAGAGCGAGCTCGACAGCCGCGAGCGCGGCGACGACGTCGAAGACGTCGTAGTAGCCGATGTGGCCGATACGGAACAGGCGGTTCTTCAGGCCGCCGTGGCCGCCGGCGAGGGTGACGCCGTAGCGGTCGCGCAGCGCAAGCCGCAGCTCACCCGCGTCGACGCCCTCCGGGGTGAGGATCGCAGTCACGACCGCCGAGCGGTCCTCGTCGGGCGAGAACAGCTCGAGCCCCATCGCCTTCGCACCCTCGCGGCAGGCGCGGCCGAGGCGAACGTGCCGGTCGAACGCGGCTTCGAGCCCCTCCTCGAGCAGCAGCCCGAGCGCGACGTCGAGGCCGCGGACGAGCGAGACGGCAGGCGTGAACGCGCTGTCCAGCTTCGCCTGCCCGGCGCGCGTCCGCTCCCAGTCGAAGTAGAAGCGCGGCGACGAGCCCAGCGCGGCGTACGCAGCCTCGGACACCGAGACGAGCCCGATCCCGGGCGGCGTCATCAGCGCCTTCTGCGAGCCGGAGGCGACGACGTCGAGCCCCCACGCGTCGGTCTCGAGCGGGACGGCGCCGAGGCTGGAGACGGCGTCGACCACGACGAGCGCGGCGGACGCCTTCGCCGCCGCGGCCAGCGCCTGGACGTCTGCGACGACTCCGGTCGACGTCTCCGAATGCGTCAGGAACACGGCCTTCGCGCCGCCGGCCTCCTCCAGCTTCGCGGCCAGGTCCTCCGCGCGCGGTGTCTCGCCCCACTCGTACTCGACCGCCTGCACATCGGCGCCGTACGCGGTCGCAAGCGCCCGCCAGCGCTCGCCGAAGGCCCCCGCCGAGACGACGACGACGCGATCGCCGGGCGAGCAGAGGTTCGCGACCGCGGACTCCATCGCACCCGTCCCCGACGACGTGAACAGGAGCACGTCTCCGGCGGTGCGGTAGACCGCGTGCAGCCGCTCGAGGCACTCGCCGAAGAGCGCACGGTAGTCCGGGCCACGGTGGTGGACGACCGGCTCGGCGAGCGCGGACAGCACCTCGGGCGGCACAGGCGTCGGCCCGGGCGTGAACAGGTACCGCTTCGCCGACATCGCTTCGAGCCTAGCGAAGAGTGTGGCTAACCCCACTGCGGGTTCACGCGTCGGTTGTTAGGTTGGCGGCGTGGATCAACCGGCCCCTGCAAGGGAGCAGTCGATGAGCAATGCGCAAACGAACGGAGCCGTCGTGGTCGCGCAGGACGTCGCCCGCCGCTACGGCGAGGGCGACACCGCGGTCGACGCGCTCCGCGGCGTGTCGCTGGACGTGTCGCGCGGACAGCTGACCACGGTCATGGGCCCGTCGGGGTCGGGCAAGTCGACGCTGATGCACATCCTCGCCGGGCTGGACCGGCCGACCGGCGGCAGCGTCGAGATCGGCGGCACCGAGATCACCACGCTCGGCGACTCCGACCTGACGAAGCTCCGCCGCGAGCACATCGGCTTCATCTTCCAGTTCTTCAACCTGCTGCCGATGCTGTCCGCCGAGGAGAACATCGTCCTGCCGCTGACGATCGCCGGAGAGAAGCCCGACAAGGCGTGGCTCGAGCAGCTGATCGAGTCGGTCGGGCTGAACGACCGGCGCACGCACCGGCCGTCGGAGCTGTCGGGCGGCCAGCAGCAGCGCGTCGCGATCGCACGGGCGCTCGTCTCGAAGCCTTCCGTCGTCTTCGCCGACGAGCCGACCGGCAATCTCGACTCGAAGACGGGCGGGGAGATCCTCGAGCTCCTCCGCCAGGCCGTGCAGGACGCCGGCCAGACGACCGTGATGGTCACGCACGACCCCCGGTCGGCCTCGATCGCCGACCGCATCCTCTTCCTCGCCGACGGCAACATCGTCAAGGAGCTGCCGCGCTCCGAGCCGTCCGCGGTGATCGCGGCGATGGAGGAGATCGGCCGGACGTGAGATCGATCGCGCTCCGCGGGCTCTGGGCGCGGAAGCTCAGGACGTTCCTGACCGCGTTCGCGATCGTGCTCGGAATCGCGACCGTGAGCGGCACGTTCGTGCTCACAGATTCGATCACCCACGCGTTCAACGCGATCTTCTCGAACATCTACCGCGGGACCGACGCATCCATCACCGGCAAGTCGGCGGTCAGCGTCGACGCGACCACCGACCTGCCGCCGTTCGACGAGTCGCTGCTCGGGAAGGTGGAGGATCTGCCCTCCGTGCAGGCGGCGATCGGCGGCGTCGCGGACACGGCGAACCTGATCGGCTCGAACGGCAAGGTGATCAGCTTCGGCGGCGCCCCGCATCTCGGCTTCTCGGTCGACCCGACCCAGGCGCGGTTCAACTCGCTGTCCCTGGTCGAGGGCAAGTGGCCCGGCCCGGATCAGGTCGTGATCGACCATTCGACCGCGAGCAAGAAGGACATCTCGGTGGGCGACCGCATCGGGGTGGAGGCGCAGGGGAGCGCCAAGCCCTTCACGGTGTCCGGCCTGGTCAAGTTCGGCACGAGCGGGCTCGACATCGGCGGCGCGACGCTCGCCGGGTTCGACCTGAAGAGCGCTCAGCGGCTCTTCCGGAAGGAAGGCAAGCTCGACCAGATCCGGGTCTCGAAGAAGTCCGGCGTCAGCGAGGCCGAGCTGCTCTCCGACATCCGGTCGATTCTCCCGCCGCAGACGCAGGTGAGGAGCGGCGCCGAGCAGGCCGACACCGACGCGGGCGACACCAACGCCTTCACGAGCTTCCTGCAGAAGTTCCTGCTCTCGTTCGGGATCATCGCGCTGTTCGTCGGGTCGTTCGTGATCGCCAACTCGCTCTCGATCACGGTCACCCAGCGGACGCGCGAGTTCGCAACCCTCCGGACGCTCGGCGCGACGCGGCGCCAGATCAGGCGCTCGGTGCTGCTCGAGTCGTTCATCATGGGCCTGCTCGCCTCGGTGGTCGGACTCTTCCTCGGCCTCGGACTGGCGAAGCTCCTCTTCTGGCTCTTCGGTGAGCTCGGGTTCACGCTGCCGAACACCGGCCTCCTGTTCAAGACGCGGACGATCATCGTCTGCCTGGTGGTCGGAACGCTGGTGACGATGCTCGCCAGTCTGCGCCCGGCGCGCCGCGCGACCCGCGTCCCCCCGATCGCCGCCGTCCGCGAAGGCGCGAAGCTGCCGCCGGGACGGTTCGCGAGGTACCGCGGCGTCGGCTCGGCGACGCTGGCGCTGCTCGGCTTCCTCGCGCTCGCCTACGGCATGTGGGGCGCGAGCGGAACGGGGCCGGTGCTCGCGTTCATGGGCATCGGCGCCGTGCTGATCTTCTTCGGCGTCGCGCTGTTCACCGCCCAGCTGATCCGGCCGCTGGCTGCCGTGCTCGGCGTCCCCGGTGACCGGCTGGCCGGTGCCCCGGGGATCCTCGCCCGCGAGAACGCGATCCGGAACCCGCAGCGGACCGGCTCGTCGGCGGCCGCGCTGATGATCGGGCTGACCCTGGTCACGCTCGTGACCATGCTCGCGACCTCCATCCGCGCGTCCTTCTTCGGCGCGGTCGACAAGATCTTCATCGCCGACTACGCCGTCACCGCCGAGAACAACTTCGACCTGATCCCGGCAGCGATCGGGCAGACGCTGAAGCAGGCGCCGGGGGTTCACGACGTCGTCGGGGTCCGGGTCGGCGACATGCGCATCAACGGCAAGCGCAACACCCTCTCGGCGGTCAACTCGGGCGGCAGCCGGATCTTCCGGCTCGACTGGACCGCCGGCTCCCCCGCGACGCTGGACACGCTCGGGCCGAACGACGCGTTCACGGACAAGGACTACGCCAAGAAGCACCACCTGTCGCTGGGCTCGAAGGTCCAGATCCTCGTGCCGAACGGCCAGCGGCCGACGTTCCGGATCGCCGGGATCTACGACCCCCCGTCCGGAGGGTCGCCCTTCAACGGGCCGCTCGTGATCTCGACCCCGACCTTCGACAAGCTCTATACGACGCCCCAGGACCAGTTCGTGTTCTTCAACGTGAACGGCGGCGCGTCGCCCGAGGCGAGCGCCCGCCTCGACAGCGACCTGAAGGGCTTCCCGAACGCGAAGATCCAGACCCGCGAGGAGTTCAAGAAGAACCAGGCGAGCTTCATCGGGAACATCCTCAACATCCTCTACGTGCTGCTCGCGCTGTCGGTGATCGTCAGCCTGTTCGGGATCGTGAACACGCTCGTGCTGACGATCTACGAGCGCACCCGCGAGCTCGGCATGCTGCGAGCGGTCGGCATGACCCGCTGGCAGGTGCGGTGGATGGTGTCGCTGGAGAGCGTGGTCACGGCGCTGATCGGCGCCGTCGTCGGGATCGCGCTCGGGATCGTCCTCTCGGTGCTGATGATCGTGCGCGTGGACTTCCTGGTGCTCTCCTGGCCGGTCGGCTCGCTGATCGTGTTCGCGATCGTGGCCGTGATCGCGGGGCTGGTCGCCGCAATCTTCCCGGCGAGACGCGCGGCCCGCCTGAACGTCCTCGAGGCGCTGCAGTACGAGTAACGGCGGCCGGCGGCGGTGGACTCGCTGAAGGGACAGCTGCTGCTCGCCTCGCCGGCGCTCTTCGACCCGAACTTCCGGCGGACGGTCGTGCTCGTCACCGAGCACACCGAGGAGGGCGCAGCCGGGCTCGTCCTCAACCGGCCGTCCGAGACGGCCGTCGCAGACGCGGTTCCCGACCTCCTGCCGCTCGTCTCCGAGGAGGAGCGCGTCTACGTCGGCGGCCCGGTGCAGGAGTCGGCCGTTCTCGTGCTCGCCGAGTTCGAGGACCCGGAGGAAGCCGCGCTGCTCGTCGTCGACGACATCGGCTTCCTGCCCGGCGACGGCGACTTCGACCTGCTCGCGGGCGCGACGCGCAGAGTGCGCGTGTTCGCGGGCTACGCCGGCTGGGGGCCGGGCCAGCTCGAGGCCGAGCTCGAGGAGTCGTCCTGGATCGTCGGGTCGTCGCCGGCGCCCGAGCTCTTCCCCGAGCTCGAGGACGACCTCTGGGCACGCATCCTGCGGGACAAGGGCGGCGTGTACCGCGTGGTCGCGCTGATGCCCGAGGATCCCTCCGTCAACTAGGGCCCGGCCTGTCGCTCGCCCGATTGACGCCTCGATTCGCGGCCCCCACACTGCCTCCGTGAGCTCCTGCCCGACCTGCGGTGTCGAGAACGCCGCGGACGCACGCTTCTGCAGCAGTTGCGGGACGGCGCTCGAGGAGCGGCAGGCCGTCCACGAGGAGCGGAAGGTCGTCTCCGTCCTGTTCGTCGACCTCGTCGGGTCGACGGCACGTGCCGACAACGCCGACCCCGAGGACGTCCGCGAGACGCTCGGGCTGTTCCACGGGCGGGCAAGACGGCACATCGAACAGCACGGCGGCGTCCTGGAGAAGTACATCGGCGATGCGGTGATGGCAGTCTTCGGCGCGCCGACAGCCCACGGCGACGACGCGGAGCGTGCGGTTCGCGCAGGGCTCCGGGTGCTGTCGGGAATGGCCGAGCTCAACCGCGACCACGGCCTCGACCTCGCCGCCCGCGCAGCCGTCAGCACAGGCGAGGCGGTCGTCTCGGTCGACGGCGGTCAGGGCGAGCCGCTGGCGATGGGAGACGTGGTGAACACCGCCGCCAGATTGCAGTCGGCCGCACCTGAAGGGCGGCTGCTCGTCGGCTCGGAGACGTACCGCGCGAGCCGCACCGGGATCCAGTACGAGGCCCACCACGCGATCGACGCGAAGGGCAAGGCGCAGGCGGTCGAGGCCTGGCTCGCCGTCGCGCCGGTGGCCGACGACGTGGAGCCCGCAGCGCGACGCGCCCCGCTCGTCGGTCGCGGGCGCGAGCTGGACCAGATGCATTCGGCCTGGCTCCGGTGCCTGGACGAGCGACGGCCGCATCTCGTCACCATCCTCGGGCCGCCCGGGATCGGGAAGTCGCGTCTCTGCCACGAGTTCGCGGCGCTGGTCGCGGACAGCGGCGGCCGCATCCTCCGCGGCCGCTGCCTGCCGTACGAGGAGCAGGTCGGGTACCAGGCCTTCTCTCGGCTGGTGTCCGCCGCGAGCGGGATCCTCGGGTCCGACGAATCCGGGACGGCGCGCGAGAAGCTGCGCTCGACGGTCGATCGCCTCCTGCCGGAGGGCGAGCGGACCGAGACGTTCCGCTACCTCGCACTGCTGCTCGGCCTCGCGCCGGAGGACGCCGCGCCGCAGGCGCTCCTGCTCTTCTTCGCCGCCCGCCGCTTCCTGGAATGCGTCGGGCACGAGCAGCCGGTCGTGTCCGTGTTCGAGGACATCCACTGGGCCCAGCCGAGCGAGATCGCCCTGCTCGAGTACCTGACCCAGCACCTCCGCGACTCGCCCGTGATGCTGGTCGCCGCCACGCGGCCGGAACTCCTCGACGAGCACGCGACCTGGGGAGCCGGCCTGGCGGCCCAGACGACGATCCCGCTCGACCCGCTGTCCGCGGAAGACGCAGCGGCCCTGGCGGAGCGGCTGCTTCCTCCGGACGGCGGTGCGAACGCCCTCGGCCGCATCATCGAGACCGCCGGCGGGAACCCGCTGTTCCTCGAGGAGCTGTCGGCCTCGGTCGCCGAGCTCGGCGCCGGCGCGGACCTGCCGATCACCGTCCGGGAGGCGATCGCGGCGCGCATCGACGCGCTGCCGGCGGATGCCCGCGGGACGCTGCTCTCCGCCGCGGTCGTCGGACGGACGTTCTGGCGCGGCGTCGTCGAGGCCCTCGCCGAGCTGCGCGACGTCGATTCCGCGCTGGCCCAGCTCGAGGCGCGCGACCTCGTGCGGCGCGACTCCTCCAGCCAGCTTGCCGGCGACGTCCAGTTCACGTTCAAGCACATGCTGATCCGTGAGGTGGCCTACGCCACGGTGCCGCGGGCCGTCCGCCGTGCACGCCATGCGGCCGTGGCCGGGCGCATCGAGCAGACGGTGGCCTCGCCCGGGGCTGCGCTCGCCACGATCCTCGCTCACCACTGGCGGGAAGCAGGCGAGCCGGAACGGGCGATCCCCTACCTGCTGTCGGCGGCCGACGCGGCACGCCGAAGCTGGGCTCAGCACGCCGTCGTCGATCTGTACTCGACGGCGCTCGAGCTGGCACCGGACGATGCCCAGCGGCGGAGGATCAGGCTCGATCGCGGCATCGCGCTCGTCGAGCTCGCCGACTACGAGGGTGCGGCGGAGGAGCTCGCCGCGCTCGTATCGGAGCTCGAGGGCCAGGACCTGCTCGACGCACTGATCGCACTCGGCCACGCCTACGTCTGGACCGAGCGGGAGGAGGACGCGCTCGCAACGGCCGCGTCGGCGGCAGCGGTCGTCGCCGAAGTCGCCGACGCCACCGCCGCCCCGGCCGTGATGGCGCTCGAGAGCCAGGGACTGGCCATGCGCGGCGGGGACGGCGAGCTCGAGCGGGCGTTCGAGCTCGGGGAGCAGGCGCTCCGTGACTGGGTGCCGCGCGCGCGGCCGCTTTCGCTCAGGCACCAGCTGCATCTCCACGCAAACGCCGCCTACTGGACCGGACGGTACGAGCGGTCTCTGGCCCTCTCCGGGCAGACGCGCGCGCTCGCCGCCGACATCCAGAGCGCCGAGTCGCTGTTGCGCGGCGGCGGGCATCAGGCGCTCAGCCTCGTCGCGCTCGGCCGGCACGAGGAGGCGATCGCGATCTGGGACGAGCTGCTCAAGATCGCCGACGACCACGGCCGCAGCCCCAACGTCCTGCTCAACTACTCCTCGGTCGCGTACCGGGAGCTGTACTTGCTCGACGAGGCCCGCCGCCGCACCGAAGAGGCGCTGGAGCTTTCCGCCGACCTGGCGTTCAGCATGCCGCGGCAGTTCGCGGGCTCGGATCTGCTCTTCACGCTGCTGCTGATCGGGGACGTCGGCGCCGCGCAGACGGTCTGGCCGGCCCGCTGGGAGGGCGTGAACGAGGCGACGGCCTGGACGACCTGGCTGATCGCCGGCCGGCTCGCCGCTGCCCGCGCCGAGATCGCGCTGCAGGCGGAAACGCCGGAGACGGCGCTGGAATGGGCGCAACGGTCGCTCGAGATCGCGCGCGGGACGCACCGGCGCAAGTACGAGTCGCGCTCGCTGACCATGCTCGGCCGGGCGCTCACGCAACTCGGTCGCCGCGACGACGCGCTCGCCGCCCTCCGCTCCGGAGTCGCGATCGCGGACGAGCTCGTCGGCCCGCCGGCGCGGTGGCAGGCGCGAGCCGCCCTCGGCGACGCCGCCTATGAGCTCGGCGACGACGAGACCGCCGACGCCGCGTTCGCGGAGGCGGCGCAGCTCGTCGACGGCTTCGTCGAGACGCTTGCTCCCGAGCGGGCCGCCGCCGTGCTCGCCGCGGAGCCGGTCTCGGATCTCCGCTCGCGCGCCGGGCGCTAGTCAGCCGCGAACGCGGCGACGGTCCCGTCGACGTCGTCCTCGGTCGTCTGCCAGTTGCTGACCGAGATCCGGATCGCCTGCCGTCCCGCCCACGCCGTGCCGCTCATCCAGGCGACTCCGCTTCGCTGGACGGCGGCGAGCTTCGCGGCGGTCTCCTCGTCGGAGCCGAAGCGGAAGAGCACCTGGTTCAGCACGACGTCGTTGAGCACCTCCACGCTGGGAACATCGGCGATGCCGGCCGCGAACCGCTGCGCCAGGTCGCAGCAGCGCTCGACCAGCTCGGCGATGCCGCTCCGGCCGAGTGAGCGGATCGCGGCATAGACGGGGAAGCCGCGCGCGCGTCGCGAGAACTCCGGCGTCCAGTCGACCTGGTCGCGCGGGCCGCCCTCGCCGCTCTGGACCAGGTACTCGGCCTGGACCGACATCGCCCGCCGGTGGGCGTCGGGCTTCGCGCAGAAGATGATCCCGGAGTCGTACGGGACGTTGAGCCACTTGTGGCCGTCGGTCGACCAGGAATCGGCACGCTCGGCGCCGGCTACGAGGTGCGCGAGGCGCGGGCTGGCCGCGGCCCAGAGCCCGAACGCGCCGTCGACGTGCAGCCAGGCGCCTGCGGCCTCGGCCGTGTCGGCGATCTCCTCGAACGGATCAGACGAGCCGGTGTTCACCTCACCCGCCTGGGCACAGACGATTGCCGGCCCGTCGGCGGAAGCCAGCGCCTCGCGCAGGGAGTCGGGGCGCATCCGCCCCTGCTCGTCGGCCGCGACCGGGACGAGCGAGCCGGTGCCGAGCCCGATCAGGCGGAGCGCCCGCGGTAGGGTCGAGTGCGCCTTCTCCCCTGCGAGCACCCGGATCGGCGGCGCGCCGGTGAGGCCGTCGCGCTCCACGTCCCAACCGGCCTGCGCGAGCACGTGGTTGCGTGCAGCCGCCAACGCGGTCGCATGCGCCATCTGCGTGCCGGTGACGAACGCGAAGGAGACCCCGCGCGGCAGTCCGAGCAGCTCGGCGAGCCATTCACCGGCCACCTCCTCGACCACCGATGCCGCCGGGCCGGCGACGTACAGGCCAGCGTTCTGGTCCCAGGTCGAGGTCAGCCAGTCGGCGGCGAGCGCCGCCGGCACGGCGCCGCCGATGACGAAGCCGAAGTACCGCCCGCCGGCGATCGCGACCGCGCCGGCGTCGCCGGCGGCGGCCAGCTCGCGGACGACCTCGCGCGCGTCGGTCGGGCCCTCCGGCACGGGCCCTCCGAGCCGGGCGCGGAGCTCGTCGACCTCGACGCGGGGAAAGACGGGACGGTCGGGCAGGCTCTCCAGGAAGTCGGCGGCGAGGTCGGCGGTCTCGCGGAGGAGGTCGCGCATGCCCGGACGCTACCCGCCCGCCCGGATCTGGCCGAGCGTCGCGCGCGGTGTGATCGCCTCGGGATCGACACGAAGCTCGAGCACCGCCGGCCTTCCCTCCGCGAGCGCCGCCTCGAACGCCGGCGCGAAGTCCTCGGTCCGCTCGACCCGCGCGGCGAACGCGCCGAACGACTCGGCGTAGTCGACGAAGTCGGGGTTGACGAGCTCGGTGGCGACGGTCCGCCCCGGGAAGTGGCGCTCCTGGTGCATACGGATCGTCCCGTACATTCCGTTGTTCACGAGCAGCACGACGACCGCGGCTCCGTACTGGGCGGCGGTCGCCAGCTCGTGGCCGCTCATGAGGAAGTCGCCGTCGCCGCTCAGGCAGACGACCACGCGCTCGGGGTACAGGAGCTTGGCGGCGACCGCGGCCGGGACGCCGTAGCCCATCGCCCCGGCGCACGGGGCGAGCTGCGTGCCGTAGCGGCGGAACTCGTAGAAACGGTGCGCCCAGACGGTGTAGTTGCCGGCACCGTTCGTGAGCACTGCATCGTCCGGAAGGCGCTCGCGCAGGTAGGCCATCACCTCGGCCAGCTGGAGGTCGCCCGGCAGGTCGCGGTGGCGGAGGTTGGCGAGATAGTCGGCGCGGGCCTGCTCGACCCAGGCGGCCCGACGGGTGCCGTCGACCGGCCGGAGCATGGCGGCGAGCTCGGGCGAGCCCGAGACGATCGCCAGCTCCGGCTCGTAGACCCGGCCGAGCTCGGCCGGATCGGCGTGGACGTGAATCAGCCGCTGGCGGGGGCGCGGCGGCGCGAGCAGCGAGTACTGGCGCGTGGCGATCTCGCCCAGGCGCGTGCCGAGCGCGAGGACCACGTCGGCGTCCTGGACACGCTGTGCGAGCGCGGGATCCATCCCGATCGTCAGCGGCCCGGCGTAGGTGCGCGAGCCGTTGTCGACGTAGTCCTGGCGGCGGAAGGAGGCGGCGACGGGCACGGTCGAGGCCTCCGCGAACGCGATCACGTCCCGGCCCGCCTGCTCGCTCCAGCCGCCGCCGCCGACGACGATCAACGGCCGCTCGGCGGCTGCGAGCAGCTCCAGCGCGCGGTCGACGTCCGCCGGCGACGGCGCCGGCCGCGACGGGCGGTAGCGCGTGGCATCGGGAACGGCGGCCTCGTCGTCCTGGACGTCCTCGGGCAGCGCAACCACCACTGGTCCGGGACGGCCCGAGGTCGCGGTGTGGAACGCCCGCGCGATCAGCTCCGGCGTCTCACCGGCATCCTCGAGCGTCGTCACCGCCTTCGCCATCTCGCCGAACATCCGCGTGTAGTCGAGCTCCTGGAACGCCTCGCGGCCGAGGTGCCCACGCGGCACCTGGCCGACGAGGAGGACGAGCGGGGTCGAGTCCTGGTAGGCGGTGTGGATGCCGACCGCCGCGTGTGTGGCCCCCGGAGCGCGCGTCACCAGGCAGACGCCGGGCCGGCCGGTCAGCTTCCCGTACGCCTCCGCCATGTTGGCGGCGGCCGCCTCGTGGCGGGTCGTGTAGAGCCGGATCGGCGAGTCGCCGAGCGCGTCCAGCACGCTGATGTAGCTCTCGCCCGGGACGCAGTACGCCGTGTCCACGCCGTGGACGAGCAGCTGGTCGACCAGGATCCGCGCGGCGGTGCGCACGCTAGAAGGCGATCGGGTACTCGCCGTAGACGGTCGGGCGCTGGAGCTTCGGCCGGTCCTCGTCGGCCGGATCGACGTACCTGATCGTCCGCTTGCCCGCCCACTCCGGGGGCAGCAGCATGACGCGGACGAAGGCGCTGTCCTCGGTCGCCGAGGCGGTCGCCAGAACGGGCTCGGGGCCGCTCTCGAACCACGGCTCGCCCGGGCCGTAGTCGTGCGTCTCCCCGCCCGATTCGATCCGGATCGAGCCGTGCAGCAGGTAGCGGATGCCGGGCCCCGGGTGGGTGTGCCGGTAGGCGATCCCGCCCGGCGGGAAGTCGATCCGGTCGTGGCGCATCAGCCAGCCCGGCTGCACCTCGACCGGCCCGGCGAGGAGCGCGTCGTCGAGTTCGGCGTCGAGCAGCTCCCAGACGAGCGTCGTCCCGTCGTCGAGCTCGTGGACGACCGCGTTCTGCGCGTCGTGCGCGCTCCGGGAGAGCGCGAGGATCAATCCCGCTCCCGGCGCGGGCGAAGCCGGCGCCTCCGCTCCCGGTTGAGCTCCGTCAAGCCCGCGCTCAATGGAAGTACTGGCCGCCGTCGATGACCATCGTCTGGCCCGTGATGAAGTCCGCTGCCGGCGTGCAGAGGAAGACGACCGCGCCGACCACGTCGTCCGGCACCTGGTCGCGCTGGATCGTGCGCGCCGCGACGGAGACGTCGCGCAGCTTCTCCACCACCTCCGGGTGTGCCTCGACGCCGGCGGTCATCGTGAAGCCGGGCGCGACGCAGTTCACGTGGATGCCGTCCTTGCCGAGCTCCTTCGCCAGCGCACGGGTGAAGGCGACGATTGCGCCTTTCGAGGTCACGTAGTGGAGCAGGAACGGCACGCCGCGGAACGGTGTTCCCGACGAGATGTTCACGATCTTGCCACCGCCCTGCTCACGCATAGCGGGCACCGCGGCACGGCAGGTCAGGAACATGGAGGCGACGTTCACGTCCATCACCTGCCGCCACTCCTCGAGCGGGATCTCCGAGAACGGCCGCATCGCCAGCGAGGCGTAGAGGCCGGCGTTGTTGATCAGGATGTCGAGGCGTCCGTGCCGGCCGAGAGTGTCGTCGACCATCCGCCCGACGTCCTCCTCGTTCGCGACATCCACCTGGATGCCGCCTTCGGGCGGGCGCAGGTCGGCGACGGCGACGGTCGCGCCTGCGGCCGCGAGACCCGCCGCGATCGCTGCGCCGATCCCCTGTGCGCCGCCGGTGACGAGCGCGACCTTCCCCTCCAGGCGGCTCACCTCAACGGCGAGAACGAGGTGGGAATCAGGATGCGGTTCTCCTGGGTGTGGATCAGCGGCTGGACCTTCGCAAGGAACGCGACCCACGCCTCGTCCGCCTGCAGCTCGCGCCGGCGCCTCGCGCGGTCCTCGAAGTCGTCGTATGCCCAGATGTGCGTGTAGGTCGAGGGCCTGCCGACCTCGGTCGTGAACGCCCCGACGAGACGGCCCAGGTAGCGCTCCTGGAGCGCGACCCCCTCGGTCTCGTACAGCCCGACGAGCTCGTTCAGCTTGCCGGTGTAGACGTGGTAGTCGCGCTCCTCGACGATCACGTATCGATTCTACGATGCGCGGTGCGCATGTCCCTCCGCGACCGGATCGCACCCGCTCTCCAGGACCTCGTCGCCGGTCCGATGGAGAAGAAACCGTTCATCCAGGAAGGGCGGCGGAAGCTGCTCGCGCCCGCCCAGGGGCGGGTGCTCGAGGTCGGCGCCGGCACCGGGTTCAACGCGCGGTACTACCCCGAGGGCGTCGGCGACGTGACGCTGACGGACGAACTCGGAGGCATGCTCCGCCGTGCCGAGCGGCGGGCTGACGAGGCGGGCCGTCGCGTCGAGACGGTGACGGCGCCGGTCGAGCGCCTGCCGTTCGAGGACGAGTCGTTCGACACCGTCGTCGGCTCGTTGCTCCTCTGCTCCGTCGACGACCAGGACGCCGCGCTCGCGGAGATCCGGCGCGTGCTGAAACCCGGCGGCCGCTATCTGTTCCTGGAGCACGTCCGCTCGGACGACCCGAAGGTGGCCAGGCGGCAGGACCGCTGGGAACGCGTCTGGGGCATCGTCGCCATGGGCTGCCACCCGAACCGCGACACGTTGCCGCGGATCGAGTCGGCGTTCGCGGTGGACGAGGTCGAGCGCAGCGAGCTGCCCGAAGGCCCGAGCCTGATCCGGCCGTATGTCCTCGGCCGGGCGCACAGGCAGTAGGAGCTCACAGCCGACCCCGGGACGGTCCGCAGTCGGGGACAATGCCCGTTGCCGACACCGGTGTAAGCTCTTCGGTGGTGATGGAACGGCGCGCTGGCTCCCGGGTCCGGTACCGCGCGGCCCTTGCGGCGCTCGGCGTCTCCGCCGCCAGGCTGCGCTCGCAGCCGCTCCGTCCCGTGCTCGTCGTGGCAGGTGTCGCCCTCGCGTTCGCGATGACGGTCGCGATCGTCGGAGGCAGCCTGGTCGCACGCCAGCAGGCGCTCGGACAGGCGCTCGGTTCGTTGCCGGACAGCGCCCAGGGCTTCCGGGTCGACCGGTTCGGAACGCCCCTGAGCAGACAGATGTACGGGCGCGCGGACCACGAGGTGCGACGGGTGCTCGGCGCGCTGTCGCCGGGCGTGGCGCGACGGGTCGTGTTCTTCCGGCAGCTGCGGGTCGCCGGGCAGCTGGTCGAGATCGCGGGCGTCGACCGGCTCACACAGGTGATCCGGCTGCGCTCCGGGCGGCTGCCGCGCACCTGCACGCCGGCGTCGTGCGAGATGCTGCAGATCGGCGGGAGCGGGCGCGCGCGGCTGCACCAGGGCGACGTCCGGCTCGACCGCGTCGGAGTCGCCGAGCTACGCGATCCCGGGCTGTTCGGCTACATCTCGGCCGCGGGCGCCAGCCCCGCCGCGCCGCCGGTCGTGCTGATCGCGCCGAGCGTCGATTCGCTCGAGCGGCTGCCGTCGCTCCAACCTTTCTACCGCGTGTATTCGTGGCTCTCACCCCTCCGCGCGGACCGTCTGCACACGTGGGACGTCGATCGGATCCTCGCAGCGGAGTCGCGCGGCCAGGCGGCGCTGTACGCGACGGATTCTGCGTTCCGGCTGAGCAGTCCCGACGACGAGCTGCTGAACGCGACCCGGCGCGGAACGATCGCCGCCAGGCGCCTGATCCTGGTCGGCGGCGAGACGAGCGCGTTGCTGCTCGGGTTCGCGATCATCGCCGCGGTCGGCCTGCGCCGCGGGCTCGGGAGCGAACGGCGGCGCCTGCTCGCCCGCGGTGCGCGGCGCTGGCAGGCGTGGCTGGCGCTCGCGGCCGAAATCGGGGCGATGACGCTTGCGGGAGCGCTCCTCGGGGTCGCGGCCGGCGCGACGATCGTCGCCGCGATCGCAGCCGCGACCGATCAGCCGATCGGTGGGATCCTCTCGCACACCCTGCTGGCGGGCTGGACGCTCGGCGCGCTGGCAGGGGGCGTGCTCACGGTCACCCTCGTGCTCGCCGCGACGACGCTGACGCGGGACGACGAGGAGGGACGCCGGCGCATCCGCCTGTCGGACGTTGCCGCGGTCGGGGCGGCGGCCGCGATCGTCGTCGGGCTCAGCCGGGGGGCGCTCGACCCCGGAAACGTCTCCGGCGGCGATACGGTGCTGTTGCTCGTCCTCCCCGCGCTCGTCTGCTTCGTGGTCGCGGTCGTGCTCGCACGCCTGCTCGGGCCGGCCATGCGGGCGGGCGAGCGGTTGACGCGCGGCCGCTCGCTGACCCTTCGCCTCGGGGTCCTCGCGCTCGCCCGCGCCCCGTCGCGGACCGTCGTCACCTGCGCGTTCATCGCGGTCGCACTCGGGCTTGCGCTCTTCGCGGCCGCCTACCGGGCGACGCTCGCCCGCGGCGCCTCCGACCAGGCCGCGTTCCAGGTACCGCTCGACTACACGGTCAGCGAGGGCTCGAGGCTGGTGCAGCCCCTCGACGCCGCTCCGCTCTCGGCCTACGCCGGGACGGCGCCGGGCGCCCGGGCCTTTCCGGTTCTCCGGCTCGCGGCGACGACGCCCGGAACCGGCACGGCAGTCCTGTCGCCGACCGTTCTCGGGGTTCCGGCCGCCGCCGTCCGGCGGCTGCGCTGGCGCTCCGACTTCTCCTCCCTCCCGGTCTCGTCCATTGCGCACAAGCTGTCGGCCCAGGGACAGCCGCGGCTGCGCGGCGTGCGGATCCCGGCGGGGACGGAGAGGCTGTCCACGCGGGCGCGGCTTCGGGGGGCGGACGTGCTCGCCTGGATCGTGGTCGGGGACCCGCGTGGCCGCGTCTCGCTCCTCCCGCTCGGGCGCGTGCCCAGGCAGGCGGCGACGCTGACGGCGCACGTTCCCCGCGGCCGCGGGCTGCGCGTGCTAGGCATCCAGCTCGCCCTCCCGGAGACCGAGGCGTTCATGCTCGCGCACGACGAGGCCGAGGGCACGGTCGCGGCGGCGCCGTCGGGCGAGATCGCGATCGCGCCGCTCCGCGCCGGCGGCCGCGTGCTGACCGACTGGCGTGACTGGACGCTCTCCACCGGGGGCGACGTGCTCCCCCGGACCGGCGGCGCGACGATCCGGTACGCCTTCCCGGACACCGGGCTCCGCCTGGTCTTCCGCCCGGCGCAGCCGACCGACGGGCAGCTGATGCCCGTGGTCGTCTCGCCCGACGTTGCTCGCGGCGTGGGCGGGGTCGGAGCGACGACCGTGCTCGACTTTCAGGACACGCACGTCGACGCCCGAATCGTCGGGGTGGCGTCGCGCCTGCCGTCCGTTCCCGCCGACAGCGGCGCATTCGTCCTCGCCGACGCCGCCTGGCTGTCGACCGCGATCGACGCGAACGCTCCCGGCGAGGGGACGCCGAACGAGGTCTGGATCTCGACCCCGGGCGGCGGCTCGGTCGCGGGACAGGCGCTGCACCGGCCGCCGTTCTCGAGGCTCGTCGTGGAGTCGCGCGCGGCGATCGAGCGGCGGCTGGCCGGGGACCCGCTGGCGCACGCCACCGCGATCGCCCTGGGCGCCGCGGGGCTGGTGGCGCTCGTGCTGGCCGTGCTCGGCTTCTGGGTCGGCGTGGCCAGCGAGCTGCACGACGAGAAGAGCGACTTCTTCGACCTCGAGGCGCAGGGCCTGCCGCCGGCCGACATGCGCCGCCAGCTGCGAATGCGCGGCGTGATCCTGCTGGTGCTCGGCTTCGCCGGCGGTCTGGCGCTCGCGCTGCTGCTCTCCCGCCTGGTCGTCTCGTTGATCCGGGTGTCCGGAACGACCGGAGTGCCGGAGCCCCCGTTGCGGCTGGATCCCGACTGGCTCGTCGCGGGCATCGGGATCGCGGCGCTCATGCTCGCCGCCTTGCTCGTGGCGGAGGCTGCTTCGCGCGCCGCCTTCCGCGGCAACCGGCCCGAACGTGCCTCCTGGAGCCTCGAATGACGCTCGCCGTCGACGTCCGCGAGGCCTTCCGCATCCACCGCTTCGGCGGCGCGACCTCGGTCGCGCTGCAGGGGCTGACGCTCCAGGTCGAGCAGGGCGAGATCGTGGTCGTGCTCGGGCCGAGCGGCTCCGGGAAGTCGACCCTGCTGCGTACGGTCGCGGCGTTCGACCGGCTGTCCGCCGGCGTTGCCCGCGTGCTCGGCACGGACGTCGGGAGCCTCGACCCGGGAGCGGCGGCGATGTTCCGGGCGCGGAACCTGGGATTGCTCGACCAGCACTACGCACGGGCGCTCTCCCCCGACTTGACCTGCATCCACACCGTCGGCCTCGGGCTCGAACTGCTCGGCTCGCCGCGGCCGGAGGCTCGCGCAATCGCCGCCGGGCTGCTCGAGCGCGTCGGGCTCGGCGACCGGCTCAATGCACGCCCCGGGTCGCTGTCGGGCGGCGAGCAGCAGCGCGTCGCCCTGTGCGCCGCACTGGCCCACCGCCCCCGGCTGCTGCTGGCAGACGAGCCCGCCGGCGAGCTGGACGCCGAGAACGCAGCGATCGTCTACGCGCTGATCGCCGAGCTCGCACGCGAGCAGGGGACGACCGCGCTCGTGGTCAGCCACGACGAGGCGGCGGCGACGATCGCCGACCGCCTGGTCTACGTCCGCGACGGCCGCGTGGTCGAGGAGGGACGCCCCGGCGTCCGCTCGTCGCTGGTCGTGACCGAGCCGGGCTGGGTGCGGCTACCGGACCCGCTGCTCGAGGCGCTCGGCTCGCCGACGCGGCTTCATGCCGAGCGCCGCGAGCAGGAGCTCGTGCTGTCGAGCGACTCGCTCGACCGGGCGCTCGATACTCCCGCGCCCGCGATGTTCCACGAGCACGCGGCGACGCCGGGAGCGACGGTGGCCGAGCTGCGCAGCGTGTTCAAGCGCTTTGCGGGAGCGCCGAGGCCTGTGCTCTCGGGCGTCTCCGCCTCGTTCGCATCGGGGACGCTGACGGCGGTGGTCGGCCGGTCGGGGAGCGGCAAGACGACGCTCCTCCACCTGCTGGCCGGCCTCGAGCGGCCGGACGAGGGGCACGTGCTCGTCCAGGGCCGCGAGATCGACGACCTCGATCGCGCCGGCTCGGCTGCGGTTCGGCGCGAGCACGTGGCGCTCGTCACCCAGGAGCCGGGGCTCGTGCCACACCTCAGCGCCCGCGAGAACGTCGAGCTGGGACTGCTCGTGCGTGGGCTCGACGGCGACCCCGCCGCCGCACTCGCCGAGGTCGGACTGGGCGCGCGGCTCGACCACCGCGCCGACCGGCTCTCCGCCGGTGAGCGGCAGCGGGTCGCGATCGCCCGCGCGCTGGTGGCCGGTCCCGTGCTGCTGCTCGCGGACGAGCCGACCGCCCGCCTCGACCAATCGAACGCACGCGCCGTGGGCGAGCTGCTCGCGAAGCTCGCGCACGAGCACGGCACCGCCGTGGTCTGCGCCACCCACGACGAGGTCGTGATCGAGCAGGCCGACCGCCGACTCGAACTAGGGACTGACCCCGCACGGGGTCTGACCCCACAGGCCGCGGTGCACTCCGGCTCCTTGGGGACAGTCCCCTCCGGGGACAGTCCCTAGGCGATTCCGGCCAGGGCCAGGTATTTCAGCTCGAGCCAGTCCTCGATGCCGTACTTCGAGCCCTCGCGGCCGATGCCCGACTCCTTCATGCCTCCGAACGGCGCGACCTCGGTGGAGACGAAGCCGGTGTTGATGCCGACGATGCCGTAGTCGAGCGCCTCCGACACGCGCCAGACGCGGCCGACATCGCGACTGTAGAAGTACGCGCAGAGGCCGTACGGCGTGTCGTTCGCGATCCGCACGGCCTCCTCCTCGGTCGCGAACCGGGAGATCCCGGCCACGGGGCCGAAGGTCTCCTCGTGGCTCATCGCCATCCCGCCGGTCAGGCCGGTGAGCACGGTCGGCTGGAAGAACGTGCGGCCGAGCCCGTGGCGCTCGCCGCCGACGTGCAGCTCGGCACCGCCCTCGACCGCGTTCGCGACGTGCCGCGTCACCTTGTCGAGCGCCGCGTCCTCGATCAACGGCCCGATCCTCGCGTCCGGCTCGGTGCCGGCGCCGACCTTCAACCCCACGACCGCCTCGACCAGCCGCTCCAGGTAGGCGTCGTAGATCCCCTCTTGGACGAGGATCCGGTTCGCGGAGATGCACGTCTGGCCGGAGTTGCGGAACTTGCAGACGACGGTGCCGGCGACCGCCTCGTCGAGGTCGGCGTCGTCGAAGACGACGAACGGCGCGTTGCCGCCGAGCTCGAGCGAGATCTTCTTCAGGCCCTTCGCGCACTGGGCCATCAGCAGCTTGCCCACCTCGGTCGAGCCGGTGAAGCCGACCTTGCGGACGAGCGGGCTCGAGGTCATCTCGCCGCCGATCGCAGGCGCGTCCTCGGCGTCGCCCGTGACGACGGAGAAAACTCCCCGCGGGAGCCCGGCCTCCTCGGCCAGCGCAGCGACAGCCAGCGCGGACAGCGGCGTCTGCTCGGCGGGCTTGAGGACCATCGTGCAGCCCGCTGCCAGCGCGGGGGCGGCCTTGCGGGTCGGCATCGCAGACGGGAAGTTCCACGGCGTGATCCCCGCGGCGACGCCGACCGGCTGCTTGAGCACGAGGAGGCGGCGGTCGGGCAGCGGCGACGGGATCGTGTCGCCGTAGACGCGCTTGCCCTCCTCACCGAACCACTCGAGGAACGACGCGGCGTAGCGGATCTCGGCCTCGGACTCGGCGAGCGGTTTCCCCTGCTCGAGCGTGAGCAGCAGCGCCAGGTCGTCCAGGTGCTCGAGCATCAGGTCCGCCCAGCGGCGCATGGTCCGGGCGCGGTCGGCCGCGGTGCGTCCGCGCCAGCCCGGGAAGGCCGCCTCGGCCGCCTCGAGCGCCCGCCGGGTCTCCGCCGCGCCCATCCGGGGCACGTGCGCGAGCTCCTCGCCGGTCGCAGGATTCGTCACCGGGAACGTCTCGCCGGAGTCGGCGTCGACCCATTCGCCGTTCAGCCAGGCCTGCTCGCGGAGGAGGTCGGCGTTCGCGAGCGGCGACTTCGTGATCATCGGCCCCCCAACCAGTCGCGGATCTCGTGCGGGGTCAGGGTCCGCTTACCCAGCTCCTCCGCCGGCGGTAGGAAGTCGCGGGCGACCCGCAGCACGACGTCCTCTGTGTCGGAGAACGGGCTGAGGATCTTCGTGCCCTTGAGCAGCACCTTGCCCGGGAGCGGGGCGCCGACCGCGCTCAGGTGCGCGGCCGAGTAGCCCTTGCCCTTCAGCGCTTCGTTCGCCTCGTCGATCACGGCGCCTCCAGCTTCTCACGCAGGAGCTCGTTGACCACCTTGGCATTGGCCTTGCCGCCGGTCTCCTTCATCACCTGGCCGACGAAGAAGCCGAGCAGGCCGTCCTTGCCGCCGCGGTATGCCTCGACCTGCCCGGGGTTGGCGGCGAGCACCGCCTCCACGAGCGGCTCGAGCTCGGAGGTGTCGGAGACAGCCGTCTGTGCCAGGTAGTCGTCCGCGGCGAAGCCGTCATCGGCACTGGACGCGACCGCGCTCGACAGCGCCTCCCTGGTCAGGTCCTTCGCCGCCTTGGCCACCTTGGCCAGCTCGGCGAGGTTCGCCCCCGCCGGAATCGGCTGGTTCATCGCGAAGTTGAACGCCTCCCGCTCGGCAACCCCGCCCGTGACGAGCCCGCGGTACGCGGGGTCGCGGTCGGTGGTGACGAGCGCCCAGGCATCCTCGACTCCGAGCGCCTCCGCCCGTGCGCGAATCGCGTCGGCCGGCAGCTCCGGCAGCTCTCCGCGCAGCCGCTCGACCAGCGCCGGCTCCGGCTCGACCGGCACGAGGTCGGGCTCGGGGAAGTAGCGGTAGTCGTCCGCTTCCTCCTTCGAGCGGTGCGGCGTCAGCGTGTCCGTGTTCGGCTCGTAGTCGTAGGTGTGCTGCTCGACCGCCGCTCCGGACTCGTAGAGCTCGACCTGCCGCCGGACGGCGGCGTCGATCCCGCGGCCGATGAACCGGAACGAGTTCATGTTCTTCAGCTCCCAGCGGGTCCGAAGCTCGTCCGAGCCGGCCGGCCGCACAGAGACGTTGGCGTCGCAGCGGAGCGTCCCCTCCTCCATGCGCGCGTCCGAGATGCCGAGCGCGACAATCGTCTGGCGCAGCAGCTGGAGGAAGCGCTCGGCCTGCTCGGCCGAGCGGATGTCCGGCTGGGTGACGATCTCGACCAGCGGCGTTCCACCGCGGTTGAAGTCGATCAGCGACCGCTCCGCGCCGATCTTGCGGCCGGTGCCGCCGCCGACGTGGACGGTCTTCGCCGCGTCCTCCTCCAGGTGCGCACGCACGAAGCCGAGCTCGAACGGCGCGCCGCCGGGCACCGCCAGCCGCCCGCCGACGCACAGCGGCTGGTCGTACTGGGAGATCTGGTAGCCCTTCGGGTTGTCCGGATAGAAGTAGTTCTTC
>Ga0070684_100000349_pt1 | contig 31788 bp, 23 predicted proteins | sample KBSC723LmetaG_FD_65653 | JGI IMG/M metagenome (GOLD analysis project Ga0070684, IMG submission 65653) | Corn rhizosphere microbial communities from Kellogg Biological Station, Michigan, USA - KBS C7.2-3L metaG | ecosystem: Host-associated > Plants > Roots > Rhizosphere ...
CGCTACACGAATGTGTGGAACTACACCGATATCTATCCGCACATGCTGAAGGAGATCACGCACTTCTTCTCGATCTACAAGGATCTGGAAGGCAAGCGGGTGGAGATCAAGGGCTGGCATGACGCGGCGTACGCGCGCGACCAGGTGATCAAAGCGGCCAAGAACTTTGAAGACACGAAGAAGGCGAAGAACTCGGCCAAGCAGTTGGAAGCCGCTGTGAAGGCCGGCTGAACGGCGATCGGAATGCAGTCGAAAGGCCGCGCGATGCGCGGCCTTTCGACTGGTGACACACCTTGCTCTGCATGTTTACTAAAAGGTAATCTTTGGTAGAAAGAGGGCTGCCGCCGGGGGCGTTTTCTTCGCTATTTCTTCGTAAAATTTTCGGGTTCAGGCGAAACTGTGGCTAACCAACGTTAATCTTAGTTAACTCTATGGAAATAATAAGTTTATATAATATTTTCTGGGGCGAAATGCGTTGTATAAAAAAATTTCGCCTGCTAATTTTCTGGTAAACATCCCGGAGAGCTTTCGGCCGAATGAAACTGCGAAATTTCGATGCGGAGCTGTGCCGGGCACACCATAACTGGAGAGTTGATTGTGCGTGGGATTGCGGGGCTTCGCTGTGCCGGCCATCACAGGTCTCCGGAGCAGCTGTCGTGCGGGTGTCCTCACCCGCACCCATGACAAAGCCAGGGGCTCGGAGCATCGAGTGAGCAGGGGCTAAGAGGCTGCGGAAAAACTCGTGGATCGGATCGCGGGGTCGGAAAACCATCCCCCAGCGGCTAAAGCCGGAGTCAATTTAGAGCATTTATCGGCACGACTGAAGAGCTTGCTGAAAAATGCATTTTCGGGCCGCGAAGTTGAGCAGGGGCTAAAGCCCAGATCATTAGAGTGACAAGCTCAGCGGCCCGGCTAAAGCCGTGCCCTTGTTACAAAGCTCGTGGAAGTCATTTTTTCAGCAAGCTAAAAGGAACGTGTGCGGGTGAGGACACCCGCACTACAGCCGGTCGGGAGACCGGCGCTACATTGTGGGGTTTCATGGATCCGCGGGGTCGGAATCACAGGTGGGGACTTGCTACAAAGCTCGTGGAAGTCATATTTCAGCAAGCTGTGAAGTCGTGCCCCTTCAAAACTCGGGATGACGCGAGTTTATCCGAAAAGCCCGCATCATTCTGCGGGCTTTGCGGCACGACTGAACAGCTTGCTGAAAAATGCATTCTTGGACAGCGAACTTTGCAGGGGCTAAAGCCCAGCCCCTTTATTTGGGCGGCGGGCGGCGGGACTGAAGTCCCGCCCTTACGCTTCTTGCGACGACTCGCGGACTTTTTCAGCAAGCTGTGAAGTCGTGCCCTGACACGAGTCGGAATCCCGAGAGTCGTCAACAAGACAAAGGCCGCGCGATGCGCGGCCTTTGGTTTGCGGCAATTTGTAGATTACATTCCGGCGGGGCGGGGGTTCTCGGGATCGTACTGCGCCACCTTGATGTTGCGAGCGAGGCCCAGCTTGGAAAGGATCCAGATGCCCCAGAAGTTGGGGTCAACCTCGTACCACTTGAGTCCGTGACGGGCTGAGACGGGATGCGCGTGGTGGTTGTTGTGCCAGCCTTCGCCGCCGGTTAGCAGCGCCACCCAGAAGCTATTGCGGGAGTCGTCCTTGGTGGGAAAACGGCGGCTGCCCCATAGGTGGGTGGCGGAGTTCACCAGCCAGGTGGTGTGCAGTCCTACGGTGACGCGAAGGAAGACGCCCCAGAGCACCATGGCGATGCCGTTGACCGGGCCGCCGAAGTACCAGCCTCCGGCGAGAAGCAGCACGCCGCTGAGGGTGACGGTGAGCCAGTGATACTCGCTCAGCCACATGTGGAACCGGTCTTTCTTCATGTCGGGCGCGTAGCGAGCGAGGCCGTCGAACTGGTCATGCATCGATTCGCCGAAGAGCATCCAGCCGGTGTGCGCCCACCATCCGCCTTCGCGGGGTGTGTGGGGATCGCCTTCGTGGTCGCTTAGCTGGTGGTGGACCCGGTGGGTGGCGACCCAGAACATGGGCCCGCCCTCGAGTGCGAGCGTGGCGCAAACGGTCATGACGTACTCGAGCCACTTGGGCACGTGGTACCCGCGATGGGTGAGCAGGCGGTGGTAGCACATGCCGATGCCGACATTGATGGCCAGCACGTAGAGCACGAGCGAGACGGCCAGGCGCTGCCAGGAGAAGAAGAACAGGGCGGCCACGGCACCCACATGGAATGCGCTCATCGCAATCAACGTGAACCAGTTGATGCCGTCGGGTACGGTCGCGGCGCGGCCCATTTTGACCTGCGCGCGGGCGGCCACGGCATGAACCCGGCCAGAGGCAGCAGGTTCAGTGACGTCGTGAAGGGGCTTGGTGGGGACGATTGTGGTTTCAGTACGTGCTGGGACGGAGACGACAGATGCCATTCGGTAGAATTTCCTCACGCGGATGGCGCACACGTCCACCCATACTTCATTGTAGCGTATGGGCGGAATAGGGTTGGCTGAAAACCTGAATTCCCCCATGCGCCCGTTGGCTCAGTCGGTGATGGGACCACCGAGATTGCCTCCGAAGGTGACAAAGATCTTCTCGGCTTGGCCGCGGAGCACGCGATAGAGCGCGAACTGCCGGCTGTTGACGCCGCGCAGCTCGAAGAGGAGTTCTCCGCGATTGTCAGACAGTGCATCGACGGCGTCGACCAGGCGCATGCGGGGCTTTTCGTCGAGGTGCGCACCGTCGGTAACCTGTTTAAAAAGCACCAGGGCGCTGCCATACAGGTCCGGCTGGGCGATCAGAGTGACGAATTTTTCGTCAGCGAGGTCCCCCTGGGTGTGTGCGGTCAGCACGAGCGTGGCGCCGGAGCCGTAAGCCAGCTCGAAGACACGGAACTGCTCGTCTTCAAGCGGCACGGGCTCGGCCTCTGCCGGCGGCGGGACAGGTTTTTTCGCGGCCCGGCGGCGCGCTGCCGGGGACTTTGCCGGAGCCGGGGCGGGCGCGGGTTGGGCAATGCCCAGTTCGGTGCGAGCGATGTCTTCGAGCTGCGACTTCAGCTTGTCCTCGTCGTCCGGATTGGCCCAACTGTAGGTCCAGGGATGGTCGGGGAGGTTGCGGGCATCGGAGACGGCAACGGCCTGCTGCATGTCAGGCGGGAGGCCCATCAGGGTCGGCTCCACCTTTGCCGAACTGCCGGATGACTTGCCCCGCATCAGGCGAGGGCGGTCGGGATCTGTAACGTCCGGCAGCGAGCTGACATTCCCTGCGGAGTCGGCCGGGACTTCAGCGGGCGCCGGCTTGGGCTCTTTCATTACCGGCCGGTCAGGGTCGATGGGAGCCGCGTCGGTGGAACTGACGGGCTTTGTGTTGCTGTCATCCTGGGCGGGCTTGTGCAGCGTGGGCCGGTCGCTGTCGTCGGCGGGTTTGCCTGCGGAGGCTGATTTGTCTGTATCGGCCGCGGGCTTGCCTGAAGATGCCGACTTGCCTGCATCGGCATCGGCGGGGTGCTTGCGGTGGAGCACGGGCTTGTCGCTGCTGTCGTCGTCCTCATCGATCCTGGGCGGAGCGGAGGCCATGTCGGCTGGCTTGGGGAGGGGCTTCCACTCGCCGAAGCCAGCCCATGCCCCCAGCACCCGCCCGGAGTGGGTGACATCGAAAAGACCGGTGGTGCGGCCGTTCTTTTTGAGCTGGTACTCGGTTTCCTGGCCGACGGCCAGAGGTTGCGGGCGGGCGAGGTAAAGGCCGCCATCCTGCAACTGCTGGCCGTCGTACACCGTTACCGGAACAATGCGGCTGGCCTTCGGCTTGCCTGGTTCGCCGGTCCACTCGAGCACCGCGACAGCGCGCAGTATGGGGGCCTGGCCGGCATCTTTCTGATTCACCTGCCCGGGGTACTGGGCAAAGGCAGGAAGCGCAAGGGCCAGAGCAATGGGCGCCACGAGAAGCGCGGAAGGCCGGCGCAATGACATTGGGCCGGTCGGTCGGGAATAATGCTGAGGGACAGTCACAACCTTCACCTGATGAGGGGTCACCCCATGGAATTGCACGATAGAGTTGCCGATTTTACATTGCAAACCGACGAGGACAAGACGGTCAGCCTTTCCGACTACGCCGGCAAGCCGGTGGTGCTGTTCTTTTATCCAAGAGCGGATACGCCGGGCTGCACGATCGAGGCCTGCGGTTTCCGCGACCAGTTTGCCAAGCTCGAGAAGGCGGGTGCGGTGGTGCTGGGGATCAGCCGCGACACGCCCAAAGCCCAAGCCAAGTTCAAAGCCAAGTACAACCTGCCGTACACACTCCTTGCAGATGTAGACGAGCGAGTTTGCAATCAGTTTGGAGTGATGAAGGAAAAGAACATGTACGGGAAGAAGGTCTGGGGCATTGAGCGGACGACGTTTGTGATCGGGCCCGACCAGACCCTGCTTCATGTCTTCCACAAAGTAACCCCCGAGGGTCATGCCGAACAAGTGCTGTCGCTGATCAAGGAATGGAACAAGGCCCACAAGAAATGAAGATGCCGGGCCGGGTGCTGCCGCGCTCCTTTTATGAGACGCGGCCGGAGCTGGTTGCTCCCCGGTTGCTGGGCAAGCTGCTGATACATTGCGCCGGGGCAGCGATGATGGCCGGGCGGATTGTGGAGGCCGAGGCGTACCTTGGGCCACATAACGAGCCGCCTGATCCGGCGGCGCATTCGCATCGCGGCCCCACGCCGCGCAACCTGGTGCTGTTCGGGCTGCCGGGACATGCGTACGTCTACTCGATTTATGGGATGTACTTCTGTTTGAACATCTCCTGCGAGAAGGAGGGGCACGCCGGCTGTGTTCTGCTGCGGGCATTGGAACCAATCGCCGGGCTCGAACAGATGGCGGCCAATCGCGGCGTGGCCGATGGCGCCGCGCGGAGCAAGGGTTTCACGAAGCAGTTGACTTCAGGACCGAGCCGGTTGTGCCAGGCGCTCGGCGTGCTGCGGACCAGTCATAACGGGCTCGATGTCACCCGGGCGAATTCCCCCCTGCAGGTGCGCGACGACGGGTTTAGCGTCGAGGAGGCCGTTGCCACGGCGCGGATCGGCATTAACGAGACGAACGCCGCGGTGGATTGGCCGCTTCGCTTTGCCGTGCCGGGAAATCCCTGCGTGTCCGGGCCGAAGAATCTGAAGGGCAAGCGCGTCCCGATTCCGTGATGGTTCGTCTTAGCAGGTAGTATTTCCAACGAAGTGGTATTTCTCAGAAAATCATCTCCCCGGTGAGGTCCTTTCCTCTTGAAAACAACTTCCCTGTCTCTTTCTGCCGCCGCGGCCGTTGTTCTGGCAGCGGCAATCGTGACCGTTTCAACAGGCGCCCAGGCGCCGCAGCAGCCGGCCCAATCGCAACAGCCTGCCGGGGACGGACATGCTCATCAGGAGCACGAGCCTGCCCCCACCAATCTGCAGGTGCTGCCCAAGACCCTGACCGGCGACCAGGTGCACCACATCATGCATGGCTGGTCTGAGTCCCTCGGGGTTCACTGCGACACATGCCATACCGCGGACCCGGGAAAGAAGGGGCCGAATGGCTGGCCGGTGCTCAAATTCGCTGACGACTCGAAGCCGGAGAAAAAAGCTGCCCGGCTGATGTTCAAGATGACCGGCGAGATTAACGAGAACTACGTCAGCATGGTGGACGAGGGCAAAGGCAAAGTGACCTGCGGAACGTGCCATCGCGGACACCTGAAGCCGGAGGCGTTTGTTCCGCCGCCCGAGCACGAGCATCCGCATCCGCAGCATGCCAAGTGATGCGCACCGGCTATCGGCTGAAGAGGCCGCGGAGAAAACTCATTGGTCGTGACGCGAAGGTCGGAAAACCATCCCGCAGTGGCTAAAGCCGCGCTAATTTGGAGCAGTTATCGGCACGACTAAACAGCTTGCTGAAAAATGCATTTGCGGGTCGCGAAATTGTGCAGGGGCTGAAGCCCAACTCAATCAAATGTGAGACTTATGCGGCACCCTTCGACTTCGCTCAGGGCAGGCTAAAAGTCATGCCCTGTTACAAAGCCACCTGCGCGGCATTTTTCAGCAAGCTGTAAAGTCGTGCCCCTTCAAAGCGCGGTGGTGCGGGGAGTGTTTCAGCGGCCTGTGAAGCGGGCAGGGCGCAGGTTGGGGACGTAGAGGAGCATGTTGTGGTCGCGCGGATCGACGGTGAGCTGCGCACCGGGCGCGTCGAAACGATAGCGCTTGCCCGTGACGGGGCTAACGACGGTGAGGCCGGTCGCGCCGGTGTACTCGAAGACAACCGAGGCGGGTGCCGAGGGGGCGGCCGAGGATGAGCCGGCCTGAGTGCGCGGCACGATCGTGCGCGCGGGGTTGAGGCGCGGGGTGGGTTTAGCTCCGCAGCACATTGGGGTCCTCCTGGTCTTCGAGTATGAGGGGTTGGGGCGCGGGCTCGCCGCGTGAGGCGAGGCGCTCGAGCAGGATGGCTCCGGCAGAGAGTGCGGGCCAGAGCAGGAAGCGATGCGGCCAGGTGGAGGCGAGCCAGTACGCAAGAGGGGCGGCGACCCACAGGCTGAAGCAGTAAAAGCAGCCGAGGAGTTCGGCGAGGACGCCGGTTCCGGCGGCGCGGCGGATGCGGCCGAAGGCGTCCCAGGGCCCCGATTCGACGACGATCAGGTGGGTGACGCGCCAAGTGGCGAGGATACCGAGGACGAGGAGATAGAAGGGTGTCATCGGGGTGTGTCATCTCCGATCGCCATGTAATTCACTTCGTGCTGTCCACCGTATCTGGAAAGCGTGTTCGAGCTGCGCGAGCAATGGCACTCTCGCGGATTATGGTGTAACCGGCGGCGGTGCAGGTGTACCCATCACATCGATGAATTGAATGCCCTGTGTGTTGAGGTTGCTGGTGACTCCCGACAATGTCCCCGCACCTTCGACGAAGACGTTGGCATTGGTGACTGCACGGACGTAGTTGCCGGCCTGCAGCTGGGTAACGGCTTGCTGCAATACGGTCCGTTCCGCCGCGGTGATTGACGGGTCAGCGAGCCTGGTGGTGAGTTCGGTGAGGACGGCTTGCAGATTTTGCTTGAAATTGGTGGTAAGCGCGGACACCGACGCGATGTTTCCAGCACGCGTGAGCGCCTTGTTGTCGATGAGATAAACCGTTCCGTTACGGATGGTGACGATGTCGATTCCGCCCTGGTTGGTGCCGAGGATGCTGGGCTTGGCGATCAAGACATCGTGGCCTCGGGTAGCGAGGACGTCGGTAGCAAGGCGCTCGCCGACATTGCCGCGGACAAGGCGCCTCGAGGTGTCGTACAGGCCGGAGGCATCCGTGCCGGAGGGACCGAATGCCCGGTTGATTTCAGCCGTGAGGGGATCCTTAGGAGATGCCGCGGTGACTCTCTCGAGTTCAGTGATGCCGGCTTCAAGATCGTGCTTGTGACCGTGGAGGAACTCGCGGATGGCGGCCAATTCGTCCTGGCTGAGTCCGCGCGTGAGGTTGTTGATGCGGGCCGTCTGGGTGCGGGTGAGGCCTTCAATCAGGCAGTTGTCTGAGCAGTGTGTACAGAGCCATCGGAGTTGTTCATCCATGTCGCGGTAGACGGCGCGGACTTCGGGATTATCGACGAGGAAGGCGCGACTGCGCGGCGTGATGGCGCCTTCCCATGCGGCAATAGCGGCGTCGTGTTCGACAGCTGTGCCTTCGCGGCCGACGGCGTCGACGAGTTTCTGACCGAGACCGTGTCTGATGTTTTCGCCTTCCTGGCGAAGGCGGTTGACGGCGGCGTCGGCTTCGGCGGCGCGCTGGCCCTGCCGCGCAAGCTGTCGCAGCTCAGAGGCTTCGCGGAGCGAGGCAGACAGGGTGCGGAAAGTGCCGAGGGCGGCGTGGATGTCGGCGGCGGCTCCGCCGAGCGCGCCGATGATGTCGACCGCCAGCCAGAAGAGCGACGGCTCGACCTGAGATATGGCGCGGGCCTTGTCGAAATCGGTGCCGTTGGCCGCCGCTTCGATCGCATACTGCTGAATGTGCTCCAGCGCGAAGTAGGTGCCGAGAGCGGCGCTGCCCAGCCCCGCGGCTACGGCTACGCCGGCGGCGAGGCTGCCGCCGCCCGTGGGTATCGCTGCGAGCGCACCGAGCGCGATGGCAAGGACCCCGAGCGCGATATTGAGAATTTCGCCTTCGGATTCCGCGGCATGGACTTTATCGTTGATGAGCCGCGCCTGCATCAGCAGCGGGAGCATATTGACGCGCTGCCCGGTGAGGCTGACAACGGACGGCAGTTTCCACACATTCAGATCGCCATCGGCAACTGCCTGACGCACGCGAGCGATGTTATCGAGTTTCTCCTGCGTCTCGTCATACAGGGTACCGGCGAGCTGGTTGGACGATCCGTGCGCGGCGGCATCGAGTTTCGAAATCGTTTGATCGACATAGTAGGTTCCAGTGGTATCGAGGGGAGTGTAAGCGGCAAGGATGGGGTAATCCGCCTCGGCGGTGAAGCGCATCACGTTGTATTCGCCGACTGCCGCCTTCACGCGATCGTCGGCCGCGGTATAAGCCGCCATCGTGGCTTCGGTTGGAACAGTCGCTCCCGCAATGGGCATCTGGCTGTTGCGCGCGTCCATCAGCGAGCGCACGGAGCGTACCTTCGCTGCCAGGCGCGAGGCCGCCGCAGCCATGCCGCGCGTAGCGTTATTCGTCGCCATGCTGTAATGCGGAGTGACGATGGTGACGTCGTTGAAATCGCCGCCTCCCACGTGCCGCTGCACCGTGCGGGAGGTGGGGTGGTTGGCGAGGCCGTAGCGATCGCGCTCAGAAGTGATGCGATCGGTACTGGAGGTGAGCATCTCTTCCAAAACCGCATGAGCCTGAGCATCGGCCGCGCTGAGGAACTGGTTGGATTCGCGGATCACGCCGGCGAGGCAGGAGCGGAAGACGGGTGCGGCCAGTTGCATTTGATCGAGATGACGGTGGTTGGTTTCGACCCAGTCGGGCACTCCACTCACATCGGAGAGGTAGTCGGGCGAATTCACGTAGCGGAGGCGTTGCAGCTCGGCTTCAAAGCGCGGCCCAATGCCCTGAAGCGCTTCGAGGCCATGATCTTCGAGGTAACCTTCGAGATGACTCCTTTCCTCATCCATGTCGGCGGTGAACGGCATGCCTTCGAAATCGAAATGCTGCGGCGCGTGCTGCGCCGCGGCTCCGGCGTCGAGATCGGTGTCGTCGCTGTTCGATGTGGGGTTTGGTGTACCGGCATCGAGTGGGTCGTTCTGGCGGTTAATCTTCAGTGCCGCGCTCTGTTCCCGAACCGCGACAAAATCCAAATCCGCCCCCGGCGGGTCCGGCTGCTTCTGCAGAGTGTGTGTGAGCTCGTGCGCGAGCAAATGGCGACCGGAATCGGTATGCGACGCGTATTGACCGGAGGCAAAGAAGATGTCAGAGCCGGTGGTGAAGGCCAGAGCATTGATAGAGCGGGCTGAGGATGCGGCGGCCGCATCCGTGTGAATGCGCACGCCTGAGAGATCGCGCCCGAATCGCGGCTCGAAGAAGGAGCGCGCATCGGCATCGAGCGCGTGTCCGGATGAGCCATGAATGGCCCTCAGCACCTGGTGTGCAGCGCGCGAAGAAGGAGAAGCCGCGGCGGGCGAGTCGGCTGCGCGCGAGATTGCCGCCTTCTTCTGACGGCACTCATCGCACATGTTCTCTCCATTTTCGCCACACGAGCAGGCAGTGGGGGCAGTGGGAGCTGAGCCTGCAGGCGAACGCATGACCCGCTGAGCGACCGCTTCCGCTTCCTGTTCGTCGGCATCATCGGGCCGGCTGATGGCTAATTTGGCGCGGATCACGCCTGTGCGGAGAAGCTCTTGCACGGCCTGGTTGCCGGCCTGCTGCTGCAGTTGCAGGCCAAGCGGCTGCGCTGGCGAAGGAGCGGCATGGCGGGCCGGCTGCAGCGATTCGGCATGCTTTTCGTGCTGGAGGACGTGTTCCATGCAAGGTGCCTCAGGCGTTCCATCCGCGTGTAGCGTGGTGTCCAGTTCCAGATTTCAAGGAGCGAATAAGATAGCGAGCCCCGACCGTCTCGCCGCGTCCTGAACCGCGGGAGGCATGGTGCCGCCCGACCTCTCAACCAACTGTTGAAGCTTCCGCTCTTCCAGATCCGAGGCCACGTAGCTCGCGGCCTGTGGGAAGCTCCACATCGCCTCGGCCAGCGTGCTCGCTGCTTCTGCGCCTGCGATGCCGCCGACGATCCCGGTGATGACGCAACAGACGGGAGCCCCGGGACCGCAAACCAGTCCAAGTGCGGCACCGCCGAGCATTCCACCCACGAACCCGCTTCCCTCAACGAAGGCGACGTGGCCTCTCTGGCCCTCGGGCGCGGTCAAGATGTCGTAGCCCAGCTTGGCGCCGCCCGCGACCATGAAGACTCGCCCTCCCCACTTGAGCACCGTCAATCCGCCAGAGACTCCCCCTCGTATACCAGGGCCCGTGGCGCCGGGCATCTCGATGAGCGGTGTGCTCGATGACGGGTCCATCATTCCGTAAAGCTTTCCCTGGGCAGCCTGGCCCGGTACAGGGATGTCAACGATCGGATCCTGGCCGGCAAGACCGACCCGAGCTCCCAGGGGACCCTCGATTTTTTGAGTAGCCCATAAACCACAATTCGTTCCTTCGCACCCGACCGGCGTTCCAGACGTGTTCGCGTACTCGGAAGGCGGGGCCGAATAGAGAGGCGGCTCGCCGGGCGCGGGAGTGCCGAGAGGCGGCAGCTGTCCCAAGAATTCGGCGGCAACGTCGGGGGTAACGGGATACTCGACGGTTCGGGCCGAAGTGGAACGAAACATCCCAAAATCCTCGGTGATATCCCCCGAGACGCCCTTCTTGCCCCCGAATATCTTTCCGTAGTCCTTAAGCAGGTCCCAGATCGTGGAGGGCTCACCCCATCGCATCCTCGGGTTGTAACCGCGCACGATGGTGATCTTGCCACCCTGCCGAACGTAGAGGGCTGTGTGTCCGGCCAGTTCGAACGGGTTTTCCAGGACCGTGTAATTGGGATATCGGCCGAACGGGTTAGGGGACGCGGGCGGGATGGCGACCAGCCCGATCGCATAGTCCCCGGCGGGCGCGAGGCCGAATGTCGTCAGCGCGGTATCGGCGCCGCGTAACCCTGCCCACGATCCGCCGCCCAGTCCGGGCAAGAGCGCCGGCGGCTGACTCGTCGCCGGTTGGTTCCCCTTGAGTGCTTGCTCCGACAGAGTTACGACCTGTCCCTCGGGGATTTGCGCCGCGATGTCCGCAGACATTCCGGACAGTTCCTGGAGTGTGTAGCTTCCATCAAGTGGCAGGCCGGCCGGTCGTGGCACGAATTGCGGCTGGGAACCCAGGCCACCCCAGCGCGCCGCTCGAGTCAGCTGCTCGTCTTGCAGCACCTGCAAGTTCTGCTGAACAGCGAGGTAATCAGCGCCCGCACTGCCCGAGCTTGATTGCTCTGACAAATAGGATCGTAGGAAAGTTTGCTGGATGCCTAGCTCGGGTGTCGAAAGAGCGCGTGCCCACTCGGGCGAAATGGACATCTTTGTAAGATCGGCGCCGCCTCTGAAACGCGCTGCACCCGATTTGGGCACTTCAGGCGCCGGCGTGGGCACGAGGTTCTCAACGCCGACCGAAGTAAAATGAGTTCCCCTGGGCCGGCCCGGCAATGCAGCCAGCACCACCTGCACTTCGTTATGTGTGCCGAACCCTTGTGGTTCCGAGGTGACCTCGAAGATTTCGCCAACCTTGTATGTCACGATTCCGGAAGCGCCGTAGCCGAGAAAATCCTTGACCACCCTGGCGAACATTCCCGGATGCCAGTCAACTTCCTGCTGAAGTGGCGGGGGCTGCTGCTTCGTTCCGCTGGGTTGACGCTGGATGCGGTTGGCTCCGGTATCGCCATCCTGCTGCACGACGTGAACGAGTTCGTGGGCCAGTAACTTCTGCCCGGCTGAGTCTCCCGGAGCATATTGGCCCGCGCCAAACACCAGGTCTTTTCCCGCCGCATAAGCCAGGGCATTGACGGACTGCGCGGATTCAGCTGCGAGAGCGTCTGTGTGCACGCGCACGTCGCCAAAGTCGTGACCAAGACGGCTCTCCATGAGCGCGCGCACGGGGGCATCGAGCGGTTTGCCTGAGGAGCGTTTGATTGTGTCGACCACGGGATGAGAAGCGCGAGGCGACCCGGACCCGGCGGCCTTGCGCGAGATGCCTGCGGTCTTCTGCCGGCACTCGTCGCACATGCCTTCTTCATGGGTGCCGCAGGAACACGGGGTTGCCGCGGCTGCGGGTCCGGCGGGCGAGGGCATGATGCGATCGGCGACTGCGTCGGCTTCTTGTTCTTCGGGATCGCCTGGCTGGCTGACCGCTAGTTTGGCGTGGATGGCGCCCGAGCGCAGCAGTTGCTGCATAGCCTGATTGCCGGCTTGCTGCTGAAGCTGCAGAGCCGGATGCAACTCAGGAGCGGCTTGCGCTTTCGACCTTCGCGGTGCGGCCTCATTCGCGTGGTCCGTCTCCTTCGTTTTGGCAATCACGTTTTCCATGTCAGGCGACGATTTAAACGCGGGAACGGATCAGGTCGTAATAGTCGCGGAACTCAGAACGCGAGGGAAGCTTACCGCTCTTCTGGAGTTCGAGCGCGGTCGCTACGACGAAGTGCTCCATGCGGATGGCGTTGTTTTCTTCCGCGGCGAAGAATGCGGCGGCGAGCGCGATGTTGCGGATGTTGCCGCCTGCGAGTTCAAACTGGCGCGCAAGAAAACCGAAGTCGACGCCGGGAGCAAGGGGCGCGGTGGGAGGCAGCATCGTCTTCCAGATTCGCTCGCGATGATCCGCGTCAGGAAACGGAAACTCTACGATGTGGTGCATGCGGCGAGTGAAGGCGTCGTCCATGTTGCGGCGCAGATTGGTAGCAAGAATAACGATGCCCTCGTACTCCTCCATCTTCTGCAGCAGGTAGGCAACTTCAACATTGGCGTAACGGTCGTGCGCGTCCTTCACCTCGGAGCGCTTGCCGAAGAGCGCGTCGGCTTCATCGAACAGCAGGACGGCGTTCGAAGTTTGCGCTTCGCGAAAGATCTGGCTGAGTTGCTTTTCGGTTTCGCCAATGTACTTGCTGACCACGATGGAGAGGTCGACGCGATAGAGATCGAGGCCGAGATCCTGAGCGACGATGCCGGCGGCCATGGTCTTGCCGGTTCCGCTGACGCCGCAAAAGAGCACGTTGAGCCCCTTGCCGGAAGAAAGGCGCTGATCGAATCCCCATTGCGAATAGACCGTGTGACGATGGCGCTCGGCGGTGCAGACGTCGCGCAACTGGCGAACGATGTGCGGAGGAACGACGAGGCTGTTCCAGCCGGCGGCGCCGTTCACCTTGCGGCCAAAACGGCGCAGGCCGTGGTTGGATTGATCGCGCGCAGCAGCCTCAAGGTCTCGCGTGGTGCAGGCGGCGCCGCCGCGGAGCAGGAGATGGCGAGCCGCTGTAGCGCAGGCCTGCTGAATGGCTCCGCCGGTGAGGGCGAAACGCTCGGCAACGCCCTGGATATCGGCGTCGCTTGCAAGGGGGCATTGGGATTCAAGAATCGCGTGCTGCCAGAGGAGGCGGCGAGCAAGGAACGAAGGAACGGGAAAATCGAAAAACTGCCACCCGCAGGCAGGGGGGTTGCCGCCTGGCCACGGCGCGTCGCCGGCGACGTAGATGTGTACGCCTTGCGCGGGCCGCATGCGATCGAGAGCGAAACGAAACTGTTCGTGCGAGGGGCCGTCGCCGAGAACGGCCTCGGCATTCTCCAGCAGGATGTCGCACTGTTGCAATACGGCTTCGCGATTGAGGAGCGCGAGTGTGATTTCAGGATTCGCGCCGGCATGCAAGGCCCGCGCGAGATCGGTAACCAGCAGGGGGCGCGCGGCAGACGCGCAGAGCGCTTCGACGGCAGACGCTTTGCCTGCTCCGCGCGGGCCGCAGAGATAAAGGATGGATGGCTCCTCGACGCGGGCGGCGTTGCGCAGCTCGGTGCGAAGCGGCTCTGGCAGCAGGAGCGAATCGTAACTACGCGATGGATACGTGATGGATGAGAACGGCTGCAAACGCTTGTCGATGCCGGAATCGTCGGCGAGAAACTGCGCGATGCGTTCGTCGATGCGGATGGAGCGGGCGAGAAACGATGCGTCGGCAGAGGAAGGCTCGTCGGCAATGCGAAGGATGCGGTGAGCGAACAGCGGGGCGTTCTCGCGAAATGCGACGCGGGCGCGCAGCTCTTCGCCATGCGATGCGCAGAGCAGCTTGAGAATGAGATCGACGGATGGACGACGCCGGGTCACGTCATTGCGCGCCCAGGAGTAGAGACTCTCGAAACGCAGATCGAATTCGACCGCGGCCGTGGCAATGATGGCCTGAGTTTCAAATGGCGAGAGATGAAAGAGCGATGCGAGTCGTGCGAGCGGTGGTGTGAATCCGGCCGTCGCGCCGGCGCGGATGCGGGCGTCGAGTTCAGCGCGGGCGCTGTGGGCCTGAGCTGTAAGGTCTGAGATTTCTGGAATGCCTTCTGCGTGCGCCTCGCGTGCTTGCGCGCTGTTGGCGAGTGAGCACAGGAGGGCATCGACCTGCTCATCGGCGAGATAGAGGCCGCGGAACGGATCGGCAGCAAGGATGTTGGCGGCCTTGAGGCGCAGAACGTGGCGATGGAGAAGGAGGCGCAGCCAGTCGAATTCGGCGAGCAGGTGCTCCATGCCGCTGCTGAAGGGAGCCGGCGCTCGGGCGGATGCGGTGTCGATTAATTGGATGGAGCGCGCAGGCATATCTCGACTCCTTCCCGCCACGGCACCTCATAGGAACGGTAAGCGCCGGCGATTTCGAGAACGATAGACAAAGGACAACGCGGCAGCACGACTTCAATGCGATCGCCGGAGTCGGTGACAGATCTGAGCCCCGCGAGGAAGTTTTGGAAAAGGTATTCGGGCGAGCTCTGGGAAAAGCCGGGCAGGCGCGCGGCGAAGCTGCGAAGCACCGCGTGCGCAAGGCGGGACCATAGCGCGGCGGTGGAAGCATCGAGATTGAGCTCCGGCATGGCGCGCGAGAAGTCGAAGTAATCGAGCAAGGCGGGATCCGGTTCGGGATGCAGGAATGGGAGCCGGTCTTGTGGAAGAGTATCGAGAAGAAACGCGAAGGCGCCGGCAATGTCAGCACGGAGCACGGCGTCTGCGAGGGACTCGTGCGACGGGGAGCGCGCGAGGCCGGCGAAGAGACTAATGGCCGGATCGGCGAGGCACGCACGGACGCGGTCGCGGCCGAAGCAAGACGCGGCGAGGACGCAGCGCAGAATAGCGGAACACACAAGCGGATCGTCGGCGTTATGTGCGGCGATCAGGCAGGCACCGTACATGTCGAGATCGAGGAACGAGGGACCGAGGAGGAAGATGCCGCCATACTGCGTGAGGAACGAATCGGCTGCACGAAGCGGATCGTCTGTTGCGGATCCGAAAGCGTTGGCTGCGAAGGCCGGCCAGTCGGGACTGTCGTCTATGGTGTGCAGGAGAAACGACAGGATGGGTTCATCGAGCCGAACGTGCTCTGCCGCGGCAATTCGTTGCGCTTCGTCGCGGCCGCCATTCGCGCAGGCACGCAGAAACGCCTGAGCAGAATCAAGCGAAGCGAAAGAAGCGAGCATGCGGCGAAGATTGAGCAAGCCATCGATAGCGGTGGGCAGGCCGTATTCGCTCGTGCCGGGACAATGGGTTCGCGCGGTTGCGTAGAGGCGCAGCGCATCGCGGAATGGCTCAGCGGGAACGCCGAGCGGGAATCGGTTGCAGATGGCGAGCAGGCGAGGCAGCCAGGGAGTGACGGCGGCAGTTGTCGCGGGGGAGGCGTCGAGGAGTACGCGGAACACTTTCGCGGCGCCGGATTCCTGGATGGCGGCGAGCACGTCCTGGAGGCAGCGCATCGTGACAAACTCGCCCACAATGCTGGGAAGTTCCGCGGGCTCGCGCACCATGGCTTCCACAATGGCAAGGCCCGCGGGCAGGCTGCGCAGCGATTGGAATTCCGCGTAGTACCACTGGTCCCATGTGCGGCCGTTAGCCACGTCGAGCGCCCAATGTGCGATGTAGGCGGCGCGGCTCGAGAAACGGACCACGTTCGCGGAGCCGTTGTTGGACTCGAGGGCGCGGCGGATTTCAAGCGCGACCCGCCTGCCCCACGCGGAGGCGATCTCCGGCTCGCGGGAAGCCGCCGGATCGAGCGCGAGGTCGATGCTCAGTTCGCGAATCATGCAGACGGCCGGATCTGCATCGTCAAGCCAATCGGCAAGGTGCGCGGCGCAGGCGTGCCCGACGTCGGATGAAATGAAGTGGTCAAGACGAGCCTGCGGGTCGTGCGGAGCGGGGTGATCCGCCGCTACCACGTAGACGTTCGTCCAGCGTTCGATGGCCACGCTTGATTCGTGTTGTGCCGAGGCGGTCACGCGACGGTGGAAAGGGCGACGGGGTGCGGGCCGGCTTCCTGTTCGACCAGCTCTTCAAGCACGCGAATGGCGCCGCTGATGCGGAGCATGGTGTCGCGCACTTCCTGGCGTTCGCGATCGAGGGCCTGCATGCGCTGGCGGCCTTTTTCAAGCTCAGAGCGGAGTTGTTGCAGACGTTCGTTCAAAGACGGCCTCCTTTACTGGTGCGAGATGAGGATGGGGATCGTTCCCTTGCCTTTTTCGAGCGAAGCGAGGGCCTTGCCGATGATGCAACCGATTGGGTGATCGTGCGCGGGATCGAGCTTCTGCGCATGACCTGGCGTGCTGCTGGTGGTGAGCAGGTCGCCGGCGGCAATGGGAGCGACGTCCGCGTTGACTTTGCAGAAGGCGTACGCGCCGAGGGTCGCCATCAGGCCGACGTGTGCGTTGGCAAGAGCGCTACGATCCATACCTCGAGTTTGATCCTCAGTAAGGACGGGTTCGTCAACGATGCCGCACACGCGGCTGTCGCCCGCCTTCGATGCGAGCGTCACTTCGATAAGAGGAATTCGCTGGTCTATGCCGTAGAACGCCGCAGAGGGACGAGTATGGAGCACGACGACGTCGCCTCTCTCCAGGGGCTTCTTGGCGCGAGTGAAGAAACGGTCGGCCACATATCCCGCCTTCGACCCAGTCGCCGTAATAGCGCCATTCACAAATAGATTTCCATCTATGCTTGCGCCACCGCCTACGGACAGGCCGCCGCTCGCGGCGATGCCGCCGCTGAGAGCAATGCCACCCCCGAGAGCAATGCCGCCGCTTGCGGCGATGCCCCCCGAAAGGTTGACAGAACTGGCCGAAATCGCCTGGGACACATTAAGCGAGCCGGAGATGTCGAGCGCAGATCCCGGCGTGGTGGTATTGATGCCCACGTTGGCGCCGGAAATTGTGAGCACGTCGGATGTACCGCTGCCGAGCATGAGGCGGTTGGTGCCGCCCACTGCGCGCAGTCGCACATCGCCTGCTCCCGCGCCGCCCAGCGCCACGCCGGCCTTCATGCGATAGACATCGTTGCCGATTTTGAGATCGCCTTCAGAGTTGGTGAGGTCCCAATTACCGCCCGCGAGGTTGAGCTGCGCGTCGGGCCCGCTGGTGCCGATGCCGACATTGCCGGCGTTGTCGATGCTCATGCGCAGGGCGAAGTCGGTGTAGAAATCGAGCCCGTATTGATCTCCTCCGGCGGTGCGCTTGGATGCGATGCCTTCGCCGCTGTTCAAACCAAAGTGGAGCCCCGGCGATAATCCACCATTGTTGAGATTTGCACGGTCAACTACCAAGCCTCCGCTCAACCTGAGAGCGCCGGAGGAATCGAGGCTCATCGCAACCGATCCGCCTCCGGGATCGCCGGCTGTCGCGTTGTACGTTCCGCCCACGTAGAAGTCGAAATCCGAAGCCGAACGTAAGAAGAGTGCGCCGGGTTGGACACCGATGCCGTAGTCATTACCCGAAAGATTCAGCATCTGCGATTGCTGATTGCCAAAGCTCAGCGAACCGGCGGGAAGGTGGGCGTTCCCATTCGACTTGAGAATGAAAACATTGGTGTCGCTGGTGCTGCCGGAAGCTCCGTAACCAACGGTGAGTCGCTGCGGCTTGTTCGCGGGGTCGGAGTTGTCGCCGATGTGGATGTGCAGGTCGGCGCCTCCGGCTGAGCCGTCGATGCGCTGGATGTCAAGCTGTGTGTCGCCGTCGGCGCCGCCCGCGTCTTTGAAGTACATGGTGCCCTCGACCCAGACGTCGGCTTCGGCGGTGAGTTGGAGATCGACGGTGAGCGTGCCCTCAATCTCGACATCAACTCCCGTTGCACCCGAGGGGAGCGGCGAAGGCGTGCTGCGCTCCTGGATGGTGAGCGAGCCCGCCGGCGCGTAAATGGCCGATGCGACGGCGCCTGAGTACTGGCGGCCTTTGTTGGCGATGGCGGCAGCGGCCTGCAGGAAACGCTGATTGGGGCCATCCCACATTACCTTGCCGAGGGGAATAAGCCAGTTGGCCGTCGTGTTGTCGTTGGGCAGAGCCTGGAACGGTACGGAGTCATCAAGCGGAAGTACGACATCGCCTTCGTTCGTGGGCTGCGGAGGAAGAGTTGCGGGCTGCGTCCATCCACTGGTGGCGGGCGGACTGACTTCGTTGCCTGCCACCACAATGGGATCGTGTGAGGGCAGGATGGGGTCGATGACGATCTGGTAGATTTCCTGCACGCGGCTGAAGGCGTTCGTCTGGCCGGCGGAGGCGCATTTGTCGGCAGATGGGTTCTGCATCTGCTGGGAGTAGCCGATCCAGACGCCGAGGAGCTGTTTCGACGGGAAGTCGGCGAAGAGGTCGACGGTGAGTTGCGCCGGCTCGAACAGCACGATCTCGCGGCCGAACCCGTCCACGGCGACCCCGGGCTGAATGTAGACATCGACTTCGTTATTGGCTCCGCCGTTGAGGAACTGCGCGACCTCGAGCCCGGAGACAATGCCCCACGTATGCGGGCCGATGTTATGGCGGCGGCGCATATCGCGGTGGTATTCCTGCTCGGCTTCGAAATCGAGCGCTCCCAGGAATTCGCCTTCGTAGTAATTGAGCCGTTCTATATCGGTCATGTCCGGCATGTTTCAACTCTCCTTCGCGGCGTGTTGAGGATGCGCGCGGTCGCGTATGGTCCTACGCCTTACCGGAAGGCGGTTTCTTTGCCTGCGGCTTGTCAGCGACGGTGCGGCTCGCAGTGAACTGGCCGAGCTGGTTCTGCAGAGCGGTCACCTGATCCTGCAGGTCCTGGATCTTCGCCGTTGTGGGATCGACCACATCGAAGCCGACGGCGAGATTCCCTTTTGTGTACATGGTGACGGGCTGGTCGGGGGACACGGCGGCAGGCGCGAACTGCGCACTGGACGAGACCGCGCCGGAGTTCCACGAGGTGTCTTCTGAAACCGCCTGCGTACGCACATTGCTGAATCCTTGCTCCTTCAGGTGCGCCTGGACGGCCTCGGCGTGCATATTGACATAAGGGCGCAGGTCGACAGCGCGCGTGCCAGGGCTGATGGCATTGACGACCGAGGCTCCCATGGTCTGCGCAATGTAGTGAGCCGCCACGCGATTGACGGTAGCGCCGCTGGTGAAGCCCGCGGTGGTCATCATTTCCTTGTCGTAGACCATGTTGTTCGCATTGAATGACAAGCCGCCGAGCTGTCGTTCTTCGTTGCAGCAAATCAGGGTGAGGATTCTGCCGATCTCAGTGCGCAGGCGATCGAGCCCGAGCGGGCCCAACCAGTAGCCAAGCGTATGAAGTGTGATGAGCTGCTTGCGGCCAGTGAAGTGGCAGATGTCGATGATGCTGCCGTCCTTCACGGTGACACAAGCGAGCACGATGCGGTTGTCACAGGGATTCGATGGGCAAGGAGGAAGCAGAGAGTAGCAGAGGCAATCGAGGAACGAGAGCGACAGGATGCGCGTGATTTCCGCGACGATGCCAACGTAAGTGGCGGCGTCCTGGCCGCTGGGTAGAATGATGGCGTTCAGCGCGTCGAGAATGTTGCAATGCGTGATGTCGCTGCTTTTCGCGAAGAAGTTGGTGACCGTGCGAAGATAGTCGCAGGCGCTTTGATAGGCGGTCTGGGGGAAGGTGTTGTCGTTGATGTCGGGCTTCTGCTCGAAGAGCAGAAGGATGCTGAAGACGCATTGTTCGATGTTGTAAGTAAGCGAGCCGGGATCAGGAGAATTCGCTCCAAAGCCTGAATACGCCCACGGGCTGGAGAAATTGGAGTCTTTATTTCCCAGCACTGGGTTTGACGATGCGAACTCCTCCGCGGAGATGACGCCAAGCTGGAAGCCTTCCACGATGCGAGTGGGCTCGCACGCGCCGGCGGGAACCGTCGTGGTGGATGGTTTGGGCGCAGCGCTTGTCTTGCACGACTGCGAGCTGCTGGAAGAAGATTTTCCACCGCCGTTGCCATTGCCGTTTGAGCATCCGCAGCCGCAGGCCGAAGCTTGCGAGGCAGAATTGTTGAGCGGGGTGACAAGACGCGAGGGCTGTTCCTGATACTGCAGCGTGATGCACCACTTCTGGATTGTGCCGGTGCAATTCGGGGACGGGTTGTAGCGTAGGGGTGAGCAGTTCGGCGAAGGCTGGCGGGCCGGCGTGCAGCAGTCGCGAATGGCTTTGGCGACGTTGAAGTTCTGGTCCTCGCACACAATGACGTCGTTGCCGCACGGGTCGATGGCGTAGCCGCTGCGCACCTTCACCCATCCATCGCAATCGCCGCAGATGACCTGCAGCCCGCATACGACACCCCAGCCCACGAGGTAGCGATTGTGCAGGCGGCTCTTGGCCAGCCAGTAGGACTGCTCGTTGTTGAGGTCGGCTTCACTGAGAAGCTGGCCGGAGAAAAAGCGCGTGCGATCGAGGCACTCGAGGCCGCTGCAAACCGGACAGCAGCAGGCGGTGGAGGCCGCGCGGGGAATGGTGGTGGACACCGTGCCACGGCCAACCGCCCCGACGCTGATGGGAGTCTGGAAACTTCCCGCTTTCATGGTGGGCATCGCTTTCCTCCGTTCGCTGCTCGTAACTGCATTTAGCCGATGGTGAACCAGCTCTCGAATGTTCCGCCTTCGAGCCCGAAAGGTGACCCTGCTGCTATGTGACCGGTGGGCAACTGGTGGCGCACGAATTCGGCGCTGATGGCACGCTGTGGTGACTGGGAATCGAGAATGAAGTCGCCCAGCAGCCTCACTTTGACAACGTTGAAATCAACTGGGATTTTGGTTACGTTGAACGCCACGCCATTCCCCGATGAAGTGGTCGACACTGTACCGCTGACGATCTGGCCGTTCGAATTGATGTCGCCCGGCTTGAGCGTGAGAGGGAAGATTTTGCCGACCAGCTGGAGCCACTGCACCGAGGCTCCGATCCCTGTGTCGGGCCGCACCGGCACCCACACCTGCATCACGAACAAACCGTCGATCTGCGTGATGTCGATGGTGTCGGTGAATGCAATTGCGAGCGAAAGTGGTCCCGCATTAAAGCCGGAAATCGGGGCCGTCTGCGAGCCCGGTTGCCCGTGTCGCCAACTGAGAGCCCGGATCTGTGTGAGCTTATCTTCGAGGCCGGGGCCTGCGGGACCCTGCTGGCCGGTATCGCCCTTCAGGCCTTGAATTCCCTGTGGGCCCTGGTCGCCTTTCGGACCCTGATCACCTTTCGCACCCGGATCGCCTTTCGGACCTTGGTCGCCCTTCGGACCTTGATCCCCTTGCAGGCCTTGTGCTCCCGGAGTTCCCTGCTGTCCGGCGGGTCCCTGAATGCCTTGCGGGCCTTGCGCACCGTCTGCGCCCGCGGGACCAACTGGGCCAACGGGACCTTGCGGTCCGGCGACGCCGCCTCCGGGTGCCTGGTCGAGCAGGCAGCGCACCACTTCAGTGAGCGTGTCGGTGCTGACGAGCAGATGCCGGTCAGTGAGATTGTCGATGATGGTGTCGGTGACCGCATCGCCAAAGGTGTAGCCGTCGACGGTGGCCAGCACGATGCAATTGCCGTCAGTGCAGTCGGGGCACAGCTCAATGGTTTCGGCGAAAAGGCTTGAGCAGTCGGTTTGGCTGACATCAACTACCGCGATCGCGCCGGGAATCGCGGAGCCGTCGCCCGCGTAGGACATATAGAGTGTGCTGCTGTTTGCATTGGCGGCGATTTCGCCCGTTGCCTTGACGCCGATGGCGACAGCCGCGCCGAGAATGGTGCCTTGCTTCAGCTCGACTGCGTGCTCGCTCACGGACTGCAGCCAAGCTTTGCCGGCGGCATCCTGCTCGACGACGTATGCCCACTGACCTCCGCCAGAGATGGCGACGCCGCCCGGCGGATTGGCGAAACCGGTCACGGGATCGCCGAGGGCAGAAGCAGAAGCCGGATCGGGCCGCATGCCGATGAAGTAGAGCGTCGCGGCGGCAGTGTCGAGCACGGCGAGAGTGTCACCTGCCGAGGTGTTTGCGACAGCGAGCGCCGACGGAGCCGCTGAGCCGGACCCGACTGAGACGGAGGTTACCGAGAGATCGGAGAGCGCGATGGCGGAGACGTCATTTCCCCCGCTGTTGGCGACGTAAGCGAATTTTCCGCTGTCGCTGATGGCGATGGCAGATGGTTTTGTGCCGACCGTAATCGCCGTTGGCGCGGCGGGAGTTGCCGAGGTTGTAATGTCTGTGCCCCAGATGAACGCGCCGGCGGAGGGGCTGACGGCAAGAAGGCGATCGTCGGGCGCGGGCGCAACTGCGAGGAGCACTGGCTGACCTGCCCCGCCGGTGACGGTGAGCGTGCTGATGGTCGCGGTGAAGTCGGACTTGAGAACCGTGATGGTGGGATCCGCTCCGGCCGTCGAAGGCTGCAGAGCAACGTAGACGAAATCGCCTTCGGGCGAGACGGCGAGATCCAGCGGCGCGTCGGCGGAGAAGGACTGCGAGCGCAGGATGGAGTTGTTGGTTGCATCGACCGCATAGACCGCCGCGCCCGCAGTGCCGCCGGTGAGCACATAGAGCACATGATTGGCGCCATCGAACGCGACGCGCTCGGCTCCATCCAGATTGATGGTCGTATCCCAAGCGAGCTTCACACCGGGCGCATCGGAAGACGACGGAGCGGGGTCGATGCGCACGTCAAAGGAATAGCCATCGACAAGACGATTGGGGCGGCAGCCTGCGCCATCGTGGCTGCAATCGTCGAAGAGGGCAGGTACGTCTTCAGCGGCGCACTCGCGATAATTGACGCAGATTTGCAAGGTGTGCTCGGCGTCATCCGGCTCGGAAGCGGGACCGTTCTGCGCCTGCCACGCGTTGAGAACGGCCTGTCGGAAATCGAAATATTCCTCATTGAGGAGGAGGATTTCGCGGCCGCAGCAATCAACGGCAGTGCCCGGCTCGATGCGCACGAAGCGGTCCTGGCATGCGGGGTTGGGATGCTCCAGCACCTTGAGGCCGCAGACCGTGCCCCACCCGTGCAGCCGCTGATTGTGACGGCGCAGCTTGCCCAGGAAGTATCGCTGCTCGTCTGTGAAGTCGCGCTCCACAAGCAGCTTGCCGGTGAAATAGTGATTGCGCGCGAGCTGCGGAATGTCGCACTCGACGCAGACGCCGCCCGCTGCCGGGTTGTTCTTTCTGCAGTTGCAATCGGGCATGGTTCGGCCTCGCTTTCTCAGTTCACTACCGAAGTGGAACCCAGGATGGTGTCGCGGCCGACCTGCAGCGGCCGTGGATGCGTGGCGCCGGGAACGCCTAAAACCGTGTCATAGCCAAGGCTTCCCTGCCCTTCAATGACGCCGATGGGATACTTGCCTACGATGGTGTCGACGCCGACAAAAGATTGAAGGCCGATGCGCAGGCGCGGTTCGGCCCAGCGAATCTCCGCGACGGTATGCGCGGGCTTGGCGGCATCGACGATTTGTTGGAGTGCCTGGAAGTCGCTCTCCCCTGCTCCGGGCCAGCGCGGCACGATCACGAGAAACTGGTTGGCGTATTGGTTGAAGAAGTCGAGCCTGGGGTCGCCGTAATCGATCAGCTTGAACTTGCCGATTGCCGAGTTCGATCCGACGCGCAAGCGTTGCAACACATCGTCGCCGAAAACCGAGGAGCAGTCGCCAAGACGCGATTGGTCGAGAACAAGCCAGCGGCGCAGTCGGAACATTTCAAGCAGCGTGGGCTTGACGCCGGCATAGAGCTCGATGGCAAGACGAAGGCCTGCAGGTGTGCCGCGAAGCGCGAAGAGGCGATGCGCCTGGCGCACAAGTTCGCGGCGCTTGTGCATCGGCCAGTTGCTTTCAAGCGAGAGCCCGAGCCACGAAGCGAGAAACGAAAGGAAGTCCGCACCACCTGCGTTGCGTGGGTTGGCGGGCGTAGCCATCGGATCGAAGTAGCGCGCGATCGCGGTGACGCGATCGGAGATGCCGCCGCGAATGGTGTCGAAAATCGAGAGGAAGCGATCGAGGAAGTCGGCGCTCACGCTGTCTTGCCGGTAGACGGCGGGGAGGTATTGGAGCGACGACGCGCGAGGATAGTAAACGCGAATGGCGTCGAGCTGCGGAGATTCGGCGCCGTCGCCGGTGAGCGTGAGACGTAGCCATGCGTAGCGGCCGGGCGGGCTCTGGATGAGACAGTCCCAGTCGGCGCAGCCGGTGACGCGATCGAGCTGTCCCGTAGCCCAGCGCGTTGGGGGCAGGTTGAGAATTTCGCCGGCGTCCTTTTGGGATTCCGAGGTGAATGTATCGACGCGCACGGCTGAGCCCTGCGGCAGGAATCCAGACAGCAATACGCGATGCCACACGCAGCGATAGGTACGGCTGTCGAGTGGGCCGGCGATGAATGTGCCGCTCGCGGGGTAAGCGGCCGCGGGCTCCATCTGGCACACCGACTGCGATCCATCGGCGATCACCGGCGCACCGGAGGGCGTGAAGAGCAGCGACGCGGCAAATGCGTTGGCCGAGCCGCAGCAGCGCGGCGCACACCATGCGCCGTCTCCCACTGGCTGGTAGAAGTAGAGCTTGCGGGTGAAACAGTCGCTCAGGCAGATGTTGCCGTTGATGTCGAGAGCGATGGCAACCGGGCAGAAGCGACCAGCGAGATCTTCGGGCTGCGTGATGGTCCCGAGGAATTTTCCATTGCCATCGAGGACAACCACGAAGCTCGCATTCTCCTGCAGCACGTGAATGCGTCCGCAGCGATCGGCGGCAATGCGCGTGGGCTTGCTGAGAGCAGGCTGCCCGGCGCCGGAGCCGTCGGAAGCAAAGCACCATCGCCCGTGGCGATCGAAGAAGTGGATGAGCCCGTTGGCGAAGTCAGAAACGCAGATGCGGCCGTTGTGCGCGAGGGCAATGTCCCACGGCTGCCATGTGGCGCTGGGATAAACCGGCACCGGCGCACACGCGGTTCCGGCCGGCGCGAAGGATGGAGTAGCCGGCGCGATGGAGAATTGCAATCCCGTCTTCGTGACTGAGAAGGGACCCCAGATAGCGCGAAGCGCCAGGCCGCGCAGCGAGAACACCTGCACGCGGAAGTTGCCGGTATCCGCAATGTACAGATCGTCGTTGCGCGAGATGGCGAGGCCATGAGGCTGGTTGAGCTGGCGTGGCGCCGGGCCGCAGCCACCGACGCAATCGAGCGCGACGAACTGTTGCGCGCACCGGTCGAAGCGCTTCACCTGGCATGCGGCGCCATCGAGCACATAGACGTCTTCGCGGCGATCGACGGCTACGCCGATTGCGCTGACGAATCCACCGAGGCTTCCGGCGGCATCGACCAACGGGCGCAGCGACCCGGGCAGCGGCTGCAAACTCAACACGGCGCCGTCTGCGGAGAACGCGACATTGCTCGCTGCCGCGGTTCGCCAGCCGATCGTTCCGTCCATGAGGTAGTGCGGCCGTGTGTCAGTCATGGTCTAGCTGTAAGCCACCTGGATTTCGTGACCCTGCGGGTCGTTGTAAAGAAGCTCGCCGGGATTGATGGGGACATCGTGGCAGAGCTGCTGACGCTGGTTGTCGAGGATGAGGATGAGCTGGTCGGTATTGACGCGCTGCACGCCGGCGATACCAATGAGAAGCCGGTAAATGTCGGAGTAGTAGATCTCTCCGCCGAACGGCCAGCCGGTGCCGTCGGGGCCGCCGCTGAGCGGATGAAAGAAGCCGTTGAGTGCAGCCAGTGCGGCGTTCTGCACCGTGGCGAGGTCAGAGCCGGGCTGCACCACGAGACTGGCCTGCACCTTGATCTTTCGATACGTGGGTCCGATGACAAACACTTCAGTGGTGAGCAGGCGATGCTGGTCGAGATACTGGCAGACGGCCTGCAGCGTAGTTTTGTTCGGCGTGGGGTTCGGCGCGTCGGAGTTGGGCACGACGATCACCGTGACCACGCCGGGAATTTCGCCGTTGGGAAAATCGGGATGATAGAGCGGCAGCGCGTGGGCGCGCGCGACGTTTGCGCCCGGCGCCTGACTGGCAAGGTATTCGAAGTCGGATCCAGTGACAGCGCGATTACGCGACTGCAGCGCCTGCGAGGCGCGCAGCTTGGCGTCGGCCACTGACTCTTCATTGCTGCCGCCCTGCGCCGCAGCGTAGTTTGTCACGGCATTGATCGACGGGATGTAGGTCTGCAGTTGCGTGATGCCGAGAGCGGCAACGTTGCCCTGGGCGCCTCCACCATAGCGATAGCTGCGGGCGACGATGTTATCCGTGGGGCTGGCGAGATTCACGCCCGGAATTCGGCCATGCCGGCCATCGCCGAAAGTGACCTCGCCGGTGGTGCGGTCGAGCACATAGCAGGGCTCCTGCGGGCCGGCGGCAAAAAAGTCATTGACCTGCTGCCAGACCATGAAGCCCAGCCCCTCGTCCACCTCGAGGCGCAGGCTGGTGATGGTGGCCTTGCTGCCGTCGGAGTTCGTGACCTTGATCGGCTGCGGCAGAACGACAACTGGATTGTTCGCGAGCGTGAATGCCTGGTTCGGCGTGCCGTCACTGCCGCCGAGCACTTCATCGCTGATGGTGACGGCCTGCGTGGCTTGCACGGTATTCGTCAGGATGGACGAGATCTGGGGCGCCATCTCGTAGCTGCCCACCACCATGCGCGCGCGAATCCAATAGAGGCTTGCAGTGACTTTGCCAATGGGTGCAGCCTGGATGAAGCTGCCCGGACCGTTGAAGATCACATGGCCGTTCTGCGTGAACGCGCGCGTGCTGTCACTGGTGAGCGTGAGCGGTTCCCACAGCGAGCCGTCCCAGTACTCCCACGCGAGCGTTGCCGGAGGAGGCAGCGTGCCGCCGCAATGCATGACCTCAGGCACCAGAAGATTGCTGAACAGCGTCACCGCCAGATCGATCGCCTGCGCGGGAAACGCGACGCCCGTTGAGAATCCGAGCAGAAGGGCTGAGCCGGGCTGCGGGTGCTGTCCGAACGGATAGAACCACTGCCCCGAGGCGTTGTTGCGGCTGAAAACGTTGGCGTAGCTGAGGCCGTCGTAGCTCTGGATGGCAGAAAGCGCCGGCCCGATGGCGACGAGCGCCGTGTCGGTTTCGAAGATGAGCGGCTGATTGCCTCCGCTGCTTGCCGCAACCTGCGTGCCCTGCGGAACGATAGTGTAAGAGAGATCGGGGCGCGCAAGGCTGAAGGTCAAATTCGCGACGGCGGGTTGTGCCGGCTTCAGCTCGATGCCGATCAACTGCAGGAACTTGATGTAGTTCAGGTCGGGAACCTGGTTGATGCGATAGACGAGGATTTCCGTCATCCACGCGAAGAGCTGCACCAGCGTCATCCCGGGATCGCTGTCGTTAAAATTGGTCCACTCGGGGGCATACCGAGGGATCAGCGTCCTGGCTTGCGCCACGATGTCCGCAAACTGCCGGTCGTCCAGAATTGGCGCTTGCAGCGGCATGGTTATCCTCCGGCCCCTTCTGTCACGTAGAACGGGTAGACCATATTGCTCATGGCGTTGTTTGAGCGGATGCGGTAATTGACGCGGATGAGCAGCATGTTCGGCTGGTCGGGCGGCGCGTCCACGTTCACGTCGAGAACGTCGATGCGCGGCTCACCCTTGGTGAGAGATTGTTTTACAAGGTGGGCCACGCCGGCACGTGTGGTGGGATTATTGGGCGCGAAAACCAGATCGTGAATGCCGCAGCCGAAACCCGGAAGCATTTGCCGCTCGCCGAGCGAGGTGCCGAGAATGATCCAGATGGCTTCCTGCACGCTCTGCTCACCTTCTGACCAGGAGAGGCCGCCCGCGGGATTGACGCGCACGGGGAACTTCCATCCGGTGCCGAGATACGGTCTTGCGAGCGACGAACTCATGCAGTGGGCCTCCCGGCCGTGGTCTACGGAATGGAAGAAAGCACCTGTTTCAACTGGATCAGCGTTTGATCGAGCTGGTCGACGGCGGACTTGACATTCGAAGCTCCGGTGATCGCGCCCATGTCGGGCAACGTAATGGGCAATTGCGAAATCTTGATGAGCGGCTGCACCATCTTGAACAGCGGCGCAATGGGGCCGAGTGCCATGAGCATCTGCTGCATCGAAGTCTCCGCGTTGTCGCTGGCGCACTGCAGCGATGCCAGCAGCGTCGGGTTGCCCTGTGCGGCATTGAGATCGATGCCCACCTGAAAATCGAGAATGCTGCGAATGGCTGCCACGAAACATTCGAGATACGAAATGATCAAGAGCAGGATGTCTTTGATGGTCTCGATCATCGGGATGGGCCCGAGCACCATGCCGAGACAATCCTTCATATCGCCGATGGCCGAGATTACGTCTCCGGCTTTCGATGCCGCCTTAAACGGATCGGGGAACGCAGTGAGAAAGCCCTCCAGAGCACCAATCACATTCAGGATTTTCAGGATGCAATTGAGCCCGGCCAGCGTGGGCATGAGTTGAGCAATGAGGTTGTGCAGCAGCGCGCAGTCGGTCGGCGGTCCCTTGGAGAGATCGGCCACGGCCTGCAGTTCGATTCCCATAGGCAGAGAGACCTTGGGAATGGAACTGAGCCCGGGGATCGGGATGCACGGGGTTTGGACGTTTGCGCTCAACCGGATCTACCTCTTCGTTGTTCGTTGGCCGCGTGACGCACTCTGGATCGCCGGTTAAATGGGGGACGCACTCGGAAGCACCATGCGTCCGTTGATGGTGACACTTGGCGCCTGGATGATCACTGCCGAATCGCTTCGAATGAGAATCGACGTGTTGTTGATTTCGACCACGTTGAACGAGCCGCCGCCGCGCGCATGCTGCATGCGGATGTAACCTTGATCGCCGCCTGTCACGTCAGGATCGAACAGTTGCACTTCGTGTCCGTTCACCGAATGAAAGGTGCGCAGATGGACGTCTGTGGTTGGCGGTTTGTCAGCTCCGTTCCACAGAAAGCCCACAATGTAGGGATGGTTCACGTCCTCCTGGTTGAAGGCCACGAGGACCTCGTCGCCGACCACAGGCATGAACCACGAGCCGCGCCCGCCGCCCGTCATGAGCGTGGCAATGGGAGCCCAGTAACTCTGGTTCTGGCCGCCGAGCCAGGGAAAGTTGACCTGCACGCGCCCCTGTCCGTCGGGGTCGAGGTTGTTGATAACGGTGCCGGTGACGACGCCGGAGATCTTGCCCATGGTTATGCTCCCTGCTGCGGCGGTACGGGTTGCACCGGGCCCTCGCGGCGCGCGCTGAAATCAGTGCGGTAGCCCTGGGCTCCGATGGTGTGCGTGGTTTGCGTGATGTAGTATTCGCCGTCGAAGTCGCTGCTGGTGCCGGTGAGCTGGCCGTTGTTGCCGGTGCGAATGCCGAAGCCGACAATCTCAACGTTGCAGCCGGCGCGCAGATCGGGCAGTCCGATGGTGGAACCGGTAGCCTCGATCAGGCCCTTGCTCCGCTCCTCGAGCCTCGCTCGCGCCAGTTGCCTGGCTTCTGCTGTATTGCGCACCGGCGGTCGCGTCACGGAGTCGCTGCGGTTTGCGTAGGCCTTCGCGATCTCGCCCAGCCGCTTGATCTCGTCCTGCGACTTTCCCTGGTCCTTCCACAACTCCGGTAGCGTGTACTTCACCTCGATCGCCTGATTGGCCGTGCGGTCCCATCCGTGCACCGTCACCTGTCCGACCTGCTTGGTAGTGTTGAGCGTAGGTTTGAAGTTCAGCAGTGAGCGTCCCCACTCGAGTTGGTACACCGGCGCGTTCCCTTTGTTTTGCGAAAGGCCGAAGTACAGCGTCTTCTTGTTCGTCGCCTCATCCTGCTTGAGGTAGACCTCATAACCGTGGCGACGCGCGCGTTCCAGCAGAAATACGATGTCGTGCTGGTTGTTCATGAATATGAACGGCTCCGCTGTCTCTGTGCTTGCCGGGTTCGGCGTGACCTTGATGCCGAGCCCGGGCGCGCCGGAAGTCACGGGCTTGTTTCCGAGTTCAATCGCAATGTCGGTATCTTTCTTCTGCGTCCATGAAAACGTGTGCTGCTCGCCGCGCAACTTATGAATTTCGTTCAGTCCGCCGATGTGCAGCGTGGGCGCACCCGACTCCGGAAAATTGGGCTCTAAAGAGGTGATCTCGCCCACCATCATGAGGCGCATGTTGCGCTGATTCTGATAGCCCATCCACAGCTCGATCTCCGCGCCGGGGTCGAAGATGCCGCTGAACTTGTTGTCTGCGTCGCTGAGTGCGGGTGCGAACTTGAAGGTCCGCTTGTCCGCATCCCAGTTGTTGATGTCGATCTGGAACGTATCGATTTCGTTGACACTGTCTTTGTAGGTAACCTGCAGGATGTCGTGGATGACTTCGGCTCCGAGCGGACGACCGCGCACAATGAGCTGCACCGCGGGGACGTAGAACGTCTCCTGCTGGCTATAGATCGGGATTGCGGACGATGCCATTGCCTATCCGTTCAGGAGCGCGGGAACCTGGAGCACCGCGCCCGGGGTGAGTGACAGTGGGTCGAGAATCGCGTTCTGCAAGGCGATCGCGCGCCATTGCGTGGGATCGCCGTAAACCGCGGCTGCAATCTGTGCCAGCGTTTCGCCCTGTTGCACCACGTGCGCGTGCGTTTTGTCGGGTGAGGTGTGATTGATTTCCTGCAGTTGTTCGGAAAGCGATTTGTATTCCTTGAGAGAGACGGAAAGCGTGGCGCGCAGGGGAAGCCCCGCAGGGCTGAACAGCGTGAAACGCTGGCGAACGCTTTCCACCACGCACTTGAAGCCGTAACGCTGCTGACTGCCGTGACCGAACCCCATCGAAGCGTACGGACGATTGCCCGGGAACTCCTGTCCCCAGGAAAAGAACAGCACCGGCGGAGCGTGCAGGCTGCCGTCGATTTTGAGCAGCTGATAAAACTGGTCAGTCTTCTCGGTCACCGAAGTGGCATTGTTGTCCATGCCCTGGTCGGTACTGTCAAAGAACAAATCGAGCGAAAGCGTCTCTGTCTGGCCTCGCACGAATTGCAGCACGGGCGAATCGAGGCCCGGGATGTTCACCTCGGAGATTTGATTCGACTTGCTGAGCGTGAGTTCTGTGGGATTGAAGCTGACAACGACAGGCGGGTCGTAGAGCGTACCGGTAGCCGGGTCCACCTTTTGGAACTGCGCTTTGAGCACTGTCGGCATCGTTTCTTCTTCCCCGGCCTACTCGCGGTCCGATGTAATGCTGTTGCTGATGTCGCGGTCCTTGGCAAAGCGCTTGTCTCGCGCCAGGTCTTCCTTCACCGCGCTCACGCACTCGCGCACGATCTGCTCCATCAATCGCGGATCGAGCAAGCGCTCCGAATCGGCGATATGAATGCGGCTTTGCACGTCGTTGATGCGAATGTCCATGCGCTATCCAATTCCC
>Ga0070684_100000350_pt1 | contig 31781 bp, 30 predicted proteins | sample KBSC723LmetaG_FD_65653 | JGI IMG/M metagenome (GOLD analysis project Ga0070684, IMG submission 65653) | Corn rhizosphere microbial communities from Kellogg Biological Station, Michigan, USA - KBS C7.2-3L metaG | ecosystem: Host-associated > Plants > Roots > Rhizosphere ...
GATGCCGGTAAGAAGGTCGTCTCCCCACTGGGTGATGTGCACGTCGCAGATGAAAAGACCGCGAACTTCCTCCAGCAGATGCACGGTTGGATCACGGACTTTGCGAGTGAGCTGTGGCAGACCGCGAAGGATGCACTCATCGCCGGTTCGCAGGACGGTGAGTCCATCGCGCAGCTCGCCATGCGTGTTCACAACGTCGCCGATGTGAAGGAGAAGAAGGCCAAGGTCATCGCACAGACCGCCGTCATCTCTGCGATCAACGGCGGTGAGTGGCAGCAGATGATGGAGCTCGCGCACGCTGCCGATCTCAATGGCGTGAAGGAGTGGGTGGCGACACACGACACTCACACTCGACCGTCACATCTCGCGGCTGACGGTCAGCGAGTAGCCATCAGTGGTCACTTTGACGTCGGTGGTGAGCTTCTCCTATTCCCGGGTGATCCGAGTGGTGATCCGGGTGAGATCATCAACTGCCGGTGCACGACGGTGTACGATCTGGACGTTGAAGACCAGATCACGGCCTCCCAGACCTCCCTGAAGACACTTTACGACTCTCCTGCAGCGGTAACCAACGGTCCAATTTTGATGGCAAATGGGATCGTAAAGGTCGTGCCACTTACTGCCGCCGTCAACGCCGCGTTCAACGCGCAGCACCCACGTGGCAAGGACGGTAAGTTCATTAAGAAGGGCGAGGGCCTTCCGGGCGACCTCGTCGAGTTCATCAAGGATGCTCACGCGGGTGTTGCACAGTGGGATGCATATCCAGAGGGAGATAAGAAGTACTTCATCAATGATGTTGGCAAGGTCACGCAGACGCAGTGGGCCAACATCAAGGATGAAGACAAGGCGCACATCAACACGCTACTCGATGACGCCATCAACGAGGGCATTCCCGGCGCCGCGAAGGCAAAGATGCACCTGGAGGATATGGACCAGGCACAGAGCGTTGACGACGCACCTGATCTCTTCAATCCTGATACGGACATCACGTCACTAGTGCCACCGGTGACGGGTACTCCCGCGCACCTCGAGGGCTTCGACGAGCTTGCTCCGAGTGCGATGAAGGATCTCGATGAGTACTACCAGGACGGTGCACTCACCGACGCAGAGCACAGTAAGTTTCAGAAGGCCATCTGGAACGCGAAGTCGACTGCGCAGCTGCAGGCCGCGTATGAAGAAATGAACAACGTCGCAAACGCGTGGTACGCCGCCAATAACGAAGACGGCGGTGATACGGGATCGTCATCGGTCATCGAGTCACAGATCAACGAGGCCGCTGCCAAGGACTTCATCTCTGCAGATCAGCAGTCGGATCTTCTCGATAAGCTTGCGATAGACGGTCTTGATGCGCATGAGGTGCAGCCGCTCCTCATGCAGGCAATGACGAAACACAACAAGGCGAAGAACAAGGACGTTGAGCAGCAGATCTACGACGCGCATGACGCCGGTCACATTGATGAGCAGCAGCAGCAATTCGCGCTTGATGTTCTCGACAATGACGGTGCCGCAGCGGCGCAGGCGTATCTCGCACAGCATGTGACTGCCACGCCGTCGCCTTCTCTCACCACCGGGTCAAGTACGCCGGTTAAGATCACACACGGTCTCATTCACGCGAAGTACGCGCCTGGCACTATCATCGCAAAGAATGATGATGGTGACACGATTACATGGAACGGTGCATCTTACGACATCAAGGATGCTAACGGTGATATCGTCACCGGTGACATCAAGAAGAGTAAGCTGTATGCGCATCTTAGTACACACTTCGGTCAATCACAGTGGTTTAGTTCAGGTAAGCAGGAGACCGAGGTCTCTCACGCTAACCCACTCGATGCCGCTCCGTCACTGAATCATATTCCACATCCCGTCGCAGCACCCGCTATCGCTGGCCCTGTGGGCAGCAACGCAGCAGTGCAGCATACACTCGACACCGGCGAGCCGATGTACTCCACAAATGGGAAGTACAAGCTCGTAAAGTCATCTTATGGTGGCGTTGGTGTCGTTAAGCTCGCTAAGAAGCAGCCAGGTGGTGGTTGGGGTCTCGGCGGCATCGTGAAGGACGGTGATCTGCCGCCATCTGCGAAGTGGAAGACGACGGAGGCACCATCACTCATTGGTCCGATCAATGAGCCGATCAATGAGCCGTCAACACCCGCACTTAACTCACCGTCTACTCCCGCGGTCGCACAGCACATCGACCTCACGGGATGGAAGCAGATCGGTGGTCAGGGTGGCTCAAACCTCGGTGGTCTCTATGAGGCTCCCGACGGTAAGAAGTACTACGTCAAGTCACTAAAGTCTGAGGCTCACGCTAAGAACGAGGTGCTTGCGGCGGCGCTGTACAACGCTGCAGGTATCGATGTGCCGAATGTACAGCACGGTACGAATCATCCTGACGGCTGGAAGAACGTCGTCGTCTCACCCCTCGTGCCGAACGCGGTGAGTGCGAAGAGTAAGCTCACGGGAGCGGGTGGTTTTAAGTACGATGTCATGAGCGGATTCGCGGTTGACGCTTGGCTCGCGAACTACGATGTCGTCGGCCTCACACACGACAACATCGTTGAGTCAAATGGCAAGCCATGGCGCATCGACGTGGGCGGCTCACTGCAGTACCGTGCGCAAGGCGGTAAGAAGACGGACTGGGGTGATGATCCGACCAGCTCACTTACTGGTCTCAAGGATAAGAGTAAGAATCCGCAGGCCGCCTCGGTTTTCGGACTCATGTCACATGCCGATGAGAAGGAATCCGCGAAGAAGCTCCTCGGTGTCAGTGATGCGCAGATCGATCAGCTCGCTAAAGACGCGGGCCTGCCAGCCTCAATGGCAACGACACTCAAGGCACGTAAGAAGGCGATCCTCGCTAAGTACGGCCTGAGTGAAGACGCGGTCGACGTTGCGGTGCCTCACCCCCTGGGTGATACGACTCCAAGTCCGACCGTCGTCACCGAGACGGTTGATGTCACATCATCGCCAACGCATCCGACGTCAAAGATCGCGGACATCGCTCTTCATGAGGCATACCCCATCGGTTCGAGTATTGGGTGGCACAGTACACCAAAAGGTCTCGTACAGGTAAAGATGGGTGTCCCTGGTCACGTACTCGTGAACACGCCGTCCGACGGTGAGTACTGGGTCAACATGAAGGTCGACGAGTTCAACGAGTTTGCACCGGCGTTTGGCCTATCGAAGTGGCACCTCGGTGATCCACCTGCGATCGCAACGTCAGCGGTATCAGCGGTGAATGCACCTGCGGCTGGTGCGCCAAATACAACGACACCGTCACTCGCTAGTGATCTCACAGCCGCGCAGAAGTTCAACCTCTATAAGCACTTCAAGGCAGAGAAGGTCTCGCCCGCCTGGTCCGCTGCGAAGATCTATAAGAGTATGCACGTCGCCAAGGCCAAGATGTCCGGTGATCCACAGATCGCTGCACTTAGCGATAGTGAGGCGCTTAAACTTCTCGATGAAGTTCATCACTTGAGTCTTCCACCTGGATCTGTAGGACCGATGAGTACACCGAAGCCGGCGTACTCGACGAAGGTGCATGACTGGCTACAGACACCAAACGGTGTGAAGGCGTTCAAGGAACTCAACCCAGCGATTCCCACACCGACGCCGAGCATCGCAAAGAAGGTCGCAAAGAAGGGTGTTGGCGCGGCATTCGCTGCAAAGAAGACGTCGGGCACGGTGACCTCGCTGACGGTTGATGAGGCACTCGGTGACGCGGACATCGGGCCTAACACCGGTATTAGTGACAACTTTAAGACTGATCTGTTCAGCGCATTCAAGTCGAGTGCTCACGGTAAGTATCTCAAGGAAAAGCCCGAGAACATCTACTGGAACGCCGTTCAAAAGGGTAAGACCGAGGTTATTACACCCGGGCAGGTCCTTGCGATCGTCGATGAGGAAGGTGCCAAGAAGTTCGGCGTACCGAATGCGCACTCATTCACTACAAAGGTCAAGGACTGGCTCAGTAAGCCCAGTGGTAAGAAGAAGGCCGCCGAGATCAAGAACGGCACTTGGTCTCCTAGTGCCACCACATCACCGTCGACATCTTCGTTTGGCACACCATCGGCATCTGCGGTCTCGGGAGAGAAGTACAGTGCTAGTCTTCCACTGAGCCAGAAGGTTCCAGACGTCTCGCATAACGTACCGGCGTGGAACAAGAACGACGCGACGAACTACCCTGTCGTCTCGACAGGCGAGGCATCCGCGCTCTGGGCGCAGATGCAGACGACACACGGCTCAATGGCGCCTTCACAGCAAAAGTCACTGAAGTACTACACGGGCAACACTGGCTTCACTCTCATGAACAACTACCTGCGCGGCTACAGCGGTGCGACGCAGTCGACGCAGACACATGTGAATAATGCGCAGGCGGGCATGCGGCCGACGACGAAGCCCATTACACTTCATCGTGGAAACGGCTGGTTCGCGGGGTGGGGAAGCTACGCCGAGATCAAGGCGAAGGAGGGCACCGAGTTCAAGCAGGAGGCCTTCTTCTCCGCGAGTGTTGGCGGTGCAGCGGCGTTTGGGCATAAGCCGATTCGCATGACCATTGAGTGTCCTGAGGGCACGCCGATGGCATATGTGAAGGCGTTCAGTAACTACGGCGGTGAGAACGAGATGCTACTCGCCGCGCATCTCTCATACCAGATCATTAGTGTCACTCAGTCAGGTGGACACGTTAGTGTGCATATGCGCGTCATCGCAAAGGATAGTGGTGGATCGTCATGACGTTCCCGTGGTCTGATGGGTCAGACATTGCGATGGTTCCAGCCGACTGGGATGGGACATTCGCCGAGTATGAGGCCGCGTACAGCAGCGGTGAACTCACCTCTGATGAGGGTGAACTCTCAGCAGATGACGTGCTTCGTGTGTTGGAGGGTGACTACACCCCACTGGGTCTAACCGCCGCCGGACGGAACGCCGATGGAACACCTCACACCGGTGCAATGATCGCACTGTTGCCCAGTGAGGTAGACATGGCTCGACTCGTCGTTGAGAACGGCGAGGAGGATGAGGAGCTTCACGCCACCGTTGCGTATCTCGGTGACGCGGCAAAGATCACACCAGAGCAACGTAACCGGATCATCGAGTACGTGCGTGACGCGGCGCGTGAGGTTCCGATCGTCGATGCCGATGGCTTCAGTGTCGCGGCGTTCAACCAGAGTGACGCGAATGACAAGGAACCGTGCGTCGTTCTCTTGCTCTCTGGCAAGGAACTCGCTCGTGCGTATCAGCGATTCATGAACGTCGCCGATGACGCGCTGTATGATATGATGCCCGAGCAGCACAAGCCTTGGGTTCCACACATCACACTGGCGTACACCGATGATGCCAGCATCGTTGAGACGCTGAAAGACCGTGAGGGCCCCATTCGCCTTGATCACGTCCGAATCGCGTTCGGTTCGGAGGTGACTGACATTCCGTTGTATGATGGCACTGCGAGTTCAGACACTGTGGAGGCGAACCCAGTGGCAGAGTATGCGAATGGCGTGCAGGCAGACGCCAAGGTGCATGGTGTCGATGTCACACTCGCTGGTGGCAAGGAGAGTGACGTCAACCGCAAGGGCGGTAATCACAACCTCTTGCACTACTGGACACGTGGTCCCGGTGCGGCGAAGGTTGGATGGGGCACTGATGGTTCAATGGATCGCTGCATCGCGCTACTGGGTGAGAAGGGCGTGAAGAGTCCTGGTGGCCTCTGCGCTGAGTATCATCACGCAGCCACGGGTGAGTGGCCCACTGAGCACGGCGATAAGGGTGTTCCATCCGCTGTGGAGATCGAGGCACTGGAGGCTCAACTTGTGGAAGCGATGACCGCGGCGGGAGAGACCGTCGACCTCGAGGCCGAGCTCGGTGACTACGACGGTGGTTGGATCGGACCCATCGTCGCCGAGGACAGTGATACGGGTGACGGACGAATGTTCTCCGGCGGGTCACTGACATGGGGTGATACCCAGGAGACGATTCATCCCTTCCAGGTCGCGTTCGCCAACCTCGGTGAGCACAAGGGCAGCGTCACCGCCGGTCGCATCGACAAGATGTGGCGTGCTCCAGAGAACCCGCGAACCATCATGGGGAAGGGTCGCTTCAACGTGAACGACCCCGACGGTCTCCGTGCGTTCCGGCAGGTTCGCGATGGCTTCGCGGGTGGTGTCTCCATCGATCCGGACCAGATCGCCGACGCGGACGTCGAGCTTGAGTTCGCGGTGGGTGATGATCCCAATGACATGACCGCGAGGCCAACGAAGACGGTCTTTCACGCCGGTCGCATCCGTGGTGCGACGCTCGTCGCGTTCCCCGCGCTCGTCGAGGCGTCGATTCGCCTGACGAAGAAGGGTGAGGCTGATGCGGTCGTCGCATCCGTTACGGATGCACCGTGGAGTGGTCTCCAGCACGAGCTGCGACTCGGTGACGGTGAACTTGATGGTCTCGTTGCCGCTGGCGCGTTCGCGTACGTAGAGAACATCGACGACACGGTCACTCGTCGGCAGTGTCGGTTCCTGCATCATGAGGTCGACGAGGACGGTCAGCCCGGTAAGGCATCGCTGACGGCATGCGTTGAGCACATCAAGTCGATCAACAGTGGTCGCACATTCGGACTCTCCACCGCGCAACTTCGACTCGCGTACGATCACATGGCGCAGCACTTCAAGGCCGCCGGTCGCATCCCTCCAGCACTGTCACTGCAGATCGAGTCGATCGTTGCGGCTGTGCCGCAGTCGGCTCCGCTCGCGTGGTTCGGTAATCCCTCATTGAGTGGTCCGACGCCGGTGACGGTGACCGATGACGGTCGTGTCTTCGGACACGCCGCGACGTGGGGTACCTGTCACACCGGATTCGCCGACACGTGCGTCACACCGCCGATGGAGAACAACTACTCGTACTTTACCACCGGTGAGGTTCTCACCGCGGAGGGTCATCGTGTCGCGGTTGGTCAGATCACGCTGGGTACGTCACATGCTGCGACTCGTGGCCTCTCCGTCGCCAAGGCCATCGACCACTACGGTGACACGGGTACGGCCGTCGCCGATGTCACTTGTGGCACTGACGAGTATGGCATCTGGATCGCTGGTGCTGTGCGGCCTGGCGTTTCTGGTGAGCATATTCATGCCCTTCGGGCTTCCGCTCTCAGTGGGGACTGGCGTCGCATTGGCGGAGCTCTCCGTATGGTTGCCCTTCTGGCTGTCAACGTGCCTGGCTTCCCGATCCCACGCATCGGCACGGGGCTGACGAACGGCAAGCAGGTCTCGCTCGTCGCGGCCGGCGTCGTGGATCGCACGACGATGACGCTTGAGGATGAGATCGCGTTGCTCGCAGGATCCTGCGGGATCCCGGGCATCGACGATAAGAAGATGAAGTACGCGAGTCTGGCGGATGAACTCGCCGCGCTCGAGATTGAGATTGGAGAATGAGATGTGCGCATGTGGTAAGGCTACTCCGATGTCGGCGATGACATCCACCGAGGTCAACGCGATGCTCGAGCAGGCTCGTCAGCAGGCGCAGAGCGAGACTGAGGCAATGGTTGCGTCTGCCCAGCGGGCCGCCGCGAACGCCTCGAGCAACGTCTCCGCGCAGCGATAGTTCACACAGTTTGCCGTGTAATCGGAGATCGAATACTATGACACCAGGAAGTTTCTAGCGTACAGTGAGGTCATACATGCCTGACGAGAACAAGGGAGTGTCCTTCCCGGAGGATGTGACCTCTCTGTCGGACCAGGAGCTTTCTGCACTTCACGAAAGCGCCGTCGCAGAGTTCCAGACGGTTCGTGGTGGCGAGCTCAACGACGAGTCGATGGGGCGCCTGCGCACGCTGGCCGCCGGCATCAAGACGACCAAGAAGACGATCGAGACTCGCGCCGCCGCGGCCGCCAAGACCGCCGCTGAGCTCGCGTCCATGGACGAGTTCGTCGAGGGTGTCTCCACGGAGCTGGCCAGCAAGGACGCGCCCGGCAAGGACGAGAAGGACAAGGACGGCGAGAAGGAAGCCGTCACCGCCGGTGCCTCGCGGCAGGGTGGTGCGACGACCAATCCGCGTGAGAAGGGTACTCGCGGTCTCAACGTCCCACTGAGTGAGGTCGCGCTTCGTCAGAAGGAGCCGCTGACCGGCCGCGTGTTGGGCGAGCGGCGTGAGTCGGTTCTCGTTGCCTCGGCCGACATCCCGAACCACGCCGTTGGCTCACAGCTGGCCGGCATGGACGAGCTCGTCGCGGCGATGATCTCACGTGCTCGCGGTCTTCCGGTACTGGCTCGCGGCGATGACACCACGCGCTATCCGATCGCGTCGCTGCAGCGGGACTTCCGCTACACGCTCGATCCGAACGCGCATCCGTCTGAGATCGACCAGATCATGAAGGACGTCACCGACGTTGACTCGCTCGTCGCCGCCGGTGGCTGGTGCTCGCCGTCTGAGATCTCGTACGACTTCTACAACATCGTCGCGGTGGATGGCATCCTCGACCTCCCGACCGTCGGCATCAACCGAGGTGGCATGCGCTTCCCGGTGTCGCCGTCCTTCGGTGACCTGGTCGGCAACGCCGCGATGTGGTCCTGGTCCGAGACGCAGGACATCGCGGCCGTCACCGGCACCGCACAGTCCGGTACGAAGACCTGCGCACGTGTTCCCTGCCCGTCGTTTGCGGAGGAGCGGCTCGGATGTGACGGTCTCTGTCTCACGGTTGGCAACCTCACCGAGGACGCCTACCCCGAGCTGATCTCCAACCACACCCGACTGCTGTTCGCCGCGCACGCTCACAAGATGAACGCGAAGCGCATCCAGCAGCTGTTCACGAACTCCGCCGCGGTCACCGGTACGTTCGGTTCCGCCGGCTCGGGTGTCGTGTCGCCGGTCCTCGGCGCACTGGAGCTCTCCGCGATCGACTACCGCGAGAAGTACGCGATGGCCGACGGTGCGATCCTCGAGGTCGTTCTGCCGCGCTGGCTCCGTGCGATGATGCGGTCTGACTTGCGTAAGCGCACGCGTGAGAACACGTCGATGCTGTCCATGACGGACGCGGCACTGATGGCGCTCTTCGACGCGATCAACATCCGCGTGCAGTGGGTCGGCGACTGGCAGACGCGCTCGAGCGGCTACTTCGGCACCAGCACGGTGCTGACGGCGTGGCCGACGTCGGTGCAGTTCATGATGTATTCACCGGGCACCTGGGTGATGGGTCAGGGTCTCCGCCTCGACCTGGGCGTCATCCGCGACTCCATCCTCAACGCCACGAACGACCACACGGCCGAGTGGATGGAAGAGTGCTGGCTGATCGCGAAGATCGGTCACGAGTCCCGCCGCGGTGTCATCAACATCTGCCCGGACGGCACCGTCGGTGCCGCCGACCTCACCGCCTGCGACGTCTGATCCTGATCAACATGATCCCACTGGGTGAGACGAGCATACGAGGGAGGTAAGCGATGCCGGTCTCAAGTCGCCCGCTTCGTATGCTCGTCGATCCGCCACGTCGGCAGCCGATGCCGTACGGGCTCTTCACGGTCGTGGACGATCGTCCAGTCGACGATCCGCATCTTCTCGGAGGTGTGGAGTACCAGCCACTCTGTGGCGGTGCGGGTACGATCTTTGACTACTGCGTGACAGGTGGTCCCGGTCCCGGGATGTATCCCACCGCGTCTCGGACGTATCGAGGCGCGTTGCCGTTCACGGTGTTCTCCGAGGTCGATTGCGCACCCGTTGGCACGAACTGGAACACCGCCGCGGATGATGCTCGCAACATCCTCGCGACGACTGAGCAGTACCAGGTTGAGCGGGCGTTCTGGACGGGACAGGTTGCGGGTCTCGACAACATCGTCTACCCACACCTCGCGGCGGCGACTCCGGTCACACAGGCCGTCGTGACGGGCGGTCTTCAGATCACACTGCAGACGCAGGCCGTCATCGTCTCTGGTGGATCACTCAGTCCCGTTGCCGCGATCGGTGCGCTCGAGGGTGCGCTCTCCGCATGCTATGACGGACAGGGTGTGCTTCACGTTCCGGAGTCTGCGATCCCCGCTCTGGCGAACCTGAACATGCTGAAGGAACGCGGCGGTAAGCTCTACACCCAGAATGGCAACCTCATCGTCGCGGGCGCCGGCTATCCCGGTACGGCACCTAGCGGTACCACACCCGCACCCGGATCAACGTGGATGTACGCCACGGGACAGATCTTCATGTATCGTGGCACCATTCAGACGCAGGCGACCGAGGTGCAGTCGCTCGATCGAAGCACGAACACACTGAAGATGCGTGCGTATCGCACGTACGTACTCGGGTGGGACTGCTGCCACTTCGCTGCCCAGATCAACGTGTGATGTGAGGAACGATGACTGATCGTCAGATCTCTCCGATCAAGGCGCGGGTCATCCGGGCAGTCAAGCTCGATACCTGCGGCAACCCCGTCACCGGTGCGTCATCCTCCATGTGGGTGGGTAAGGGCTTCACCTCGGTGCAGCTCTCGCCGGACTACGAAGAGGGTCAGGAGTTCCTGCAGAAGCTCGCCGACGGTACGGTGTGCGTCAACCAGAAGGACCCGGCATTCCTCAAGCGGATCGGCATCGAGGGCCACTTCTGCACGATGTCTCCAGACCTCATCCAGATGCAGACGGGCTACCAGGAGATCTTCACCGGCTCTGGTCCCGTCACCGGTACCGGTATGGTCTTCGACAACCGTGTGCTCGACGCGCGCTACTCGCTCGAGCTCTGGCAGCCGGTCGCGGGTGTCGGTGGCTGTGACGCGAGCGGCAACCAGTACTACGTGTACTGGGCGTTCCCGAACGTCACCAACGGAATGATGCAGGACTGGACGTTGGAGAACGACGTCTTCGACTGGGTCATCTCCAACGAGACCGATGGTGCGGGATACCAGTGGGGTGACGGTCCCGGTGCCACAACGTGGCTACCCGCCGGTTTCACCATGCCGGTAGGTGCGCACGGTCTGTTCAACGTCACTACGACTCCGCCGCCAGCGATCACGGCCGGTGCCGTGGCGCTCGCGTAAGGATGGTCATGGGAGAGGCTTAATGACCGCCGTCGGCTACACGGGAGGCGATCCCAACAAGGTCGACGTCGCTGGTGACACGATGACGGGTCCACTGGTTCTGCCGGGGGACCCGTCTTTGGGTCTCCAGGCGGCGACAAAGGACTACGTCGACACTCACGGTGGCGGCGGGGGTGGTGGCACACCCAGTGGGACGGTCGTCAGCGAGACGTCGTATGGGCAGACCGCGACCGCCGGTGTGGCGACCGCATATTCACGTGGCGATCACTCACATGGCTCACCCGCGCTCGGCAGCACCGGTACGACGGCCGCGGCTGGAAACCACAATCACAACGCAGCATATGACGCACTAGGTGCCGCGGCGACGGCGCAGGCCAACGCACTCGCGGCAGACGTCCCACTGGGTAGCGCGACTCCGTCTGCGGTGTCCATTACCGCTGCCGGTGCGGCCGGTGCGGGAACGTCGTCATCTCGACAAGATCATACGCACGCGGGTCCAGGTTTCGGTGCCGTTGTAACGGAGACCGCCTTTGGACAGTCCGCTACCAACGGTGTAGCCTCCACCGTGGCACGTTCTGACCATAGCCATGGAACGCCAACGGCTCCGACGGTGCCCTCCGCTAGCTCCTCCGTAGTCGCCGAGACGTCGTTTGGCATCGCACCAGCAGCGGGCGCGGCAGCGACGTTCAGTCGTGGTGATCATACACATGGCACACCCACGGCACCGGCTGGTGCAGCACAGCTTGATCACAAGGCCGCGATCTTTGGTCTTAAGCTCGCTACTCTCGGGCCGTACGAGATGGGTGGTAGTCCACTTGGACTGTCACCGGGCACACTGATCACATGCCGCGTGTGGGTTCCAAGTGCGATGACGTTGACGAAGCTCGGTACGTGGATGCAGGCGGCGGGCATCACATCATCCGGTGTCAATGGTATGGCCATCTATGATGCCGCGGGTAACCTGCTTGACCAGACCGGAGATATGTCCACGCAGCTGGCCAGTGCAAACCAGTATGTGGAAGGTACGCTTGGCGGATCTGTCAACCTGACAGCCAACACGAGTGTTCATCTCGCGATCCTGGCACACTTCTCGGGCGGCAACCCGACGATCTCCGGCAAGGCCATCACCGGTACCAACTTCGTTGCGATTAACGGTGTTCGGCCGTCGGTGTATCTCACGGGACAGGCGAGCTTCCCATCAACGATCGACTACGCGTCTGCCATCATAAATGACGCGGCATACTGCTTCTACGCTCGATAGGAGGAATGCATGATTAAGCTTCGCGGCCAGGCTGCCACGCTCGTCGCGCAGTTTTTCGCGTTCCCGGGCGGCCCTACGCAGAACGTAACGGGACTCACCGTGACCATCACACGTATTAGTGACGGTGCGGTGATGGTGAACGCGGCGGCGGGAACGCAGATCGGCGTTGGCACCTACACATACGTGTGGGCCATTCCGGTCGGTGCGAACCTGGGTGACTACCTCGTCCAGTGGACGGCGAACGAAGGCACGGCGACTGAGACGATTACGGTCGTCGAGGCCGGTGGTGGTATGGGAACGGGTCCCTGTGACACACTTCCATACATCCTGTCCGCTGACTGCGCGCTCTCACCAGCGGTCTCGGGTGCCGCCATTGCGTCCGCCTCCGAGATCATCTGGAACCTCTCAGGGCAGCGCTTTGGTCTCTGCACGCAGGTACTACGTCCGTGTCGGCGTGAGTGTCAGGGGATGCCCTGGCCGGCCTCCAGCAACCAGTGGCCGAGCATCTGGCCGGGTCAGACGTACCCACTTCCGTTCTGGTGGAACGGCCAGTGGCTCAACCTCACGTGTGGGTCATGCGCCAGTGACTGCTCGTGTGACACAGTTGAGGAGGTCACACTTCCGGGTGGTGTCTACCAGGTACTGCAGGTGCTCATCGACGGCACAGAGCTCTCGTCGAGTGCGTATCGTCTCGATGACAATCGTCTCGTCGTCCGAACGGACGGCGGCACCTGGCCGCTCTGCAACAACCTCAGTAAGAACGACACCGAGGTAGGCACGTGGTCCATCACCGCCCAGTGGGGTGAGCCGCTACCGGAGGTTGGTAAACTAGCCGTTGGCGAGTTGGCATGCGAGTTCGGAAAGTACCTCAGTGGGCAAGATTGCAACCTTCCTCAGGCCGTCACTTCACTCTCTCGGCAGGGTGTGTCACTCTCTTTCGGCGACCCCGAGCAGGCACTTGACGCGGGTCGTCTGGGTCTGCAGTTTACCGACATGTTCCTTTCCGCATACAACCCGGGAAAACTCCGCGCTCGCAGTCAGGTCTACTCCATTGACGGTCCGAATCCACGTCGGGCGGGGTCGGCATGAGTGGGACGTTCTACCCGGCACTGCAGGTCTTGCTGGCTGGCGTGCGTATGTCGCTCGCTGTGACGCCCGCTGGGTGGCCTACGACGGCGCGCGAGTACGTCGTTCCCGGTCAGCTAGCGTGGGACGAATGCGAGTGTGGGCTGCTCGGCATCGAGTGGCTGAGCGCACCGTTCTCGCAGGCATTTCCCAATCCATCACCGGCCACGGACGACGGATGCAAGCCCTATCTCGCACTGCAGGTGCAGGTGACCGCACTACGTTGTGCGCCGAGTCCGGGTGCCCACGGAGAGGCCCCGGAGCCCACCGCGCTGAGTGATGCGGCGCAGGTCAACCTTGATGATCTCGAGGCAATGCTCTCTGGTGTAGCCTCGTCGGTGAAGTTCATGATCGACAACAACATGATCCTGAACTATCAGCTGCTGGCACCCACCCCCACTGGGCCAGAAGGTGGCTGCGTCGGTGTGACACAGCAGCTGTACCTTGGCTTCTCGAACCGATGGGGGCCGTGCTGATGCCAGTGCGTCACAAGTATAATCCCGCAGCGATGCATGCCATTCTCTCGAGTCCACAGGGTGGTCTCGCCAAGGACATGTTGAAGCGCGCGGTGCGAGTGCAGGCTCTCGCTAAGAAGAACCTGCAGCGTCCACCGCAGCGTGTAAAGACCGGACACTTGCGCGCGTCGATCACCATCACACCGTTTCTCTTTCGCAGCTATCCCGCGTTTCGTGTGGGATCACCGCTGAACTACGCAAGATGGGTGCACGACGGGACGGGTATCTACGGACCACATCATCAGTTGATTAAGCCGAGGAACGCCAACGTACTGGCATGGCACGGCAACATGGGTGAGTTCGTCTTCGCGAAGTCTGTGAAGGGCATGCCACCTAACCCGTTCCTCAAGGATGCCGTGAAGGCCGCAAAGCTGTGAATTGATCTTAGAAGTACACACACAATTCGAGGCAGTTTACGGTAGATCTGTGGCAGATATCGTCAACATCATGGACTTTGCCGCGGACGACGTCGTCCCGGTGTTCTACGTGGGTCCCGAGAACAAGTTCACCTGCGCACCCGACATCCCACTCGGCATCGCGCAGCAGATCGCATCCTTCAAGAACCTCTCGAAGGACATGCAGGAGACGGGTAACCTTGACGTTCTTCTCACACTCTTCGATGAGCTGCTCGAGGAGGAAGAGACCGGTTCCGCGTCGCGGTTCCGCGAGCTCGTCAAGAAGAAGCAGATCGGCATCCGACGGATCATGAAGATCATCCCATGGATCCTGGAGGAGTACGGTCTCGGCCACCCTACCCAGCCGTCCTCGCCCTCATCCACTGGGTCGAGCGACGGAGAAACTGGTCGTACTTCAACGGGTGGTGCGTTTCCCGCGGCGTTGAGCTTGGGCGGCTCTCCCTCCGAGCCGCGCTCGACCTGATTCACTACTTCATCATCGAGCAGACGGAAGACAAAGAGCGGACGAAGTTGAACAACCAGCTGACTGGGCCAAGGTTGCACGATGCTCGCCGCCGTGCCCTCATCAAGGCGCAGTCACGTGATGAGCCTCCAATGCCTGCGTGGTGGGATGAAGACGACGCATCTGAGTCTTCCATCATGGCGGCGCGTCAGCTCGGCATGATGAGGTAGGTGTTTCGTGGCGAACGATCCGATCGATGAGGCATATGTCGAGATCAAGCCCGACGTCAAGGACTTTGATCGTGATGTTGACCGTGCCCTCGGTCGGTCGTTCGACAAGATTGAGAACAAGCTTGATGACCTAACAGACACCATTAAGGAGCAGTTCGCCAACCTCATTCACTCAATTGATGGTCACTTTAGCAAGCTTGAGGTTGTCGCTGAACACGCCTTTAATGAGGTACAGGACGCCGCTCGTGATGCCGGTCGCTCCATTGGGGTCGACATCGAGATCGGTACGAAGGTCGCAAAGCACGCGATTGATGATCTCGCTGACGACGGTGGCCGTGACTTCGATCGCCTGCAGCGGAAGTCTCGCGGCACCGGGTTTTCCATCATGGGAATCTTCAAGTCCGTTGGCACATCGATCGGCAAGATCTTCGCCAACGTTGGTGAGACGGTCTCTGAACTCGGCTCAAAGATTAGCTCCTCACTGGGTAGCACGATTGGTCAGGTTGGCTCAAGTGTAGGTACGATCACAAGTGGCATCGGAAGTGTCGGGCAGTTCGCACTGTACGGTGTTGGCATACCACTTGTCTTGGGCCTCGCAGGTGCCCTCTCGCAACTCGTTGGCATTCTCGCTGCACTTCCCGCTGCAGCGGGAGTGGCAGTCACCGCAATCGTACCGCTCATCTTTGCGTTCCACGGCTTTAGTGATGCCATTGGTGCGATCCTCGAGGGTGATCCTGAGAAGATCAATGAGGCACTAAAGAAACTTTCTCCAAGTGCGGCAGCCGTCGCCAAGGAGTTCCAGAAGCTCACCAAGCCATTCGGTGAGATTCAGAAGCTTGCCCAGGAAAGTCTCTTCAAGCCACTCGTTGGCACACTCACACAACTTGCGAACGCAGTCCTGCCCGCGCTGCGCACGGGTGTGCCACTCGTGGCGAGCGCGTTCGGTAACATGTTCGCTCAGTTAGGCTCGGTCTTTACCAACACGAAGACGACAGATGTCCTCAATAAGCTCTTTGCGGCGACAGCTCGCATCATTGACAACCTCACGCCTAACGTCGTCTATCTCACCGAGGTATTGAGCAACCTCTTCGTCACCGGTCTTCCGTTCGTCGAGCGCTTCTTTGGTGTCATCTCAAAGGGCATTGACGCGTTCGCCACATGGCTCGGTGAGGCAGAGGAAGGTGGCAAGGTTACAGGATGGCTCGAGAAGGCGTGGAAGGTTGGTACCCAGCTGTGGGAGGTCTTTAAGCAGCTGAGCATCTACGTTGGCACGCTGCTTGGATCGTTCGCAGATGAGGGCACCGATACTCTCGATGGCATCGTCGCCGCGCTACAGAAGGCGAATGAGTATCTCAAGTCAACCGATGGTCAAGAGACACTGCATAACCTCGGTGTCATCGTCCACTGGGCAGGAAATGCATTTGTCTTCCTACTTGACAGTGTAAGTACCGCGTGGAAGGCCATGAATGGGCTCTTTGCATTCATTCGTGGCATCGGTCCATTCTTCTCGAGTATCGGACAGTGGTTCGTTGATCTCTGGGACACCATCGTCAACGGTGTCAAGGTCGCGTGGCACTGGATTCAGAACACAGTCGTAGGTGCGTGGAACGCGGTCATTAGCTTCTTCACGAGCACTGGCTCAAGCATTGGATCGTTCTTCTCGAACCTGTGGACAGGCATCGTCAATGGCATCGTAAGCTTCGTGAACGGTGCGATTGCGTGGCTCCGTGCCTTCCCGGGTGCGTTGAAGCAGTTCATCGTTGATGCGATCAACCAGACCGCCTACAACATCGGCTACATGATCGGTCTAATGATCCGCTTCTTCACAACGGATCTTCCGAACGGTGTGATGGCCGGTCTTCGCTATCTACGTGACGGTGTCACGAACACGATCAATAACATCGTGAACTTCTTCACCACTACGATTCCGGCACTTGCGACGAACGTTGGCATCTGGTTCAGGGATGGATTCGTAGCGGCATATAACTGGGTCTTCAGCACAGGCATGATGATCATTGACTGGATCAGTGCGCTACCGGGTAAGATCCTTGGATACATCAATCGCATTCAGAACCTCGTAAGCAGTGGCTTTGATCACGCATGGCGTGCCGCGTACAACTGGGTAGTCGCACACGGTGCGGAGATTCTCAGCTGGATCGGTGGTCTTCCTGGGCGCATTCAAAGTACGATTAGCGGTCTCGTCGGAGTCGCTGAGAACATCGGCCGTGACATGGTTCGCGGCATCGTCAACGGACTGAAGTCCGCTGGTGGTTGGCTCGTTAACGAGGCACGTGATCTCGCTAGTCGTGCGTATCAGGGTGCGAAGGACGCGCTTGGCATTAAGTCTCCCTCGAAGGAGTTCGCGAAGCTCGGTAGATGGAGCGCCGAGGGATTCGTGCAGGGTCTCGATAGGTTCGACATGGAGAGTGCGGTTGGCTCGTCGATTAAGACACCAGTCACTAAGCTTGGTACGCAGTCATATGGCAACGGGCAGGCCGCCGCGCCACCCTCAGTGAGTGTAGGTGGCGCGCAGATCGTCGCATACCTGCAGATCGGTGATGACCAGCTTCACCCAGTGGTGGTGCGTAGCATTCAGGAGAACCCACAGACAGTGGCACTCTCTGCGGAGCAGGGTGCGACACAGCTTGCGCGGAGGCGATAGTGAGTCTCGGGTTTACGACAGGTCCTCTTAAGAATCCAAACAACTGCACCGATCCCTACCTCCCATCGTTTTGGCTGGGTAAGCCAGGTGCACTGACGCAGCTTCCGATGCCGAACGCCGACTGGTCACGTGCGTCGAGTGATAACTTCGCTGTGCACAACCTTCTCGATGGCCTATCGGTTGATCGCTCACCGTATCTTCGTCGAAGCTGGCAGTTCTCACACGCATGGTTGAAGCCAGACGTCATGTCAGTGCTCATGGAGTACGCGACACGGCAGCGTGGCATTGGGCCGTTCATTCTCGTTGATCCACAAATGAAAAATCTTCTTACACCAAACCAAGCGTCATGCACAGATGCATTGCACACAGGTGAAGGCTTTAGCGTCACCGGTGTGGCCGGTGTTGAGCAACTCTCGAGTAACATCACCTGGGCAGCACAGGGTGAGCGATCACTGCAGTGGTCATGGCAGCCGGTGACTGGGGCCGCTGGCCAACTACGTGTACCCACTCAGACCGGCCTCTACGGGTTCTGCGTTCCTCCCGGTGCCACCGTCGCGTTGTCTGGGCAGATCCGGGCAGGGGGACCGGCAGAGGGTTCTACGGGTGCTCTGACGGTTACTCCTCAGATCGTCTTCATGAACGGCATCGGTGCTGTGCAGTCGACCGTTCGAGCCTCTGGTGGCTCAACCGGCTACGGTGCGGTCACCGGATCTGCCACGCCGTTCTGTATCACAGGTCTCGTTCCCGCTGGATCCGCGGGAGTGTACCTCGAACCACAGTTCATAGTGACGGGAAGCGCCGTCACAGGTGTGATGAACGCGAACCCATACTTTGAGACTGATGTCTCAAACTGGACACCAACGGGAACGACTGCCGTACGTGATGGTACGTTCTTTGAGGGATCGTTCTCGATGTTCATGACACCTGATGGTGTCACGAGTGGTCCGCAGGTCGTCTCTGAAGAGATCGCGGTCGTTCCCGGTAGCAACTACACGGTGAATGTATTTCTGCGACTCTCATCCGGCTCAACGGGTTCTCGTGATGTCGGTGTCGTCTGGTACAACTCGTCACACGCCCAGATCGGCATCAACGTCGCGAGCATCTCACCACCGCTCACAACGTGGGGCCAGTCCACGCAGACGTATCAGGCACCCGTAGGTGCCGTGTTTGCGCGTCTCATTACTCGCGGCACTGGTGTCCTAGCTGGGACGAACGGCTGGCGTGTCGACGCGTTCTCACTGAGTACGACGAAGCCAACGATCGTCTGGCTCGATCAGCTGCAGCTTGAGATCACACCGACGGGCGCATGCACCCAGTGGGAGTACGGTCAAGGGCAGCCGCTTGTGAGTGTCCGATCGGACAACGAGAGCGTGTCACGCATCCTGCGAACGAATGTAAACTACGTGGCGGTGGAGGTGACATGAGAAGCGTCTCTGCCGCACTGCGATCGGCCATCGACTCGGGTGAACGCATCATTGACTCGACGTTCACGGTTGACTGGGACAATGACGGCATTCAGGACATCGATAACCTGTCATATAAGGTTGACACTCTCGCTGTGTCGCAATCACTTGAGAGTAGCCTACCGCAGCAGGTTCAGATGGTGCCGGGTGTCGCGGTCGCAGAGCTCACCGCTAAGATCGGTCGTGGAAACACAACGCGCTACGCGATCCCGGCATTTGTGCGACAGGTTGGCACCACGTCGTTCGCAGGAACATCCGCGCAATGGAGCATAGCGCGTCCCGCGAATGCAAAGACGGGTGACGTCGTCATGATCGCCATCTTCGTCGCGCTGCCTGGCTTCGGCTCATCAATGTCATCGTGGCAGCCGCTCATTCGCTCGAATGTGACGTGGCTTCCCATGTCACTACGAGGTGATGGTGGTATCGGCAACACACGACTCGAGGGACTTCTTCTGCAAAGGAGGGTTGCCGACAATGAGCCAGCTACCTACACGATTGATCTTCCCGCACCAAAGACGCTCGTTTACGCATCGGCGGCCGTCGTCGTAGGTGATCAAAACATCATGGGCATCACCGACTTCGTACAGAAGGGTGAAGATAACGTCACCACAGCGACGTCGATCAACCTTCCTCCCGTCAAGGTTGATGTACCCAACTCGACGATCGTGACGTTCTGCGCGGCGGCGTCGTACGCCATCACAGGCACGGCCTTCACCCCACTGGGTGGTGACACAGAGCAGGCAGAGATCGTTGCGAATGGCTCGGCACAGGCGCAACCCAGCATTCGCATGGGTGTGATGACCGCTGAAAACGTCGCACAGGGCATCTACAGTAAAGGTGTGACGATCACAGGTGGTGTTGGCACCTCGGCGATCGCGACGATTGGCTTTAGCGTCACTCTCACACCACGACTCGCGGGTGATGAAGCGCAACATGCGGCGTGGACGTTCAGTGAGCTCAACGCTGACTCACCGTACGCAGGTAAGACACGTATTCGGCGAAAGACCCAGTGGCTTCTTCGCTTCATCACAGAGAACGGTCGTGAGGAAGTCCCGATCTTCACGGGCTACACTACAGCACCCAGTGGGTCGAGTGATCGCACCACAACGATCAAGGCACTTGATCGACGTGAAGATATGCGTAATACGAACCAGGGTTTAAACATCGCCGCCGTGTATCCGACGAGTCTCGACAGCGCGTCTGGGTCATCACTTCCGACGTATCCGGGACTCGAGGCGACGTGGATGGTGTCACGTCTCTTCTTTCTCGCGTTTTGGCGCACACGTCCATCGACACTCGGCATCTTCACGTATGACTCTGTCTTTCCAACCGCGTCTGGACTAGGCTTCTTTCCCTCACCGCTAGCTCATCGTACGACTGCGATCTGGGCTCCAATGCACGGCTCTGCCCACGCTCTCACGGGCTACATCCAATACGCATACACGACGACTGCACACATCTCGATCCTAAAGCGTGTGGCATTCGAGATCGGTCCGTTCGTTGCCGCGACGAAGAATGAGGGACAAGGCTCACAGACGAACATTAGCTGGCAGCTGAACAACTCGTGGTTCTGGCTCGACAGTGGCACGGGTCAGTTCGTCGGACGCGCGCAGATGTGGGTTCGACGTGTGTACTCGACGAGTACGATGCAGCTGCGATTCGCCGACAACAACGGTGCAGTGTATGACGCGTGGATTGAGATTCTCTCGACCGGTGTAGTGCGACTACGTGTTGAGTTCCCGGGTGGCGTCTCACGAACGATCACAGGACCGACGGTATCTGCCGACAGCACTTGGCACTTTCTAGGCGTTAGCTGGGACTCGGTCGCCGGCTCGGTGAAGTTTCGCCTTGACAGTGTGACGACCACGGTCGCAATGACGACGTGGGCAAACTCAGTCGTCACGTTTGTCATTGCCACCGCGAATCTCACACTCGTCGACGGTCTTCAGATCAGTGAGTTGCAGATCGCGGGTGGATACGACGTCAACTCAGGACGCAACGGTATCCAGCTCACCGACGCGTTCGCCAATGAGAACTTCACGCCAACCGCGTTCATTGATAAGAGCGAGAACGTTCTCGACGTTCTTCCGCTTATCGACATCAACGCTGATGGGTTCAGTATCGTCTCTGACATCGCAAACGCTGAGTTTGCCGCGTTCTTCTTTGATGAGGATGGCTATCCTCACTATCGAACGAGTCGCAGCGATGCGTCGGATGTTGGGCAGACGATTCAGAAGATGGTCACATCTCGCAGGTCGATCGCGGACATTGGCTACGAGTCAGGTGTGCTTCAGATTCGTAACATCATCAGTGTGGGATACACACCATTCGCACTGAATCGTGACACTGAGATCTTCTCTGCGTCAGGCATCATCGCGATCGGTGTCGGTCAATCCGTTGAGTTTACCGTGAGTGTGCCAGGACCAATCATCTCAAATGTGTGGAACACACCGTTCACAGCATATTCAAATCCAGATGGCACGGGTGCAAACCTTACCACGCAGGTGGGCCTGCAGATCATAAGTGACGTGGCAGGGCAGGTGACCATTCGCATCGATAACGCGTCTGGCTCAACGATGTATCTCGTCGACAACACCGGTCAGCCAAACTTTCACGTGCGTGCCACATTCTTCGCACCGCTCAATGGATCGTTCGCTCCGGTGACGTATGTCGACACCGATTCGATTCGTGAGTTTAACGAGCAGACGTTGAGTGTGTCTGCGTCCCCCTGGGTGCAGACCTCCGACATCGCCGCGTCAATTGCGCTTAAGCTGCTAAGTGATCTCTGTGTGTCACGGCCAGTCATCACGAGTCTTACGATTAAGGGTGATCCGACACTGCAGTTTGGCGATCTCGTCACAGTTGTGGATAAGAATGGACTTGGTGTAAATGGGCGATATCGCATCACTGGTCGGGATCCATCGTTCTCGCCAGCAGAGGGATTTTCGCAGAGTCTCGTCGTTCGTGGCGCGCCAACGATTGCCTACTGGGACACGAACTTCTGGGATGATGGGACGGTGTGGGGATGAGTAACGTCGTCAACATCGGGCCAAAGGGCTCGAAGCTTGACTGGGACAACTGGGGCAAGCCCATGACGGACGCGGTGAATACACTGTGGGATCTCGTCGTGCAGAAGCCACAGGTCGCGTCGTCGTTCTCATCGTCATCCGCGATCGGCACCACGAACACCGGTGTTCTCACCGTCACGGGCTGTGTACTTCGTGCAAAGACGGCGTACAGCGTGGAGAACATCGGCGGCGTGTTCGGCGACGCCACCGGCCGTCTCGCCGACTTCTCCCTGTGGAAGACCTCGACCGCGGGTACGCAGATCGGTGCGTTCTATCGCTCGTACTGTGGCGGTCCGGGTCTTCAGACGAACTGCTACGGTAAGATCTACATCCGTAATGACACAACCGCGGACATCACCGCGGATATCGTTTTGGCGATCGTTGCCAATACCGGAAACGTCACGCATGACGCCGCCGCGAACCGACCACGTGCACTCGTCATCACAAACATCGGCACGTCAACCGAGTACTCATTCGGATTCGCTGTGACGTGAAAAGTCCAGTACAATCCAGTCTATGCTGGTTATTGTGCCGTCTCGAGGACGGCCAGGAAACATCAGAGACCTGCTCGACTGCTGGATCGCCACCGGCGCGAGTGCTACACTCGTCGTAGCCATTGATGACGATGACTTGCAGCGCGACAACTACATCGATGCAATGAAGCATGCGCCTGATGACGAGCAATATCAGCTCGTCGTTGGGCCACGTCTTCGTCTCGCTGGCACACTCAACGCGGTGGCCAAGTCACGAGTAATGCGAAAAGGCACACTCGACACAGACATCGTCGGCTTCATGGGTGACGATCACCGGCCGCGCACGGTTGGCTGGGACATCGCCGTTCGCAACGCGTTTAAGACATATGATCACGCGGTGGTGTACGGAAATGACCTACTGCAGGGCTCGTACCTTCCCACACAGGTCTTTATGACCGCGGGTATGATCAAGAAGCTTGGGTACATGGTGCCGCCTGGCTTCATTCACATGTACCTCGACAACACGTGGAAGGAGTGGGGCATCCGACTGGATCGCCTCATCTACCTTGGTGACGTCGTCATTGAGCACATGCACCCCATCGCCGGTAAGAGTGAGTGGGATGACGGCTACGTCGAGGTCAACGACGGCGGCATGTACGCGCATGACGAGGCAGTCTTCGAAAACTATAAGCGAACCCTACTCGAGGGTGACATCTTCAAGCTTCAGGAGCTCATTCATGGCTGAGTACAAGCTCTACGAGGGTGACTTCGCGGACGTCTCGTCGTTTGCATTTCACGAACACCGTGAGCGTGCGCCACACCTCGAGCAGGGTGTGCATCAGGGTCGACTGCGACTCGCCGCGGACTTCGTGCGTGAGGCAGTAGATCGTGTCGAGACACGCATCACGGCACCTGCCATCGTCATCGACCTGGGATGTGGTGATGGTGGTCTTCTCTCACTCATCTCACGTCTACCGTGGGTGAACTCGTTCGGCTACGACTTCCAGCCCAGCAACGTGAAGGGATGGGACGAGCGCAACGTCAACGCACTCTCGTTCGACTTCGTCACGGGATTCGAGCACGTGCCCAACGCCGATGTCTACGTGATGACTGAGGTCCTCGAGCATCTCACCGATCCGCACGGCATGGTGAAGAATATTCGTGATCGTGGTGATCGTGTTCAGCTCGTCGCGTCATCGCCGTGGACCGAGCACATCGGATCGCATGATGGCTGCCATGCGTGGGCATGGGACCAGGACGGATATAAGACTCTCATGGAGCGGTCTGGCTTCGACGTCGTGCGTCATGAGACGACCGGCATGTTCCAGGTGATCCACGCTGTGGCGCGAGGTACGAAGTGATCAAGCGACTTCGGCCCGCGCACAGTGATGAGATGATCGCTGAGCTCTACGCTAAGCCGTATGATCACCTGCAGTGGGATGAGCACGTTGAGCGAGTTCGATGGACGATCGCACGACTCAACACGTTTCTCAGCCTGCGCTCTGAGATCGCATTCGCTGTCGATCTTTCATGTGGTGACGGTGCGGTGCTACGTGGTCTCAGCGAACCGATCGATCGCATGTACGGTGATCTCGTAGACGCACCACATCTTACCATCGAGCACGGTCCGATCGAGGAGCGTGTGAGGCAGGTCACGGGTGATCTACTCATCTGCTCTGAGACGCTCGAGCATCTCAACGATCCATACATGTTTCTACACGACGCATCGAAGAGCTTCAAGTGGGTCGCAATCACCACCCCACTGGGTGAGGATGATCCAGAGAAGAACTACGAACACTACTGGGGCTGGGACACACTCGGTATCGCGACCATCCTCGACACCACGGGGTGGCAGGGTGTCTGGCTCGACACACTTAATCTTCCGTACTACACGTATCAGATGTGGATCGCGAGGTCGACGTGGCACTGAAGCCAGGTATCACAGTCGCCATCCCAACCATCCCGCCACGTGTGGGTCTACTGCAGCGTGCGGTGGCCTCAGTCCTTGCTCAGACGCATCCAGCGGCCGGTCTGGCGGTTGCCATTGACTACGCAAAGCAGGGTGCCGCTGCGACGAGACAGCGTGCACTCGATCAGGTCGATACCCAGTGGGTGGCGTTCCTCGATGATGATGATGAGTTCATGCCCGATCACCTGCGTACGCTCTGGGACGCTGCGCATGCGCACACTGCGGACTACGTCTACTCGTGGTTTGAGACGATCCCAGGTGGATGTGATCCATTTCCAGTTTCACACTACCTGCAGCCGTGGTCTGACGCGATCCCACGCCAGACGACAATCACTACGTTGGTACGGACTGAGCTCGCTCGTAAGGTCGGATTCGCATCTTTTCGCGAGACTGGCGAGCTCGTCGATGGTCAACGTTATGGCGAAGACTGGGACTTCACGCTTCGTTGCCTCGAGATGGGTGCGAAGATACACCACGTGGTTGCGAAGACGTGGTACTGGCATCACGACAGTGCGAACACCTCAGGAAGGCCTGATCGCTGGTGAAGGTAGGAGTCTTTCCCGCTGATCTTCATGGATGTGGTCACTATCGCCTCATCTGGCCAGCGATGCAGTTACAGCTTGATGGTCACGATGTGGAGATCATTCATCCAAGCGACCGTGCGAACATGTTCTCTGCAGAGGTAGGTGACGATGGCAACCTCACCGGTGATCATCTTCACTATCCCGAGCAGTACGATGTCATCGTACTACAGCGCATCACGCATAAGCATCTCGCGCAGGCCATTCCACTCATTCGTGCGCGTGGAACGGCGGTCGTCATCGACGTCGATGATGATCTTCATAACATCTCAATGACGAATCCGATGTATCTCGCACTACATCCGAAGAAGCGTCCAGGTCATCCAGCGATTGATCACTCGTGGGCATGGTCGGAGGTCGCCTTCAACAGCGCGACGATGGTCATTGCTACGACCGACGCTCTCGTCAAGAAGTACGGTGTAGTGTCACGTAAGATCCCCAACTACGTCCCCGCGCAGGCATTGGAGGTGGATCATGAGGACTCACCGGTGTTCGGTTGGGGTGGCGGTGTTCACTCGCATAAGGAAGACATTCCAGCACTGGGTAACACAGTTCACCGACTGGTGGAAGAGGGCCATCACTTTCGAGTCATCGGACCCGACATCGGAGTACGCGAAGCTTTTCGCCTCCGACGACGTGAGGATTTTGAGGTCACGGGAGCCGTGGAACTTCCATTCTGGATCTCCGCACTGGGACTCCTCGGTGTTGGACTTGCGCCCCTCGCCTCATCCACGTTCAATCGTGCCAAGTCCTGGCTTAAGCCAATGGAATACGCCGCTGCCGGGGTGCCGTCCGTGGTGTCGCCATCACCGGCATATCTCGAACTCCATGAGAAGTACGGAATCGGCGACGTCGCCAGAACCCCCAAGGAGTGGTACCGTCTCGTCCGTAGACTCATTACCGATGAGGCCTATCGACTGGAACGCTCTCAACAGGGACGAGCTGCAGTAAGTGAGCTGACGATTGAAAAGCACGCATGGCGCTGGATGGAGGCCTGGGAAGAGGCACTTCGCATCCAGCGCCAGTAGGCGTGCGCTACGCCTCTGCGCCGATCTTCCGCCACTTAGCGTCAATCTTAATCGCGTCCGCCATAGCACCGTGCTTTGCCAAGAAGATCTTTGTGATCTCCTTATGTGTCTTGCCAACGCAAGACTCCATCTGTGTGCTCATATTCACCTCCTTAGATCTGCCACGACATGCCGCAGGAGATGCAGATCTCCTTGCTCGGCATCTCGAAGATGTCCTGACTCGCGCACCCAGGGCAGCTCACCCGGGTCGCCTTCTTGACCAACTTCTCTCGCTGTCGCGGTGTGGTGCCGCCCCACATTCCGCTCTTCTGCTTTGAATCGATCGCCCAGTCGAGGCACGTCTCCTTGATGAAGCAGTGTCCGCAGTATGCCATGATCTCCGGCGGTGCAAGGTCACGCTTCTCGATCTCCTCATCGAAGAAGAGATCTGGGTCAGCGGTGCGACACGCGCCGATCGAGAGATCGGGCATCGGTGCCGCGAGTGGCTTAGACGTCGGTGTCTTTGCCATCATCCACCGGTGCTATCATGCCGATCAGTCGCTCGAGAAGCTCATTCATCGCGTCGCTGCCGTACATGTTCGCCTTCTGCATGTACCACTGATGATCCGCGACGTATGTCTTCCACAACGGATCTGTGCTCACCGCGGTACCTACACGCTGTGCGAGTTCGTGCTCGAAGTTGCGACTCGCGTAGAACTCCTGGTTCGCCATCCACTTGATGTGCATGTCACGTGAACAGCTCTCCGTGATCTGCGCCTTGCGTCGAAACGCCTTGTCCTGCGCGGCTTCAGCCAAGCTCAGGTAGTGCACCTGAAGGGCTCGGGTCGTCATCGTCGAAGAATCCGCTGGGTACGTCACCGTTCATCTCCTTCATCACTTCGTCTTTGTACTTGTTGGCCTCTGTGCCAAAGGCATCGGCGATGACACGCGCGACGGTCTTCTCGGTCATGGTCGCGCCGGACATCTCCGCGTCACCCAGCCACTCAGCCTGCGCCTTCAGCATCGCCTGCCGAATCGCCTGTCGCTCACTACGGTACTCGATCGCCATCAGTCCTCCAGGTTGTTGAGAATCTCGAGCAGCTCAGAGGCGCCGTAGATCCACTTCTCACCGCACTCGCACTCAGCCTCACCCGTGAGGGTGTCAACTGCGGTATATGTTCCATCAGGTGCTAAATCGCGAGGACAGTCCGTTGCGATGATCTCTACACGCATTTCATCCTCCGTCATTTATCTTCTAAGGACTAATATAACCCACTCGGGATGCTGTGTATATAGTGAAGTGGGAGGACTCCAGAGAAGTCCTCCCACTGGGTGCTGCTGTCTTACTCGCCGTCACGTGTACGAACCTGCGAGTTCTCGACGGCGTTGTCGAGACCCTCGCGCACCGGCTCGTCGACGACGGTGTTGCCGGGACTGAGCTGGCTGTCGGTGTCGGGGAAGGCGCTTCCGTACTCTTCGCCCTCACGGGTGTCGTTGCTTCGCTCTCGGTCAGTCACTGTGTCCTCCTCTAGACGGTATCCTCTCTATTCTATTGTATCAAGCTTTGTCTCACTTAGAGCCGTACGCCCGTAGGATGTGCGCGGTGGTCAGGTTGATGTACTTGTGCGTGCTACCCTGAAGCGCGTTCAGGAACTTGCTCTCCGCGGTTCCACCCTTACGCCAGTCGAAGTGCTCACTCACGGCGTTGACGAGTCCCCAGCCGGTGCCCGCCCAGCCGACGACCGGCGAGTGCTTCCACTTCTCGATGAGCGAGTCGATGAGTTCGTCCTTGCCCTTCATCGTACCCTTGGCGAGGACCCGGCCCAGAACGATGCGGCTCTGCTCATCGTTCAACTTCACGTTCGCGAGGCGCGTGGCGAGTTCGTTGAAACGCTTCACATACGCGTCCATCTTGCCCATCGACATCTTCGCCTCGATGAGCTTGTCCTTCATCGTCGAGGTGTGTCGCACCGCCCAGCGGTGATCAACGTTCGCCGCGAACGACGTGAGTGTGAGTTGATTCATGCAGACGCCGCGAAGCGGCATCATCATGATCTCCACCGCACGTGTGAGATCCATCGACGTCCGCAACACGGCGAACATCTCGTGCGGGTCACCGCCATCGAGCACAGAGATCTGCAGCGAGTCCGGCAGTCGCACGACCATGAATCCCTGCTTGCCGCCCTTCAGCGCACCGGCCGCCACGTACCTGGCGCCCTCGCTGGTGAACTGCGTGATGGCCTCGTCCATGAAGTCGAACGCCTCGTGATACTGAAGCACCGGGTAGCCCGACGAGACGATGCTCAGCGGCTCCAGCGTGTCGTCCCGCACGACGATCTTGCGGTTCGTCATCTTGCGCAGGCAAGACGGTGAGATGTCATCCTGCATCTTCGTCTCACTGCCATCTTCGATCTCATCCGGTCCTGCGGTAATGGAATCACAGGTGAAGTACACGTTGCGCAGCGAGACCGTGAAATCGAGTCCGCCGTGCGCCGCCGCGTCCTTCGCCGTGACCGCACCGTCCGTGACCTTGCCGAGCTTCATCCACGGAACCTGCCGGTCCGTGAACTGGACGTTCTTCCCGCCCTCAGCGAGCTCAACGCTCTGCGTCATGGTCATTTGTCCCTTCGTCTTGCGCTGTGTTGCGCGTAACCTTGACGGGAATCGAACCCGCAGTCTCCTGATTGAGAGTCAGGTGAGTTTCCGTTACTCCACAAGGTCAAATCGGACGGTGTCAGCAGCTTGCTTCCACTGACAGGGCTTGCTTCCCTTCCGGTTTTTCTCCATCTCCGTTCCGATAAGATAACTCTAACAGGATCGAGCGTCCAGTGCAACAAATCATCACAAGATTCTTCTAGAGATCAATAACAGCCGTCAGTAGTTGCCACAGACGTCAAAAAAGTGGCTTCAGGGAGGTCTGGGGAACTCAATTTGGTAGGTCAAATCGGTACAAATGCAGACACGAAGAGACCTCGTGACCGCAGTATCACGAGGTCTCTTCGATCGGTGGCAGCGTACTCGCCAGGCGCGCCTCTCGATGGTTAGGGAGCCTGCTCCGGTGGAACACTCGCAACCACCTGTGGCCGAACGCCCAGGAGTGCGGCGGCGGTCGCAACGAGCGTGAGAACGAGTCCCTGCTGCTCGGGTGACCAGTGAAGACCGAACGAGATGGCCACGGCGACGACGGCCTTGGCGAGACCGGTGATCGCCGGAAGCAACTTCTCATGTGCAACGAGTGTGGCAGTGATGAGACCGAACAACGCGACATCGGCGGCGTTGAGCACACCCTGCTGCGTGTCACTCAGTGGGAAGATGAACGAGCTGAACACCGCGATCGCCGACGCGATGAACGCCATGATGACGGCGGGTTCACGACCGAAGATTCTCATGATTCCTCCTGATCTGCCGCTGCGCTCGGATGAGGATGATGAGCCAGCGGAGCATGACGATGCCGACGATGAGGCAGATGACGCATCTGATGGGCATCGTTGGGGTGTACATCGTTCGAGGATTGATGAACACTGCGGAGACGCACCAGTAGTCGAGGATGGCAGCGAGACAGAGCTTCGTTAGCCAGAACTGCCGACCAACCTGCGTCTTCTCCCACTGGGTAAAGCTGTATGTGATCACGAGACCTGTGGTCACGAGTGCTGCGAAGATGAGCGTAGTGATACTTGTGACGATCCAGAACTCTTCCATCTATCGCGTGCTCCGGAGAATCTGCTCGATGAGAGGCGCGAGGTTGTTCGGCTTTCGGACACTCTCACGCAGTGAGGTGGTAACTTCTGTGACTTCTTCACTCCGTGAGAGAATGTCTCGATGTGCTTCCTTTGCAGCCTCGAGTTCCTCTGATGGTCTCCGCCGAAGCAACCTACTGAGCAGACTCATGCGCCTCTGGTTCCTGTGTGGCGACGGCCTTGAGGGCCTTGAACGTCGCGTTCGCAGTGTGCGCCGTCTCGAGTAGCACGGTGTTTTGCTTAAGGGCCTCCTCAGCCGTTCGCTTCCACTCATCACGTTGCTGGCGCACATCTTTGTGGATACTGATGGGAACGAGCTTGCCCAACATGACGAGTATGACGAACAGCGAGAGGAGTCCGGCGGGACCCCACTCGCGGATGAAGAGTTCGAGTGGGAGACCTTCCACGTGACTAGTGGGTTCCGACCGCGCCGCGCTCGATGGCGAAGCCGACGTATCGTCCCTTGATCGGGTTGTCAGTGGTAGGCGGAACGGGCCTACCGTCCTTCACGGCCTTCCGGTACATCGCAAGCGAGACACACGCATCGGGTAGCTGCACCCAGCCGCGTACTCCCTTCTTGAAGACGGTGCCGTCGTAGCCGAAGTTGCCGACGACGTCCGCGAAGTTCAACGTGTGGTAGACGTTGTCGCCGGTGGTCCACACGACACGCACGGCGTAGTCGCCGGGACCGTCGTTGGTGAACTCCAGCCACGCCGGGCGAGGGTCTGCGATGCCCGCCTCGACGATGCCGACGTTCACATTAAATGGATCATCGGGGTTCGCGTCGAACGGTACGATCCCACCGATGTACGTACTGCCCATCTCATCATCCTCTCCTACGCCGCCGATGCCGAGAATGATGTCCCCGACACCGGTGTCATCGTTGTCTGCCATGCTGCGAAACTTCGAGCCGTGCACATGATCGAGATGGGACGAGTCAAAGGGATCCTTTGCCTCGCCACCCTGCGCGTAGAACGTGACGACGTGCGACCCGTCCTCGGTGCCGGCAAACTCGTAGTACGCCGCGAGTCGTGGATCATTCGCACGCGCCGCGGCGCGAAGACGCTTGGTAATCTCAATCATCTTACGTCGGTTGTCACTGGTGCCCCACACGCCGGGTGTGAGGTCCCAGCCGCAGCAGTTGTCGCCGTTGCCGCCCTGGTTCTTTGACCCCTGTGTGGAGTAGTCACCACCGTTGCCGGAGTCACTGTAGAGCAGGAAGTTCCGTGAGCGGTGGTAGCCGCTGTAGTGGTACTCGTTCCCCTTGCATCCGAAGTTGTCGGCGCCAACTCCGTATGCCTGCTTCAATCGTGTGCCGAGGGCGAGGATCGACGGCGGCTGGCGCTCCGCTCGAAGATATGGATCATTCATGTTGAGTGACATTAACACCTCCCACTGGGTGATAACGCGATTCTATCAAGTTTCGCGTAGACACCACACCGCCCCACACCGGGGCAGCAGGTGTGAGGCGGTGGGAGGGGAGTCGGTGTACCTGACGGGTCTGGACGTCAGATCGCGACCGTCTCCTCCTGGGGTGCGGCCGCCGGCACTTCGGTGGCGACGCTCTCGTTCGTCGCCGCCGGGGCCTCGCCAGCCACCCACTTCGCGGACGCGCCGGAGCCCGTCCGATGGATCTTGTGCTCACGCTTGCCCAGCCGCCAAAGCGACAGGTAGACCTTGTTCGTCTCCAGCGAGAGAGCCTCCGCGATCTCGGCCTTCGTCTTGCCGCCGGCCTGCACGACATCTTCCGAGGAGAGGTACTCCAGGACCTGCGCGTCCTGCGCGACCGTTGCCTCGGGACGTGGACGGCCGGTACCCGTCTTCGCGGCCGG
>Ga0070684_100000351_pt1 | contig 31760 bp, 39 predicted proteins | sample KBSC723LmetaG_FD_65653 | JGI IMG/M metagenome (GOLD analysis project Ga0070684, IMG submission 65653) | Corn rhizosphere microbial communities from Kellogg Biological Station, Michigan, USA - KBS C7.2-3L metaG | ecosystem: Host-associated > Plants > Roots > Rhizosphere ...
ATGGGTCATGCGTCGGTGACCACGACCCAGGGCTATGCCGAGCCCGACCGCAGCCAGTATCGCAACGCCGTCTCCGCCCTTGACGCTGTACTGAAGGGGACACCAGCCGGAATGTAGCCGGCTGGTGTCTTGGACGACAGTGTGAAGGCCGCCCCGCCGAAGAGCCAGCACTCTTCGGCGGGGCGGAAATATATGAGCAGTGCTCGCATCCCATCAGTCGGGCTCGACTCCTGCTCGTCGTAGGATCCGCCGCACCTGCTCCCGGCCATAGCCACTACGCGCTGCCAGGTCCGCCACCCGAACCCCGCGTCCGTGCTCGGCGACGATCTCCCTGGCCAACCGGCCTCGCGCCGCAGGAACCGCCGCGAGCGCCGCCTTCACCGAAGCCTTCGCCCGGTCGACAGCATCCAGCGCGGCCCGATAGGCCTCCTTCGCTGCCTCCAGCTCGCCCGGCACGTGGCCACCATGCCAGGCCAAATGTGGCCCCACCTGGGCATATGCCATGGTGGCCACTCGGAGGGTATCCAGGTGGCCACCAGAGGGTTACGGTGGTGGCACAAGACAAGACGGGCCGGGCGGGTGCGCAAACACCCGTGATCCCGGCCCTATCGCCTACGAGGAGGCGACTGTGAATACCGTACCGACCAACGAACGCTCAGAGGGACATCCCGTAACCCGCGCCATTGCCGCGCTGAAGGCCTTCGCCGGCCCGGAGATCGACCGCGACCGGGCGGCCAGGCTCCTCCCCGAATGGGACGACTTCGGCGAGCTGTCCCCACACGACGTGCTCGAGGTGGTGCTCGCCCTTCCGCTCGCCGCACCGCTGCACTCGCTGCGCGGCGGCGGCATGACGTCCGGCGCGATGATCCTGCCCGACGGTGAATCATGAACGCCCGCCAGCAGAGGCTCTACGACGCCCTCGTGACGGCCGCACCGGGCAACGTCACCGCCCAGCTGGGCCTGATCTACGTCTACGCCAACCGCCAGTGCGCATCCGAGAAGGACGTCAAGGTGGTCCGTAAGGCCATCATCGGCGGGCCGGTGCGGGAGTGTGCGGGCTAGCTACTTCTCCCGGATGAGCACGTCCAAGCCCTGGTCTGGGTGGTACGTCCACGACGCTTCGAACGGCCCCCATGTTTCGGTCTGCCGCCCATCCAGGGCCCTGGTCTCCTCCATGCGCACAACGACGTAGTGCGGGGTGCTCACCTGGCCGAGGATGCACGCCAGATCGCCAAGGTTCGCGTCCCCCGAGTTCATCTTGTTGCCGCCGGTGTCGAGAAATAGCGTGCGGTCGCCGTCGGACACCTCCCCGGCCTTGCAGGCGTCGTGGGCGAGCCTCAGGGGCCGTGCGATAGCCGTGGTCGCCGCGGCGGACGTCGTGCCCATGTCCTTGCCCTTGAAGCCGAACAGGAGCGCGGCGCCACCCACCAGCACAAGCAAAGCGGCAATCGCGGAGACGAGCGGGACCAGCCATGGGCGCGACTTGTGCGGCGGAGGCGTGTGGTCATACGGGTCAATGTGAATGGTCTGCTGACCAGGGATGATCGGCACGCTGAACTGTTCGGCTGGGGTCGTCACGTGGCCGAGTGTGACCGAGCCATACCAAGAACGCCGTCATCCGTTCGGCCATATCAAGCCCTGGCGCTGTATAGTCTGGGAGTGGACGAGAAGCTGACCGTGGCGCAGGTCGCCGCGCGGCTCGGGATCGCGCCGAGTACCTGGCGCTCCTACGTCAACACCAAGCACGCACCAGCCAAGGACGGCGAGTACGACCGCCGCACGCCATGGTGGTTCGCCTCGACGATCGACGCCTGGGCTGCCGCTCGTCCGGGACGCGGTGCCCGGACGGATCTCGCTAGCTGACGTGATTCGCGATTCGCGATTCCCTCTGTGCGCCTTGACGTCAGGACGCTAGCGCTGTATAGTTAGAGACGTAGAAGAGCGGGACACCGCAGCGAGGGTCGGGTCAGCGCAAGCAGTCGCCTCAACGCCGTGAACCAGCCCGACTCGACACCGAATCGCATGACCAGCCGGCGAGATGCCGGCACCGCCCCAGGCAGCGCGAGCCGCACCCACGTGAGTGCGCCGCAGCGCCGGGGCCCAAGGCTTCGGTAGCCGGCAGCAGCCGGCGTGACCGTCAACCGGGCGTCAGGCCCGTATCCCAGAGCAGCGCCCCGGTAAGCGGGCGGCGCTGCTCGGCGGAACCGCTGGACCCAGTTCGACTCTGGGCGAAGCCGCTCCCGCCACCCAACCGGGGTGGCCAGTGGGAGGGAGACCCACATGATCCTTACCCAGCTCAGGCGCATGCGCTTCGCCGTTCTTCTGGTGGTGTTGGCCGGCATCGGCTCCAGCATCGCGATGAACGTCTTCCACGCGCCGAGTAACCCGATCGCCCGCTTCGTCGCGGCGCTGCCTCCGCTGGCAGTGTTCGGGTGTCTTGAACTGGTCGTCCGGATCCCGTCGTCGTCGCGTTGGTTGACGGCAGTCCGGATCCTCGGTGCCACCATCGTGGCGGGTGGCGCGGCTGTCCTCTCGTTCGCACAGCAGAGGGCCGCGGTCGAGTCCATTGGCTTCCCTGAGTGGCAGTCGTGGATGTGGCCGTGGATCATCGACGGAACCATGATCGTCGCCTCTGTGTCGCTCGTTGAGGTCACCCGCAAGATCCGCCAGGTTGGCGAAGCCGGGATGACGGCTCCCACGCCCGCGGTTGCGGCGAGGGCCTGGGTCGACCAGTTCGAGACCCCCGAGACACTCGCCTTCAGGGCAGCCCAGAAGGAGTTGCGCGAGCAGGAAACTCAGCGCGCGAAGTCGCTCAACGGGAGCAAGGCAGCAGCGTAGGAGCCGATCGGACCGAGTGTCCGGTCAGTGCTCGGTACGGTGACCATCGAGCTGGCACGTCTGACCGGCGTGCCAGCTCCTTGGTGAACGTATTCGGACATGACACAGCAGCCCCCACGGACCCGGGAGACCGGGCACCGTGGGGGCTGTTTGCGTCTACGGGTCGTTGCCGTCGCAACGATAGAAAGCTACTTGCGTCGATGCGTAGCTGAATCAGCGCGTCAGGACCTCGGGCCACATACCGCCCGTGGTGCCGTCGTACCAGATGACCTTTGGCGGCGGTGTGTACCCGACCGATTCACCACGCGGCAACGGCAGCGAGAACGCCTCGGTGATGAGCCGGCGGATCACGTCCGTTGGCCGGCCGAGCCTCAGCAGCCGCGCGCGTTCGTCGTCCGTCAGCCGAATGGAGACGATGTGGTCGCGGGTCACGTACGTCTCCACGGCAACGCGCCGCGTAGCTCTGGCGTGAGCAGCAGGTGCAGCGCGATGAACACGAACCCGAGGACGACGAGATCGATCGAGCCGATGTGCACGCGGAACAACGCCAGGACGAAGCAGATCAGGGCAGCCAACGCGGCCATCAGCGGTTCACCAACCTTTCGTGTGCGCCCGGCAGCAACGCCAACGGGGCGGGGGTGTTGGGTACGAACCAGACGCCGAACCCGACCATGAGCGCGGTGACGGTGATGCCGACCCACTCGTCGACCACGATGCCCTCACCGCCGGGCGAGCTACCCAACCGGGCCGCCTGGTATCCGGTGTACGCGGTGAGCAGGAACGCCGTCGCCGCCTTGGCGTACTCGGCCAGTTTCATGTGTCGTCCTCTCCGTGGAACGCAAGCGCCGCCCGATAGGTCTCTCCGGTCTCGCCGTCTGCGCTCACTGATGCGACTACGGAGGCCCACACGGATGCCTCGAGTAGGACCGATCGGGGCGGCTCGCTGGCCGAGGTCACTCGGACCATGCCGCCTTCCAGTCGCTTGAAGAACCAGTTCTCCTGCGCATGGAAGCCGTCCGTGGCGTTGCTCCTCGCGACGTCGCAGTGTGCCGGGTCGCAGCCCATGTGGTCGGCGGGATCCCTGCTGAGTGCCGAGTTGGCCATGGCCTACCTCTCCTATCGGTGCCGGGGTTGTGGCCCGTTCGGGCGCACCGGCGCCGGCTTGGCCGGCCGACCACCCGGGTCCGCGTGCCACTGCAGGTGGTCCGCGAGCTTGGTCTCAATCGACTCGACACGCTCCATCAACGACGGCAGCCCCGCCTGCTTGTCGCCGAGTGCCTGGTCGAGCCAACGGTTGAGCTTGCGCCCGAGATGCCACATCCGTCGCAGTCCTCTCGCCGACCAACCCGCCACCACCAGTCCGGCGACCACAGTCGGCAGGACGATAGCCAGTTGATCCCATGACACAGTTCACCGTTCCGTGTGGGCGAATGCCGCCCGCGGCGGGGTCCAGGCCGCGGGGTGTGGTGCTACTTCACGATCAACGTGACGATCAGGCCGGCCACGGCGACGAGGCCGGCGGTGACGGCGAGGGCTTTCTGCCACGGCGCCCAGCCCTGTTCCGTCTTGTCGCGCCGGGCTTCCTCCGCGTCCTTGAGTGCGGCGGCGGTGGTCACCACGGTCGCGTCCCGGGCCACGGCCTGGTCAGCGAGACGCTGCACGGCCAGTGTCAGCCCGTGCATCTCGCGGGCGATGTCGGCCAGGGAACCGTTGATGGCCTGGAAGTGGCGGTCGTGGCTGTCCAGTCGCTCGGCGATGCCTCCGGCGTCGTGGCCCCGTTTGTAGTCCTCAGACTCGGGCAAAGTCAGCTGTCCTCGGCGCGGTTGGCGCCCTCTTCGGCCGCCGCGACCAGCTCGTCATGCGTGGGCCCGCCCGAGCCCTGTTCGGCGCCGGCCTTCGCCGCCGCGGCGACCGCGGCCATCTGCTCGGCGGTCAGCGTCACCGGATCGGGGCCCGGCGCCTCAGGCTCACCGCACAGGTCGATCAGATCCGCCGCGGTCTTCACCACGACGTGCTTGCACCCGACCTGATCCCGCAGCGTCAGGAACGTCGAATAGTTCGCCACACCCCGGTACTTGACGCCGTTGGACAGCCACACGGCCTGCTGGCCGGTCACCTGCGCGAGAAACATGTCGTCCTCAACCTCCTTGGTGGCGGTGGCGGTGCCGGTGAACAGGGCCCGAAGTTCGGCCACGGTGCCCTTGAAGGCGTTGAAGTCGCACTTGTAGCCGTTGAAGACCTGCGACGACGTGTACTGCCAGATCTTCGGCGCGACCCCGCCGTACGGCAGCCAGCCAGCCCCGGTGTCGGAGTAGCCGCCGTAGTTGGAACTCACCAGCGACAGGCCGGCCGCGGCCAGCGGGCGCAGGTCGGGTGAGCCGTTGTTGGCCCAGAACCAGCGTGGCAGGTACTCCAGCGTCACGGTGCCGCCCAGCGCCCGGTAGGCGTTTACGAACGCCAACGTGCGGGCGACCGACAGGCCGTCGCGGGTATCCTCATCGTCGATCATCAGCGGGACGCCGGGGCCGACGATGTCGAAGGCGTGGTGTGCCTGGCCGAGCACGTCGCCGGCGTGGATCCAGTGGTACGCGGCGAACGGGATGGCGAGCTTGGCCGCCTGGGCCTTGAAACCCTGGTATGTGTAGTCCACAAAGGACGTACCTTCGGTGGCCTTGGCGATGCACGCCGCGGCGCCGGTGAGGTTGAGGCCCTGCTGGTAGTGCGACACGTCCGGGAAGAAGGTCGTCATCAGTTCACCCTCCCGCTGCTCTCACGCGAGCTCGAGCCCGGACAGGTTGCACATCAGCATGTCGCCGGTCGTCCACGTCCACGGCGACAAGGCGGTGATCGACGCGACCGCCGGTGTCGCGTTGATCTGGATGATCGAAGCGGTGGTGGCGGTGTCCGCCTGCACCGCCCCCATACGGCGGGCAGTCCCAGCGTCCACAAGGGTCGCCGGGCCGATGAGGAGGAGCCCGGAGCTGGCGATTTCCGAGTTCAGCGTGAAGGGCAGGGAGAATTGGGGGTTCGTGCCTACGGCGCTCGTCGTGCCGAGCGTGAACGTGAGTCGGAGGTCGCCGGTCTTGTTGACCCTGCGGTACTTGGCCGATAGCGTGCCGTTGCCCAGCGTCAAGTTGGTCAACGTCGGCACGTATGAGGTCCAAGCGGCCTGAATGGCGGTCAGTTCGTCGAGGATGTTATCCCAGTCGTCGCCGGTGGGAACGTCGCCGGCAAGGATCGTCGGGACGGTGCCGGTCCAGTCACCCACGAGACCACCTCACAACGCGTACACCGCCGGTTTCCAGAGACTGACCTTTGTGGACCGTCCACCAACCGTGGCCGACTGAGCTTTAACGATGCCGTTGACCGATCTCGTCACCGTGAACGTTTGCGGCGATGAGCCGCCGGAGATGTTCGTGACGGTCATGCGCTCACCGGCGACGTTGATGTCGAAACTGACCGCTCCCGTCCGCCATAGCGCGCCCGGCGATGCGACCGAGATGGTCGTGTCGCTGGACGTTGCGTCGGCAGCCAGCGTCGAGTTGGCGGCATCGACCCGGCCACGATTGCCAGTGGTGTCGCCTACCACGTAGACGTCGTATGGCGAGGCCGGCGATGTGTTGAGCGTGGCCCGCCACACGACAGTGTCCCACCGCTCGAAGCGGCCCTCGATGAACGCGTCGATGGTGTCCGGGGGGCCGTCATCAGGCGGATGGATGAAGTTGACCCGACTGCCGTACGTCAGCGCCGTCCAGGTGTCGATCAGCGCAGGCGCGCGGGCGAAGTTCAGGTCGATCTGCGGCCAGCGGTCCTCGTCAACGGTGCCGAGGTGCAGGCGCCAGCCCGCCTGCGCCGGGAGTTGGTTGTCGGTTGCCACATTCACGGTGGCCTGGTCGTCGTAGAGTCCCGGGCCCTCAGGTCCGGTACCCATCGGGCCAGTCGTCTTCTCGGCGGTGTACTCCGATCCGAAGGACCGGTTGACCGTCCAGCGGTTGCGCGTGCGCTGGTCATCGTCGGCGGGCTCCGGCGGCTCTGCGACCTGGCCGAGGTCGAAGTCAACCGTCATGGCGACCGGGGCGTTATAGCGGTCCAGTGTGGATTGGTAGCCCAGCCCCCAATTGACCTCGTACAGCGTGCCGCCCTCGGCGTCTTCGCACTCACGCAGGATCTCCAGGGCCGTTGCGAGAGGCTGCGCACCCATCGCCACGGTCGACGACGACGTGGCCAGATAGGCGATGCCTTCCTCACCGCACACGCGGGCAAGTCGGGTGGTCGCCAGTTCGCCCACGTAGCCGTCGGCGGCGAGGTAGCTGACCGGGGCCGTGCGGTTGGTGGTCCAGATCGCGACATGGGACATGCAGGCCGGCTTGCTTTCCGGATCCGCCGACCCGGCCGACGCGTTCAACGTGATGAATGTCGGCGCGTACAGCGTTCCCGTGAGGAACGAGTGAGCAAGTTGTAGGACGCCATCGATGTAGATGGAGAACGCGATATTGCTTCCGGCCTGGGTCAGCGACATCCGGAAGTGATAGACCTGCCCCGCAACCATCGGCCCCGAATTGCTGTAGTCGGCCGCGACCGTGCCTGCCGTGTCGGTGTAGTAGATGCCCAGGTTGTATGTCGTCGGCGTGGGGATGTCGTTGATGAGGACGACACCCCATGCCGGGTACGTCCCGCCCGGCGTTTCCACCTGAAGGACCGTGTACCGGTTGCCGACGGGGTTGCCGGTTGGAAACGGGCTGAACGCCACGAGGCACTCGAGTTCCCATTGTGTTGACACGCCGGCCGCCAGGCCAGTGGAGCCGGACAGGCGGGCACCCGATGTCGAGAGGTCAACCGCGCCCGTGGCCCCGGCCGGGTATATGGTCGCGCCAAATTCGACGCTGCCCGTGACTGCCAGCGGGAGGCCACGCGAGATGCCCGGGGCCGCCTGGGTGGAATCCGACTCATCCTCGAGCGGCCAGTACGCGGCCGGACCCGAGCCGAGCACCGCTCGACGCAGCGCCGACTTGAACCGCGCGCCCTGGCTGAGCCGGCGAAGGATCCCGGCCGTGGCGATGGGCACGGTGGAGTCGCGTGCCGACTTGTCCCATCGCACCGGCCACTCGTTGACGAACTGCTGCATCCGCGTCTTGGCACCGGTCCCGGCGTCCACGGTCGCCCAGATCGGCGTGTTCTTGCTCAGCAGCCCGAAGTAGGGAGAGAGCGGGTTGCGGCGAGCGAAGCGGCCGTCCCGGTTGTCCAGGCGCATCCCGCCTGTGCCCGGACCCGTCCGCCCGGCGAAGTCCCGCCGGCCGTCGGTGACGCTGATGCCGTCGTTGAACCTGACGTAGGCGGTGATGTCCGTCCACGACCACGTGTACCAGGGCTGGGAAAGGTCAGCGCCGAGAGCCGCGTACACGCGACAGTCCAGCCGCGACGAGGATGGGAACGTGAGCGACAGCGCTTCCTGGGCCGCGAATGGCCCAGGAAGGTTCGCCATTCGCAACGCCCACGCCGCAGCGCGGGGAGCGAGCGGCATCTACTCGTCCCACACCACGTATCCGCGCAGGTCCACCGCCGTGGTCGGCGTCGTGGCGCGGATCCGCAGGAACTTCGACACCGCCACGAACGGCCGCTCGTCCGGCATCCACTGATAGGTGTAGTTCATCGCCGCCGCCGCCTCAGCCGAAATCGACGACATCGAGATGGCCTGGAACACCCGCACCGCCGTTGGCGTGCCCTCCGCCGACGCGGCATAGCCCGTCGCCGAGGTGCCCAGCGTCATCAGCGACGCCGGGGCGTTCGGGTCGAGCGGGATCACGCCACTGGCCACATGCGCGGTCACGGTCGCCGCGACATCGGTCTGGCACAGTTCGATCACCGAGTCCGCGCCGGGCGGGTCATCGAGCGAGAAGCCCCACGAGATGAGCTGGATCTGGCGCGTGGCCGGCGTGGCGATCTGCAGCATCGTCTTGATCGCTGTCCCGGTGGTCACGGACGCCTGCGCCGCGGTGGTGGGCATGTTGGAGTTCCAACAGATATACCTGTGCACGCGCAGGCTCCTTCAATGGTCGAAAAGGGCGAGGCAGATCAACGCGAGGCCGGACAGCAGGCAGCAGCCGATGAGGCCGCGCAGAAACGCGGTCGAGAAGTCCCGCTTCACGCCCCGAGGGCCAGTTGGACGCTGTCGGCGCCGGTGCCGCCTTCGATGCGCACCCACTTGCGCAGCAGACGGGCCAGGTCATCCATGGCACCGGAGGTGTCGTAGCGAATGACCAGAGTGGTCGGTGATGCCGAAGACTTGGGGTCGATGTAGCCGTTGGTGGCCGGGTAGAACCGTTCTGGCCCGTTCTCGCCAACCAGATATCCGCCACCGGCCACCACCGGGCCACCAGCAGCCCGAGGCTCTAGTCGGTCCTCCAGCGACAGGTTCTTGGCGATCTGCGGCATGGAGCCGATCGTGTTTATGTGAATGTTCAGGTCCTTGTTGATGTCCGGCGCCGCGGCCAGCCCGAACCAGGCGTCGATGATCTGCTTGATTTCGGCCTTGGTGTAGCCGAGCACCTTCAGTTGCGCCTCGAGGCGCTGCCGATACGTTTCGTAGACCGCGTTGGCGTCCTGGACCGATTTGGTCTCCTCGTACTTTTTCTCGGCCGCGTCCTGGGCCGCTCTGGCGAGGTCGAGCAGGTTGGTCAGGTTTTCCCGACCGATCTCGGTGTTCTTGTCCAGCGACCGGCCATGCTCGCGCACGCCTTCGGTGAACCGGTCTAACGCCGCCTCGGCACCGATGTCGGCACCCATGAAACTGAGGAAGTCCTGGTGACCTTTCTCGAGGGCGCTGTTCAGTCGACCCTGGGCGACGGCCGCGAGGGATGCGGCCTCCCCGAAGGATTGGACCCCGACAGTCACATCACCGACGGCGTTCGCAGTGGGGCCGGCGTTGTTCATCATCTCGTCGAGCCCACGGCCGATGTTGTGCAGCTGCTCCGCGAGTTTGATCTGACCCAGGACCAGGGCGAAGCCTTCAGCTTCAGCGAGCGCGATGCGCTCGATCTTCACCCACTGCTCGTAGATGTTGGACAACACCAGAATGGTCAGGCCAAGCGCGCGAATTGACCCGTTGAGGATGTGGAACATGGTCGAGAGTCCCTCTACGGCCCCCTTCGACGAGGTCACCCGGTCGAGCAAATAGCCCAGCGCGGAGCCCGTCTGCGCCAGCCCACGCGAGGCCGCGTTGGCGAAGGGCCCCATGCGGTCCAACGCCTTGTTCAGGCCGGGCATGATGTTCTGTGCCAGAGAAACGAAGCCTCGCGCGATGATGTCAACGGTCGGTGCGACCTTCGCCAGCGACCCGGACAGATTCAGCGACCGCAGGCCGTTACGCAGGATCGCGAGCGCCCGGATCACCGGCGTCACGAAGGCGTCGCCGCGGAACAACTCGGCCGAGACGTCGTCGCCGAACTTACGGGCGGCGGCGCGGACCCGGTCGTCCTTGGCGGCACTGATGATGCCGAGTGCCATCGCCCCGGTGCCCACCGCGCCAGCCAGCGCGCCACCGACGACGGCGCCAATCGTGGGGGCCGCGGCAATCACGGCGCCAACGAGCGCGCCGATAAGAATGGGGCCACCGCTGCCACCGATGTCAGTGAGGGCGCCGGAGATGCCCTTTCCGAAGGAGCTGCCGACCGTCACTCCGGCCTGGTGGGCCGCCGGCGTCAGGTCCTTTTCCATCCTTTTCAGGTCGGCCAGCCACGACCGCTCGCCGCGCAACCGTTGCCGCACCGACTTGTCGTTGCCGAACTCCAGCAGGACCTTGTCCAGGTCCTTGATGGTCTGCTCGGACTTCTTGATCTCGGCGTTGAGGATCTTCGAATCGCCGGTCATGCCCTGCATGGACCGGCCGGCATGCGCGGCCTGCTCGTCGACCCGCTTCAGCGCGGCGGCGGCCTTGTCCGCGTCGGCGGTACGGGCCCGGATCGTGACGTCGAGGGTGATGTCCCGCGTTGGCAACGCTCACCTACCTCGGCTTCAGTTCGCCATCACGCCAGGCGTCGACCCGCGCGCACATCTCTTCAAAGACCGTCAGGTCGAGGCTTGCGACCTTTTCCGGGGCGAGCGCGGGGTAGAGGAGGCAGAGGTCGGCGGTGTAGGCAACTCGTCGTTGTCGGAGCCCTCGGCTTTTCCCGAGTCGTCCTGTGCCTTGGCCGCGATGACGTCGAAGGTCAATTCGGAGAACGGCACCGTCACCCCGGACCTGTGCAACGCGAGCCAGATCCGCGTCTTCATCGCCTTCGCGCCGGAGTCGTGGATGACCGTCCAGTCCCCACCTGACGCCTCCAGCGCCTCGGCCTCAGCCACGCTCATGGTCGTGAGGTCGAGTTCCATCCACTCGGGACAGCCGAGGCGTTCGCGGTCGGCGTCACCCAGACGGATCTTCATGTCAGCCCTTCAGAATGTGTTCGGCGATGTCGTCGCGGGCAGCCTCGGCCGCGTCCACCACCCGGTGGCGGGCCTTCTCGACGGGCACGTCCACGAACCCCGGCCGGGCGCGGGTCACGTACCAGCGCTTGCGGTTGCCGAACAGCGGATGCCGCAGTGAGCCCCGGTTCAGCGCACGCACATCGCGTTGCTCCCGCACGCCCGTGGCCAGCACCCGCACTGTGGCCTTGAACGCCGCACCACCACCGACGCGGATGTAGACCTTCGTCGAACGGGCCAGTAGCGGCCCGTAGCCCGAGGGCATGTACCGGGCGGCCGTGGCCGGGATGTCCTTCTTCAACGGCTCCAGCGCCGGGCGAACCCGCTTCTTCAGCGCCGCGTTCAACTCGCTGGGCACGGCGAGCAGGAGCGCCTCTACCCGGCGGATCTCCTCCCGACCATGCAACCCAGCGGCCAGCATCAGCCGACCTTCTGGATGCCGTCCGCCGTCGCCGCCGTGAACGTCGAGGAGAACGTCGCGGCACCGTCCACGGTGGAGTCGTGGTTGAAGTCCGCCACCACCGAACCGAAGAAGTACTGCGTCACGGTCAGCGAGCTCGGGTAGATGTAGAGCTTGCGTGCCAAGCCGTCCACCGCCGCGGTGTAGGTCTGGCCGGTCCCGTCGTCGTAGAACCCAGCCATGGAGCCGGACTGTTCCGGTAGGCCGGCCAGGGACACCTTGCCCCGGTCACCGAACGCCGTCACGTCAATCTTGGTGCTGCCGAAGTTCAGCGTGTACGTGTTGGCGTAGGACAGCGGCGACGCCTGTGCGCTCGTGGTGGTTCCGAAGTAGATGACCGCATTACGGCCGGCAATACGTGACACGGTCTCTCCCTAGTTTTCGAGCAGGTGCAGCAGGACCGCTGCGTGATGGTCGAATGTGCGCCAGGCCACCGCCTCGCGGATGGCCAATGACGCCTTCTCGCGCTCCCCGTCGTGGTCGAGGAACCAGCGCACGATCTGCGACGCCTCCGCCGGGTCGGCGAATGTCGGCAGCATCGGCAGCACCTCGTCGCCCTCACCGCGTGGATCGCGCGCAAATGGCAATGCGCAGGCCGCCATTTCAATTTCTCTCGGCCCCATCGACCAACCGGCCGACAGCTCCGGCCGCTGCGCCTCACGCCGGTACAGGTTCAATCCGACCTTCGCCGAGCGGTAGACCTCGACCGTGCGCTCGTTGGGCAGGCAGGCTTCCGGGTCGTGTGCCACGTACGGGTACAGCGGCGATGACTCCTCGACCGCCTGCCAGTTCCCGGCCAGCAGCACGTCCAGGCCGGACAGGTCCATCCGCTCAAGGAAGTCGACCCGGGACGGGTAGCCGGTCCCGACGAACGCCAGGTCGCACTCGAGTTCGGGCACGGCCGGGCCGGGGCAGTGCAGCGAAGGCCGGTACGCCTTCGGCACGTACGCGGTCGTGGTCACCGACTGGAACTTCTCGTAGTTGGTAGGGTCGTCGATGAGCAGCAGGTCGACGAACGGGGCCAGGCCCATCATCCGTTCGTCTTCGTATGGCGATTCCGTATGCAGCAATACGATGCGGGTCCCGCTGCGCCGGGCCTTGTCCAGCAACTGCCACGGGATGAAGAACCCGGACACCACGAACAGCACATCCGGCCGCGCCTTGAACAGGGTCGCGTACAGACCGTTGACGGCCAGCTCATACGACTGCTGCGCGGTGAGCATGTGCTGGAACGTGTCCGCGCCGACCTGCTTGAGTGCCGAGGCGTAGAACGTCAGCCGCTCGCTGAGGTTGTACTCGATGACCTGCTGGCCGGCACCGCGCAGAGCCTCGACCCAGCCGGTGTAGGTGTCGAAGACGGAGAAGTTCGGACCGGGCTCGGCGACAACCCACCTCACGTGAAGACCGCCACCGGCAGCTCGAACCCGAGGTACTGCTGCCCGGCCCATTCGACGTCGCCGAAGTTCTGCGCGGTCGGGATCTGCATATACGAGCAGATCCCGCCCAGGGTCGGGGCGGCCAGGATCGCCGCCCGGATCGACGTGGCACCGGTCTTGGCCATGTAGCCGAGCAGCAGTGCCTGCGACGAGTTGCTGTCCTGGGTGCCGTTGAGGACCTTCACCAGGGCGGCGAAGTTGTCCGTCGCGCCGTACGTGTCGTCGTAGAACAGGAAGTCGCCCGGCGCCGGGACAATCACGATGGTGGGCGGGTTGAGCGAATCGGGCGCCAGCGAGAACGTGCGGCCGGCCACCACGTCCCCGGACAGGCCGGTGCGGATCGCGGCGGCGATGCCGTCCAGCACCTGCGTAATGGTGGTCACGCCATCATCACCACAGAGTCCTGATAGGGCTTGAGCATGTTCATGACCTTCGGGTTGTCCCGCATCCGGATCGGCCCGAACTGGTCGGTGTTGGCCACGCCGAACGGGGAGCCCTTCATCTTGAAGGTCTCCTCGGCCAGGTAGATGCAGGCCTGCTTGACCGGACCCGGCACCGCCGGCCAGCCCCACTTCGCGGTGACCTCGACCGCGCCGGCCCGGTTGTTTGTCAGCGGCCAGGTCGAGGTGATGTAGTTGATGCGGTAGTACGGCCAGTTGGGTTCGCCGTCGTTGACCTGGTTGAACGGCTGCAGCTCGTAGTCGGCGGCCACGAGCGTGCGGGCGAACGTGCCGTCGTCGCCGGTGTCGATCGCGATGATGAGCCCCGACGTGCCCTGGAAGTCGTCGACCTTCAGGATCCGGGAGTCCCGGGGGACGAAGACCCGCGCCGAGGCGTTGGAGTCGGCGGAGAACTTGCGCCCGCAGAAGTGGTCGATGCCCCGCGACGCGGTCACCAGCGCGTCGGTGAGCTGGGTGTCCGAAGTGCTGTCGGTGATCCCCAGGTAGGCCTTCAGTTCGGACAGGGTCGCGTACTCAGTCACCGGTGCCCCGCCCTCTCGTGCCGTTGCCGTTGTTGTGCCAGAGCCAGGTGCGCTGCGGCAGGTGGCTGAACTTGGCGCCCGAGTCGAGCAGGGCCAGCCACAGTCCCCAGTCCTCGCACGGGTCGCCGTTCTCGTCCGGATGGTCGGTGAACCCGCCGACCTTTTGCACCAGTTCGGTCCGGCACAGGGTGGTGACCGGGATGTAGTTGCGCCGCCGCAGCAGGAACGGGTCGAACGGGATCCCGAAGCAGCCGATCGGGTCGTCGCCGTCGATGTCGTAGCCCGGGTACACGACGTCGGCGCCGGTGAGGCGGGCGTGCCGGGCGCACAGCCGCAGGTGGTTCGGGTACAACTCGTCGTCGTCGTCGCAGAACGCGACCGACTCGGTGTCCACTTTGGCCAGCGCCCGGTTGCGGGCGGCGGCCGCGCCCTGGCGGTCGGAGTCGAGTTCGACGATGACCTGACACGGCATCGTCTGGGCCTGCACGCTGGCCAGTGCGCGGGCAAGCATCGCCTCCCGACCGGCGATGGTCGGGAGAACGACAGTGATCGTCATGGTCGCGGCAGCCGGTTGGCCCACAGCGGATTCGCCAGCGACCATCTGACCAGTTCCGCCACCGACTGTTCGATCGTGCGGGTCGGCACCCACCCGGCCACCGCCAGCTTCGACCCGTCCAGCGCGTACCGAAGCCCATGGCCGGGACGGTCCGACGCGACCACCTGCGGGTGCAGCGGCAGCCGGAGTTCGCCGGCGATCAGTTGCGCCAACTCGAGGTTGTCGACGTCGCGATCGCCGACCACATTCCACCGGTCCGGACGCTCAGCGGCCGGGTAGCCGGCGGGCTCGCGGGTGAGTACATGAGTGATGGCGCCGGCGAGATCCCGCGCGTGCACGTACACCCGCGACCCGATCGTGGCGTCCGCACCGGCGTGGACGCTGACCGTCTCGCCGCGCAGCACCTTGCCGATCGTCATGGGGATGAACTTCTCCGGGTCCTGCATCGGCCCGATCGGGTTCATCGTGTTCACCAGCACCAGCGGCACACCGAAGCTGCGCCAGTACGCGATGCCGAGCGCCTCCTGCGCGGCCTTGCTGGCGCTGTATGGCGTCGACGGCAGGATCGGCGACCACTCCGGATGCCCACCTTCGGCCGACGGCCCGTACACCTCGTCGGTGCTGATGTGCACGAACGCGTTCAGGTTCGGCAGCGTCCGCGCGTACTCAAGCAGGTGCAACATCACGTTGACGTTGTTCTGAACGAACGACACCGGGTCCGCCAGCGACCGCGGGATGTGCGACTCGGACGCGAAGTTGACGATGATGTCCGGCTTGTCGAACAGCGCCGCGGTGGTGTCCGCGATCGGCGTGGCCAGGTCGCAGGTGACCACCTCGGCCCGCGAGAAGTACTGCCGCGAATGTCCGGCTTCCTTTTGCAGGTCGTACCAGTAGTCCGGCCGCTCTGTGATCGTCTGACTGATCCGCTCTGGCACGCCACGGTGACTGAAGCTGGCCGGGCACACCATCATCCAGTCCGTAGTGTCGAGCGCGTGCCCGAGGAAGTTCGCGCCGAGGAAGCCGCTCGCGCCCGTAAGTAGAACTCTCATATGACGGCCGGGAGTGGCTGCGGCACGATCCACCGGCCCTTGTGCGGGTTGGACCGCAGCACCGTGCCCAGATAGTTCGCGGCCAGCAGGAGCAGCGTGTCCGCCGGATCCTCGGCCGCCACCTCCGGCGACACGATCCGCAGCCCCGTGCCCGGCAGATACCGGCCCTGCTTGAACGGCGTCGTATCCACCACGTACTTCAGCGACTCGGGGCCGATGCCACAGAAGTTCAGGATCGTCGTCGCCTTCGCCGCCGCGCCGTAGCCAGCCAGCGACCCCTTCGCCACCTCCGCCTCGACGAGGCTGCGCAGGTGGTCCCGAGTCCGGTCGACCTTGCCCTGGAAGCCGGGATAGGCCAGCGGCAACCACTGCTCGGACGCCACGATCCGCGCCACCGCTGGCGTTGGGACCGCGTTCGGGTCGGCCGACAGGGTCACCCGGATCCCGCCGCCCTGCAGTTCGATCAGTTCCGCGTCGACCACATACAGGCCGTGCAGGCTGGTCGCGTGGCGAAGACTCGTCAGCGAATAGAAGAACCGGTGCTCGTGATACACCTGGTCGTACATGTTGCCGGCCAACAGATCCGGCAGGTACTGCACCTCGAACACGGCCACACTGTCCGCGTCCATCAGCGCCCGCACACCGGCGAGCACGTCGGCCAGATCCTCCACGTGGGCCATCGAGTTGTAGGCGATCACCAGCCCGGCCGGCCCGTGCTCCTTGCGCACCTGCTGGGCGAGCTCGGTCGACAACGGCTTCGCGATGACGTCCAGCCCGCGGCCGCGGGCCACCTCCACCGGACCCGCCGCCGGGTCGATCCCGAGCGTGTGGCAGTCCTGGTCGGCGAAATGGCCCAGCAGACTGCCGTCGTTGCAGGCCACCTCGATCGTCAGGCGCTTGGCGTGATCCGGGAAGCGGTCCAGCAGCAGATGCGCGCCGCGGCGGTGGTAGTCGAGTTGCGCCGGCGACCCGCCGGAGTAGAAGCCGTAGTCGCCGCCGTAGATCTCGACGTCGGGCACGACCTCCATCAACTGGACCAGGCCGCAGTTGCCGCACACGCCCAGCTGCAGCGGGTACCAGGTCTCCTTCTCGTCGAGGCTGGTCGGATAGGTGTTGGCCAGGGGTGTCTCACCGAGGTCGAGGAACACGTCGAGCTTCGCGCCGGCGCAGGCGCCGCAGTGAAGGCGCCTCATGCCGCCGCCCACTTCTCTGCGAACATCCGCTCCGACTCGATGAACTTCGCCTCGATCTGCGGGGTCTTCCAACCCACCGTCGTGTGATGGTGCGTGTCCACATCCACCACCACGACCCGTTTGCCGGCCGCCCGGGCGTGCAGGCACACGTCATCCCACCCGGACCGGAAGTCGGTGTACCGCTCGTCGATGCTCAGGTTCTCCACCGCCCAGGGCGAGAACACCACGATCGAGCCCTCGAGCATGTCCACGTCGCCGGTGCGCTGGCCGAAGTCGAGCAGTCCCGAGTCGGTCATCTGGTGTCCGATCGGATGGTGGTCCCACCAGCGCAACGCCGGGCCGCCACCGGCCACACCGACCAGGGCGACATCCTCATCCAGCGCGGCGAGGAACTTCTTCTCCGCGTTCGGGTCGGTGATCTCCAGGTCGTCGTGCAGCAGGACCACCGCGTCCATGCCCTTGCCCCGGTAGGCGTCGAGGATCACGTTGTACGCCACGCCGATCGACGGCTGGCCAGACAGGATGATCAGCGGCCGGTCCTTGTCACCGACCCACGGGATGATGTTGCACGGCAGTTTCTCCCATGAGCCGACGCAGGTGCCGTAGCCGACGTGGCCCCGGGCGGGAGTCGAACCCGCGTCTGGCTCTGGACTCGTACGCCATCCGTCCTCAGTCCTCACCGACCGGGGCAATCGCCCGTCGGCGGTATCCCCCGACAACCCCTTTGCGTGCGGGGTATCGATGTGGATGGTCCCGCCGCTACCACTTCGCGGGACCACGTCCGCGTCAGGATACTGGCCGGTCACCGCTGCGCCCACTTCTTCTCGAACGCGTCGCGGTCGCGCTGGGCCTGTTCAGCCAGTGGGCCGACCGTGGACGAGTTGGCCTGAGCGTTGACCGCCACCGGACCGGGGACGCCGAGCACACCGCCCGCCAGGATCGCCTGACGGCAGAAGTCATCGTCGAAGTACCACCAGCGCATCGACTCGTCGGCCCGCAGCCCGGCCTCGCCACGCACCACGAAGGCGTGCGGGGCCATCCGGCGCGAGCGGTCGAAGTTGAAGTCGGTCAGCAGGTCCGGCGCCGGAATGGGCCGGTCGCCGGTGTGGGCGACTGCGGCCGACAGGTGCTCTCGCAGCGGACCCGACGCCGCGTTGTACCACCCCGCAGGAACAACCGAGTCGTCGTTGAGGACGGCGACGTCATAGCACCGACTGAACGCCCTACACGTGCATGTCAGGTGATGCGTTGTCACCAGCGCGCAGTCGCGCGCGTGGCGAATCTCGCCACCGCGAGACTCTTTTTGCACCGTTGCACAACGGTCGAACATCACGTTCCAGAAGCGGGCCAGGTTCGGCGGTTGCTCCTCGTCCCGGATCACCTCGACCGTGCAGGCCTCCGGCAACGCCGACTGCAGGTACTTCTCATCCACCGACGGCGTCGACGCGTTGTCCAACACCACGATCCGGTCGCACTGCGCACCAAGCGACACCACCAGCGCGAGCAGCCGCGCCGGCCGGTTGTGCGTCGGCACAATCGCGTATCGCGGCACGGTCCAGTCCCGACCAGGCTGCCGGACCTCATCGCCCGGCTCCGGCGCCGCCGGAGCGGCCCGCAACGCCCGCTGCTCCCAGTACTGGTCCTCACCCAACCACACCGGCTTCGCGTGCGTGGTCTTCACGCCGGTGTGCACGTGGATCGGGATCTCCAGAGCGTTGGCCCGCACACAGAACGACAGATCCTCGGAGATCATCTGCCCGGTGGACGGGTTGCGGGTGCGGGTGTACCAGTTCGGCCCGAACTCGGCCGCGATCCGCTCGAACACCGAACGGTGGACCAGCACACACGCCGAACCGACCCCGTCACAACGCACGATCGCGTTCTGGGCGTAGTTCCAACGGATGTCGAACCCGACCTCGCCGTCGATGTGCTTCCAGTCCATGATGACCGGTGCCGCCAACGTGAACCGGCCGCCCATGCCGTCCTCTTCGGCGTCCCGGTTCGCGAACGTCAACCCGGACACGATCGGGCGCAGCTGCGGATCGGCCGCGGCGAGCAACTGGTCCACCGTGTCCGCGGCGAAACCCATGTCGGAGTCCACCCAGAACAACCAGTCCGCGCCACCGTCGGCGAGGAAGTGCTGCACGGCACCGTTGCGGGCGTCGGGCAGCCCGTCCGTGCCGCAGCGCCACTGGATCGGCTTCGTGTTCCACAACCGGGCTTTGTTGCCCAGGTCGAACGCCATCAGATAGAACAGCGAATGGTGGAACGAGTAGTCCACCTTCTCGCCGTCATGGATGTACGCGACCGTGACCGCGGTCGACGGATCGTGCTGCTCGTCGTCAGTCATCGTGGTCCTTTATGGATGGTTGTCGGATGGTTGAACCTGCGGCCGGCCAACCATCCAAGAAGTCCGGCCGCAGGAGATTGCTTCAGGAGCGACGCACCGAACGCTTCTCGCCCGGGTTGGCCGTGGCCGCCTCAACCGGCGGATCGTCATAGCCGTCCGGCTCGACCGTGTACAACATGCCGAACCGCGGATCCGACGAGAACAGCTCCGGCCGGCTCCGCACAAACGGGTCATCCGCCGGGAAATGCTGACCCTTCTGGATCTGACCCGTCCCGCGGCCCGGCAACGTCACCGTCGCGTTGGCGACCGCATACACCACAGAAATCACGACGCCACCTTCTTCGGCGGCGGATACGCCTTCCCGCCGCCCTCGGCCATATCGTGCATCGCCTTGTCGTGCCCGCCGTCCAAACGACGGCACACCGGACAGGCATCAGCGTTCGGCTGCATCACAGCCCCCCTTCGGGAAATGCAGAAGCCCCGGACGGGGGAAAGTCCGGGGCTCTGCGGTGGATGGTTTGGTGTTAGACGTCGAAGCCGAGCTTGCGCAGTTCCTCGTCGATGGCGGTGACGTCCGAACCGCTGGACTCGCGGGCACCGCGGTCCCACATCAACTTCTGCACTGCCGGGTCGGTTGACGCGGCGGCGGCTGCCAGACCCTTTGCGGCGGGCTTGGCCTTCTGCTCGGTCTTGTCGGTGGCTGGCTTGTCGGCGTTGGGAACATCGGCTGTCGTTACAGGCATTACGGCTCTCCCTTTAGATGATCAGTCGGAGTTGACCGGACTGCAGATCTCGCGACGCGCTCTCGATGTAGATCGCGGCCTTGCGAAGCAGGGCGGGGTTCTCCCTGAACATCCCGAGGCCAACGTTGCACGACTGACAGATCAGTCCGCGAACACAGCGGCCGCAGGCCTTCTCCTCTGGGCAACAGGCGTGGTCGTGATCTATCACGAGACGTCGGCCGGTGGCGCCACAAAGTTGGCACCTGTCGGGCACCGCGACTGAGGGGTCAAGACCCTTGATGCGCCATCGCGCCTCGCGGGCGATACCCGCCTTCTGGCAATCGGCCGAGCAGTACCGCGTCTTGCCGCTCTTGTACGGGATCTGCTTGCCGCAAACGTCACAATCGCGGGGTGGAGGTTGATACTCGCGATCCCGGCGCCGCCGTAGGTGCGACGCTCTGAGGCACTCCGGTGAGCAGTAACTCTTCTGGCGCTGGTCGGCAGGAACGTCGATTACCGAAAAAGGCTGCTTGCACTCGGGGCACGTTTTGTCTGGTCGCGCTTCAAGCTGCTTGGCCCGATGCTTCCGTGCGGCATCACGGAAATACACGCGACGACACTCGATTGAATCGCAGCGGGTCCGAGGCCGACCGCGAGCGTAGTCGACGGGTGAGCCACAGATGCGACAGGTAGCCTGTGCCATGTCCGGCACCTTCCAGAGAGGTTGTCCGGCGGATGCCGGGGAGCGCGAACTCCCCGGCATCACCATTGATGCAATTGATAATACGCGCCGGTATGACGGAAAGAATCAGGCAGTATTGACCAAAAGCCTAAATCCGGACGTATTCACTACGCCACCGCCAATTCTGCTATACGCAAACCAGCCCCTGGTACCTGAGGGCAAATTCGTCGTAGTTGAGAACAAATGTGGAATAAGTTCGACGCTCATCCCGCCGCGTCGGGCGATCAGATAGTTGTTGAAGTCCCCAACAACCACCAGACCGGAGTTCGCCGACGTCGACGTGGTGGTGTCCGGCATGTACGGCGACTCGTAGGTCTGCTTGCCGAACAGCTGGTCCGCCCACGCGGCGGGCAGATTCTCGGTGTAGGCGTGGAACACGTTGGCCGTGCCGAGCTGGCGCAGCTTGTTGTTCACGTCGACCGACATGAGCCAGGACGCCTTGCGGCGGAAGCGTTGCGGGAGCGCCTTCCAGACTGCGTACGGGTCACCGGGGTTGAAGTTCGTCCCGGAGGTGGCCACACCGACGCGGTTACCGGCGGTCGACGACAGGATCGTCAGCACGCCCTGCGGTTCGGCGGTGCCGGTGCCGCGGGTGAACTTGTCGACGAGCAGTTCGTCGTAGCCCTCGGACAGCAGCGTCGACATTTCGGAGGCGAAGCCGGGGTAGTCCTGGCCGACCTCGATCGAGTACGGGATGAACCCGCGCGCCATGAACACGGTCACCGACGGCTGGGCCAGGGTCGGCGAGTCGTCGGACACCTCGACGTTCTCAGCGTCGAACGACCAAGTGACACCGGCCGAGTTGACGCCCTTCCAAGCGTTGGTGTTGACGTCGACCTGGCGGGCGATGGTCAGGAACGGGTTGCCGGAGCCCTGCGCCGTCATGATGATCGACGGGTCGATGAACACCGGGATGCCGAAGCCGCCGGCGGTGGTGGTGCCCTCGGACATGGTGCGGTACTCGTCCCAGGCCCGCATCGCGTTGCGCTCTTCTTCGGACAGGTACATGGCGCCGTTGGGGCGGGTGACCATCTTCAGCCACGCCTCGCGGTACTCGTCGTTCTCGGTGACGAGGATCCGGCGGGCGATGTCGGTCGAGGAGCGGATCTGCTTCTCAACCTCGTCCTTCTCGTCGGAGCGCAGGTGGGCGGTGCTGTTGCGCTCGTCGAGCTTGCGCAGCGCCATGTCGCGGGCCTCGTGGTTGCGAAGCCGGGTCACGCCGTCGTACTCGTCCAGACCGCGGGCGATGTTGGCGTACACCCGCTTGACGGCCTCGGGCCGGCGGGAGAACACGTCGCTGACCGAGCGGTGCTGCTCGATGCGCTTCATGGCGGCCTCGCGGACCTTGAGGCCGTACTGGAACGCGGTGTCCTCGTCGACGCTCATGTCGCGCATCTCGCCGGTGTCTTCGTAGACGAGCGACTTCAGGTGCGCGTCCATGATCTCGATCAGTTGGCGTAGCTCTTCGGGGGTCTTGTTGCGTACCTCGTCGGGAATGGTGTCGGGGCCGAGGGCGGCGGCACTCTTGCCGCGCATCTCCTCGAGAATGTTGTCGAGCATCGGGTTTTCCTTACGGGAGGACTGGACGCAGCAGGGCGAGTGCCCGTACCGCTTCGGTGCTGGTCGTGCTGGTTGACGCCTCGTCCTCCCAGGACTCGTCGTCGAGGTCACCGCCGCGGACACTCCACGTGTCACGCTGCCCGGTGAGGTATGGGCGGATGTCGCCGGCGTCGCGGATCGCGTCGGCGAGCTCTTCGATCAGCGCGGCCCGGTCCTCTTCGGTGGCCGAGGCCAGCAGCGACCGGACGGTGACGGAGGTCTGCGCGTAGGCGGGGAACACGACGGGGCCGGCCTCGTGCACGTCGGCGTCGAGGATGTCGCGCTTGTCGACGCCGTCCCTGCTGCGCCGGTTCCACCGGTCGCCGCCGGGTTTGCGAACGCTGAACCGGAATGACATGCCTTTGATGGCCTTGCCGGCGATGGCCTGGCGGACCGGTTCGACCACGGCGTTGTCGAACAGGCGACCACGCACGAAGTAGCCGCGGGAGTCCTTGTCGAATGTGTCGTAGACGCCGATGGGGACGGTCCCGACGCGGGGGTCCTTGCCGTGGTCGAACTGCATGACCGGGTAGCCGTTGGACAGCGAGCGGTCCGCGAAGCCGGGGTGCAGTTCTTCGTCGAAGTCGCCGCCGCGGTCGGGGATGCGGGCCACCGAGCCGAACATGGCCACGTAGCCTTCGAGCGTGCGCCCGTCAGTTCCGCTGGAGCGCATCTCGAAGTCGAAGCCGCGGGTGACGGTCTCGGGAACGCGGCGGTATTCGCCCTGATCGGAGGCAGCCGTCATCGCCACGCCACCCGCCTTTCGGTTGCGTGGGCTCGCGCCCTGGATGCTGTTAGCCGGGTCCTACGCGGTGCCCGCGCGGCGGCTTACCGTGGGCCACGCGATTCAGATCACTACCGGCGGCGTAATGCTTCACCTGAATGAACCAGCGGGAGACCCACCGCTTGATCTGCTCCGGCGATACGGCCCGGCTGTTCTTACGGACGGCGGCGGTGACGAGTGCATAAAGCGTCCGCCATGGCGTCGGCGAGTTCTCCCAAAGGGCACGCCCTTTTCCGGCGACCCAGTAATGGTGCAGCTCGTCGTGGCCCGGTGTGACGTCGTGGCCGAGGGCGCGGGTGACGCCGAGCAGGGCGAGTTCCCGGGCGCGGGCCTCGGAGTTCAGCCCGGCCATGGCGCGGATCTGGTCGAGGGTGGGGTCGGCGTTCGTCGGCAGTGCTCCGCGCTGGCCAATCTCAGCGAGCAGGTCGCGGATGTTCTGCGGGATGTCTTCCCAATCTTCCGCGTCCAGGGTCGCCGAGATGACCCGGTCGCGCTCATCCGGACTCACCCAATGCCGGCCGACGATCAGGCCGAGTCGGCGCGACACATCCGGACTCATGTTTGCCCACGGTCAGCGATCAGCGTGCCGCGGTTCAGCACGACCCACTCCTCGCGTTGAACTGTTCCGCCGCCCGGGATCCGGGTTCCAACGGGAACACGGATAGCGTCGTAGCCCTTGCTCGCCGCATACCGCCCGAAGTCGCCGGTCACACCCTGCGTCTCCACCGATGCACTGGACCAATCGGAGTCGAACCAATCGCCATACTCGCGGCGCAAGTCCTCATAATCGATCACCCGCGCATCAGCGGCGAGCGCGTAGCGGCCGAGTGAGCCCGGTTTGCCGTCAGAGAACGACTCGGCCTTCTGTTTGTCGGTGGCGAAGTAGTAGCCGTTGCCGAAGACGCCGTATCCGGGCTGGTAGTCACCCTCTCGCAACTGGGCGTGGACGTCCGCGCCAGAACGCTTCTGCCATTTACCTTCACCCCAGAAGCTTGCGGGGTCGACGCCGCGGTACATCACCGCGTGACCACTCTCGGCCACGGCGCGGTCGAACTCGCTGCCACTCAGCACCGTCGGCAGGGCGTCGAAGCCCTGTTGTCGGGCCACACCGGCGAGTGCCAGATCCCCGATCGGGGATTCGATCCACGCTCCATCCTCATCGATGTTCGCGTTGTAGATCGCGGCCATTGTGTCGTGGTCCCGGCTGATATCCCGACCGGCGGCGCGTGTCGGCGCCGAGACCTTCGCCACCGGCTTCCCGCCGCCCTCCAGATGCCCCACCAGCCGGTCCACCAGGTCCCGCTTGCGGCCCGACACCGGCAGTCCCTGCTCGCGCAACATGGCCTTCAACTCGTCGACCTTGCGCAGGTCCAGCGCGTCGCGGCGGGACTCTGTGTCCAAGGTACGCAGGGCGTTGACGTCGGGCGCGGCGGTAGGTGCGGCCTTGGTGGCCTTCTTGGCTGGCGCCCGCTTGGTCGGAGCCTTCGGAACGTCAGCCTCGCCTGTACGCGGCGAGGAGTCCTCGAAGTGGATGAAGTGCCGGTCCTGGCCGCCGATGTGCAATGCGGCCGCGTGGTCGGCTGGCGTCAACGCCTTCTGGTTCGACTGTGGGACGATGTTCGCGCCCGATTCCGGCTCAACCGCCAGCCGCTTCAGTGCCGCGTCGACGTCGGCCCGGTTGTACTTGGTGCCCAACTCGGCGCGGATCTCAGCCAGACCGACATAGTCGCCGTCCTTGCCGTGCTTGCGGTAGGCGGCCCGGATCGCGTTCTCGACCTCGATGTCCGGAGCCTTCGGAACCTCAGCCCCGCCCCGCTCCTTGCGCGCCCACTCCTCGCGGCCCTTGTCGGTCAGCGAGTAATGGTCGGAGCCGACTTCCTTCTTGACGTAGCCCTCGCGCCGCAGGTCGTCGATGCGCCCGTTGCGCTGGCGGCCGGCACCGGTCGTCTCGGGACTGCGGCGGAGGCCGGCTGGCTTCGTCGCGCCCTGGAGCAACGCCACGTCGGCGTCGTCCAGTTTGCGTGGGCCGGTCGGCTTCGCTGGTCCGGTCTCGTCAGCCGGCGCGGTGATCCCGGCCGAACGGAGCTTCTTCAGCAGCGATTCGCGGTCGCTCTCCCGGGCCGGGTTCGGCGCGTCGATGCCGTGCTCGCGGGCGAGGTCGCCGAGCGCGCTGACGTGAAGGTCATCGAGTCCGTCGCCAGTCGCGCCGCGCTCCTTGCGCGCCCACCCCGCCAGCTCCGACTCGCCGCGCTCGTTCGCCCACGACTCCAGCCCAGCCAGGTCGTCGACCAGCGCCACCCGCTTGCGGCGCTCACCCGAGTCAGACACCTCCCACAGCGACAACTTGCCGCTGGGCTCGTGGAAGACGCCGACGTCGAGGTTGCGGAGCTTGCTGTCGGGTTTCGTCCCGGCGGGGGACTTGGGATTCTCGGTGGCGCTTAGCGCAGTTGCGATCTCATCGGCCCGCTTCTTGTCGCGGGCGAAGAATGAGCGCATCTTGATTTCGTCGCCGGCCGGCGTGACGTGCACGAGGTTATAACCGCCGCCGGGATGGGGCCGAAGCTCGTAGCGGTGCCCCGAGGGTGTCGTGCGCGGCGATCCATGTTCGGCGACGTAAGCAGTTCCGGCGGGCGTCGCGCGAAGGTACGGCTTGCCATTGAGTCCATGCTCATCGGCGACTATTTCAGCGAAGCCAGCATCGACTAAGGCCTGCTCCGTCGGCGTCAAGGTCCCATTCGACGACGAGATCTGGTAGCCGCTGTTTCTGTTCCACTGATCGCGCTCAGACGCCCGGCGAAGTGCGTCGACCATGTCAATGTGATCGGTGTTCGAGAACGCCGCGAGAGCGTCGGGCTTTCCATCGCCGCCGCCGGTCAGCGTGAACCGCACCGGCTTGCCCGCGTCGGGGGACTTGGCGGCCTTGGCGTCGGCGACCTTCACCTTCAGGTCGGCCTTCAGCGCGGCCACGATGTCCTCGCGGCTCGCCCCGCGCTTCAGCGAGATACCGCGCGCCACCGCCGCCTTACGCAACGGCTCACGGTAGATCGGCTTCCCGTCGAACACGAACGGGTCATCCGGGCCGTTGCCTTTCGCCCATTCCTCGAGCGCGTGCGCGATCGCCGACGTGACCGGGTTCTTCGTCCACCGGCCGCCGCCCTTGCCGCCGGGGATGCGGAGTTCCTTCGACACGTCGTGGGCGGCGCGTTCGGCCCACTCGGCACCAGTGCTGCGCTCGAACTCGTCGATGGCGTCGAGAACGGCTTCGGTGGTCTCGTCGAAGTCGAAGTCGTCGTCCAGGTCGTCGTCGCGCTGCTCCCACTGCGCCTCGAAAGACAGGTCCCGCTGGCCGCCGACGCACGGCGACAACCGGACCGCGTCCTGCATCTTGTGCAACAGCGCCGGCGTGATGTGCCCGTTGGGGTGCTTCATCCCGAGCCGCTGCTGCATCTGCTTCACCGCGGCGGCGGTCTCCGGCCCGAACCGGCCGTCCTGTGCCACGTTGAAGCCGAGCAGGCTCATCGCGTACTGGGCGTAGCGCACGTCCTCGCCGGAGTCGCCCTCCTTCACCAGCCGTGGCGTGGCCGGTGCCTGTGGGGCGCTCTGCGGGGCGGCGGCGGCGGCCTTCTTCGGCCGCCGGTGGGTGGCCTTGGACCCTCCGCCGCCGGGGCGGGAGGTGAACTGTCCACCCTTCGGTGAACCGGCCGGCTCGTGGGCGGTTACACCGCCGCCACCACCGCCCGCGTCCGCCTGGGTGGCGCGGACCTCGATACCGGCCAGGGCCAGTTGGCGGGCGCGGGCCGCGACGTCCATCAGAACCCCGCCGGCAGCGGCGGCAACTGCCCAGACGCGGCCTGGTCGACGGGCGGGCCGTTCGGGTTGGGCGGTTGCAGCTGAACACTCGTCAAGCCCGAATGGCGGAGGAGCGTGATGTCCTGCGCGTTGACCGCCGCCACCGCCGACTCGGGCGTGAAACCCTCACGCACATAGCCGACGATCGTGGTCTGCTTCACCATCTCGATGTCCGCCGCGTCGCGCGCATCCTCGCGCAGGATCGGCATGTCGCTGGTGTCGAACCACAGGTCCGCATCCGACGGCACGTTCACCATCGGCGCCAACGCAGCGGCCAGATCCTGCAACGTCGGATACACCCACGTGTCGGCGAAGATCCGCCGGGCCATGCCGAAGTTGCCCGCGTTCAGCGACGACCCGGCCAGGCCCTCCGAGATACCCAGCACTGAGGCCGGCACCCGCGACAGAGCCGAGATCCGGGTCTCACCGGCCCCGGTGAGGTTCTTCAGGTCCATGTCGCGGAAGTTGCTGCCAACCACGGTCGCGTCCGCGCCGGCGGTCAGGTACAGGGTTCGGTAGGCGTTGGCCACCCCGGCGTGACGGGACTCCATCATGGACACCAATTCGTCGAACTGGGTCTGCGTGGCCGCCGGGATGCCCTTCACCACGAGGTTCGGCGTGTTGTGGGTGACGATGAAGTCGTCGGTCACGTAGAGATGGTCGTCTGACTCAACGGCTATGCATTGAGTCTGAGCGCGTCGAACAAACTGAGCGCCAACCATCGTGCGCACCCGGAGAGCCGACGTCGCTCGGTATGCGTCGGCCTTCCGCAACATGCGGGCCGGGACGATCCAGTCCGGAAGTTGCCGAATGCCGACGGTCAAGGTGGTGCGGCCCGCGTTCTGGTGCACCGTGGCCATACCGCCAAGGGAGCCGACCAGATCACGCAGGTCAGCGGCCAGTCGGGCCGAGTTCGTGGTATACCGCAACCCCGACGTCTCGATGTGGCCGTCCGAGTCGATGAGCCCCTGCAATAGTGCGACCCGATCTTTGATCGGCGCCCGCAAGTAGCGCTCGGGGATGAACTTGTCCCGACCGATGACGTCGAATAGACCCAACTGCTTAATGATGTTGGTCATCGGGTTGGGCGCCGCGCCACCGCGCCCACGGAAGTAGAACTCGGTCGCTTCGCCACGCGCGTTACGACGGTCGCGACGGGTCAGGCGAACGCCGGGCGGCAACATCGGAGTGACGATCTCGGCGGTCTCGGCGGCGTCATACACGGCCGCCGCCAAAGTGACCCCGCCCGAGCCCTTACCGTTGCTGCGGAATGAACCGTCGCCCAACAGTAGGCCCACCAGGTACGGGTCCAGTGGCAGCGCCTCGCCGAGGTCATACTCGACCGGGTCGACCATAGGCACGGCCCACTTCGCTGGGCCTGAGTCATAGAAGAACCCGTTGGCGATCAGGCTGCGCAAGCTCTTCGTGCGGGCGACGCCACGCTGACGGTCGTAGTTGTTCGTCACCGTCCAGAGGTGGTCGAGCGTGCACTCAGCGAACGTTCCGTCGCGGAACGACACCCGGTAGACGTTCTGCTCGCCCTGCGGATACACGGCGGTGACCCGATGGGCGCGGCCATCGGCCCCGATCACCTCGGAGCCGACCCGCATGTCGCCCATCGTCGACCAACCGGTCGGCGTGAGCACCTTCGCATCAAGCGGCTGTGGTGCCCCGCGCCGGAAGAAGGCGATCTTGTGCTCGGTGGCGGCCTGGTCGGTCTGAATGTCCCGCACGGCCGGCGTGATCCAGCTCATGCCGATGCCGCCGCCCTGCGGGTCCGGCACCGGCGACCAGTGCGCCACCTCATCGGGCAGCAGCATCTCCACCCGGTTCGACGCCAGACTCGTCAACGACCCGTTACCGGGCGCGGACAGCCCACCGTTGGCGTAGGCGTAGCCGATGACCTCGCCGTCCAGCGCCATCGCGGCGTCCTCGGGCTCCTGCTGCGACCCGTACACGACCGCCACCCAGTCCGGGCGCAGCACCCGCAACCGGCCCTTGGTCCGGTTGGTCACGTAGGCGTTGCCGGCCAACCCGGCGTGCCACTCCATCTGGGCGAGCATCTGACCGGTGGTCGCGTTGGTCCACGGCCGCTCCAGCGGGGCCAGATCGCGCGTCCCGAACATCTTGCGGGCCTTGTTCGCCGACGCCCGGCCACGGAACGTGAACTTCGCCTGGGACAGCACCAGCGCCCGGACCATCTGCGCCGCGAACGCCGGCGGACAGCGCCGCAACGCGGCCGCGTACGAGTCCAGCGTCGCCATGATCTCGGTGACCCGCATATGCGGCGAGGTCATCTGCAACCCGTACGGCGAACTGCCGCCCCACTGATTCCAGGTCGCCGGCATCAGGAAGTCCTGCAGCCACGAATCGACCGAGGTGCGCGACTCCGACCGGACCAGCGCCGACGATATCCGATCAGCCAGCACGGCTGTTTGTCTCCAGGCCGGCCCGGTAGCCGACCGTCACAGCGGCCAGGACATAGCGCACGGCCAGGTAGCCCTTAGCCGCCACCCAGCCGAGCGAGAAGAACGGCATCATCAGCAACGACAGCAGCAGCGGGCCCAGCCGCAGCGCGGCCGCCTGGACGGCGATGCGCTCCACCGGGATGCGATCGAGGACCGCCACAATTACCCCCTACTTCCAGGATGCGAAGAACGGGGTGGTGGCGAGGAAACCGTCCTCAATGGCCTGACCGCGCGCGTGATGCGCCAGTACCGCGGCCACTGCGAGGTCGATCAGCATGCCGTCACCGCGCTTGGCCATCTTCAGGTAGTGCGTGGCGATCGAGTCCTCCTCGCCTGGCCGCGGCCGCTTACGCGAACCCTTCACGAGCACGGCGTTGCGCATGTGACGGGTCAGGTGCGGCGACCCGTCATGGGTGATCTCACCCTCGACGAACGAGGTCTGGAACCGCTCGATTGCACGGTCCATGCGCTGCTCGATATTCGTCGGGAACTCGACCACCTTGCCGGCGAACACTGAGGCCCACACGTCGAGGTAGTCCTGCCATCGATACGGGTCGGCGAACAGGTACGCCACCTTGTATGCGGCGAACACGTCACGCACGACCCGGTCCACCTCGGCGCCGGGGACCTTCCAGTCCCGGCCCGCCTCGGCTGGGCGCTCCCACACCCGCAGGCAGAACAGCCGCCCGTCGGACAGTCGTGACGCGACCAGCGCGGTGGCGTCGTGGTACTTCGACCCGTCGAAGCCGAGCGCGATCGCCTCGTCCTTGACCAGTGGCGCGTCGTCGTCGCGGGCGGCGAGGTCCCAGCGCACCGGGTCCACGAACACCGACTCGCCGACGACGATCTCGTTGAGGAAGAACCGGCGGCGGTCAGCTTCGAGGTGACGGGCCGAGCGGACCTCGTGCACGATGCGCCCGGAAATGTTCACCCAGCCGCCACGCTCGCGGGCACTGTCGCCGTACTGGCGCAGCAGTTCCGCGTGCAACGCTTCATCGTCGTCCAGGTCGTCGACCCGCTGCGACTCGACCGTGTCCACATAGACCCGCTCGTCGCCCGACTCGGCGGTGACCTGCGCCTCGGAGCCCTCGGTCGGGTCCCACGCGTTCGTGAGCTCAAGCCAACGGCCGTCCATGCCGGCGACGTTGCGCTTGACCGCGCCGCATACGCGACGGAAGCCGCCCTGCAACGTGAACAGGTGCGACTCGGTGATCGTCAGGAACGTCATCGGCGCACCCAGGCGAGCCTTCGCCGACGTGGTGACCGGCTCGATCCGTCCGCCCCCAGGCAGATTCACTCGCGTCTCGCCGGCGTCCATCCCGGACAGGTCCACCAGCGGGCCGAGTCGGATCATGCTCAGCAGCGGACGCCAGGTGTTGTCGGTCTGGTCCTCGGACGTGCCCAAGCAGACGATCAGCGGCGTCGGATACGGGGCGCCCACCGGCTCTCCGGCGGCGTTCCAGCCATCGAACCGGGTCGGGCCGAGCGCCTCAGCCAGGTCTATCGCCCCGCCGAACGGATCCTTGCCCCACTTCTGCGACCGACGCAGCTGCCCGCCGGTGTAGCGCAGGGCGTCCGGCGCCGGCCACGGCGCTGCGTACGGGTAGAGCCGGTAGAAGTGCAGCAGGAACGTCCACATCTCATCCGTGAGCAGGAACGGCTCGCCCTGGCGGTAGCCGTCCGGGATCACGCAATGCGACTCGATCCACTCGCCGACGTCGTAGCCGAGAGTCGGGAACTCGCCCTCCTCGTTCGGCCCACGCCACGGCATCAGCCGACCGCCTTGATGCGACCTCTCGCGCTCTGCTGCGACTCTCGCTTTTCGGCCACTTCGTCCACTGCGATCTCCCACAGCAGGAGTCGCATCGACTTCGGCGTCAGGCCGAGTCGGTCCTCAAGCGCCGTGGTCTGCGCCTGGACCGCTGCGGTCGCCTCAGGCTCCTCGGCCCGCACGAGCAGACGACAGTACCTCGCGACGGTGCGAGTCCAGCCGAGCTTCTCCCACGCGGCCGCTTGCGGCGTCGCCCACAACTGCCGCCATGCCTCACGCTCGCCGGCCTGCTGACGGCCGGGCAGCGGCCAGGCTGGCGGGTTGCCCTTGCGGCCCTCGGGGGGGAGTCGAGTCGGCCCGCGACCTCGCGGCCCGCGGGCGGGATCGAACTTCGGCGGCGTTGGCATGCTCACCCACCCGGAGTGTCTACAGTGGATGGTTACGCAGGGTCACGTTCGTAAGATCTTCCGGACGTGGGAAGCGCCCGGACAGCGATCGGGG
>Ga0070684_100000353_pt1 | contig 31631 bp, 31 predicted proteins | sample KBSC723LmetaG_FD_65653 | JGI IMG/M metagenome (GOLD analysis project Ga0070684, IMG submission 65653) | Corn rhizosphere microbial communities from Kellogg Biological Station, Michigan, USA - KBS C7.2-3L metaG | ecosystem: Host-associated > Plants > Roots > Rhizosphere ...
AGCAGCGAGTAGACGGCCAGCTCGAAGTCGTTCGGATCGCGTCCCAGCTGCTCGTGGATACGGTCGAACTCGCCATCGGTGAGGCCGAGAGCGCGGTGCAGCGGCTGAGGCGAGACGGCGTTCAAAGCCTGAGGAATCTTACCCCAGGGGCCGGATCGACCCAGGCACCCGCCCTGGCGCTGCAAGCGCCCTCAAGCGGCGCCGGCTTCCGCCGCCAGCAGGTGGGCGGCCTGAAGGGCCTCGCGCAGCCGCTCGGACGCGATCCGGCCGGGAAGCTGGGTCTGCCACGCGTCGATCACCGTGTAGCCCCCCAGGTCGAGCTCGTGGCGGTTCAGCTGCCGGTGCAGCTGGTCGTCGGCAAGCCGCAGACCGATGCCGCCGGCGCCGATGGCGAACGCGTAGATCACCCCGTTGTCAGCCGCCAGCACCGGCACCCCGTAGGCGGCGTACCAGCCCTGGGGCGGCTGGGGAAGCTCGCCGGCCAGTGAGATCAGCCGATCGCACACCTCGGGCAGCGCGTGCAGCTCGTAGCCGTCGAGGTCGTGGGACATCGTCGGCTCGGCCTCGGCCTCGAGCAGCTCCAGCAGGTCGGCGTTGGCGGGATTGTCGAAGACGCCCACGCGCGGGATGCTAGAGCGGGGTCACCGCCCCTTGACGCCGGTGCAGCGGATCGAGGGCCGCCCGGCGTGCGCCCCGGCAACGGTCAGGCAGGACCTGGTCGGGATCAGTGAGGCGCGGCTGGCCGGCGCCGGCCCGGCATGCGCCGGGGCTGCCGCAAGCACCGCCACCAGCGGCAGCGCGAGCATCAGGGCGCGCGGCGAGCGGAGAGCGGCCGCGAGGCCGCCCTCCGCGCTCCCGCAGCGATCAGTGCGGCTTTCCGCCGTGCTTCCCATGTGTCGAGCTCGAGCCGTGGCCGCCTCCGTGAGAGGAGCCGCCCGTCGTGTGCTGCGACCGACCGCCGCCATGCACCTTCTCGTGCTTGGCATGCTTCTCGTGCTTCGCATGCGTCAGCTGGCCGGCGTGCTTCCCGTGCGTGGTCTGCCCGCCCTGGCGCGCGCCCCGCCGCTGGGCCAGGGCGTCGCCGCCCTCGTCGGTGGGCTGCTCGCCGGTGGTCGCCGGCTCCTCGCTCTGCCAGCCCTTGTGCAGGCCGCAGTTGGCGTGGCCCTGCTTGTTGAAGTGCACGCCGTTGTGGACGCAGGCCGGGTACGCGGAGTCGCGCACCGTCTCCGCCGGCAGCATCCGGGCGAACGCGGTGCCTGCGAGCATCAGGCCGGCGATGACCGGTACCACCAGGATGATTCGATTGATGGACACGAAAAGAGACCCCCCAAGACTTCGTTGGATACCTCTCAGTCATCGGCTCGGATGGCGTCCGGGTGGCTCACCCGTCGGGGTGGTCGTGGCTGCCGCGTGTGGGGGGCTGGTGTGGCACGGAGGCTTCCGCGAGGGTGCCCAGCTGGCAATGGCCGCGGTTGCCCTGTGCGTCCTCGGTCTGTGGCCGGCACTCTGGCCCGAACCGCCCTGGATCGCCGGCGGGCTCTCGCTGGCGGCGCTCGCCGATGCCGCGTCGTTCGCGCTGCACGGCGGCAGCCTGGGCACGCTCGCCGCCGCCGCGGCGGTGCCGGCGCTGCTCGCCGTTGCCGCCGTCGAGCCGGCAGCGCTCGACCGCTGGCTGCTGCCCGCGCTCGCCGTCACCGCGGCGACTCTCGCCACCGCCGGGCTGGCCGGCCTCGTGCTGCGCTCCCCGCCGCTGGCGGAACGGATCGCCGGCCTGTGGCGTGCGGGCGGCACGCTCGAGTACCCGCCGGCGCTGGGACTGGTCTGCGTCTGCGGGCTGGCCGCCGTGCTGGCGCTGCACGCCGCCGGCGCGCTCGACCTCGGGCCGGCCCTTGTGGCCGGCGGCATCCTGGTGGCCGGCGCCGCCGCGACCTTCGACCGGGTGACGGCGATCGAGGTGCTGGGGCTGCTCGCACTGTGCGCGGTACGGCTGCCGGACGCTCGGACGGCCTCGGTCGCCCTGGCCCTGGGAGCCGCGGTCGCCGGGGCGATCGCGCTGGCCGCCTCGGGGAACCCGGATGCCGTGTCTCGGCACCTGCGCCATGGCCCGGTCTCGTCACGCGAGGCGGTGTGGGGCGACGCGGCCACGGCCATCTCCGAGCGCCCGTTCGCGGGCCGCGGCCCGGGGGCGTTCTCCGAGCTTCAGGCCCAGCGTCATCCCCGTCATCCCGCCTACGCCCACGACGCCGCGCTGGAACAGGGTGTGGATGCCGGGCTGGTGGCAGCGGCCGGCACCGCCGCCGCCCTGGCGGCCATGCTGCTGGCGGGGCTGCGAGGAATGGCATCCACCGACCCCCGCCGGCTGGCGGCCGGCGCGGTGGCCGCCACGGTGGCCGCGTCCGGGCTCTACGACTTCACGTGGTCGTTCGCGCCCATCGTCCTGATCGGTGCGCTCGCCGCCCTCGCGCTCGGCCCGACCTACGCGGCGACGGGCGACCGGGCCAGGTCGAGCAGCCCCTGAAGCAGCACCCTGCCGTCGGTCGAGCCGATCAGCTCCTCGACCGCGTGCTCCGGGTGCGGCATCAGGGCACACACGTTCGCCGCCTCGTTCGTGACGCAGGCAACCGCCCCGACCGACCCGTTGGGGTTCTCGCCGTGGTAGCGGAGCAGCACCTGACCGCGGCGCTCCAACTCCGCCAGCTCATCGGCGGGCGCGAAGAAGCAGCCATCGTGGTGCTTCATCGGGATCCGCAGCACGTCTCCGGCCGCGACGCCCGGCAGCCACGGAGACTCCCGCTCGGCGCGCAGCGCGACGTCCTGGAACCGGAACTGGAGGTGCGTGTTCGTCCGTAGCACGCCGGGCACCATCCTGGCCTCGGTCAGCACCTGGAAGCCGTTGCAGATGCCGAGCACCGGCCGGCCGGCGGCGGCGTGCGCGGCGACCGCGGCCATCACCGGCGAGAGGGCGGCCAGGGCGCCGGGGCGCAGGTAGTCGCCGTAGCTGAAGCCCCCAGGAACGATCACCGCGTCGACCCCGTGAAGGTCGGCGTCGGCGTGCCAGAGCGCCACCGGCTCGGCGCCCATCAGGCCGATCGCATGCATGGCGTCGCGGTCGTCGCAGGCGCCGGGGTAGCTGACGACGCCGACGCGCGTCATCCGTCAACCTCGACGTCGAAGCTCTCGATCAGGGGGTTCGACAGCACCTTCTCGGCGATCTCACCGGCGATCCGCCGGGCCTGGTCGGCGTCGATTGCCTCCACCTGCAGATCGAACACCTTGCCGGCGCGGACATCGGCCGCCGGGTAGCCCAGCCCGGCCAGCGAGCGGCGCACGGCCTCTCCCTGCGGGTCGAGGATGCCCTCACGGGGCCGGACGAGGACGGTCACCTTCATCGCGCAGTCACACTCCCATTCGTCGCAGGTAGGCGCCGATCGGCTCGCCGGTGAGGCGCTCGTAGGCCTCGACGTAGCGGCCCCGGGTACCCTCGACCACCTCGTCGGGCAGCTCGGGGCCGGGCGCCGTCTTGTCCCAGTCGAGGGTCTCCAGCCAGTCGCGCAGGTATTGCTTGTCGAAGGATGCCTGGGGGCGACCGGGCGCGTAGCCGTCGGCCGGCCAGAACCGCGACGAGTCGGGCGTCAACACCTCGTCGCCCAGCACCAGCCCGCCGTCGGCGTCCAGCCCGAACTCGAACTTGGTGTCGGCGACGATGATGCCCCGCTCCAGCGCATAGGCGGCCGCCTCAAGGTACAGATCAAGCGAGATCCGCTGCAGCTGTTCGAGGCGCTCCTGTCCGACCAGCACGGCGGCCGTCTCGAGGTCGATGTTGATGTCGTGGCCCTCGGTGGCCTTGGTCGCGGGCGTGAAGACGGGGTACGGCAGTTGACCCGACTCGGGCAGCCCCGGCGGGAGGTCGTGGCCGCAGATGGCACCGGTGGCCTGGTAGTCCTTCCACCCCGATCCGGCCAGGTAGCCGCGCACCACGCATTCGACCGGCAGCATCGTCAGCCGCTCGACCAGCATCGACCTGCCCGCCAGCTCGTGGTCGCGGGCCACCTCCGGGAAGTCGGCCAGCTCGACCGAGATCAGGTGGTTTCGGACGATGTCCGCGGTGCGGTCGAACCAGAACTTCGAGAGCCCGGTCAGCACCCGCCCCTTGTCGGGGATGTCGGTCGGCATGACCACGTCGAACGCCGACATGCGGTCGGAGGTGACCAGCAGCATCCGCTCGCCGAAGCTGTACAGCTCGCGCACCTTGCCCGACGCCTCGTGGAGCTCGGAGAGGCGCTCAGACACCGGCCGCTCCCAGCCGCTCCGTCGTACGGTCGAACACCTGGTCGACGTGCCGCAGGTAGTCCTGGAGGTCGAACACGCGGTCGAGCGCCGGCGGGTCGAGCACGGCAGCCGCCTCGGGGTCGCGCTCGAGCAGGTCGCGGAAGGGGAGCTCCTGCTCCCAGGCTCGCAGCGCGTTTCGCTGCACCACCTCGTAGGCGCGCTCGCGCTCGAGGCCGCCGTCAACCAGCGCCAGCAGCGCCCTGCCGGAGAACACCAGCCCGTGCGAGGCCTCGAGGTTTCGCAGCATCCGCTCGGGGTGCACCACCATCCCCTCGGCCAGCCAGGTGAAGCGGTCGAGCATGTAGTCGAGCGCGATCGTGGAGTCGGGCAGCACCACCCGCTCGGCGGAGGAGTGGGAGATGTCGCGCTCGTGCCACAGGGCCACGTTCTCGAGGCCGACCAGCGAGTTGGCGCGAAGCACGCGGGCCAGGCCGGAGATCCGCTCCGCCACGATCGGGTTCTTCTTGTGCGGCATCGCCGACGATCCCTTCTGGCCCTTGCCGAACGGCTCCTCCACCTCCCGCACCTCGGTCCGCTGCAGGTGCCGGAGCTCGGTCGCGAACCGGTCGAGCGACGAGCCGACGCCGGCGATGGTGGAGAGCAGCGCGGCGTGGCGGTCGCGGGGGATCACCTGGGTGGCGACGTCCTCGCGCTCGAGGCCGAGCGCAGCCAGCGTCGATGCCTCGACCTGCGGCTCGGCATTGGCATACGTGCCGACGGCGCCGGACAGCTTGCCGTGGCGGACGCCGTCGAAGGCGGCGCCCAGGCGCTCGCGCTGGCGGCGCAGCTCCACCGCCCAGCCGAGCAGCTTCAGCCCGAACGTGGTCGGCTCCGCGTGGACTCCGTGGGTGCGGCCTATCATCGGCGTGTGGCGGTGCTCTTCGGCGCGGACGAGCACCGCGCGCTCGGCCCGCTCCATCTCCTCCGCCAGCAGGTCGCCGGCGTCGCGGAGCTGCAGGGCGAGCGCCGTGTCAACCACGTCGGAGGAGGTCAGGCCGTAGTGGAACCACCGCGCCTCGGGGCCGACCCGCTCGGCGATCGACTCGGTGAAGGCCAGCACGTCGTGATGCGTCCGCCGCTCGATCTCGAGGATCCGGGGAACGTCGATCACCGCCCGCTCGCGCACTGCGGCGACCGCCTCGTGAGGCACCACGCCCAGCTCCGCCCAGGCCGCCATCGCCGCCACCTCCACGTCCAGCCACCGCTGGAACCGGCGCTCGTCCGACCAGACAGCGCCCATCGCGGGCCGGGTGTAGCGTGAGATCAAGGCACTACGAGTTTACCAACGCCCCCGGTCCGCCCATCCCCTACATCTCGGCTATCGGTGGGCTGTTGCTTCCCTGGGCCAGGATCTTGGCGGCGTAGATGGCGGCGTTCTGCGCGCCGTTGACCGCCATGCAGGCCACCGGCACGCCGGCCGGCATCTGCACGATCGAGAGCAGGGCGTCCATGCCGCCCAGGCCCCAGGTGCCGCGCTCGATGGGGACGCCGATCACGGGCAGCTCGGTGTAGCTGGCGATCACGCCCGGCAGTGCCGCCGCGCCGCCGGCCGCGGCGATGATCACCCGCAGCCCCCGCAGCGCCGCGGTCGACGCGTATTCGGCCACCTGGCGGGGGTCGCTGTGGGCCGAGAGCACGCGCAGCTCGAAGGTGATCGCACGCTCGAGCAGCTCGTCGCAGGCCGCCCGGATGATCTCCCGGTCGTCCTCGGAGGCGATCACGATCCCGACCTGGGGGCCGTCCGACTCCAGCTCCTGCCAGACCGGGTGCACCTGGGGCAGCGGTACCGGCTCAGACATGGCTCTCCATGGCTGCGGCCGCGGCGATGTCGGTGCGGTACTGGGCGCCGGAGAACCGGATCCGGTCGGCCGCCCGGTAGGCGAGGTCGCGCGCCGATCCCAGATCGGGCCCCACTGCGGACACGTTGAGCACCCGCCCGCCTAGCACCGTGAGCGCCTCCGGCCGGCCGCCTGTGCCGGCGTGGAACACCGTCACCCCGTCCAGCGCCTGCGCCTCGTCGACGCCGCTGATGACGGCTCCCAGCTGCGGTGCGTCCGGGTACCCCGCCGCGGCGAGCGCCACGCTGACGCAGGCCCGGTCGGCCGCCGCCAGCAGCCCGTCCTCGAGCGACCCTGCGGCCGTCCGCTGCAGGGCATCGAGCAGGTCGCCCTCCAGGCGAGGCAGGATGGCCTGTGTCTCGGGGTCGCCGAACCGCGCGTTGAACTCGATCACCCGCGGCCCCTGGGCCGTCAGCATCAGGCCGGCGTACAGGCATCCCGAGAACGGCGTGCCGCGCCGCCGGAGCTCGTCGACGACCGGTCGGTGCACGGTCGTCACGATCTCGTCGACCAGGTCGGGCGGCACGTCGGGCACCGGCGAGAAACAGCCCATGCCTCCCGTATTGGGGCCGGTGTCGCCGTCCCCCAGCCGCTTGTGGTCGCGGGCCGGCGCCAGCGGGACCACCCGCTCGCCGTCGCTCAGTGCGAGCAGCGAGACCTCGGGCCCCTCCATCCGCTCCTCGATCAGCACGCGGAGCCCGGCCTCGCCGAACCGGCGGTCGATCAGACACGAGCGGACGGCGGCTTCCGCCTCGGCCACCGAGTCGCAGACGATCACGCCCTTTCCCGCGGCAAGGCCGTCGGCCTTGACCACCACCCGGCCGCCGATCTCGGCGATGGCCAGCTGGGCGGCCGCGGGCGTGTCGCAGATCGCGTATGCCGCCGTGGGCACGGATGCTGCGGCCATCACGTCCTTGGCGAACGCCTTCGACCCCTCGATCTGGGCAGCTGCCGCGCCGGGGCCGAACGTGGCGATGCCCTCGGCCCGCAGCCTGTCGGCCAGGCCGGCCACCAACGGCGCCTCCGGCCCGATCACGACCAGATCGGCGCGCAGCCGACCGGCCAGCTCGGTCAGCTGTTCGAGATCGCCGACGCCGATGTCGTGGAGCTGCGCCAGGCCGCCGATCCCGGGGTTGCCGGGGGCAGCGTGCAGCTCTCCCATCCGGGAGGACTGCGCAAGCTTCCACGCGAGTGCATGCTCGCGCCCACCAGAGCCGACGAGGAGGACACGCATCAGGGGAGCCGAGTCTACCCGAGCCGCGCCGCTGCGACCGGCCCGGCCACGACCCTCAGCGTCGCCGCCCGCTGCGCCCCTGCTCGGCACCGACCTCGATCAGGTGGACGGGAAGGCCACGGGCGCGACGGGCCACCCGCTGCGGCTCCTGCCACCACGAGAAGTCGCCGATCACGCGGTTTCGAGCAGGATCGCATCCCATGACGATCGCGTCCACCTCCCGCAGCCGCGCCTCCTTGAGGATCCGCTTGCCCGGCCGGCGCGTGGCCAGCACGACGCCGTAGGCATGAAGCCCGGACTTCTCGAGCGCCGCCACGGCGTCGCCGACGATCGCCTTCTGCTCGTCCCATTCCCGCTTGGTCGGGTTGAGCCACGGGTTGGGGAAGCCGAGGCTGCTGCCCCAGACCCGGGCGATCGACATCACGAACACCTCGGCGTCAGCGTCCCGGGCCAGCGAGGCCGCCCGCTGCACCACCGCCCGGGCGATCGGCCGGCCCTCGGAGGCGATCATCACCCGCCGGCCAGGTCGAGAGGCCGGGGGCGGCGGCTCGGCCGCCGCCCCCATGTCACCCGGATCGGTCAATCGCCCGTCGCGAGCGGCTCCGGCCTGTCGGTCGGCCCCTGCGCTGCGTACTTGGGATCCTCGACCTTCACGCGGTACCAGTAGAAGAACACGTAGGACAGCAGGATCGCCCACCCGATGAAGAAGTAGATCCGGGTGTCGGAGTTGTCGAGCAGCGCGTTCGGCAGCGACGTGTAGACGATGCCGCCGTACAGCCAGACGACGAAGAACACGGCCGCCATGCCCAGTGCGATGTACTTGAACGGCTCGGGCAGGCGTACCGGCCGGCGAGCGTCAGCCTTATGCTGCCGGAGCAGGTAGTACCCGATCAGCACCGGGATGAACGACACCGTGTAGCCCACGTTCGAGAGCGAGTAGATCTCGACCGCGCCACCGGTGAAGATCAGCGCCAGCGAGAACAGCACGTTGAAGCCCATCGCGAAGCCGGGCACGCCGTGCCGATTGACGCTGGTGAAGATCCGCGGGAACTGCCCGTCGATGGCCATCTGGTAGAGGGCGCGCGCGCAGCCCATGATCGAGTTCAGCACAGAGAGCGACAGCGCCACCACCAGCATGATCGTGACCAGCCAGTTGAGCGTGCTGCCGCCGGTGCTGAAGATTCTCCCCGCGAACGAGGTGAAGATGGCGTTGGGATCGAACAGCCCCAGGCTGGTATTCCCCAGCTCCTGGGCGCCGATGACGACGATGAAGGCGATCGGGATCATCGTGTAGATGAACAGCCCGTACAGACCCTCTGCGTTCATCGCGATCTTGGCGTCGCGCTCAGGATCGCGGCACTCGCCGATGTAGCAGGCCGCGGCCTCCATCGCGATCACGTTCCAGGTGAGCAGGAATGCGAAGGCGATGTAGATGACCAGCCAGTTGTGGCCGAACGCGTCCGAAAAGAAGCTCGTGCCATCGAGCTGGGAGAACCAGCTGGGATTGCTCAGCTCGCCCCAGTCGGCGACCGATGGCCTGAAGATCGGGGCGATGGCCAGGAACGTCAGCGGGATCATCGACAGAAGGCCGAGCACGGTGGCGAACACGGTGCCCAGCCGGATGCCGAGCCAGGCCGGGATGAACACGAGCAGGATGCCGACGATCGAGATCGCGATCGTCCAGTAGGCGATCGGCGTGTGGATCGGCTCGATGCCTTTCTGCGAGAGGTCGAACTGGTAGACCAGGTAGTACGACGCCAGGATCATGTTCAGCGGCGCCACCGGGAACCAGCCCAGCCAGTAGGCCCAGGCGGTGAACCCGTTGATGTGCTTCGCCGCCCGCGGCCAACGGTCCTTGTACGCCGGGTAGGCGTAGGACGGCGAGCCGCCGGTCCGCTCCGGCATCATCGCCGACAGCTCGGCAAGCAGCAGGCAGAGCAGGTACCCCATGATGGTGATGACGATGATGACGGGGATCGACGCGGCTCCGAGCGACGTCACCATGACCGGGGCGATGCCGGTGACGAGGATCGTTCCGGCGAGACCGATCACGAAGGCGCCCCACCAGTTGGTCTCGCGGCTGAGACCACCTCCCTCGTAGTCCGGCGCGCCCGCTTCGATGTCGGACATGTGACCTCCTCTCCCAAGGTATGGGGAGGACACTTCGCCAGGGCCACCAGGAACGTGCCAAGTGAAGCATGCGGCGCGGCTGGTGTAAAGGGCTGGTCGAGCCGGTCGCGCCTACATACCCAGCGGCACGTAGCGGGACAGCTGCTTCTGGGCGGCTGCCACCACCCGGAAGGCGTCGACCAGCTGCGATCGGGTCAGCGGTGCGAGGTCCCGCGGTGCCAGCCGGTCGTCCGGCGGCGCCCCCCGGTCGGCCTGCTCGGCCTGGTGCTCGATCCGCAGCCGCATGACCAGCTCGAATCCCTCGCGCAGCGCCGAGGCGGTCTCGCCGTCCAGCTGACCGGCCGACTCCGCGGCTGTCAGGCGGTCGAGCGTCGGCGAGACCGTCACCCCCGCGCTGATCGCATGGAACCGGGCCAGATTGACGATGGGGACGATCCCCTGCCGCTTCAGGTCGATGGTGCCGTCCCCGCCCGTCGCCAGCTTGCCCCGGCGGCCCAACGGCGGCGCGAAATCGGTCGCGGTGCGGGCCAGCCGGCGGATGAAATCGGCCTGGCCGGGAGCCTGGCGCTCGATCGAGACCAGCGGCCGCACGATGTCGAGGCCGCCGGCCACGTGCCGGAAGTCGAACGCCACGGCCGCCCGCACCAGGTGCGACCGGTCGGGATGCTCCAGGCACTCGCGGAACACCCGCTGCCACTCCTCGTCCGACATCCGCCACTGGCGGTTGCGCGCCAGCACCTCCGAGTTGTCGGGCCCGAATCCGCACCGCTCGAGCGCGGCGTTGACCTCCTCGGCCACCCCCGCGAAGAAGTCGTCGGCACCAGGCGTGCCGCCGGCGTAGGCGAGAGCGTTGTCCTGATCGGAGGCCAGCGACTGCTCGCGCCGGGCGACGCTGCCCAGCGCCATCCACGACCACGCGCAGGGCGCGCCGCCGTGCGCGGCGACCACCAGCTGCAGCAGCCGGGTGGTGGCCGTGTCCGATGACAGCGCCAGCACCCGCCCGATGTCCGTCGCGGCCACACCGGCCCGAACCAGGGCGATGATCGTCTGCGGCAGATGGCGAGCTGCATCCACGACCTCGTTGACGCTCGCCGCCTTGCTGATCGCACGGCGGACGGCGAACGGAGTGCGGCCTTCCAGGTACATCAGGTCGGTGGCGGTGATCACGCCCACCGGCACGCCCCGGGCGTCGACCACCGGCAGGTGGTGGATGCCGAGGTCGAGCATGTCGATCATGGCGTCGACCGCCAGCCGGTCGGGGGGCACGGTGAGGGCGTCGGGCACCATCAGCGCTGACACCGGGGTGTCGTACGACCGCCCCTCGGCCACCAGCTTGCGACGGAGGTCGCTGTCGGTGAGCACGCCGTAGCCGGTGCCGGTGTCCACCAGGATGCAGGAGACGTCCTTCTCGGCCATGATCTCGGCCGCCTCGCGGACGGTCGCCTCCGGCCGGCAGACAGCGGCCGGACGGTGCACCAGGTCGCCCAGGTGCGCCGTGCGCACATCACCACGGGCATGCACCACCTCGCCGGCCCGAACCATCCGCTGGCGCAGAGTGGCCGCCACGAACTCCGGGGTCAGGTAGCGAAGGGCGGCGGCGCTGGGGATGGCGATGATCTCGCTCTGCTCGCGCGTGCGCACGGTGAAGGCCGGTGCGCGCCCGGAGAGCAGGGATGGGTGCCCGAACAGCTCACCGGGCTGGAGCACGGCCACCACCTCGTCGTCGTGCACGAGCTCCACCGCGCCCGAGCGGATCACGCGAAGCGCCGTGGCCGGTGCTCCGTCCTCGAGCAGGATGGTGTCGCCGGCCGCGAACGTCTCGGTGTCCGATGCCTGCGCGAGACGCTCCAGGTCCGCGGCCGCCGCGCCCTGAAACGGCGCGAAGCGGCCAAGAAATTCGGCCAGTGGATCCACTGCCACAACGCTAGCGCGTTTCCGTGGATACTCACCCGATGCCCACCTCACGAACTCCCCGGCTCGAGCCCCGCGCCCTGCTCCGCGAACGCCTGATCGACGCCGTCGCCATCTCGGCTGACGGCGAGACGGTCGCCTACTCCGAGCGAACGGTGGTCGACGGCGCCGACCGCACCAGTATCTGGATCGTGCCCTTTCGCGGCGGCCGCCCGCGCCGGCTGACCCACGGCAAGTGGTCGGACGGACGGCCCCGCTTCTCGCCCGACGGCCGCACGCTCGCGTTCAGCTCGACCCGCGAGAGCGAGGGGGACGTGCCGCAGATCTGGCTGCTGCCGCTGGAGGGGGGCGAGCCGGCGCGGCTGACCACGTTCAAGCACGGGATCTCCGAGTTCGAGTGGATGCCCGGCGGCCGGTCGCTGGCCGTGATCGCCCACGACGACGAGTCGCCGGTGCTCCAGGGAGAGCGCGAAAAGGGCACCCCCACCGTCCGCGTGCTGCGGCGGATCGACTGGCGGATGGACGGCGAGGGGCTGCTCGACCACCCCCGGCACGTGCATCTGGTCGCACTCTCCGGGCGGGCGCGGCGGCTGACGAAGGGCGACTGGTCGGCGTCGAACGTCCGCCCCCACCCCGACGGCCGATCGATCGGCTTCATCGCCGATCGCACTGAGCAGCGGGACGTGGCGCCCAACGAGCAGGTGCACGTGGTCAGCCTGACCGGCCGCGTGCGCCAGCGGTCGAAGCTTCCCGGCCAGGTGTTCCGCTTCAGCTTCGACGCCGACGGCACGCCGCTGGCGGTCGCCCTGGGCCGTCGCCCGGCTCGTTCGCACCACCCATTGATGACCTGGCGCGTGAACCCCGACGGCTCGGGGCTGGCGCTGACCGCCGGCCTCGACCGGTTCTCGGGCCAGGCGGAGACCGACGACGAGCGGGTGACCGTGATCGCCGACGGCGGCGTCGAGGCACCGCACCGGATCGGCGACGACGGCTCCGCGGAGATGCTGGTCGACAGGGAGTTGGCGCCGGCCGCAGTGGCGATGGCCACGGCGGGTGGGCGGGTGACGGCCCTGATGACCCTGGGCCCGGTCTGCAACCCGGATGTGTACGCGCTCGAGCCGGGCCGCCCGCCCCGGCGCCTGACCCGCGTCGGAGAGTCGTGGATGGGCCGCTCCGCACGCCCGGTCTACGAGGAGCTCGCGATCCCCGGCCCGGCCGGCCCGATCCAGACGTTCATGTTCTCCCCGCCCGGCGGCCGGAGCCGCCGGCTGCCGACGATCGTCGAGATCCACGGCGGCCCAACCTGGGCATGGTCACCCTCGCCCTCCCGTGACGCCATGCTGTGGGTCGCGGCCGGCTACCGGGTCGTGCGGCCGAACATCCGCGGCTCCTACCAGCAGGGGGCGGCCTGGATCAAGGCACTGGAGGGCCGCTGGGGCCAGGTCGACGCGGAGGACGTGAATGCCGTGCTCGACCACCTGGTCGACCAGGGACTGGCCGATCCCGCCCGGCTGGGCGCGTACGGCAACTCCTATGGAGGCTTCATGGTCAACTGGCTGGTCGGCACAACCGACCGGCTGGCCGCAGCCGTGTCGTCGAACGGGGTCACGAACCAGGTGTCCGCCTACGCCAACTGTGACGTCGGCGCCGTGTACAACGACTACGATGGCCTCGGCAGCCCGCTGTCGGCACGGGGCGTCAACCTGCTCTGGCGGCAGTCGCCGCTGCGGAACGTGGCCGAGGTGCGCACTCCGCTCCTGATACTGCAGGGCGAATCCGACCTACGCTGCCCGCCGTCCGACAACGAGCAGCTGTTCGTGGCGCTGCGCATGCTGGGCCGCGAGGTCGAGTACTGCCTGTACCCCGAGAGCGCCCACGTGATGTCGTACACCGCCCGGCCGGACCGGCGGGTCGACCGGGCCGAGCGGATCCTGGGCTGGTTTCGCAGGCACATGCGGCCCTGAGCCGTCAGGGCTCCGGGCGGCCGGCGTCCCGGAGGATCCAGAACATCAGAGCCTCGTGCTCGCCGAGGTTCCGCCAGCCCGAGATCCGCGCATGGTCGACGGTCAGCACCTCGCCCTCGCGCAGCACCGGCAGCCCGGTGCTCAGCGCCACCTCGACCAGCCCGGACGCGACCGCCACCATCTGGACGCCGCTGTGGGCCACGTCCGGGCTTCCGGACTGGGCGGGCTGCAACCGGATCAGGTAGGCGCGAAGCCCGGCCCGGGGGTCGTCGAGCAGCGGCAGCGGCCGGCTGTCGCCCCGGCGGGTGGGGTCATGACGGCGGGCGAGCCGGTATCCGGGCCGGGTCTGGCCGCGGATCAGGTCGTCCATCGAGATGCCCAGCTTGGCCGTCAGGTCGAGCAGCGTCTCGAAGGCCAGTCCGCGACGGCCGAGCTCGGCCTGGGACACCGCGCTGGGGGAGATGCCCGCCAGCTCGGCCAGCTCGGTCTGGGTGAGGCCGCGCTCGCTGCGCACCGACCGCAGCGCGGCGCCCAGCCGCGTGATCATGGGGGCGTCCTTGAGCATGGGCACGCCGTCCTCGAGCTGGTAGCGGAGCACCGTCCCCTCGACCCGCGGCGGCCGGCCCTCCGCCTTGGCGATCCGCACCCGGTCGGGGGTGACCGAGATCACGCACTGGGCGACCGATTCCACCCCCCGGCGGACGGCGGCAGGCAGCCGCCGGCCCATCGACCAGTAGGCGACGGCGCCCAGGTCGAGCAGCAGCGGGCAGCAGCGGGTGTAGAACCGGCGGGCGACGTCGGCGCCCCATGCTGCGGCCATCCCCTCCAGCGAGTCGAACAACAGCAGGTCGCGCTCGAACCTCCGGCAGCGCTGGCGGATGGCGGCCAGCAGGTCGGTGGGGCGCGCGAACTCGGCACCCGGCCGGGCGTCGATCACCTCGAGCGCCGGGTACAGCTGGCGGATCGCCTCCGGCGAGCGGTCGAGGGTGATGTAGCCGGCGTAGTGGTAGCCGCCGGTGTCGTGCGACACGGCGCGGTAGAACGGCTCGACGGAGCTGGCGCCGTCGGGCTCCCAGACTACGTTGTCTCCCCAGTAGACGCCGCCCAGCACGGCGTCGAGCTCCGGCAGGCCGCTGGTGGCGGCCCATGAGGGAGGGCTCAGCTCAGGCACTCAGCCGAGCGTACACCCGAGGCCAGCCGTCCCGGCGCCACTCTAGAGCCCGGCGTAGGCCTCCACCGCCCGTTCACGCGCCCGGGTGGCCCTGGCCAGCGCCGGCCGCAGCCGCTCCAGGTGGGCGGCGACCACCGCGTGCGGCGACAGCAGGCTGGCGTTCAGCTGGGCCAGCGTGGCGGCCGACCGGGCTGAAGCCTCAGCCAGCAGCGACCCCGCCAGCGCGTCGCCCTCCAGGTTCCGGTTACCGGTCTCGGCGACGTCGGCCGCCATGGTCGCCACCTCGGAAGCGAGCTCGAGCACCCGCATGGGCACGGCGATCGCGCCGGCCACGGCATCGTCCAGCAGCCGGTGCCGCTCGTCGCCGGGCTCGGCGCGCAGCGCGGCCAGCACCTCGCCGTAGGCCTCGCCGTCGGCATGGGCGAGCGCCGCCACCTCCTCGCGCACCTCGGCGGCCCGCCGGTTGATCCGCTCCAGCCCGTGCGCAGAGGCGAACGACGTGGCCATCTCGACCAGGCCGGCGGCCATGGCGCACGTCAGCGCCGCGGCCGCTCCCCCGCCGGGAGCCGGGGAGCGGGCCGCAAGGCTGTCCAGGAACGCCTGGACGGTGCTTTCCAGATACGGATCGGTGCGGGTGCTAGAAGAGACCGACGGTCTTCCCGTTCTCATCGATGTCGACGTTGAAGCCGGCCGGCGTCTTACCCAGCCCCGGCATCTGCATGATGTCGCCGCACAGCGCGGTCAGGAAACCGGCGCCCGTGTATGGCCGGATGTCGCGCACCGGGATCCGGTAGCCGGTGGGGGCGTTCGCGAGCGCCGGATCCGCCGACAGCGAGAGGTGCGTCTTGGCCATGCAGATCGAGAGACCGCTCAGCCCGTCGCGGGTGAACTGCTCGATCTTCTGCCGCGCCGCGGGCAGGAAGTCGACGCCCTCGGCCTGGTAGATGCGAGTGGCGATCTTCTCGATCTTGACATCGATAGGATCCGAGTCCTCGTAGACGAAGGCGAAGTTGCTCGGCTGCTCGCAGGCATCGGCCACCGCCTCGGCCATCTCGGCCGCCCCGGCGCCGCCATCCGAGAAGCCCTCGTTCAGCACCGCGGCGTGCGCGCCGTAGTCCATCGCCAGCTTCTGCACGAGCGCGACCTCGTCGTCGGTGTCCGTGGGGAAGCGGTTGGCGGCGACCACGCAGGGAACGCCGAACGTCCTGGCGTTCTGGATGTGGCGCTCCAGGTTCTTGGCGCCCTCCTCGATAGCGCGCAGGCCCTCGGCGCCGGTCGCCTCGAACTGGCCGGCGTGATGCTTGAGGGCCTTCGCCGTGGCCACGATGACGACTGCGCTGGGCGCGAAGCCGCCGGCCCGGCAGACGATGTCCATGAACTTCTCCATGCCCAGGTCGGAGCCGAAGCCGGCCTCCGTGATCAGGTAGTCGCCCACCTTGCGGCCGACCAGGTCGGCGACGATCGAGCTGTTGCCGTGAGCGATGTTGCCGAACGGCCCGATGTGCATGAAGCAGGGCTGGCCCTCGAGGGTCTGGATCAGGTTCGGCTTGAGCGCATCCTTGAGCAGCACCGTCATGGCGCCCGCACAGCCCATCTGCTCGGCCGTGACCGGGTTGCCGTCCTGGTCGTAGCCGACCGTGATCGCTCCGATCCGCCGCCGCAGGTCGGACAGCGAGGTGGCCATGCCCATGATCGCCATGATCTCGGAGGCGGCGACGATGTCGAAGCCGGTCTCGCGAGGCAGCCCGTGCGTGGGGCCGCCGAGGCCCGACACGATGTTGCGCAGGTGGCGGTCGTTCATATCGAGCGCCCGGCGCCAGGTCACCCGGTGGGGGTCGATCCGTAGCTCGTTGCCGTAGAACATATGCCGGTCGACGAAGGCCGCCAGCATGTTGTTCGCGGCCGCAACGGCGTGGAAGTCGCCGGTGAAGTGCAGGTTCAGATCCTCCATCGGGACGACCTGGGTGTAGCCGCCGCCCGCCGCGCCGCCCTTGATGCCGAAGATCGGGCCCAGCGAGGGCTCCCTCAGGCACAGCACGGGCCGCTTGCCGATATGGCCGAGGCCCTGGGTCAGCGACACCGAGGTGGTGGTCTTGCCCTCGCCGGCCTTGGTCGGCGTGATCGCCGAGACGCACACGATCTTGGCGTCCTTGGCATCCTTCATGCGATCGATCACCGAGAGGTCGACCTTCGCCTTGTAGCGGCCGTAGAGGTCGACCTCGTCCTCCTCCAGGCCCATCTCCCGGGCGATGTCCATGATCGGGCGCAGCGTCGCCTCCTGGGCGATCTCGAGGCTGCTCTTCATCTCAGTGGTGCTCATGCTCGGCGATACCCCCGGGTCAGTGTGAGACCGCCGCGGCCCCGCGCTCCGAGACGAGCTCGTCCTCGTAGAAGCGGGCAAGGCGGAACGGATGGATCAGATCGGGCGTGGTGCCCGTGCCGACGAGGTCGGCGAGCGTATACCCGACGATGGGCGAGGCCTTGAAGCCATACGTTCCCCAACCGGCGTCGATCACGAACCCTTCGACCTCGGTCAGGCCCATTATCGGGGAGTAGTCAGGAGACACGTCGCACAACCCGGTCCACTGGCGAAGGATCTTGGCGTGGCCGAGCATCGGCAACAGCTCGATCATGTGCATCGCCAGGTCCTCGATGAACCGGAACGTCGACTTCGTCGAGTAGCCGGAGTAGGGCTCGATCTCGGAGCCCATCACGAACTCGCCGCGGTCGGACTGGCTGATGTAGATATGCAGCGTGCCCGACACGATGATCTTGTCGAGCAGCGGCTTCACCGGCTCCGTCACGCAGGCCTGAAGGATGTGGGTGGTGATCGGCAGCGGCACGTCGACCATGTCGCAGACCAGGGTGCTCCACCCCGCGACGCAGGAGATCACCGTGCCGCAGGCGATGCGGCCGCGGTTGGTCTGCACGCCGGTCACCCGGCCGTTCTCGACGTCGATCCCGGTCACCTCGGTGTACTGGTGGATCTCGACGCCCAGCCGATCGGCTTCCTTGCCGTAGCCCCAGACCACCGCGTCGTGGCGGATGACGCCGCCCGGCGGGTGGTAGAGCGCGCCCAGGATGGGGAAGGTGGGGTGCTCCGACGTGTCGAGCTGCGGGCACAGCTCTTTCACCTCGTCGGGGGTGACCACCTTCGAGTCGACCCCCACCAGGCGGTTGACCTCGGCCCGCTCCATCATGGTGTTCAGCGAGCGGTCGGAGTGGGCCAGCGTCAGGTGGCCGTGCTGGGAGAACAGCATGTTGAAGTTGAGCTCCTGCGACAGCTTCTCGTACAGCTTCACGCTCGCCTCGTAGAAGCGGGAGCCCTCCGGGGTGAGGTAGTTCGACCGCACGATGGTCGTGTTTCGGCCGGAGGCGCCGGCGCCCATGTAGCTCTTGTCGAGCACGGCGATCCGCTTCAGCCCGTGGCGCTTGGCCAGGTAGTACGCCGTTGCCATGCCGTGCGCCCCGGCGCCGACGATCACCACGTCGTAGCTCGACTTGAGGTCGTGCGAGCGGAAATACCGGTGCTTCTTCAGCAGGCCGATCATCAGGCGGTCACCTCGCTCGGCCGGCGGACGTCCTCGAGCGCCACGGCGGCCGAAACCGGCGCGATCCCGAAGTTGACGCCGGCATCGAGCATCGCCTCCCAGAAGTACTCACCGAACTCCCAGCCGACGAACAGGGCGATCCGGTTGCCGCCCATGTTGAGGACGATGGTGCCGGCCCGCATCACCGAGCCGACCATGCAGGCCCCGGCCGGGAACGACTGCGGGCGGACGTCCAGGCTCGACGAGCGCATGAACACCTCGCGCACGTCCTCGCCGCCGATCACCACGCCGGCCCACGCACAGGTCATGTCGGTGGCGCCGTACCCGATCCGCTCGCTGAGCTGCGCCACCCGGTCGTTCGCGCAGACGACCACGGCACGGGTCTCGGTCAGCCGCAGCGTCCACACGTCGTCGTGCAGGCTGGCCGTGCCCAGCTCGGCGTTGCCGGTCAGCTCGGCGATCCGCTGCTTGGTGCCGCGGATGTCGATCTTGCCGATCGGCGACACGTCGGCGATCCAGGCACGGCCGGGGCGTGCGTCATACGAGGCCACCCGCCATCCGTCGACCTCCTCCAGGGTCGCGCCGGCGGCGATGTGGCTCCGATCCATCGGCGTTCGCAGCAACGGCTCGTAGCCGCCGTCGCGGCGTACCGCGGCAGGTGACAGGAACGCAAACACGCCGCTCATGAACGCAACCTCTCTCCGTCGGGGTCATAGAACGCCCTGTGGGTGACACTGGCCGGGATCGGCTCGCCGCTGGGATCGGAGATCGCGATCCGCGTACCCTCTTCGGACTTCGCAACCGGCACCCAGGCGATGCCGATCGACTGGCCGAGCCGCTCGGAGAAGCGGGAGCTGGTGATGCGGCCGCAGGGGTCGCCGTCATCACCGATCACCTGCGAGCCCTCCACCGGCGTGCTGCCGTTCTCACACACGAATCCGACCAGCATATTGCGGTCGCCCCGCCGCTTCATGTACTCGATGTGGTAGCGGCCGATCCAGTCGCTCTCCTTGTCCAGCTTGACGATCCAGGGCATGGCCGCCTCGAGCGGCGTCGACTCGGCGTTGGTGTCCTGGCCGACGATCACGTGCATCTTCTCGAGCCGCAGCACGCGCTGGGGCTCGAGGCCGAACGGTTTCACGGCGTGCTCGGCGCCCGCGGCCATCAACGTCTCCCACAGGTACTCGCCGGCGGCCGTCGGCAGGTGGATCTCGTAGCCCAGCTCGCCGACGAAGCCGATCCGCAGGATCAGGCAGGGGACGCCGGCGATCTCGGCGTGGCCGGCGCCCAGGTAAGGGAACGCCTCGTTCGAGAGGTCGAAGCCGGTCAGCGGCTGCAGCGCCTCCCGGGCGCTGGGGCCGGCCAGGTTGAACGCGGCGATGGCCGAGGTCACATTGACGATCTGGACGTCCATCTTCCAGACCGCGTTCCACCACTTGAACCACTGCTCCATCGCGCCGGCGCCGGAGGAGGTGGTGGTCACGTAGTACTCCCGCTCGGACACCCGGGCCACGGTGCCGTCGTCAAGGATCGCCCCGTCGTCGCCACAGACGATCCCATAGCGCACGCGGGCAAGCTTCATGTCGCCGAACCGGTTGGGATAGATGCGCTCCAGGAACCCGGCGGCATCCGGCCCGCGGACGATCAGCTTGCCCAGGGTGGAGACGTCGATCAGGCCCAGGGAGTCGTGCACGGCGGCCACCTCGCCGTCGGAGCGGCCGTAGTCGTAGGGGCGCTTCCAATCGCCGGCCCACAGCATCCGCCCGCCGTGCTCGGCGTGCCAGTGATGAGTCGAGGTGCGCTTCACCGGCTCGTACCCGCGGGCGGCCAGGTGCGAGAAGCTGGTCGGGTTGTGCGGCTGGCGGGCGGTGGTCACGCCCACCTGCTGGGCGTCCGCGTCCAGCCCCAGCCCTTCGGCGATAACCAGGCCCGAGTTGCGGTGGCACATCCTGCCCTGGCAGGGCCCCATCGTCACCGTCGTGTACCGCTTCGAGAGCTCGAGGGAGCGGAATCCTTCCTCCAGCGACAGCGAGATGTCCTTGGTGGTCACGTCCTCGCAGAAGCACACCACCTGCTTGTAGGCGCTGGCCGACTTGGAGGGCACGGCACCCCCCGCCCTGGCCGCTCCGGCAGCGGCGCCGACCACCCGGATGCCGTCCGGCACCAGGTCGGGCACGTAACGCTGCTGGTCGCGGTCGAAACGCAGGCTGCCGCCCGCCTGGCTGAGAAAGGCCGTGTTGCCGGCGCTGCCGCCGCTCATCACCACCAGGTCGGCGGCCAGCGTCCGCTTCTCGCCGCCCCGCTTCACGATCACGCCGCTGACCGCACCCCGGCCCTTGGCCTCCAGCGGGGAGAACCCGGTCAGGTGCTCGATCTCGGCGTCCTCCAGCCGCTGATCCGCGGGCCCTTCGCGGGTGTCGGCGACGGCGACCACCTCGACGCCGGCCGCGGCCAGGTCGAGAGCGGCCAGGATCCCCTCCTCGCCCGAGGTGACCACGGCGGCCTCGTCGGCGGGGCGGATCCGGAACTGGTTCGCCAGCCGCCTGGCGCCGCCCCCGAGCATGATGCCGGGCAGGTCGTTGTTGCCGAACACCAGCGGCTGCTCGATCGCGCCGGTGGCCAGCACCAGCTCCCCGGCCCGGAACCGGTACATGGTGGTGCCCTGGAAGACCGGCACCAGCAGCCCCTCGTACACGCCGCCGGCGTAGGCGGGCTGCAACAGCTCGACGCCGGCCGCTTGGGCCGCATCCACCAGCTCCTGCCTCCGGGCATGGCCGTCGTGGCTCCAGGCCAGGCTCCCGCCCAGCTGCAGACCCTCCTCGACCAGCGCGGTGTGGCGCCCTGCCTGGGCGGCCTCGACGGCGGCCTCGAGGCCGGCCTCGCCACCGCCGACGACCAGCGTGTCGACGTGCCGGTGCACCTTCTCGTAACGCTCGGTGCGCCGGTGCTCCACGTCCAGCTTGCCCAGCCCGGCGGCGTTGCGCAGCACCTTCTCGTACAGCGGCCACAGCCGCCGCGGGCGGATGAACGTCTTGTAGTAAAAGCCGACCTGCATGCCGAAGCCGGGCGTGGCCTGCCCGACCAGATGCAGCAGGTCGCGCTCGAGCGACGGCCAGGCGTTCAGGTGGGACGACTCCATGCCCTGCGCCACCGGCGTCATGCACGCCCGCTTGGTGGGCTCCCCGTCCACCTGGCAGATGCAGTTCGGGCACTGGCCGGCCACGCACATCAGTCCCCGACGGCGGTGGTACTTGAACGACCGCGAGAACACGCGGACGCCGGCCGCGTACAGCGCGGAGGCGATGGTGTCGCCCTCGTAGCCGGTGTACTGCTCGCCCTCCCAGCTGAACGTGACCGTGCGGTTGCGGTTGATGGCCTCGCCTCGCCGCTCGACCAGCCGGCCGCTAGCCATCGGCGGCCTCCGACGCGGCGGCGGCGGTTGCCGGGCTCTCGCCGGCCCCGCCCAATCCGCCGGCCCTGGCGACCTCGATCACGGTGTTGTCGCGCGTGTCCCGCTCGGCCTGGAACCACTCCCGGCAGCCGGAGGTGTGGAACCACCACTCCTGCTGCGGCCCCGCGACGTTGCGGCGGAAGTACAGGTACGAGAACAGCGCCCGCTCGTCCTTAGACGACGTGGAGCGGAAGGTGACCTCACCGCCGTAGCCATACTCGTCGACAGGGCGCGGGCCGCAGTTTGGACACGCGAGTAGGTAGCTAATGGTGCACCTTCTGGGTCGTTGGTTTGCCGTTGCTCGAGCCGGATGCTGCCATCGCCTCCACCACCGCTGCGGCAAACGCCTCGGGCCTGAACGCGAAGTTCGTCCCCACCAGCGGGACGTTGGTGATCGCCGAGGCCTCGATCGTCATCGCCCGCAGGTCCTCGGGCTCGAGGTCGTGGACGTCGTTCTTCCCGCATGCACGGGCGAACATCTGCAGCTCCTGCGTCATCGAGTTGAGGAATCCCTCGACGCGGTCGGCCGCCTCGTCAACGGGCAGACGAGCGATCAGCTCCTCGTCCTGGGTGGTGATGCCGACCGGGCAGAGGCCGGTGTGGCAGTGGTGGCAGGCGCCCGGCTCGGTGCCCATCCGCCGGTAGTCCTCGGCGTACAGGTTGCGGTTGCAGTTGAGCGCGATCATCGCCGCCGTGCCGATCGACACGGCGTCCGCGCCCAGGGCCAGCGCCTTGGCCGCGTCGACGCCGTTTCTGATGCCGCCGGAGATGATCAGGTTGACCACGCCGTCCAGCTTCATCTCACGGATCGCGGTCACCGCCTCGACCACCGCGGCCAGCGTGGGGATGCCGGTGTGGTTCATCAGCGAGTCGGGCGAGGCACCGGTGCCGCCCTCCATGCCGTCGATCACGATCACGTCGGCGCCGGCCTTGCAGGCCAGCTTGACGTCGTCGGGCACGCGGCAGGCGCCGATCTTGACGTAGATCGGGATCTGCCCGTCGGTCGCCTCGCGCAGCTCCTCGATCTTGATCTGCAGGTCGTCGGGGCCGACGAAGTCGGGGTGGCGGCACGGGGAGCGCTGGTCGACGCCGGGCGGCAGCTGACGCGCCTCGGCGATGATCGGCGACACCTTCGCTCCCAGCAGCACGCCGCCGGTGCCGGGCTTCGCGCCCTGGCCGATCACGATCTCGGCCGCGTTCGCCATCCGCAGGTGGTGGGGGTTGAAGCCGTACCGGCTGGGCAGCACCTGGTACACCAGCTGGTCGGACGCCTCCCGCTCGAGGTCGAGCATGCCGCCGTCGCCGGTGGTGGTCGAGATGCCGACTCTGGTCGCCGCCATGCCCAGCGCCTGCTTCGCGTTGCGCGACAGGGCGCCGTAGCTCATGCCGGCGATGGTGATCGGCGTCCGCAGCCGCACCGGCCGGGCGCCGTGCCGGCCGCCGATCTCGATCGACGTGTTGCACGACTCCCGGTAGCCCTCGAGCGGGACGCGGGACAGGGTGCAGGGCACGAACGTCAGGTCCTCGAAGTGGGGCGGCCGCTTGGTCATGCCCAGGCCGCGGTTGGTGTACCGGCCCAGCTCGGCCTTGGCCTGGATGTCCTCGATCGTCTCGGGCGACCAGACCCACAGCTTCTGGAGAACATGGCCGTCGTCCCCGCGGGGGATGAACTCGCTCACAGTGCGGCCCTCCAGGCGTCGTACTCGTGTTTGGAGAAATTCCACAGCTTGCGCCCGGCGACCAGCTTCTTCCAGTCGTAGCCGCCGGCGTCGATGTCGTTTGCGGTCAACTCACGCTCGAGCAGCGAGCGGTCCTCGCCGGTCAGCTCCGCCTCGATGCAGTCGGCGCCCAGCGAGTGGACGCTGCCGCCGACGTAGACCGTACCCTCGTACATGGAGTCGCCGATCCCGTCCGCGGCGTCACCGCAGATGATCATCGTGCCACGCTGCATCATGAAGCCGCTCATGTAGCCGACCGAGCCGCCGACCACCAGCGTCCCGCCCTTCATCGAGATGCCGGTGCGAGCGCCGCCGTGCCCCTCGACGAACACCCGCCCGCCGCGCAGCGACGCGCCGGCGGAGTTGCCGGCGTTACCTTGCACCGTGACCGATCCGGACATCAGATTCTCGGCCACGCTCCAGCCGCAGTTGCCGTGAACGACCACGTCCGGACCGTCGCTCATCCCTGCGCAGTACCAGCCGACCGGCCCATCGAACACGACCCGGATCGGGTGCATCACCGCCACCGCCAGCGAGTGCCGGGCGGCCGGATTGGTCAGCCGCACCTCCGGCGCCCCCTCGGCCGCCGCCCGCTTGATCGCCTGGTTGATCTCCCTGGTCGTGTGCTCGGAGCAGTCGATCTCACTCATCAGCGAAGCCACCAGCGCACCTCCCCGGCTCCCAGCTCGAGCGGCGTCAGATCCCGGTCGCCTGACACCGTGCGCAGTGCGATCTCCTCGGAGGCCAGCAGCACCACCTCGTCGTCCTCGGCCACCACCATCGGCTTCAGCGCGAAGCGGTCGCGGGCGACGCCGATGCCGTCGGGCGTCGAGATCAGGTAGGCGAACGTCCCGTCGAGGTCGTGCACCGACGCCCGCAGGGCGTCCTCCAGCGACTCGCCGGCCTCCAGCTTGTCTGCGATATAGACGGCGATCGCCTCCGAGTCGTTGCCGGTGGCGAAGCGGTGGCCCTTCTCTTCCAGCTTGCGCCGGAGCTTGTGGTAGTTGGTGATGTGGCCGTTGTGGACAACGGAGATGTCCGCAAACGGCCGCGCCCAGAAGGGGTGCGAGTGGGCCACGTCGACCAGCGACTCGGTCGCCATCCGGGTATGGCCGATCGCGTGGCTGCCCTCGGTTCCGGCGAACGGCGCCACCCGCTCGACGTCGCGGACGTCGCCCACCTCCTTGACGATCTCCATCGCCCGGCCGATCGAGAACACCTCGGTGTCGGGCACCTGCTCGACGCGGTCGGTCAGCTCGCCCAGATCACCGTCGAAGCGGACGCGGGCCCGCAGGTTGGGCCCCGCGGTCTCCTGCTCGGACACCGGCCCGAACTCGCCCAGGGCGGTGAACACGTTGTCGGGCGTGGAGCCGTTGGCCTCCATGCGCACGCGCACGACGTAGCCGTCGTCCTGCGGCTGCCCGTAGAGGGCCACACCCGTCGAGTCGATCCCTCGCCTGTCGAGGGGGCCGAGCATCTCGAACATCATCCGGCCGACAGGGCCGAACCGGGAAGGGTCCTTGTAGAGAAATCCACACAACCCACACACGGGACCACGTCCTTTCGCAGGGGCGGTAAACCACCGGGAATGGTAGGCAGCCAAGCGGCCTTCGGTCAGTGATTCGGCGAGAACAATTCAACGACGCGGTGTGTGCTTAAGTACCACAGCATCCCACCGCGCTCCTGGTGTTAGACACCCGTGTTCACCACGCCTTGCGCCGTCGAGCACCGTTCCGCTCTGGAGTGAACACGGGCGTCTGACACCTGCGAAACCACCCCACCTCGCCCTAGAACAGCGTGAGGTAGCGTGCGACCTCCCACGGCGTGACCTGCTCGTGGTAGGCCTGCCACTCCTCCCGCTTGGTCTTGACGAAGTAGTCGATGTAGTCCTCGGTGCCCGTGTTGCCGAGCGCCTTTCGCAGCACCTCGTCCTGCTCCAGCTCGCGGGTCGCGTCGAGCAGGTTGGCCGGCAGCAGGTCGATGCCGGCCGCCTCCAGCTCCGCGGACGAGAGCGTGTAGAGGTTGGCGTCGTTGTAGGGCCCCGGCTCGAGCTCGTTCTCGATCCCGTCGAGGCCGGCGGCCAGGATCGCCGCCATCGCCAGATACGGGTTGCACGAGCCGTCCACCGTGCGGTCCTCGACGTGGCCGCCGGGCAGCCGCAGCATCTGGGTGCGGTTGTTGGCGCCGTAGGTGATGAAGATCGGCGACCAGGTGGCCCCCGAGGTGGGCGTGCCCGCGGTGGTCGTCAGCCGCTTGTAGCTGTTGACCGTGGGAGCCGTGACGGCGATGTAGGCCTTGGCGTGCTTGAGCAGGCCGGCGGTGAACTGGTAGCCCAGCTTCGAGACGCCCAGCCCCTGCGGGTCGTCGGGGTCGCCGAACAGATCGGTCTCGCCGTCGACGTCCCACAGCGACATGTGGAAGTGGCCGCCGTTCCCGGTCAGATGCCCGAACGGCTTGGGCATGAAGGTGGCCAGCATCCCCCGCTCCTGGGCCATCGAATGCACCATGTAGCGGAAGAAGATCGCCCGGTCGGCGGTGGTCAGCGCGTCGGCGAACTCGAAGTTCGACTCGAACTGCCCGTTCGCGTCCTCATGGTCGTTGGCGTAGGAGCCCCAGCCGAGCTTGCTGACGCTCGAGGACAGCTCGGACAGGAAGTCGTAGTGGCGGGTGAGGCCCTTCATGTCGTAGCAGGGCTGGTCGAGCTTGTCGAGCGGGTCGGCCAGCTCGATGCCGCCGTCGGCGGACTCCCGCAGCAGGAAGAACTCCAGCTCCATGCCCACGTTGAACGAGAACCCCATTTCCTTCGCCCGCTCGAGCTGGCGGCGCAGGATGGTGCGGGGGCAGTACGGCCACTCCTTGCCCTCCACGATGATGTCGCAGGCGAAGCGGGCCAGGTTCGACTTGAACGGCACCCGCGTGTAGCTGGCCATGTCGGGCACCGCCATCATGTCCGGCGAAGCCGGCGTCTGGCCGATCGGGCCGGCGGCGAACCCGGCGAAGCCCGCCCCCTCGGTGACGAGGTTGTCCCAGTTGGTGATCGGCACCAGCTTGGCCGACGGCTTGGCGTTCATGTCCACGAACTGCGCGAACACGAACTCGATCCCGTCCTTCTCGGCCTGCTTGCGGACCTCGCCGGCGGGGGGGCTTTCTGACACCGTGGCCATCCTGCGTTCTCCTTCACTGGGGTAGCGACCGGGAGAATGTCGCACGAAAGCGACCGGTTGCCAAGGCCTCGGCGGCGAGTATGGCACGACGGCGGGTGGGTCGTCATCCCCGCGGCGGCCGGCCGCCGTCAGGACGAGTGGCCGAGGGCGTGCTCGAGCCGCAGCAGCTTGAGCTCGATCTCGATCATCAGCCAGTCCTCGTTGGTGACGTCGAGACCGGTCAGCTCGTTGATCCTGCGCAGGCGCTGCCGCAGCGTGTTGGGATGCACGTACAGGGTCTGCGCCGCGGCCGCGATGTTGCCGCGCCGGCGCAGGTACTCCTCGAGCGTCAGCAGCAGTTGCGCGCGATGGCGGGTGTCGTACTCGGCCAGGCACTTGAGCGCCTCCCCACGGCGGTCGCGGACACGGCCGTCCTGCGCGACCCGCAACAGGTACTTGTACGCGCCCAGGTCATCGAAGCTGACGACGCCGGGGTCGGCGCTGACCAGCGAGGCGGCGGCCACCGCATGCTCGGCCTCCTCGAAGCCGGTCGGGTAGGCGGTCACACTGTCGCACCGGTTGGACACGCCGATCGCCAGCGGGTGGCGGCCGGTGAGCGGTTCGTGGAGTTCCCGAAGCCGTTTCAGGGCGTCCGCCTCCGACCCGCCGTTCAGCCGTACGAGACCGCGCAGCGCGTTGTCGCGATGGTCGAACAGGGAACCGGGAAATGCGCGGGCGACCGCGGTTTCCAGCGCCTGGGCGACGGCCTCGAACCGGTCAGACTCGGCACCGCCCCGCGACGCCGCCTGCAACACGACGTGCGGCTCGGACAGGTCGCAGGACAGCGCGGCGGCCCGCCCGGCCAGCTCCCCGGGCGGCGCCGACCCGTGGGCCAGATCCTCAAGCAGGTCCTTGATCGCGTTACGCGCCGTCAGGCTGTCGATCAGCTGCACCTTCTTGATGGCGACGGCGGTCTGGCTCGCGATGGAGGCCGTGATCTCACGCTCCTCGGCGTCGACCCGCCGCCCGGCGGGGATGCGCAGGGCGAGGAAGCCGACCAGCTCGTCGGCGGCGACCATGGGCACCACGAGCGGCTGGCCGGTGGCCTCATCGCCCCACAGGGCGACGGCCAGCCGCCCGCCGGCATCGCCGCCGCGGCGGGCGGCCACGGCAAGCTCGACCCCGATCTCGGCCGCGTTCAACGGCCGCGCCACCTCCCGGAGCTCGGGGGACGATGCGCCCAGGCTCAGCCTGGCACCGTCGCCCTGCACGACCAGGACGTCGCAGCGCTCGGCGTCGAGCATCCGCTGCGACCGCTTCGCAACGGCCGGCAGCAGGGCCTCCAGGGTGGGCGCGGCGGACACCGCACGGGCGAGGTCGGACAGCCCTTCGACCAGGATCAGCTGGCGGCGGGTGTCCTCGTAGAGGCGGGCGTTCTCGATCGCGCCGGCGACCAGGCGGGCGGCGTGCACCAGGAAGTCGGAGTCGGCATGTGTGAACTCCCGCGGCGCCTCGGCGTGCAGCGCGATCACGCCGATCACCTGGCCGGACTTCGATCGCAGGGGCGCGGCGCAGAACGACTGGTACTTCTCCTCGTCGGCCTCCGGCACCACCTTGATCCGGGGATCGGCGAGCGCGTTCTCGGTGATGAAGACGGGTTGGTCGCGCTCGGCCACCCAACCCGCCAGGCCCTCGCCGGCGTCGAACCGCAGCCGCCCGACCAGGGCCCCATACGGCTCGGACACGGCGCGCAGCACCAGCGATCCGTCCGCGCTCTCGACCGAGTAGACGAAACAGGCGTGGCAGTCGATCGCCTCACTGACCAGATCGACCACGGCGCGGAGCACGCGGTCGAGGTCGAGCGTCGAGCTGACGGTGTTGATGACCTGGTACAGGTACCGCGGCTCGACCGGTCGCGGGACGCCCGCAGCTCCGCCTGTCGTGTCGGCGGTTGTGTCCGCAACGGCCATGCACAGATGGTACAGCGAAGAAGTGTGCCGGCCGCCGCCCTGGACGGTTCACGGCCCTGGCGAGGCGTCTCCCGACGCATGGTGCGGCGACGGCCGGCGACGGCAGTCGTTGTACGCCTCTGCTTCATCAGCCGCAACTTTCGTGAAGCAGTGCTTACAAGATCCGTTGCCTGTGGGGACGCCGAGGAGGAGCCCGCGCGGGTCGCCGAGCGGGCCCCTCCAGGTCGATCGGTCAGTCGCCGGCGGCGCTCTCCGCCAGCTTGTCACGCCAGTCGGGGTGCTCCGCCATGCAGGTCGGGCAGGCGCAGTACTTTCCGCCCTCCTGCCCCCACCGCTGCGACGAGAGCAGCCCCCACGTCTCCTGGCGGCCGCACAGCCGGCATTGCATCTTCGATGCCATCAGCCCTGGTTCCCCCAGGTCGTGAGCTGTGTGATGACCAGCACGACTGCGATGCAGATCAGGCAGATCACGATCATGGCGTACTCGAACCGCTTGTCGTGGGTCTGCATCGGATCGAACTCGACCTGCTTCTCAGCCATCACATCCTCCCCTCATCGGAGTTCCGGTCCCGGCGCGGTGCCTGCACTTCGCAGGTATGCGGCCTGCCGGGACAGCTTGCCGTCCTCGACCCTCACCCACATGACCATCGCCACGATGAAGACGACGAACCCGATCGCCGCCAGGATGATCGTGCCGTTGCTCGCGCCCAGCCAGAACGGGCTGGTCTGGGGGCTGTCGGGGTTGACGACGCCGCCGGGACCGAACGTGAAGAACCCGTCGAGGCACTTCTCGTACGGCACGACGGTCCCGTCGACCGGTGAGACGCCATGCTGGATGCAGCTCGGCGCGGTGTCGATGTTGATCGCCATCAGCCCCTCCTCTCATGTGACTCGTCGAGCGCCCTCAGGCGGCGCTCCTTCTTGACCATCCAGGTGGCCAGGCCGCCGACCACGACGACCTGGACGACGATTGCGACGATCAGATCCATGCCGTCACCTCTTCACCTGGCCGTATGCCTCGATCAGCACCGGGCCCGACTCGACCTCTTCGCCGTCGGGCATGATCACCGTCTCGGCCTGATGCTCGAACTCCGGGAAGAAGTCCTGCTGGAACTCGGCGATGTCGAGCCCCTCCAGTTCCACCTCCGGCGGAACCCGCAGCAGCCCGGCCTTCTTGAGCAGCAGGGCCGGGATGTAACCGCCGAAGAACCCGAGCGGCAGGAACGTCATCAGTCCCATCATCTGGCCGCCGAACGACGACGGCACGTTGTTGATCCCGGTCGGGTAGCCGGAGGCGAACAGGCCGACGGCGATGATGCCGTAGAACCCGCAGCAGCCGTGGACGGCCACCGCCCCCACCGCATCGTCGACGCGGAACCGCTTCTCGATGATGCCACCGGCGAAGACGGCCAGCGCCCCGCCCGAGATCGCGATCAGGTAGGCCAGCGACGGCGCATAGACGTCAGCGCCGGCCGACACCGAGATCACCCCGGCCAGGCCTCCGGACAGCGTCCAGAAGGGATCGCCCCTGCTGGCGAAGTACCCGCCCGTGAACCCGCCCGCGAAGCCCATCGTGATCGCGAACATGATCGAGCCGAGGGTGGTCGGCGACAGGTAGATGTTGAGCCACCCCGGGAACGAGGTCGACGTGATCACCAGGCATGCTGCATAGAAGGCGTAGAAGCCGGTGAAGATGAGCATCAGCCCCAGCAGCGTCAGGTGCAGGTTGTGCGGTCTGAACGTTCTCGCCCGCCCGCGCAGGTCGTACTTGCCGATCCGTGGGCCGACGTGGAAGAGCACGCCGAGCGTGAACGCACCGGCGACGCCGTGCACGACGGCGGACGCGATGCTGTCGTGGAACCCGAACCCGGTGGTCAGCCAGCCTCCGGCGCTCCATCCCCATGCGGCATCCAGGATCCAGATCACGGAGCCGAGGATCACCGCCAGCACCAGGTAGGCCGTCAGCCTGACGCGCTCGATGATTGCGCCCGACATGATCGAGGCGGTCGTCCACGAGAACAGCAGGAAGGCGCCCCAGAAGACGCCGCTGACGTGATCGTCCAGGTCAGGCGCGAGAGCGGCCGACCATGGGTACGTGCCGGAGCAGAAGAAGAGCCCGGCCTGCGTGGTCTCCGGGCCCTTGGGAATGATCCCGGTCTCCATGCACCCGTAGATCCACCAGCCGAAGTAGTAGAAGGCGGGGGTCACCACGGCGATCGTCAGGATGTTCTTCATCGCCGTCGACATCACGTTCTTGCGGCGAGCGGCGCCCGCCTCGTACGACATGAAGCCCGCATGGATCAGCCACATGATCACGACGGTGTAGAAGTAGAACTGCTCGGTCAGGATCCCGCTGTCGAGCGCGACCTTGTCCTCCAGGGCTGCGAAGGCGTCGTCACTGACAACGAGCAGCGCGGCGAGTGCGCTCACGTCTCACCTCCGGAGCTGTTCGCCCTCACGCCACGCCGGTGCGCGCAGCGGACCGCAAGGGTCGTCATGAGCAAACCACCACCTTTCGCCAGGGCCGTGTTTGAGCTCTACCCGCCGGATCAGACTCGGCGGTATGGAGAACGTCGCAGGCGACACTACAACAACGATTGGACGAACGGAAGGGCGCCGCTCGAGGGAGCGATTATCCGCTCCCCGAGCCGCCTTGCTCGCGGTTCACCTGGGCGACGCTGCCATCCTCGGCGTTGACGACGACCACGGTGATCCTGTCGTAACCGCCTCCGGCGCCGCGCGTCCACAGCGACACCGCCCAGAACGGATGCTCGCTGACGCCGCGGCGCAGGAACCGCACGTTGACACCGTCCGCCCGGTAGTCGATCTGCTTTCGGGCGATCTCGACCGCCTGCTGCTGGGTCACAGGCTTGCCGGCCGACCCGCACGTCCGCGACGCCAGCAGGGCGATGACGGCGAACGCCACGAACACGATCAGCGCCCGCGGGGGCATGCCCCGGCGGCGGCGGCCGGGCGAGGCCGACGGTGAGCTCACTCCGGGAGGCCGTCGGGACGGCGGAAGGTGACGTAGGCGCGGAGAGCGAGATACCCGATGAAGTGCGTGAGGAAGACCAGGCTCACCCACCACGCCTTGCTGCGGAACGGGATCGCCAGCGGCCGCACCTCGATCACCGCCAGATAGAGCGCGATCAACAGCGTCAGTGCGACCAGCGTCGGCACCCCGCCGCGCTGCGACTCGAAGTAGTACAGCACCGCCATCC
>Ga0070684_100000354_pt1 | contig 31564 bp, 32 predicted proteins | sample KBSC723LmetaG_FD_65653 | JGI IMG/M metagenome (GOLD analysis project Ga0070684, IMG submission 65653) | Corn rhizosphere microbial communities from Kellogg Biological Station, Michigan, USA - KBS C7.2-3L metaG | ecosystem: Host-associated > Plants > Roots > Rhizosphere ...
GTCAACGCGCACGCGGTCGCCCATCCGAGCCAGCCCAACTACCTCGCGCTGTTTTCCGGATCCACCCAGGGGATCGACAGCGACCGCTGTTTCGACCCGTTGACCGGCCGGCCGAGCCTCGGGCAGCAGCTCATTTCCGCCGGTCGCAGCTTCATCGGGTACTCGGAAGATCTGCCGGACGTCGGCTACACGGGGTGCACGTCGGGCGGGTACGCGGCCAAGCACAACCCGTGGGTGCACTTCGCCAACCTGCCGGTCACCACCAACCTGCCCTTCGCGGCGTTTCCGGCCGACTATGCGAGCCTGCCGACCGTGGCTTTCGTCGTACCAAATCTGTGCAATGACATGCACGACTGCCCGGTGTCGACCGGTGACACGTGGGCCAAGCAGCATCTGGATGCCTACGCGCAGTGGGCCAAGGCGCACAACAGCCTGCTGATCGTGACGTTCGACGAGAACGACGGCCGGCCGGACAACACGATCCTGACCGTGTTCGCCGGGGCCGGCGTCAAGCCGGGACGCTACGGCGAGGCCGCCGATCACTATCGGGTGCTGCGGACGATCGAGAACTTCTACGGTCTGCCGCCATTGGGCAATGCTGCGCAACAGTCCCCGCTGACCGACCTCTTCACCACGGCGCCGGCAAAGTAGGCCGCATCGGCCCGTATCCGACCGGCCGCCCGGTGATGATGGCCTCCCGTCGGCGGTGGACTGCCGTGGTGGCTGCCCCCACGATGACGGTGGTCGATCCACCCCCGCTTGGGTCAGACGGTGGCCGTTCTGCCCCCAGCCCGCCGAGACGGTGGTCGATCCGCCGCCGCTTGGGTCAGACGGTGGCCGTTCTGCCCCCGCTTGGGTCAGACGGTGGCCGTTCTGCCGACACTTCGTCGGCGTGTCGTGTCGGCGGATCGACCACGGTCTTGCCGGCGCCGTGGACGGTGGTCGATGTACCCGTCGGTAAGGAGCGCGATCGCGGTTCGGGCCGGTGTAGCGGCCACCGTCGATGCGGGTCGATAAACGGTGGCCGCTCCGCCACTGCGACACGCCGGCGAGATGTCGGCGGATCGACCACCGTCTGGCACAAGCGGGGGCGGATCGACCACTGTCTGGCACAAGCTGGGGGCGGATCGGCCACCGTCGACAAAAGGTCGGACGGCCGTCGTGGCGGCCGTCATTGCGGCGTTCTTGGCAACCGCTGCCGTCCGGCGGGTTCTGGGTAGCGATCTTCAGCGATTCCTTAGCGGCCGGTACGTACCCTGCTGGGCGATGGTTGGCGTCCTGCTCCTCGTCGTCCTGGGCGGGGCGGCGGGCGCGGGACTGCGGCTGGCCGCCGACCGGGCCGTGGAACGGCGACGCCGGGGCCGGTTCGCGGTCGGCGCGTTCGGCGTGCACCTGGTCGGCTGCGCGGTGCTCGGCTTCCTGGTCGGCCTGCCCAGCGCCTACCCGTGGGCGGACCCGATCAGCGTTGGCTGCTGCGGCGCGTTCGTCGGCTACGCGGCCGGCGGGCTCGAAGTCGTGCGCCTGCTGCGTGCCGCGAGCTTCTGGGCGCCGGCGCTCGCCGCCGCTCAGGTGTTGTCGGCGCTTGGCATCGGCAGCGTCGGCCTCGCGCTGGCCGGTCTGGTCACGGCCCGGTGACGCGACGAAGGAACACGACGGGAATCGTCTTCAGCTTCTCCTTAGCCCTCGGGCGCGATCATCCGGCGATGGTTACCGAACGGTGGGCGCGGCTGCGCCGCCTCGCGCTTCCGGCCCTCGGCGCCGCGGTCGTGGTGTGGGCCGCGCGGCACCTGTCCACGGTCGGCGCGTCCTGGTCGGCGGCGTGGCACCTGATCGCTCATCTGCCCTGGCCGTGGCCGGTCGGCCTGGGCGTCGTCTGGCTGCTCGGCCTGTGCGTGCACACCGTCGTGCTCACCGCCTCGATGCCCGGGCTCACCCACCGGCGCGCGCTCGCCCTCAACCTGTCCGGCAGTGCCGTGGCCAACGTGCTCCCGCTCGGTGGCGTCGCCGGGACGGCCCTGAACCTCGGCATGGTTCGCGGCTGGGGGCACAGCACACTCGAGTTCGCCCGCTTCGTGGTCGTGTCGAAGGCCTGGGACGTGGTGGCCAAGCTGGTCATGCCGCTCGTCGCCGTCGCCGTCCTGCTGGCCAGTGGCCGGGCCGGCGTCCTGTGGCTGGTGGCCGGGCTGGCCGGGGCGGTCGCCGCGGCGCTCGTGGTCGCCGCCCTGCTCGGCCGGGCGACGCCGCTCCTGCGGGTGGTGGCGGCGGTCGAGTGGTGCGCGCGTCGCCTCGGCCGTCCCCCGTCCGCCTCGTGGACGGCCGCGGTCGCCGCCCTGCTCGAGGGCGCCGACCGGCTCGTCCGGCGCCGCTGGGCCGAATTGAGCTGGGGCATGGCCGGGTACTGGCTGCTGCAAGGCGCTCTGCTCTGGCTCTGCCTGCGCGCGGTTGGCGCGCATCTGCCGCTGCCGGTCGTCCTGGCCGGCCTCGTCACCGAGCGGGCGCTGACCCTGCTGGCGCTCACCCCGGGCGGCGCGGGCCTGGTCGAGACCGGCACCATCGCCGTCCTGATCGCCCTTGACGCCGACCCGTCCGCCGCGCTCGCCGGGGTCCTGCTGTTCCGCGGCTTCGTGTTCCTGGCCGAGATCCCGGTCGGCGGGCTGGCCGCCGCGCTGTGGCTGGTGAACCGCCGCCTGGTGAGCCGGTCGGCCTGAATGCGCATCGCCCACGTCACCGACGTCTACCTGCCCCGTCTCGGCGGCGTCGAGCTTCAGGTCCACGACCTGGCCGGCCGCCAGCGGGCCAACGGTCACGCGACGATCGTCCTGACCACGACGCCCGGGCCGGCCGGCGACACAGTGGTGAGGCTGGGCCACGACGCCTTCACCGTCGGCCTCGGCCCGTACCGGGCCGTCCGCGACCACGCGCTCTCCCAGGCGCTGCACGCCCACGGCGTCGACGCCGTCCACGCGCACGTCTCCGCGTTCTCGCCGCTGGCCTGGGCGGCCGCGCGGACCGCCGCGAGCAGCCGCATCCCGACCGTCGTCTCCGTGCACTCCATGTGGCACGACCTCGCGCCCCTGGTCCGCCGGTACGCGCGGTGGCAGGCGGCCGGTGCCTGGCCGGTTGCCTGGGCGGCGGTCAGCACCGCGGCGGCCGCGGCCGTCCGCGACGCGCTGGACGGCGCGCCGGTCGCCGTCCTGCCCAACGGGATCGACCCGGCCGCCTGGCGGCTCCCGCCGGTCCCGCGCGCCGACGGCGTCCCGACGATCGTCAGCGTCATGCGCATGGTCCGCCGCAAGCGTCCCCGCGCCCTGCTCCGGACCCTGCGGGGGCTGAGCGAAAGGTTCCGCGCGGTCCTCGTCGGCGACGGCCCGCTGCTGCGGGGCCTGCGCAGACAGGTCGACGCGGCGGGCGCCCGGGCCGACATCACGCTGACCGGCGCGCTCGACCGGCACCAGATCCGCGACCTGCTGGCCGGGGCCGACCTGTACCTGGCGCCGGCCCCGCGTGAGTCGTTCGGCATCGCCGCGCTCGAGGCGCGAAGCGCCGGTCTGCCGGTCGTGGCGCGGGCCGGTAGCGGGGTCGCCGACTTCATCGAACACGGTGTCGAGGGCTGGCTGGTCCAGTCCGACGCCGAACTGCGCTCCACAGTGGACGGTCTGCTGGCCGACCCGGTCCGGCTGGCCGTGGTCGGGCGGCACAACCGCGGTGTGGCACCCCGCGTGCACTGGCGAGCCGTGCTCGACGCGGCCGACGCGCTGTACGCGGGAGCAGCCGGCAAGCACCTCGCCGGGCTGTCGCCGTGAGCCGCCGGCTCACCGTCGTCGCGTTCCACGCCCACCCCGACGACGAGGCGCTGTTCACCGGCGGCACGCTCGCCCGGATCGCCGCCGAGGGGCACCGGACCGTCCTGGTGACGGCCACCCTCGGGCAGGCCGGGCTGACCGGGCCGGCCGGGCCGGCCGGTGCCGCACCAGCCGACCTGGGCGCCCGGCGCCGGCTGGAGTTGCTCGCCGCCGCGCGGGCGCTCGGCTGCGCGCGCGTGGAAACGCTCGGCTACCACGACTCCGGCCTGCACAACGAGGCGAGCGGCGGACCACGATTCGCGGACGTCCCGGTCGAGGCGGCCGCCCGGAAGCTCGCCGCGATCCTGCAGGAGGAGCGGGCCGACGTGCTCACCACCTACGACCCGCGCGGCGGGTACGGCCATCCGGACCACGTCCAGGTGCACCGGGTCGGAGCGCGGGCCGCCGAGCTGGCCGGCACCCCGCGCGTCCTCGAGGCGACCGTCGACCGGTCCAAGCTGCGGCCGGTTCTCGCCGTCCTCCGGGCGGCCGGACGCCTGCTGCCGTCGCTGCCGCTCGGGCCGCCGAGCACGGTCTTCACCGACCGGGCCGAGCTGACCCACGCGGTCGACGTCCGCGAGTACCTGCCGCAGAAGCGCGCGGCCCTGCGGGCCCATGCCAGCCAGACGGAAGGCGGCCGGGGCCTGCGGACCGTCGCGCTGCTGAGCCGGTTGCCCGAGCCGCTGTTCGCAGCGGTGTGCGGCCGGGAGTGGTTCGTCGAGCCGGGTCGGCCGGCCGCCGGTGGGCTCGGGGACGACATCCTGGCCGGACTCAGGTAGTGGCGCTGGCCGGCATCCCGGACGGTACGGTCACCTGCTGGGCGGCGATCCACTGCTTGAGGTCCGCGGCCGGCATGGGCCTCGCATAGTGGTACCCCTGCGCGATGTCGCAGCCGAGCGCGCGTAGCGCGTCCACATGAGCGGCGCCCTCGACACCCTCGGCCACCACCGTCATGCCGAGGTTGTGGCCGAGCTCGATGGCCCCGCGCACGAGCACCGCGTCCTCCTGGTCCCGGTCCATGTCCAGCACGAACGTCCGGTCGACCTTCAACTCGTCGACCGGGAGGCTCTTCAGGTACGCCATCGACGAGTAGCCGGTGCCGTAGTCGTCGATCGACAGCCGGATGCCGAGGTCGTGCAGCTCGGTGAGCGTCGCCGTGGCCAATGCCGGGTTGGCCATCACGGCGGTCTCGGTGACCTCCAGCCGCAACAGCGCCGACGGCAGCTTGTACTCGTCGAGCAGCCCGGTGACGTGCCCGACGAGGTGCGGGTCGAGCAGGCAGCGCGGGGACAGGTTGACCGCGATCGGCACGGTCAGCCCGTCGTCCAGCCAGGTCCGGGCCTGGACCACGGCCAGCCGCAGGACGTGCAGGGTCAGGCGGGTGATGAGGCCGGTCGTCTCGGCCATCGGGATGAAGTCGCCCGGGTTGATCATCCCGCGCGTCGGGTGCTGCCAGCGGACGAGTGCCTCGACCCCGTCCAGCTCACCGGTGCCCAGGCCGACCTTCGGCTGGTAGTACAACTGCAGCTGGTCGGTGGTGTCCAGCGCCCGGCGCAGGTCACCGAGCATGAGCAGGCGGCTGGTGTCCTCGGTGTGCATGGTCGGCCGGTAGAGCACGGCGCCGGTCTTGGCGTCCTTGGCCGAGTACAGCGCGACGTCGGCGCAGCGCATCAGCGCGGTGGCCGTGTCGGCGTGGACCGGCGCGATCGCGATGCCGAGGCTGGCCTCGACGTCGACCGACACGTCGCCGAGGTTGAACGTCTGGTGCAGCATGCCGAGGAGCCGTTCGGCGATCTCGACCGCGCTCTTCTCGGTCGCGCCGGGCAGGAGCACGGCGAACTCGTCGCCGGACAGCCGCGCCACGATGTCCCCCGACCCGGCCCGCACCATCGTGCTCGTCCGCGCCGCGACCTGCTTGAGCAGCTCGTCGCCGTACTGGTGGCCGAGCGTGTCGTTGACTTCCTTGAACCGGTCCAAGTCGAGAATGAACACCGCGGCTTTGCCGCCGCTGGCCAGCACCTCCGTGATCCGCTCGGTGAAGAACTGCCGGTTCGGCAGGCCGGTCAGCGGGTCGTGCTGGGCCTGGTACTCGTTCTCGGCCGCCTGGCGGAGCAGCCCGCGCTGGTAGCCGAGAGCGGCGACGGCAAACGCGGCCAGCAGGGCCAGCCCGACCCCGAAGCCGGCCGCCGTCGCCGTGAACACCAGTCCCTCGGTGCGGTGCAGCCGCTGGATGGCGTCGGCGGCCTCCCGCGAGTGGTTGGCACTGGCGGTCTCGACCAGGTCGGTGATCTGCTCGAACGTGGGATCCGCGTCCTCGCTGTCGATGCGGACGACGGTCGCCTGGTCATTGGCGTCGACCGCGTCGAACAGGGCCCGGATCGCGGCCAGGTAGCCGACGTGCAGCCGAAGTGCCTGGTCGGCGACATCGCGGTCGTGCGTCGACCCCCAGCGCTGGACGTCGGTCAGCGCGTCCTCCAGCGCGGCGCTCGCCTCCCGGTGCTGGCTGCGGGTCTCCTGGTCCGGCTCGAGCCGGTAGTGCTGCTCGCTCAGTTCCTCGCGGGCGACCGCCGCTTTGGCCCGGTTGAAGGCGTCGGCGATCCGGGTCGAGTTGGAGACCGCGTTCGCCGACCGCCGGGTCTCCGCCGCGCCGACCACACTGACCGCGGTCAACGTCAGCAACACCAGTACCAGGCCCAGGACGGCGGCTCGCCGGGCAGCCTGACCACGCTCCATCGCGTCCCCCTCGGCTCCGGAGCCTCTCCTTTGCCTCTCATCGGCACAGAAGGCACGAAGTTGATCCGCTTGGGGGAGCAGGTTGGCTGGACGTCGCCCGTTAGGTTGCTCGTGTGCAGTCCGACCGTCGCGCCGTCGCCGCCGTGGTGTACCCCGTGTCCGGGTTGGTGGTCGCCGCCCTCGGCGTCGTCCAGCTGCTCCTCACCGAGCCGCGCCCGCCGGACGTCCAGCTGTCGCTCGGCGCCGTGGTTCTCGCCGGCCTCGCCGTCGGGGTCCTGCGATTCGTGCCGCTCGGCGCGCTGCTGGTGGTGCTGGCGGTGGACGCGGGGCACCAGATACTGGTCGGCATCCCGCCGTTCGCGGCGTTCCTGGCCACGATGATCGCGGTCTTCGAGCTGACCCGCGCCGCCGGCCGCTGGGCCTTGGTGATCGGATACCTGGCCACGCTGGTCACCGTGGGGATCCTGCTCCCGTACGGCGACGAGCCGGTCAAGGTGCTCATCCCGCTGGCTTTCTTCGCGGTGGCCGCGGGGATCGGCGTACTGGTCCGGCATATCGGCTCGTACTGGCAGGTGTCCGACGAAAAGGACGACGCGCTCGACCGGGAGCGCGAGCACCGGGCCGGCCTGGCCGCCGCCGCGGAGCGCAGCCGGCTCGCCCGGGAGCTGCACGACGTCGTGTCGCACGGGGTCAGCCTCATGGTGCTGCAGGCGGAGGCGGCCCAGCAGGTCCTGGCCACCCGGCCCGACCAGGCGGCGGCCGCGCTCGACATGGTCGGGATGACCGGCCGGCGGACGATGGCCGACCTGCGCAACCTGCTCGGGGTCCTGCAGTCGCCGGCCCCGGACGAGCCGCTCGTCGACCTGCCGACCATCGTGGAGCCGGTCCGGCAGACCGGCCTCGAGGTCAAGCTCGTCGAGACCGGCGACCCGGACGGCAGCCCGGACGCGGTCCGGCTGGTGGCCCACCGCGTGGTGCAGGAGGCGCTGACGAACGTCCTCAAGCACGCCAACGCGACCGCCGTGACGGTGACCGCCCGGCACGACCCGGGGCGGCTCGACGTCGAGGTCACCGACGACGGCGCCGGCGGTCATGGGCTGGGCAGCAGCACCGGCCCGGGCAAGGGCATCGCCGACCTACGGGAGCGGGTCACCGCGCTGGGCGGCGCCCTCGAGGCCGGCCCGGTCGAGCGCGGCTTCCGCGTCCACGCCGAACTGCCCTGGAACAGATAGATAGGGCCGCTCGCGCGCGGCGATCGACGCCGCCTGCGCCGGCGTGATCGTGTCGCAGATCCAGTCCCAGTGCAGCGACACCAGGTCGCCCGGCACCGGCGCCGGCAGCGGAGCAGACCACCGCACCGACTCGTGACGCAACGGCCCGATCGACAGCCGCGAACCGTCCCACACCAGCGGCGCCGAGGATACCGCGGCCGTACCGTCCGCCACGGAGAGCACCGTGCCGGTCCGGATGCGACAGTCCTGCAGGACCGACAGCGCCTGCGGATGCCCGGTCTTCGCGAGGATGCCGGCCCACGGGTACACCTCGAAGACCTGGAAGCTGTGGTGCGGCACGGCCCGCGTAGAAGCCGAACGCCAGGTGCCGCCGAGCTGGCCCCGGAACCGATCCGCCAAGAACGCCACGAGGGCCGCGGAGGAAGCCGAGAGGAGCAGGTCGTTGCCGACCCAATAGGCCTCGACGACGCGGACGTCGAGCGGGTCGTCAACACCGACAACCGAGGCGAGGTACTCCAGGTAGCTCCAGGCGCCGTCAAACAACTGGGCCCGCGCGCCGATGTCCACAAGGGACGAGTCCGGCGGGCCGCAGTAGCCCCGCTCGTTCGGCGGCCAGGCGTACCGCGCGAAGAGCAACGAGCCGGCGGCACTCATCAACAGATCCGTGGCAGCTGTTCGCCGATCGGCATCGGGATGACGCGGGTGCCGCCGAGAGCCGTGCGGGCCACGACCATGCCCGGGTGGTCGCCGACGCACGTGCCCACACGAACGGCCGAAGCGCCGAGCGGATGAGCCCGCATCGCCGCCAGCACGGCGTCGCCGGCTTCCAACGGTACGAAGGCCAAAAGCTTGCCCTCGTTGGCCACCTGCAGCGGATCCAGCCCGAGCAGGCTGCAGGCGTCCCGGACCGCGGCCGGGACCGGCAGGTCGCGCTCGATCAGCTCGATGCCGACGCCGGACGCCTTGGCGATCTCGTTCAGCGAGGCGGCCACCCCGCCGCGGGTCGGGTCGCGCAGCACGTGGATGTCGGCGCCGGTGGCCAGCATCGCGGCGACCAGCGTGTGCAGCGCGGCCGTGTCGCTCTCGATCGTCGTGCCGAACTCCAGGCCCTCACGGCAGCTCATCACCGCGACGCCGTGCACGCCGATGTCGCCGCTGACGATGACCGCATCGCCAGCGGAGGCACGAGCCGGACCGATGGAAACCTCCGCGGGCACCAGGCCAACCCCGGCCGTCGTGATGTACACGCCGTCGCCGGACCCGCTGTCCACGACCTTGGTGTCGCCGGTGACCAGCTTGACCCCGGCCGCACGAGCGGCCGCGCCGACCGCCTCGGCGATGCGGCCGAGGTCGGCCAGCCCGGTGCCTTCCTCGAGGATGAACGCGGTCGACAGGAACAGCGGGGTCGCGCCGGACATGGCCAGATCGTTGACCGTGCCGTTGACCGCGAGGTCGCCGATCGAGCCGCCCGGGAAGAACGGCGGCTTGACGACGAACGAGTCGGTCGAGAACGCGAGCCGCGCGCCGGAGACCTCGACGACCGCCGAGTCGCCGAGGTCGTGACCGGCGGCTTCCCCGTACGCGGGAAGAAACAAGTGCTCGATGAGCTCGGCCGACATGGCGCCCCCGCCGCCGTGGCCCATCACCACGAACGGGGTGTCCCGCAGGGGCACCGGGCACGTCCACGCGTCGAAGTCGAAGGTGGTCACACCGTCTCCAACCGGCGGTACGCGTAGTAGGCGGCGCACGCACCCTCCGAAGACACCATCGTGGCGCCGAGCGGGTTGCGCGGCGTGCACTCCTTGCCGAACGCGGCGCACTCGTGCGGCTTGATGAGCCCCTGCAACACCTCGCCGGAGCGGCACAGCGGCGACTCGTCGGTGTGGATGCCGGCGACGTCGAAGCGCTCCTCGGCGTCGAACGCGGCATATCGCGACGACAGCTTCCAGCCGCTCTTCGGGATCATGCCGATGCCGCGCCAGGTGCGGTCGGTCACCTCGAAGACGTCACGCAGCATCGCCATCGCCGGGACGTTGCCCTCGGCCCGCACGGCCCGCGGGTAGGCGTTGTCCAGCTCGTGCCGGCCCGACTCGAGCTGCACGACGGTCCGCCGGATGCCCTCGAGGATGTCCAGCGGTTCAAACCCGGTGACCACGATCGGCACCCGGTACTTCTCGGCCAGCGGCGGATACTCGGCGGTGCCCATCACGCTGCACACGTGCCCGGCGGCCAGGAACGCCTGCACGCGGCAGGTCGGCGACTCCATGATGGCCGCGATCGCCGGTGGCACGAGCACGTGCGAGACGAGCAGCGAGAAGTTGCGCACGCCGAGCCGCTTGGCCTGGTAGACGGTCATCGCGTTGGCCGGGGCGGTCGTCTCGAAGCCGATGCCGAAGAACACGACCTGCCGGTCGGGGTTTTCCCGGGCGAGGTTCAGGGCGTCGAGGGGGGAGTAGACCACGCGGACGTCGCCGCCGGCGCTCTTGACCGTGAACAGGTCCTGGCCGCTGCCGGGCACGCGCAGCATGTCGCCGAACGAGCAGAAGATGACCTCGGGTCGGGCCGCGATGGCCAGCGCCTTGTCGATCACTTCAAGAGGGGTCACGCACACCGGGCAGCCCGGCCCGTGGATCATCTCGAGGCCCTCGGGCAGGAGCTGGTCGATGCCGTGCCGGATGATCGAGTGCGTCTGCCCGCCGCACACCTCCATCATCGACCACGGTTTCGTGGTGACCGCCTGGATCTGGTCGAGCAGCTTGCGCGCGAGGTCGGGGTTGCTGAATTCGTCCAGGTATTTCATGTGCCGAGTCCCTTCTGGAGGCGCGCCTGTGCGAACGCGTCACCGAACTCCTCCTCGAGGATGCCGAGCTTCTCGAACTCGACCAGGGTGTCTTTCGCCGACTGCTCGTCGAGCCGCTGGATGGCGAAGCCGACGTGCACCACGACGTACTCGCCGATCTGCGCATCCGGCACGTACTGCAGGCACACGTTCTTCCGCACGCCACCGAAGTCGACCTCGGCCATCACCGTGCCGTCGACCTCCGCGGTGCTCAGAATCCGTCCTGGAACCGCGAGGCACATAGGCCACACCTCCTCACCAAACGTCTATCCGAATGCGCTGATCAACAGTTGCCCGAGGGCCAGGCCGCCGTCGTTGGGCGGCAACCGGTTCGGGCAGAGAACCTGGAAGCCGCGCTCGGCGAGCCGCGCCTGCGCGGCCTCCAGCAGTACCACGTTCTGGAACACGCCGCCGCCGAGGGCGACGACCTCGAGGGCGGCCTCGGCGCGGGCCCGCTCGGCGAGAGCGACGATCAGGTCGGCCACCCACGCGTGGAAGCGGGCGGCGATCTCGGCCGTCGCCAGGCCGGCCCGGACATCGGCCACGACCGCGCGGATCACCGCGGACACGTCGACGTCGACGGGATATCGGGACTCCAGGCTCGATCCGCGCGCGTAGCGCTCGAACTCCATCGCCGCCTGTGCCTCGTAGTCGACCTCGTGGCGCACCCCGGCGAGTGACGCCACCGCGTCGAAGAGCCGGCCCATGCTGGACGTCGGCGCGCAGCCGAACCCGGTCTTCAGCTGGTGTTCCAGCACCGTGCGTTCACGGTCCGGGCAGGCCCGCACCGGCGGCAGGTCGTCGTCCCACGGCACCCCGGCCGCGTGCAGGTGGGCCAGCGCCATCCGGTACGGCCGCCGCACGCTCGCGTCGCCGCCGGCCAGCGGCACGTAGCGCAGGTGCGCGGCCCGCCGGAACGACTTGTAGCCGGCGATCAGCACCTCGCCGCCCCAGATGGCGCCGTCGGTGCCGAACCCGGTGCCGTCGAAGGCGATCCCGATGACCCGCTCGTCGGCGCCCAGCCCGTGCTCGCCCATCACCGACGCGATGTGCGCGTGGTGGTGCTGGACCAGTCTTATCGGCCGTCCGTCGGCGTGCTCGCGAGCCCAGCCGGTCGAGTGGTATCCGGGATGCTGGTCGGCCACCAGCTGGGTGGGCACCACCCCGGTGAGCTCCTCGAGCTGTTGCTCGGTCCGCGTCAGTGCCGCCAGCGCGGCCAGCTCGTCAAGGTCGCCGACGTGCTGGCTGACCCACGCGTACCGGCCGTCGGCCAGCGCACACGTGTTCTTCAGGTCGGCTCCGGTGGCGAGGATCGGCGGCACCTCGAACGGCAGCGCGATCGGCAACGGCGCGTACCCGCGGGAGCGCCGCACCGGCACCTCGACACCGCCGACGACCCGGGTCACCGAGTCGTCGCACGGGACGTGGATGCGCCGGTCGTGGCGCAGCCACGCGTCGACGAGCGGGCCGAGACGCTCGAGGGCGGCCTCGTCGTCGGTGACGATCGGCTCGCCGGACAGGTTGCCGGACGTCATCACCAGCGCGTCCGGGCCGGGCGGGTCGCCGTCGAGGCCGAAGAGCAGGACGTGCAGTGGCGTGTAGGGCAGCATCAGGCCGAGGTCGGGGCTGCCCGGCGCGACCGCCGTGTCGTGCTTGCCGGGCACGAGCACGATCGGCCGCCGGCTGCCGCTGAGGAGGGCTTCGTCCTCGCCGGTGAGGTCGGCCAGGGACCGGGCCACGTCGATGTCGGCGACCATCACCGCAAAGGGCTTGTCGCCGCGGCGCTTGCGCCGGCGCAGCTCGGCCACCGCTGTCTCGTTGCGAGCGTCGCAGGCGAGGTGGTACCCGCCGAGCCCCTTGACGGCGACGATGTGCCCGTCGGCCAGCAGCGCGCGGGCTTTGGCGATCGCATCGTCGCCGGTTGTCGGGAGCGCGGTGACCAGCTCGAGCCGGGGACCGCAGTCGTGGCAGGCGATCGGCTGCGCGTGGAAGCGCCGGTCGGCCGGGTTGTCGTACTCGACCCGGCAGGCTTCGCACATCGGGAAGCCGGCCATCGTGGTGGTCGCCCGGTCATACGGCAACCCGGTGATGATCGTGAACCGGGGGCCGCAGTTGGTGCAGCTGATGAACGGGTGCCGGTAGCGGCGGCCGGTCGGGTCGCGCAGCTCCTCGAGGCAGTCGGCGCAGGTCGCCACGTCCGGTGAGGCGAGCGTGCGGGACCGGCCGCTGTCACCGGACTCCTCGATCGTGAACCCGGTGCCGCCGCGCACGGCGATGTCGGCCTCGTGCACGGCGGCGATCACGGCCAGCGGCGGCGGCTCGAAGCGCAGCCGGTCGCCGAACGCACCGACCGCGGCCGGCTCGCCCTCGACCTCGACGACCACTCCGTCCACCGTGTTGGCCACCCGCCCGGCGAGGCCGAATTCGGCGGCCGCGCAGTAGACGAACGGCCGGAACCCGACGCCCTGGACCACCCCGAAGACGTCGTACCGGCGGCGGATGCGGGTGTCGCGGGGCCGGCCCATCAGCTCCAGGCCGGACATCGCCCGGCGGGCCGCCGCCTCGTCGATGACCTCGAGTGCGAAGCCCATGTGGATGAGCACCCACTCGCCGGGGGCCGGCGGCTGGTCGAGCATCCCGACGTTGACCCGCCGCTCGGCGCCCTCGACGTCGACCAGCGCGACCTGGTCGGCGAAGCCGGGCTCGAGGCGGACGACCCGTCCGGGGATGCCGAGGCACATGGCTAGGCCACCACCCGGTTCAAGAGGGCCTGGATGGTGTCGATGGCCACCGGAACCGCGGCGTCGACCGTTTCGCTCAGCCCGATGCCCTCGTCCACGCTGGCCGCCGCGCAGCCGACCACGTAGGTCGGTGGCAGCGTGCCGCCGAGCCGCTCCACGCTGGACAGGACGGCGACCGGGTTCATCCCGTGCGGATCGAAGTCGCCGCGGCCGACCTCGCTCACTTCCAGGACGGTCACCGTGCCCGGCGGCTCCTCCGCCGGGACCGCGTCCACGAGGATCAGCGCGTCGTACCCGTCGAGCAGATCGTAGGCGAGATGCATGCCCCGGATGCCGTAGTCGACCGCGCGGACACCGGGCGGCAGCGTCGTCTGGGCGAGACGGCGCACCACCTCCGGGCCGAAGCCGTCATCGCCAAGGAACAGGTTGCCCACCCCGGCCACAAGCACCCGAGCCGCCATCTACATCGAGCGCATCTTGATGTACCGGCGGATGTCCGGCAACGATCTGAAGGTGACGAGGGCGGCGACGACACCGAGCGCGGTGAGGACGCCCGCGGTGAACACTCCCAGGGCTTTCATGGTGCGGTCTCCTCTTGACGGATGGGTTCGAGCTCGTCGGGCGCGAAGTAGAAGTACCGGCCGTACCAGTCGTGCAGGTCGGCCGCCGGGTCGTCGACCAGGACCAGAGCGACGTGCGTGGCACCGTCCACATCGGACATGACCGCGGTGACGCGGGCGAGCTGGCCGGCGAAGAACAGGTCCTGCGCGTCGGCCCGCCGGGACGGGTGGACCCGCACGATGCTGCCCTTGGTCACGCGTACGCCGTTGATCTGGACCGAGTCGGTCTCCGGGTCGGCGTCGCCGTTGAAGAAGTCGTCGAAGAACGGATCGCGCATGACCCCGTGCAGCTGCTGCAGCTCGGCCGGGGACAGGTTGTCGCAGCGGTCGATGATCGCCTTGGCCCGCGGGTCGGTCGCGCGGGCCTCGGCCTTCTCCTCCTCGGTCATCGTCATGACCCGCAGGGTGAGGATCTCGTCGATCTCCGTGCCGTCGAAGAGATCGCCGTGGCTCTGCTCGGCGATCTGCGGATAGTCGTAGAGGATGATCGGCGCGCCCAGGACGACGTCCGTACGGCCCGGCTCGCCGGCCAGCACGGGCCAGCATCGGTCCTGGTGGCAGCGGCCGGCCGCGGCAGCCGCGGCGGCCGGCGGCTCGAGCAGCGACACGAACGCACCGTCGCGCGCCTCGATCAGGACGTGCGCGCCGATGAACGAGGTCCGCATCGCGGTGTCCTTGTCCGGCGGGGGACCGGCGGCGGTGTTCTCCACCCCGACCGACAGCCGCCAGTATCCGTCGTCCTGGGTGGCCGACAGGTGGATGCGGGCGGACAGCGGCCACCGCTGCCGGACGATCTGGCCCTGATCCTCGACGAGCTCGATGTCCTCTCCGCCGAACACGGAGATCGACTCGTCGACGGTCCGCGGCAGCCGCGTCGGCGGCAGCGTGATCTCGTGCTCGACCGCCTCGTCCCAGCTGATCAGCGCCTCCCCGCCAACCGGCAGCGCGGGCACCGGCTCGTAGGAGCCGTCGGGTGAACGCTGCTCGACCGTACGCGTCTGCAATTGCAGAAACCGCACGTGGACCCGCACGGTCGGATTGTCCCCCTGCAGCAGGCATTGCATGGCCATCGACGGCGGCTCGGCGAAAGGCGCGCCGGGCGGCCCGAGCACGCCGAACTGCCAGCGCGACTGGTTCTTGCGGGCGCTGGCGCGGTAGGGGTAGAGCAGGTATCCCTCGTAGAGCACCGCGTCGGCGATCGCCCGCACCCGATCGAGGCTCATGAGTGGCCTTCCAACAGCGCGTCGACCGTCTCTTCCCACGAGATCAGGCCGCGCTGAGCCCGATAGTCGGCCAGTCGCTTCAGCACGTCCTCGTCGAGGCGCAGCCAGCCTTGGCTCGGGTAGTACGCGCGGATCATCTCGCGCCACACGGTGACCGGCAGCTCATAGCGGGCCTCGCGGTCCCACGGCACCTGGTGGACGGCGAAACCCTGCTCGCCCTTGGTGAACACGGTCCCGGAGAAGAGCAGCAGCAACGGGACGGTGCCCTCGCCCAGCGCGTGCAGATAGCGCGAGCCCACCACGTCGAAGTCGTAGGTGCACGGCAGCGCGAGGTCGGTGTCGGTGCGGCCGGTGAACCCGGGCACGGTCGTGTTGCACTGCATCCACAGCAGCGGGCGCAGCGTGTCGTTCCACCGCTCCCGCGGCCCGAAGAGGCCGAGCAGCGCCTGCTGCTCGTCGGCCGCGTACCGGCGCCGCTGCGGCTCGATGCGCACCTGGCAGCGCAGTGCGATCGCGTGCACCCGCTCGCCGCTGGTCTCGGCGATGCGCAGCCGCGCGGTCAGCTGGGGCGTGGCGGCGTACGGCTCGGCGAAGACGTCCTCGACGGTGAAGTGCAGCTCGATCATCGGGCCTTCTCCTCTATGCCCTCGAAGTACGCGTCGATCGCTTTCCGTGCGGCCGGGCCGCCGTCGAACCCCTGCCACAACGTGCGCAGGCGGCCGGCCAGCTCGTAACAGGCGTCGATCGGCACGACGTACGAGCGGATGCCGGTGTCCACGCGGCGGATCAGCAGCGCCTCGACGTCCGGCGTGAGTGTGCTGTGATTGGCGCCGACCCATTCCCATGTTTCGGGCGGCAGCTCGGACTCGGTCGCGCCGGCCGGCCCGGGGTAGAACGCGACCATCCGGCCCAGCCCCGAGTGGTGGAACACGAACGCCAGGCCGACCGGGAAAGGCAGGTCGCCGTCGAGCTCGCCGATGATCTGGTACCGGCCGGGAACGGTCCGGTAGCGCTGGGCCGCGTGCTCGTCGGTGAACAGCAGCGCGCACGCCCGGCAGCTGCACAGCAGCGCGCGACTCTCGAGGTCGACCAGGTGCTGGTGCGGCTCGCTGATCGGGGTGGCGCACAGCTCACACCGTTCGCCGGCACCGGGCGGGGGCGTGGCCCGGGTGGCCCGCCGTAGTGCCGCGAGGGGCGGTCCGGACCTTTGGGTCATGGCCCGACCGGCGCGTGTCCGACGCGGGTGAACAGCGACGAGACCGGGATGGTGGTCGCCGGTTCAAAGACGATGTCGGTTACCTCGGGCGCGACTGCTTCAATGTGTTCGCGCACGTCGGCCGTCCCGCAGCTCTTCGCGCCCGACAGCCGTACCGTCCCGTCGTCGTCGACTCCCAGCAGCTCGACGTCGTAGCCTTCGAGCGCCTCCGCGATCCGGGTCTCGACGCTGTATGGGTGCAGCCCGTGCACGAGCAGCAGGCTGGCCACGAGGTCGTCGCCGGCCAGGGCGTCGAGGGCCTCGTCGGTCAGCTGGCCCTGCTCATGCAGCAACTGGAGCATCCGGTCCAGCCCGGCCCCGTAAAGGTCGACGACCAGCCGGACGAGCTCCTCGGCGCGTTCGCGGGCCGCCACCCCGCCCGCCGCGCTGGCCGCGATCAGCGCGTCGATCCGGTCCCCGGCGGCTTGCCAGTCTGCTTCCGCCACGCTAGTCGGCCCCCGCTGTTTGGGTCGGCGAGTGCAGCAGCTCGAGCTTCTTGCCGTTGCCCAGGTACATGTGCACCCCACAGGGCAGGCACGGGTCGAAGCTGCGCACCGTGCGCATGATGTCGATGCCCTTGAAGTGCTCCCGGTCGTTCTCCTCGAAGATCGGCTGGCCCTGCACCGCGTCCTCGTAGGGTCCGGGGGTGCCGAAGCTGTCGCGCGGGTTGGCGTTCCACGGGGTCGGCGGGTACGGGTGGTAGTTCGCGATCTTCCCGTCGCGGATGACCATGTGGTGCGACAGCACGCCGCGGACGGCTTCGGTGAAGCCGCAGCCGATGCCCTCGTCGGGCACCTCGAACTTCTCCCACGTCTTGGTGCGCCCGGCGCGGATCTCGCCGAGCGCCTTCTCGGCGAAGTGCAGCGCGCAGGCCGCCGCATAGGCCTGGAAATAGGTCCGGGCCCGGTTGCGCTCGATGGTGTTGCTCCAGCGCGGGATCTTCCACTCGAACTCGACCGGGCCTTTCAGCGCAGTCTTCGGCAGGTTGATCCGGACGCTGCTGCCGGTCGCCTTGACGTAGCCGATGTCGACCAGCCCGGCCAGCGCCGTCGACCACAGCCTCGCCAGGGGACCGCCGCCGGTGTCCAGCGCGAGATAGTCCTTGCCGTCGAACCAGCGCGGCGACATCACCCAGCTGTACTTCTCGTCGAGGTCGCGCTTCTGCGGGTGCGGGTTGGTGTGCTGGTTCCACGGGTGCCGGCGGTCGACCGGATTGCCCAGCGGGTCGCGCGTCACGAACATCTCCTGGTCGGTCCAGTCGTCGTAGTAGGACGAGCCGAGCAGGATCCGGATGCCCAGGTTGATCTCGACCAGGTCGGTGGTGATGAGCTTGTTGTCGACCACGATGCCCGGCGTGACGTACATCTTGCGACCCCACTGGGTCATGTCCTTGTAGTCGAAGTTGCAGTATTCGGGGTCCTGGAAGGATCCCCAGCAGCCGAGCAGGATGCGCCGGTTACCGACCTCCTCATAACCGGGCAGCGCCTCGTAGAAGAAGTCGAACAGGTCGTCGTGCATCGGCACGACCCGCTTCATGAACTCGACGTAGCGCATGAGCCGGCTCATGTAGTCGGTCATCAGCTGGATCGTGGCGACCGTGCCGACCCCGCCCGGGTAGAGCGTCGAGGGGTGCACGTGGCGCCCCTCCATGAGGCAGAACATCTCCCGGGTCATGCGGCTCACCTGCAGCGCCTCGCGGTAGTGCTCGCCGGTGAACGGGTTGAGAGAGCGCATGATGTCGCCGATGGTCTTGTAGCCGTGCTGCTCGGCGTGCGGCGCCTCGGTGCGGTTGGCCCGCTCGAGCACGCCCGGGTTGGTCTCGCCGACCATCTTCTCGCAGTAGTCGACCCCGACCAGGTTCTCCTGGAAGATGTTGTGGTCGAACATGTACTCGGCGGCCTCGCCGAGATTGACGATCCACTCACCCAGGTGCGGCGGCTTCACCCCGTAGGCCATGTTCTGCGCGTAGCACGAACAGGTCGCGTGGTTGTCGCCGCAGATGCCGCAGATGCGGCTGGTGATGAAGTGCGCGTCGCGCGGATCCTTGCCCTTCATGAAGATCGAGTAGCCGCGGAAGATCGAGCTGGTGCTGTGGCACTCGGCCACGACCCGCTGGTTGAAGTCGATCTTCGTGTAGATGCCGAGGCTGCCGACGATCCGGGTGATCGGGTCCCACGCCATCTCGACGAGCTCGGTCATGCCGCGCCTTCTTCCTATTTCCAGGTGCGCTTCGCGCCGGTGGTCAGGACCGGACCCTTCCGGCGCCACTTGGGCTCGCGGTCGAGCGTGTGCTCGGTGATCGTGCGCAGCCGGCGGATCGTTTTGCCGTAGGCGCCGACCGCGGTCGTCGAGAACTTTCCGCCCGGCGGCTCGTCCATGAACGGCATGAACTTGTCCGGGAAGCCGGGCATCGTGCAGCCGATGCAGATGCCGCCGACGTTGGGGCAGCCGCCGACCCCGTTGAGCCAGCCGCGCTTGGGAACGTTGCACTTGACGACCGGCCCCCAGCAGCCGAGCTTGACGATGCACTTGGGCGAGCCGTAGTCGGTCGCGAAGTCGCCCTGCTCGTAGTAGCCGGCCCGGTCGCAACCCTCGTGGACGGTCTGGCCGAAGAGCCAGGTGGGGCGCAAGGCGTCGTCGAGCGGGATCATCGGCGCCTGGCCGGTCGCCTGGTACAGCAGGTAGGTCAGCGTCTCGGCGAGGTTGTCCGGCTGGATCGGGCAGCCCGGCACGCACACGATCGGGATGCCCGCCTTGGACTTCCAGTCCCAGCCGAGATAGTCGGGCACGCCCATCGCCCCGGTCGGGTTGCCGGCCATGGCGTGGATCCCGCCATAGGTGGCGCAGGTGCCGACGGCGACGACCGCGGTGGCCTTCGGGGTCAGCCGGTCGAGCCACTCGCTGGTGGTCATCGGCTGCCCGGTGGCCGGGTTGTTGCCGAACCCGCACCAGTAGCCCTCGTCGTGCAGATCCTCGTTGGGGATCGATCCCTCGACCACGAGCACGAACGGCTCGAGCTCGCCCCGATCGGCCTTGAAGAACCACTCAAGGAAGTCGTCGGCGCCGCCGGTCGGGCCGCACTCGAAGTCGATCAGCGGCCAGTGCACGGCCACCTTGGGCAGACCGGGAAGCGCGCCGAGCGCGATCTCCTCGACGCTGGGCTGGGTAGCCGCGGTCAGCGCGACCGAGTCCCCGTCACAACTGAGGCCAGCGTTGATCCAGAGCACATGAATCAACGTTTCTTCGGCGCGCAAAGCTTCGTCAGTCGGCATTGATACCGCCTTCCAGGGCGCGCGTAATGTGACGCGGGTAACAGCCTAGTCCCGATTCGGGCCGGGATGTCAACAACTTGATCCCCTAGGGGGAAGCGTCCTAGCGTCGACCGGGGAACCCTATGCACGAGCTGTCGATCACACAGAGCATCGTCGACACGGCCCGCGAGCGCGCGGCCGGCCGGCCGGTGCACCGCATTCACGTGCGGGCCGGCAAGCTGACCGCGGTGATCCCCGAGTCGATGCAGTTCTGCTTCGAGTTGATCGTCGAGGGCACCGAAATGGCCGGCGCCCGCCTGGAGATCGAGCAGCCCGAGGGGCGCGCGCACTGCTCGAAGTGCAACACCGACTTCGCATTACCCGATCTGGTACTGCTGTGCCCGTGCGGCAGCGCCGAGGTCAGCGTGACCGGCGGGCGGGAGCTGCAAATCGTGTCGATGGAGGTCGGCTGAAGTGTGCGCGACGTGCGGCTGTGGCCATCCCCATGAGCTCCTCGTGTTAGAGGAGAAGGTGCTGGCCAAGAACGACGACCTGGCCGCACACAACCGCGCCTGGCTTACGGAGCGCAACATCGTCGCGCTCAACCTGATGAGCTCGCCGGGCTCCGGCAAGACCACGCTCCTCGAGCGCACTGTCACCCACATGGGTGACGCCCGGAAGGTGGCCGTGATCGAAGGCGATCAGGAGACGAGCGTCGACGCCGACCGGATCCGGCGCACCGGCTGCGCCGTGGTGCAGATCAACACCGGCGCCGGCTGCCACCTCGACGCGTCGATGGTGCACGGCGCGCTGCACGAGCTCGACCCCGGCCCGGGGACGCTGCTGTTCGTGGAGAACGTCGGCAACCTCGTCTGCCCGGCGCTCTTCGATCTCGGCGAGGCGGCCAAGGTCGTGGTGATCTCGGTGACCGAGGGCACCGACAAGCCGCTGAAGTACCCGCACATGTTCGCCGTCGCGGATCTGATCCTGGTCAACAAAATCGACCTATCTCCGTACGTCGACTTCGACCTTGATCGCTGCGTCGCCTATGCGCGCTCGGTCAACCCGAACGTCTCGGCGCTGGCGGTGTCGGCGACTACCGGTGCCGGTCTTGATGCCTGGTACGAATGGATCGGGGAACGGCGATGATCGAGCGCAAGGACGTCGGCGGCGTCGCGGTCGTCCGGCTGGCGCACGGCAAGGTCAACGCGCTGGACCTCGAGCTGCTGCAGGCGATCACCGCGACCTTCCGCGAGCTCGACCGGGCCGACCACGCCGCGATCGTGCTGACCGGCAGCGGCCGGGCGTTCTCGGCCGGCGTGGATCTCTGGCGGATCGTCGACGGCGGCCCCGACTACGTCCGGGCGTTCCTGCCGGCCCTCAGTGCCGCGTTCCTGGCCGTGTTCACCTCCGGCAAGCCGGTCGTGGCCGCGGTCAACGGCCACGCGATCGCCGGCGGCGCGATCCTGGCGTGCGCCTGTGACCGCCGGTTGATGGACGACAGCGGCGGCCAGTTCGGCGTGACCGAGCTGCGCGTCGGCGTACCGTTCCCGCCGGTGGCGCTGGAGATCCTCGGGCACGCGATCGGCGAGCGGTCGGCGCGCGACGCCGTGCTCGGCGCGGGGACGGTCCCGCCGCGGGACGCCTACCGCCGCGGATACGTCGACGAGCTGGTGACGGCCGAGGAAGTGACGGCCGCCGCGATCGCCGCGGCGCGGCAGCTCGGCTCGGCCGTGCCGGCCGACACGTACCGCTTCGCCAAGGCACAACTCAGGCGCCCGGTCGAGGAGCGCTTGGTGCGACTGCGGCCCGAGCTGGATCCGCAGGTGGAGGCGCTCTGGCTGCGCGGCGTGGAGGACGGCCGGATCAGGCGCTACATGGAGCAGGTCGCCCGCCGCTAGCCGGGTCGCCCGCCGCGCCACGGGGCGGCCGCACCGCAGGGCCTCGGTAACGTCGCTCCAATGAACCTCGACGATCGAGCCGCCATCACCGACCTCATCGCGCTGCACGGGCACTACGTCGACACCGGCCAGCTGGATCGGCTCCGCGAACTGCTGGCCGACGACATCACGTACGACACGACCGACCTCGGAGGCAGCGTCATCGTCGGCGCCGCCAAGCTGCGCGAGGCGGCCATCGCCCTCGGCGAACGGAACCCCGTCGGCCACCACGTCACCAACACCGTCGTCACCGCGGTCGACGGGGACCGGGCCAGCGCCATCTCGAAGTTCATAGGCGTCATGGCCGACGGCTCGTGCGGCAGCGGCACCTATTACGACACGCTGATCCGAAGCACCGAACAGCCGAAGGGCTGGCGCATCGCGCACCGGCGAATCACCACCGCGCGACTCTTTAAACCAGCTGGTTGACACGACCCAAAGACCGCGGTACCTTAGCTTTCAACCAAGAGGTTGTAACGGGAAGGCACCGATGGCGGCCGACACACTCTCGCGGATCTTCTCCGCGTTGGCGGACCCGACCCGCCGCGACATGGTGGACCGACTGGCCACCGCGGACGCGACGGTCAACCAGCTCGCCGCGCGGTACGAGATGTCACTGCAAGCGGTCTACAAGCACCTCCGGGTGCTCGAAGAGGCCGGGGTGGTGAGCCGTCCGCAGGGGCCACAGCCGCGATCGGTCCGTCTGGAGGCGGAGGTCTTCGACCTGATGGACAGCTGGATCGAGCGTTACCGGCGCCGTGCCGAGGAGCGCTACCGCCGCCTCGACGCCGTACTCGAGGCGATGACCAACGACGAGCAGAAGGAGCAGCACAATGAACGTGATCGCTGAGGCCATCATCGAGGCCGACCCGAAGGTGCCGGTCATCCGCATGACCCGGGACTTCAAGGGCACACCCGCGCAGCTGATGAGCGCGCACACCGACCCGGACCTGTTCGCCCAGTGGGTCGGGCCGAACAACATGACCACGAAGATCGACCAGTGGGACGCCCGAACCGGCGGCAGCTGGCGCTTCATCCAGGGCCGGGACGGGCAGGAGTTTTCGTTCCGGGGCTGCTTCCACGAGGTCGGCTCGAACCGGATCGTGCAGACCTTCACCTACGAGGGTGAGCCCGACGGCGTGGCCCTGGAGACGATTGTCTTCGAGGACCTCGGCGACGGCCGGACGCGCATGCACGCGTCGTCCCTGTGCGACAGCTTCGAAGGCCGTGACGCCTGGCTGCAGAGCGGCATGGAGACCGGCGTGAACGAGGGCTACGCAAAACTCGACCGGATCCTGGCCAATGGCGCTGCCTGAGGCCCCGGCCGAGCGGCACCGGCAGATCGGCGGCACGTTCACCGACCGGGTGCGGGGGACCCGGGAGTGGGACGTGCCGTCGCCGGTGGCCGAGTGGTCGGCCCGCGACGTGGTCCGGCACCTGGTCGAGTGGTTCCCGTCGTTCCTGTCCGCCGGGGCCGGCATTGACCTGCCCCACGGCCCGAGCGTCGACACGGATCCGGTGAAGGCGTGGACGGTGCACTGCGACGGCGTGCAGGCGGTGCTCGACGACCCGGCCACTTCCGGCAAAACCCTGAAGAACCCGCACATCGGCGAGATCCCGCTCGACAAGGCGATCGACCAGTTCTATACGGCCGACATCTTCATGCACACCTGGGATCTGGCCCGGGCGACCGACCAGGACGACCGCCTCGATGAAGACTTCTGCGCGCTGCTGCTGGCCGGCATGGTCGAATACGAAGAAGCCATGCGAACGTCGGGTCAGTATGGCAGCAAAGTAGCGGTGGCCGACGACGCCGACGTCCAGTCGAGGCTGCTGGCCTTCATCGGCCGCAACCCCGACTGGAAACCCGGCGAACCTAGTTCTTCGTGATCCGGTTGTCGGTCGTGTACGTGAACGGGTTCGGAAGCTGGGCCACGTAGTTCACCAATGGCACGAGCACGGCGTCGGCGGTCTGTACCACATTGGATGCCGACTTCAGCACCGTGAACCCGTCACCGCCGCTCATCATGAACGAGTTGGCCGTCCCGGTGTAGGTCTTGCTGTCGTCGTTCGGGATCGGCGTGCCGTCGGTGAGCGTCACGGTCGTGATCGTGGTGCCCGAGTAGGTGAACTTCAGCCCGGACACCTGCATGATGCCACCGGTACCGGGGGCCAGTTGCTGGGCCAGCAAGGCCCACACCTGGGCCCCGGTCAGCGTGAACGTGTCGACGTAGTCGTCCTGGAACGGCTGCATCGTGAACAGGTCGCCGTAGGTGACCTCGCCGGCCGTCAACCCGGCCCGGATGCTGCCGGTATTGACGAACGCCAAGTCGGTTTTCGCGAACCAGCGCTGCGAGTCGGCGATGAGGTCACCGGCCGGCGACTCGCCGGCCGGGGTGGCGCCGTTTTCCCGCTGGGACGGGATGTCGGCCGACGCCGTGTTGATGACCCGCTGCGTGATCGGGTTGGTCGCGGTGACCGCTGCGCTGACGATCGCCGCCACCTTCGGATCCTGCGGCACGGCCGGCGCCGACGGGTCGGTCGTCTTCGGCGGCTGGTTCGCCCAGACCGGGACAACCGAGCCCCACGTCGCCGCGATCGTGCGGTTCTTGCGGTCCAGCAGCAGGTGGATGTCGCTGAACGCCCGCCCGAACGACGACGCCTGGATCACCAGCGCGTTGCCGACCCGCGTGTCGACCACCGTGTGGCTGTGGCCGCTGACCAGCACCGACACCGCCGGGTCCAGGTGCAGCGCGATGTCGTTGACACGGTCGTTGACCGTGCCGACCGGGTAGGTCGACTGGCTGCCGCCCTCGTGCACGACCGCTACGAACGCGTGGATGCCGCGCCGCTGCAACTGCGCGACCTGATCGTTGATCGCCGTCGCCTCGTCGATGAAGTGCACGCCGGTCGTACCGCCCGTGGTGACGATCGTCGGGGTGGTCACGGTGGTGGCGCCGATGAAGGCCACCGGCACGCCGCCGACAACCTTTATCGTGTACGGCGGGAGCAGCGGCTTTCCGGTCTTGTCGCTGATGACGTTGGCCGAGACGACCGGGAAGTTGAGCCGGTTGAAGGTGATCGACGGATCCACAGTGGACTGTCCACCGAAGACCTGCCGCAGCATCTCCTGGACCCCGCGGTCGAATTCGTGGTTGCCGAGCGTGCCGACGTCAATGCCCATGGCGTTGAGCGCGTCGAGGGTCGGCTTGTCGCGCAGCAGCGCCGATGCCGGCGGGCTGGCCCCGACCATGTCACCGGCCTCGACGGTCACCGTGTCGTGCGGATCCGTCGCGCGGGCCCGCTTCAGATACGTGGTGAGCGTCGCGAGGGAACCGGCTTGGTCCCGTACCCCCGTAAAAGGATCGGTGTAGAAGAGGTTGTCGCCGGTCAGGTTGCCGTGAATGTCGTTGATCGCCAGCAACTGGCCGGTCTCGTAACGGCCGCCACCCTTGATGATCGAGGTCAGGACCTTGCCCTGCGTCTGCAGCGGCGGGTTGAAGCCGCCCAGGACGGCCAGCGTCGGCGCCAGGTCGGTCGCCTTCACGCCCCGCACCGACGGGGCGTGGACGATGTCCGGCCCGGCGGCGACGAAGGTCGCGTGCATGTTGATGTTGTGCCTCAGGTCGACGTAGTCGGGCAAGTAGCCGTGCTGGCCGAAGAACTTCGACGGCGCGACCAGCGTGCCGACCGTGTTCCCGTCGAACTCGTACGGGACCTTGGTGACCACCACGACGTCGCCCGAGCGGGTCGGGTTCAGCGCGTTGATCCCGGATATGTCGGCCAGCTGGTCCTTGGTGAAGACCTGCTGGACGAACGGCAGGGCCCGGTACGCGCTGACGATCTTGTCGACGGTCGTCTGGTAGTCGGCCTGCTCGATGACCCCATCGGGGTTGCGGCCCTTGAGATCAAGGTAGATCTGCGCGGTGCCGCCGGCCCAGCAGGCCTTGGCGACCGTCTTGCCGGGCTGGCTGGCCGCGGCCGGCCGGCAGTTGCCGGTCTGCTCGACGTCCTGCAGCCCGAGCTGCTTGAGCACCAGCGGCGCGTCGACGGCCAGCCACTGCGGGGCGAAGCCGTGGTCGCTGGAGGCCAGGATGTCCGGGTTCTTCAGTGTCTGGCGGACGAATGAAAGCCGGGCGTCGGCCGAGGCATAGGCGCCGCGCAGGTATCCCTCGCGCTGGGCCAGCCGGTGATCGCGCGGGCCGGTCCCGGCCACCCGGTCGAAGTACGGGTTGGCGCTGCCGTCCGGCGCGGTCGGCGTGAGCAGCCCGATGATCTGGTGGCTGACCTCGTCGGTCTGGTCGGTGCCGGCGAGCAGCACCTCGGTGTCCGGCTGCAGGGTCCTGAGGACGTAGTTGAAGACCGCGAGGTCGTAGGCCTGGTTCAGCCCGACGGTCTGGGCGTACCAGGTGTCCTCGTCGATGAGCCCGGCCTCCTCCGGCGCGAAGTCGCCGAAGACCGCCGGAGGCAGGTTGTCCGCGATGTACTTGGCGAGCTTGTCCTCGCCCGGCGCACCGGCCGGCAGCGCGTCGCAGGCTGCCGTCGAGCAGTGCGCGTTGGGCCGGGTCACCGAGGTGAAGTACAGCCCGAAGCTGGACAGGTCGCTGGCCAGGTTCACGACGTTGACGTAGAAGCCGGCGCTCTCCCCGGCGGCCGTGCCGATCAGGCCGTCGGCGCCCTTGAGCTTGACCGGGCTGTAGGTGCGCGGGGTCAGGTTGGCGGCCGCCTTCGAGCCGTCCTTGCCGGCCGCGGCCGGCACCATGACCACCCGGTCGTAGCCGTTGCTGTCGCTGGCATAGACATAAAGGTCATAGGTGCGCGACGGGTTGAGCGCGGCCGACGTCGAGTTGACCGTGAGGACGGTCTGCTGGGCCGGCTTGGTGCTGGCCGGCACGTTGGTCCAGCCGGTTGCCGGGGCGAAGGCGGCCACCTGGTAGGACAGGCCGAAGCTGGCGGCCGAGGTCTGCTTGGTCGCGTTCAGCGGGAACTCGAGGAGGCCGCGCTGCGAGTAGAAGGTCGAGAAGTCGACCGTCGGCCCGTTGATGTTGGCGTTGAGCCCGCCCGTCCACTCCAGCTGGGCGACCTTGCGTCCGGCCAGCTCGGCCGACGACGCGACCGACTGCGCCTCGAGGACGTTGGTCGGGTCCGAGCCGGGGCTGGCGCCGTTGCCGTGGAACGAGAACGACGTCGACGTGGTGAAGACCTGCCGGTTGTCGAAGAAGGTGTTGTTGGTGCTGCCGTGTACGCCCGGGCCGGCCCCGGTGGCCAGCGTGTACCAGCCCTGGCCGGTGTTGGGCGGGAAGCCTTGGGTCAGGCCGTTGTCGCCGGTGGCGCCGGAGCGCATCAGCGACGCGTAGGTCGGCATCAGGCCCCGGCCGGCATAGCGCTGCATCAGGTCCGGCCGCATGCCGTCCGAGCTGAAGAGGACGACCGGGGTTCGGTGCGGGGTCGCCGGCGGCGACGCGGCCGCGCTGGCCGAGGCGGTTCCGATCAGGCCAGCCGTGAGCAGGAGGGCGGCACCGGCGGCGAAGATACGCCGAGTGGATAAGACGGTCACTGGTTTACTCTGATCGCGGCGTGCGAGCTGCGTCAATGCATGTGGCACCCGGTTCAGCACCCGTTCATTTGTTCGGACCCTGACGGAACGGCCGTTTGCGACTTGATCCGTTCGGGGGATGCGCGAGCCTAAGTCTATATAGGTAGAGTCCCGGGCGTGCTTCGACATGTAGTGCGCTGGGCCGGCCTCGCCGTCGTCGCCGCGGAAGCGGTCGCCACGGTGATCGGGCTGCTCACCGCCGCCCATCCGGCCAGCATCGACCCGGCCGTCCCCGTGGTGTGGACGGTCCTCCTGCTCATCCACGCGGTGGCCATCATCCGGCTGACCGCCACCGGCACCCGCCTGACCGGCGTCGCATTCGGCCTCGCGGCGTTCGGGTTGTGGGCACTGCTGTGCCTCATGACCCCGGCGCTGCCGACCTCCAACGCCCCGGCCGGACTGGCGATCGCCCTCGCCGGGCTGGCCGCCGTGCTGTGGACGCCTCGCGAGTCGGCTCGCCCGGCCGCGGCTGCCGGACTGACGGCCGCGATGACCGTGGCGTTCCTCTCGACGGTCTACCTGGACACGGTCCTGCCCTACCTCGGCCGCTGGGTGGCCAACAACGCCCCGCCGTCCTCGTCATACCGCCTGGTCGACCCGGTCGGCTTGGTCATCCTCGGCGCGCTGCTCGCGATCGCGGTCGTGGTGACGCTGCCGCGGCCGGTGCGGGCCGAACGGGTGGTGGCCGCGTGACGCGCGCTCGCCGTCCCTCGCCGCAGACCGTGACCGTGCTCGCGGCGCTGGCCGCCGCCCCGGACAGCTGGCGCTACGGCTATGAGCTCGGCCAGGAGGTCGGGCTCAAGGCCGGGTCGCTCTATCCGATCCTGATCCGGCTGACCGAGCGCGGCCTGCTCGAGGCGCAGTGGGAGGACGAGGTGACGCCCGGCCGGCCGCGGCGGCACATGTACCGGCTGACCGAGGATGGGCTGACCGCGGCCGCCCAGGCGGTCGAGGCAGCTCGGCCTTTCATACGGCCGCGGCTCGCCACTGAGGGTCTGTAATGCAGTGGCTCACGGCGGTCCGCGGGGAGGCCGGCCTCATCCCGTCGCGGCTGGCTCGGTGGCGGTGGCTGGCCGGCGGGGCGTGGGCGATCGCCTGCCACTCGACCGTGGTGCGACGGGCCGCGAGCGTCGTCGCCGCGGTGGTTGCCGGCACCGTTGTCGTGGTGCTGGCCTGGCATCCCGGCTCGACCAACCCGGCGGTGCCGGTCGAGCGGGCCGGGTTGATCGGCACGGTCGTGCTGCTCGCCCTGCTGCCCTGGGTCCTGCGGCCGATCCTCGGCCCGGTCGCTTCAAACGGCGCGGCGCGGCGCACCCGCCGCTTCGGCTATTTCGGCGTGTACCTGCTGCTGCTGGTCATCGCGCTCCTCTCCCGGTTCGCCGGGAGCCGGTTCGACCACTTCGAGGCCTTCGACCCGGGGGCCTGGCGAGCCGACATGCGCGACGGCGCCTGGGTCAGCGCGCTGCTCCTCGCCGGGCTGGTTGGTGGCTACGCCGTGCTCGTGCTGGCGCTGACCGCTCGCCGCAGCGCCCTGCCGCCACGCGTCCTGACGTGGGCAACCGGGCTCGGTGCGGCGGCGGCCGTGGTCCTGTATGCGCTCATGCCGCTCGGCAACCCGCGTCACCTGCCTTCATCGGGTTTGCAGGTGGCCTACGAGGCGGTGCTGATCGCGGTGCCGATCGCCGCGCTCGTCGCCGTCGGACCGGTGGCCGGGCGGCGCTTCACGGCCGGGGTCGTCGGCGGTCTGGGTGCCGGCGCGACGGCGGCCGTGGTCCTGGCCGTGCTGACCCTCGCGACCATGCTGCTCTTTCCCGGCCAGGTCGCCCTCGAGTGGGACAACCCGAGCCCGCTGGTGGCGCACGGCACGCCATACGAGATCCGGATGAGCGTCGGCGACGCAGCCATCAAGTACTACCTGGCGTTGATGGCGGGACCCATCGCCGGGCTGATGTTGGGTACCGTCGGCGGGATGACGGCCAAGATTCGACCTCGGTGAGGACACTGTTGGGCCGAGGGTTCGCGCTCGAATACGCGACCCTCGGCTGGAACGTCGTCGGCATCGTCGTGCTCGCCTTCGCCGCGGTGGCGGCGCGCTCGGTTGCGCTGGTCGGGTTCGGACTCGACTCGCTCATCGAGATCGGTGCTTCGATCGTCGTCGTCTGGGAGCTGTCCGGCTCGGGCGAGCTGCGGCAACGCCGCGCACTGCGGCTGATCGCGATCGCGTTTGCGCTGCTCGCGCTCTACCTGGTCGGCCAGTCAACCGTGGTTCTGGTCGCGGGCGCGCATCCGCGGCACAGCCCGCTCGGGATCGCCTGGACGGCGGTGACCGCTCTGGTGATGTTCGCCCTGGCGGCCGGCAAGACCCGGGTCGGGGAGGCGCTCGGCAACCCGGTGCTGCGCACGGAGGGCCGGGTGACGCTGGTCGACGGCCTGCTCGCGGTCGCCGTGCTGATCGGCCTGGTGCTCAACGCCGCGCTCGGCTGGTGGTGGGCCGACCCGCTGGCCGGCTACCTGCTGGCCGGCTACGCCGCTCGCGAGGTCCTCGCGATTGCGCGCCAGTCGTAGTTCTCCATCAGCCTCGTGGGCCAACCGGCATGGCCGATCGGGAAGAACCTGAGGCGATTTCAACCTTTTCAAGATCGCCTTCGTACTGCTTGACATGAAGGTGCACGAGGAAGGTCTCCGCTGGCAACTGGCCGACGCGGTGCTCGATCCGCCACGCGGCGCGGAGCTCTTCGACTTTCGCCAGCTCGTCGACGACGGCACCGGCTGGCTGCTGGTCGACCCCGCCCGGACCGAGCCGGACCGGGTCGACCACCTGCTGGTCGCCAGCCACTGATCAATAGGTGGTGGCCTCCACGGGAGGCGCTTCAACGGGCGCCACAACGTGCGGCTTGGGCCGCAGGACCGCCACCGCCAGCACGGCCGCCGCGATGCTGCCGACCACGCCGACGATCGCCGTCGTCGCCATCGCGTCGACGAAGGACTCCTTGGCCAGCCTGGCTAGCCCGCCGTCACCGGTCGAAGCCGCGATCCGCAGCGCGTCCCCGATCGACCGCCGCGCCACGGCCCCGGCGTCCGCCGGCATCGCCGACTTGTACGCGGCGGTCAGGATGCTCCCCAGCACGGCGATGCTCAGCGCCTGGCCGACCTGCTGCACGGTGTCGTTGACCGCCGAGCCGACCCCGGCCCGCTCCGGCGGGAGCGCGGCGAGCAGCGTCCCGTAGGCGGCCGGTCCCGCGGTACCGCTGCCGGCCCCGATCACGACCAGCGTGATGGCGAGCTTCAGGTAGCCGTCGGTCGGCCCGGTCGAGGCGAGCAGCCCGAAGCCGATCGCAATCAGGCCGAGGCCGACGGCGATCGTCGGGCGGGTGCCGATCCGCTTGTCGATCATGACGCCGATCCCGTTGAACGCCATGACGGTGACCAGCATCGGGATCAGCGCGGTGCCGGCCTTCAGCGGCCCGTATCCGAGCACGAACTGCAGGTACTGCGTCAGCGCCAGCACCACCCCGCCGGCCGAGAACGACAGCAGCACGATCGACAGGCTGGCCCCGCCGAAGTTGCGATCCTTGAACAAGGCCATCGGCAACATCGGCTCGGATGTGCGGCGCTCCCACAGTACAAAGGCCAAAATGAAGCCGGCGGCAACCGTGAATCCGCCCCAGGTCCCCGACGCGGACCAGCCGTCCTTGGCCGACGAGATCACGCCCCACACCAGCGCGGTCATGCCGACCATCGACAGCAGGGCGCCGAGAACGTCCGGCCGGCCGGCCGGGCCGCGCGACTCCGGGATGATCGCCAGCGCCGCCACGATGCCAAGCGCGGCGATCGGGATGTTCAGCAGGAACACCGACCCCCACCAGAAGTGCTGCAGCAGCAGGCCGCCCAGCGTCGGGCCACCGAGCGCGCCGAGCATGAGCACCGAGCTCCAGATCGCGATCGCCTTCTTGCGCTCGGCGTCGTCGAAGACCGTGGTGAGGATGGACAGCGTGCCGGGCATGAGGAACGCGGCCCCGATCCCCATCACGGCGCGGGCGGCAATCAGCTGGCCCGGCGTCTGGCAGAGCGTGGCCACCGCTGATGCGCTGCCGAAGACGATCAGCCCGATGATCAGGCCGCGGCGCCGGCCGTGCCGGTCGGAGAGGCTGCCCGCGGTGAGCAGGAGGCCGGCGAAGACCAGGATGTAGGCATCGATGATCCACTGGATGTCGGAGGCGCTCGCGCCGAGGTCGCGGATCAGCACCGGGATCGCGACGTTGAGCACCATGTTGTCGATGACCAGCACCAGC
>Ga0070684_100000355_pt1 | contig 31553 bp, 34 predicted proteins | sample KBSC723LmetaG_FD_65653 | JGI IMG/M metagenome (GOLD analysis project Ga0070684, IMG submission 65653) | Corn rhizosphere microbial communities from Kellogg Biological Station, Michigan, USA - KBS C7.2-3L metaG | ecosystem: Host-associated > Plants > Roots > Rhizosphere ...
CGCGGGCGAAACATCGGCATCGTCAGGATGCGCAAGCACAGAGATCATGTGGGGCTGGGAGCCGCGCCCGAAGCGCAGCCGCAGCCACCCACCCAGGCGCACGCCACGGTCATGCACGAACGCCGCCGAGGTCGGCTCTAGCAGCGGCACGAACCAGGTGCGTCCGCCCGCGGCGCGTGTATGCACCAACTCTTCACTGGTTAATCCCTCGGCGAGTTGCACCCGTCGCGGCGTGCAGGCGTCGTAGAGGCGGAGCAGCCCCCAGGCGTCGTGATGCTGCCAGCGCCGGAGCGCCACGTCCGGGCGTATCTCATCAGGTCCTTCTTCTGGAGGTGGTGCGGGCTGGAAGCGCGTGAGCAGGCGCATGGGCCGCTCAGATGTGTGCAGGGTCGCGCGATGGGTCGCCTCGGCTAGCCGCTCGACCCCCTCGGCGGGCGATTCCAGCCAGTAGGTCAGCTCGCGGGCGTAGCGCTGGAAGCCCAGCTTGCCGAAGAGCTCGATCTCGGGCCGGGTATCTTCGATGCGCGCGAAGAAGCGATGCACCCCTTTGAGGATGGCGGCGTTGAGCGCGTACTGCAACAGCTCGAAGAGCACTTCGTACTGCGAGACGGCGGCAGGCTGGCCACCGGGGTTGGTCAGCGCGGCAAGATAGGCGAGATCCCACGCCTGGGCGCCGGGACGCTTGCGCGCCTGGGCCAGGCCGAGCAGTCGCCAGTGGTCCTCGCAGATCCAGGTGGAGGCGGTGGCGGTTATAGGCAGGATGGAGCCGAGGAGAGCGGTTAGGCTGCTACGGGCCTCTTCGATCTCAGGGGCAGCCACAAAATTGGCGAATTCACCCTGCCGCACCCGGGCGCGCTGATCGAGCGCGTGGACGAAGCGAGGTAAATCAACATACGGCACTGGACGAATCATGCCTGCTGCTGCCCCCAGTGTGACCCTTCGACGCCCTGGCGCGCTCTTGCGAGCCGACTTCAGCGCAGAGTCACTGGAACCTCGGATGGGTCCGCCTGACCGCGACAGCCTAGAACGAACTAGACCGTTGCGGCGCGGGCGTCACGTACCATCCCAAGGAAGTACTCGTGAAAGCGCAGATCTCCTGTCACCTCCGGATGAAACGCCGTGGCTAACAGACGATTCTGACGCACCGCGACGATATTTGGTTCCGGCGCGTCAATGCGCGCCAGTACCTCAACACCCTCTCCCACTTCTTCGACAACCGGCCCCCGAATGAAGACCATGTGATACGGCTCCGGCCCAATCGCCGGAATCGTCAGCATCGTCTCGAAGCTCTCACGCTGCGCGCCAAACGCATTGCGCCGCGTGCGCATGTTGATCGAGGCGAGCAACGGCTGCCCGGCGAGCGCGTTATCAGTCTCGCGCGAGAGCAGGATCATCCCGGCGCAGGTGCCCCACGCGGGCATCCCCTGCGCGAGCAGCTTGCGTAGCGGCTCTACTACATCATACGCCATCATCAGCTTGCCCATCACGGTGCTCTCGCCGCCGGGCAAGATCAGCGCGTCCACGCCCTCCAGGTCGCGCGGCAGGCGCACCAGCCGGCTCTCGGCGCCTAGCCGCTCGACGGCCCGCGCATGCTCGCGGAAATCACCCTGGAACGCCAGAATACCGATTCGCGTCATCGGATGCTCACTCGATTCAACCAGTCGCGTTTGAGGAAGCGTTGCACGCTTTGGGTCAGCCTCCTCATAACGCTATACGCACTTCCAGTGTACCATGTTGCGCATCGAACCAGGCGACACCTCCGGCTTAGATATGCCCGAAGAATCAGGCTGTGGCGGCTATGACGGCCAATCGCTGTTCACCCAGAGGGCGCGTCCGCCAGGGACTCCTGGGGAAGCCCGAATGGGTGGATGGGATGGCTGGCGGCTAAAACCGCGCCTACGGGCCTCCGCTCCGCTACGGCGGCAAAGGCCGCTCGTTGGGCTGCTGCCGCTCCGCGCGGCTGCCGTGCGCGGGGTTCCAGAGACTCGCTTGTGCGGTAATGCTGCTGGCGAACATAACCGGTGCGGGCAGTCTTAGCCGCGGCATTCATGCCGCGAAGCACCCTTACTACCTCGTTCGCCAGCCGCCAGCCGTCACCCTACCAGCCGCGCGCCGCCATCAGCTGCTCCGCGGGGATGGACTTCAGCTCGAGGCCGCGCATCGGCTCGCCGAGCCCGCGCGAGACCTCGGCCAGAATGGCGGAATCCTCGAAGTGGGTCGTCGCCTTGACGATGGCCTTGGCGCGACGGGCGGGATCATCCGACTTGAAGATGCCGGAGCCGACGAAGACGCCGTCGCAGCCGAGCCGCATCACCAGCGCCGCATCCGCCGGGGTGGCGATGCCGCCCGCGCAGAAGAGCACCACCGGCAGCCGCTTCAGCCCGCGCACCTCGCGCACCAGCTCATACGGCGCGCCGAGATTCTTGGCCTCGCTCATCAGCTCCTCTTCGGGGATGATCGTCAGCTTGCGGATGCCATCGGTGATGGCGCGCAGGTGGCGCACCGCCTCGACGATGTTACCGGTGCCAGCCTCGCCCTTGCTGCGAATCATCGCCGCGCCCTCGCCAATCCGCCGGAGCGCCTCGCCCAGATCGCGCGCGCCACAGACGAACGGGATGGTGAAGTCGTGCTTGTTGACATGGAAAGCCTCATCGGCGGGCGTCAGCACCTCGGACTCGTCAATACAGTCCACGCCCAGCGCCTGGAGAATCTCCGCCTCGACGAAATGGCCGATGCGACACTTGGCCATCACCGGAATCGTGACCGCCTCTTTGATCTGCAGAATCAGCTCTGGGTCGCTCATGCGCGCGACGCCGCCCTGCGCGCGAATGTCGGCGGGCACGCGCTCCAGCGCCATCACAGCGGATGCTCCCGCGTCTTCGGCGATCTTCGCATGGTCGGGCGTCACCACATCCATGATGACACCGCCCTTGAGCATCTCGGGGAAGTTGCGCTTGACGCGCGTTGTACCGGTCTGGGTCTCCACGAAGCCACCCTCCTGCATCTCTCGGCGCATGGGAGCGCACGACATTGTACGCCTGCCGCCTCAAATTGGCCTAATCCAATACGCAAAATATGGCCAACTCACCAGGCCATCTCTCCTCGCATTGTAGCATAGCCTGCGACATTCTGCCAGGGGACGCGCAATGCAAGCGCACATAAAGCGCGATATACTCCGGCGGGAGAGTTCGGCTGATATCGGTATAGACAGCCGGTCTGGTTGAGGGAAGGGGCGCGTACTATGAAGCTGCTGCGTAGCGTTGGCGGAATTTTGACATTCCTCATCGGACTCTTTGTCATCGCTGGTGGGCTATACAGTATGGCCGCCACCTGGTACTTCGCAGGCAAGACCCACCAGCCAGTTAATCTCGCGGCGCTGGCGATTGGCCTGGCTGCCTGCGCCATCGGGGTGCTGTTCATGTTCATCTCCCGGTGGTTGGACCCTGAACACGGACCTATCCGCAGCTACCGTCGCCGTGCCGGGAAGTCCCGAACGCACGCATGAGTCTGGTGCTGATGAAGGACCATGCGCTCACTCAGCCACCAATGTCTCGTCCGCGACGATTCATCCTTGACTGAGTGAGCGCTGAGTATCGGTTTCCACGAGTTAGCGCGAGTTCGCCCGGCGACTGGCGAAGAAGAGCGCGAGCAGGGTGAAGACGATGGCCCATGCCGCCAGGATCAGCACATCGGTCACGTCGAATGGCTTATGGCCGATAAGACGCCAGCCGAGCGACGCCGCGCGGTATGAGGGCAGCAGCTTGCCGACAGTCTGCATGCCGGATGGCATGATCGAGAGCGGCATCCAGAGGCCGCCGAGCGCCGAGAGCGCCAGGTAGAGCGCGTAGAGCACGCCGAACGCCACCTCAGGGCCGATGCCATAGCCGATGGCCATGCCGAGCAGCGCGATTGGGATCGAGCCGAGCCAGAGCAGCGCCAGCAGCACCGCCCAGCGCCAGGCGTCGTCGAGGGTGACACCTTTGGCGAAGACCGCCGTCAGCATCACCAGCACAATCGCCGGGCCAGCGAGCAGCACCGCCGCGATCAGCCGCGCCGCCAGGGTGTTGGCCGTGCGAATCGGCAGCAGCCGCATCTGGCGCGCCCAGCCGGTCGTGCGGTCCTGGGCGATACGCGGCCCTGTCGCCGACATCACCGCCCACATCGCGCCATACAGGCCCATCGAGACCATCAGCGCCGCCTGCACTGTCATACCAGCCGAGCCGGTGCTCTGCCCGCCAAAGAGCGTCGAGAAGAGCAGGTAGAAGCCAATCGGCGAGAGGACCGCCAGAATGATGTACTTGGGATCGCGGATCGTTCGCAGCAGCTCCAGACGAAGATAGCCTGCCATTAGTGTGCCTCCTGTTGGTGTTGGGTGTAGGTTTGCTCTTGGCCTGACCTCACCCCGACCCCTGCCCTCGTAGGAGAGGGGAGCCAGATACTTGGTGTTACTCGCCGTTGCCGACGAGCGCCATGAAGACATCGTCCATGTCCACGCTGTGGACTTCGAGGTTCTGCCAGTGCAGGTCACTGGCAGCCAGCGCCCGTACCGTCGCATCACTCTCGCTGGTGGTGAGCGTTACGGTCTCGCCCTGCCACTCCACGCGCGCCACTCCGGGCAGCCGACCCAGCGCCTCGGCGGCGTCGGGTTCGCTCTGGAAGCGGACCGTCTGCGCGCCCGCGCGCCGCTTCAGGTCGGCGACCGTGCCATCGGCGACGATCTGTCCATGCGCGATGATGACAACCCGCGAGGCAAACGCTTCTGCCTCCTCCAGGTAATGCGTCGCGAAGAGGACGGTACGTCCGACGGCGGTGTAGTCACGCATGTTGGCCCAGAAGCTGTGGCGCGCCTCCACGTCCATCGCGGCGGTCGGCTCGTCGAGCACCAGAATCTCCGGCTCGCTGGCGACGGCCAGCGCGAACCGCAGCCGCTGTGTCTGCCCGCCAGAGAGGCGGTCCACGCGGCGGCGCTCCAGCCCATCGAGTCCGGCGGTGGCAATCAGTTGATCGCGCGTGGTGGGTGACGACCGCAGCCCCAGCACGAAGTCCAGCAGCTCGCCGACGCTGACGCCCGACATCAGGCTGCCCTCCTGCAGCATGGCGCCGATGCGCCCGCTCTGAATCGCCGCGTCTGGCGACATGCCCTGGATGGTGACACTGCCGCTCTCGGGCGCCAGCAGGCCTAGCAGCATCGAGATCGTGGTCGTCTTGCCCGCGCCGTTCGGCCCCAGCAACGCCACCGTCTCGCCGTGACCAATCTCCAGGCTAAGGTGGTTAACCGCGCAGAGACTCCCGAAGTGTTTGGTCAGCCCTTTGAAGCTGACAGCGGGTGTCTCGTTAGTGGAATGTTGCGCCGCGAATGATGCCATTGGCTCATGAGTCATCATGGTTGCTCCCTCCTGTGCGTTGTGCATATGCCGTGTTGCCGTGTTGCCGTTCACGCTTTTCAGTCTACGGGGAGCGGCTGACGCCCGGTAGTGAGGAGCATCAGCAAATGGCGATGACAATTGTCACAGGCGGGTGGGCGATGTTATTGGCGGGGAAATAAATATCACGTTGCGATTGACTTTTATATCGCGCCGTGATATAGTTCGCTTCAGAGGGAGCACAACGGCGTGTCCTCTCACTGCGGCGCTCCGGGGGCAGGGACTGCTGGCGAAGCCGCATGAAGCGAGGAGGCTACTAGTGATGCAATTCGCAACCTGGCTATTTATGGTAGCGTTCGCCTACGGCATCGGTATCTTCTGGTACGACCTGCTGCCCGGACGGCTACCCCACATGACCTGGCGTGTAGCAGCCTATCCGTTCGCGCTGATGGTGATCGGAGAGGCGATTGTTCCGTTTGGGCCTTCGTTTATGGGGTTTCATATCATAACCGCCATCATCGCTGGCCTGATCGGTGTGATCATTGACTGGATCGTCACGACTGCTCGCCAACCACGGACAATCGAGACCCTGGAGACGCAAGGCGCGCCTGCGCCCGGCGTCGCGGCGCACAGCTAGCGGTCCCTCTGCCCCCGGCCGCGCCGTTGCCCTGTATCGTGTGTCCTGTATTGTGGGTCGCCATACTTGGAATGTCCCACCACTCCTCTCCCCATAGGCCCACCCAGTCCTCACTGCCACGAGGGTTGGGTGGGTCTGTTGTACGCATACACCCCCGAAAGTGATGACATTCGTCACTAGACACGCCCATCCCCATAGGGCTTAACTCTCATAGAGGGTGTTGTCAGGAAACCGATAGCAGTAGGGAAAGTTGGGCATTGCCACGCCCGGAGGCAGCGTTGTGGACGACACCGATACGGTAGCAGTGAGGCAGCCTAGGGGCAGCTCGGGCAGTTTGGGCAGCTCGGGCAGTTTGGGCAGCTTTCGTTCGACATTTCTGCTCTGGCTAGTCTGGATTCTCTGGCTGCCCTTCTTCACCCCGCCCCTGCTCGACATGCTGGGGAGCCATCCGACGCCGCTGCGATTGACGATCAGCCTGATTGGCATCGTCGTGTTTTTCGCCCTCTATCTTTGGGTTTCCTGGCAGTCGGCGCGCAGCCTCACCAGCCATGCGTTGCGCGTCTTCCCCATCGGGGTGGCGCTCTGGGCGCCGGTCGTGGGTCTGGCGGCGCTCGCCATCGGCCTGACCGCGCTCAACGGCAATAGCTGGGGCTCAATCTTCTTCTATGTCAGTTCTGGCGCGGCAGGCTGGCTGCCAACCAGGAAAGCGATCCCGGTTATCGGAGCGCTGGTGCTTTTTATCGCCGTCGCCTACGCCGCGCAGGGGAATCTTGCCGATGCGGAGACACCTGTCGTCTTCGTGGGCACCGTTGGAGCCATCGTCATCGCCTTTTGCTGGTCCGTCGCCAACAGCCAGCAGCTGCGGCTGGCGCGCGAAGGGATGGAGCGCACGGCGGCGATCAATGAGGAGCGACTGCGGATCGCGCGCGACCTGCACGATCTGCTTGGTCACAATCTCTCGTTGATCGCGCTCAAGAGCGAGCTGGCGCAACGGCTGGTGGAGAGCGCGCCAGATCGCGCGGCCAATGAGATGCGCGATGTCGAGCAGGTGGCGCGCCAGGCGCTGAAAGAAGTACGCGAGGCCGTCGCCAGCTACCGCCAGCCAACACTCGCGAGCGAACTGCGGGGCGCGCGCGAGATGCTGACGGCCGCCGGGGTCGCGTATCGCGCTGACTATGACGCGGGCGCTATCGCTGGGCTGTCCGCGGTGGTCGAGAGCGTGCTGGCATGGACGGTGCGCGAAGGCGTCACCAATGTCATCCGGCACAGCGGCGCGCACGAGTGTATCATTCGCGTCACCCGCGACGAGCAGGGAATCCGCGTTGAGGTGACGGATGACGGTAAGGCAGCTTCCGCCGACAATGCCGATAAGAGCGACAATGATGGTAATGGGCTGCGCGGCCTCGCCGAGCGAGCAGCGGCGCTGGGCGGGACGTTCGCGGCGGGTCCGGGGGAGGATGGCGGCTTTCGGCTGGAAGTGACGGTGCCACTTATTCCGAGTTCGCGCGACGTGCAAACCCACCCAGACGCGAGCGCTCAGAAGACCATCGCCGCGAGCCAGCCATAGACCCACTCCGCGCGCTGGCGCGCCGGATGGATGTCGCCGCTGGCGTCGGGGGCATCGTAGCGCATGATGAGGTCGTCCAGGATAATCTCGACACCCGCGTTCTTGAGCAGGGCGAGCGCGGCAGGGTTGTTGCCGGGGGGCGAGATATGGAGCGCGGGCGGCTGGGAACTGTTCGACGCGCGCGCGACCGCTAGCCGCCATGGCGCATCCTCGGCGACAAGCGCGGCCAGCAGCGCGGCGGCGGCCTCGTCAGTCCGCGCCACCCACGCGCCCAGGCGCAGGCCTACCAGTGGGCTCTCCAACGTCCGCGCCATCAGATACCCCAGCACAGCGCCTTCCGTATCTTCGACGAGATAGAGCCACGTCTCTGGCTCTCGCAGCACCCCCGCCAGCAGCGGCATGCGGTCGCCGCCAAAGGCCGCCAGATCGAGCGACGCCACCCGCGCGATGGCGTTGGGTGGGACCAGGCGAGCGCGCAGTGCGCCCGCCGTTTCGCGCAGCCAGTCGCGTTTCAGCGCGCCAACGGATGCCTCGGCGTAGTATGATGGTTCGCAGTCAACGAAGCCGACACTGCGATAGAGCGCTCTGCCGTCTTGCGTCGCGTCGAGCCAGACGGTCCGCACCCCTTTGGCCTGTTGCCACTCGAGCGCGGCGCGCATCAACAGCCGGGCCAGCCCGCGGCGCTGATAGTCGGCGCGGACGACGACGTTGCCGATGACGCCGGTCGCGTCGGCGGCCAACGCGCCGACCACCGCGACCGGGGTAGAGGGCGTTGTCCCCTCGGCCAGTGGGAGGTTAAGCGCGCCCGCGCGGATCGTGAAGAGCCGCCCGCCGTCCCACGCAAGCAGGGGTCGTAGCAGACGTTCGCCGCGTTCCCACCATGGCTGCTGGATGCGCAACGCCGCCAGCCAGGGGATATCGGCGACGGTGGCGAGATCAATGCGCGGCGAAGTGGTCACATGAGCCTCCAGAGGATACGTCTCGATAGTCTGATGGTAGCACAGAGAATTACCCGGCTGCTATCGCTTGTGCCTCACGCGGGCTTACTGTTTCGGCGGGTGCTAGCTCAAAGACTGACATATCAGTCAGGTCATTTCCCCACCCTGGGGTGAGGAGTTGACATCCGCAATTCAGTACAGCAAGCACTATCTCTGCCTGCCCTGGCATCGTTTATGCTTTGATTGGTATGGCGAATCAGCAACCCGGCACAGGGCATCGTTCCAGGTCGCGAAGGAGGCGCAACGCGCCCGCGCGATCTGAGTACCAATAGCAGGGGCCGAGTATTCACCCAATCAGGTGGTGGGCAGATAGAGTGCGGAGGCGGTCGCGCGTTCAGGTGCATTCACCTAAAAGCGCGAATGGATATGTCTGGAGGGATGACGCATGATTTGGGCGCGATCTGTGCATTACTGGCTCTGGTTTGGGTTATTTGGTGGTTTATCTACCTTCGTGATATTGCGGGCGCGAGGAGTACCCGATCCTGAATCGCTCTGGTTATTGATCACAGGCGCGGTGGGCGTGGTAGTGGGCAGTACCGGTCTGGCGGGTCGGTTCGCACGCCCATTTGACACGGTTGTTGGGCTGCTGTTCATGTCGTTGGGTATTCTCGGACTGCTGCACCAAATAGGCTATATTGTCGTCCCTGAAAATGCCAGCGCGGTCGATACCGCGAATACGGTCAATCAGACGGCAATCCTCGGGCTGAGTCTGACCCTGCCCTACGCGCTGATCCACACGCTGCTTGGCGTGACCTCGCTCAGCCATGGCCTGAAGGCGGGAAAGGCTGGCGCCGCCTCTGAGGCGCACAGTCGCGCCGCCTGAGGCGTTGACGCCACATATCGAAGATGGCCGCCTTCACCACGTGGTGAAGGCGGCCATCTTCATCCTCATTCGCCCGAATGCTCTTATGGCGCGGGCCGCAAACAACGCAAACAGCCCCGTATCATACCTCTTAGAACGCCTTACAGAACTGTCATGCTCCGGTGGCAATGATGGGAGTAGGCCAGCTTCGCGGCCTGAAGGCCGCGGCTAAGCACGGGGTTTTGCTAGGAACTCTAAGGCTTCCTACGACACGAGCGCCTCTCAACTGGCGGAAAGCTGCCTAAGAAGATCCACTTTCCCCCTTGCTGGACCAAGTATATCGCTGAGCGCGCGTGGCAAAACCGCCTGGTGCTGAGCGCCCGCGCGTGCATTTTCCTGGGCTGACTCGGCAATTCATCGCATCGGACGAATAGCTGCCTGGCCGTGGCATCGTTTGTGCGAGGCCATAGTACCGAACTGACAGAGTGGGTTGAAAGGCCCACGAAGTGCTGCCAGTTTGCGAAGGAGGCAGACATGGCCAACACAATGGAGGCGCCAGCAGAGACTGCTGCACCTGAGCAGCAGAAGCGGAAGCCGCACATTGGGCGAAGGGCGTTTCTCGCCACCGCCGCTACAGTCACTGCCTGTGGCGCCGGTGCGCTGGCCGCACCGAAGGTGATTCCCGCGTTGGAATCGAAGGCGCAGGAGATGGGGCGCGATGCCGTCCTCAACGAAATCGGCAGCCTGGAAGGCGTCTCGCTGGATGCGGCGATCCGGGCTGCGGAGATTACGCGCGCGGCCGTGAAAATCCTGGTGTTGCCGCTGGCGCGGTTTATCGCCCTGATGGGCACAGGCGCATTGTCGCTGCTGCTGGGTGCGCTGGATCTGGCGCGCAGAGCGATGTCGCTGCTGCATCTGAACACGTCGGTGCTCGACGCATTCCGCGATGTGGTGACGAGCTGGCAAGGAGGCGTTGCGTCGCTGCCCATTGCGCTCGATACCTATACCACCGCTGATATCGACAGCGGCGAGAGGTATCTGCGCGCGCTCAAGCAGATGGCGGAGCACCCACACGTTGGGTGACGATTCAGGATGATTCAGGACGAATGCGGCGAGAGCCGGACGTTGAGGTGGATGGTGTGGATGTTGAGGTGGGGTGCGCTGGGAAGCGCAACTGGTAGGTTTGGAGGAATGAGTGATGTTGTCGGTGCGAAGCGTACACTATTGGCTCTGGTTTATCCTGTTCGGTGTAGTTTCGAGCCTTGTGCTCTTACGGACGGTCGGACAGCTCGACTCTGAGACGGTCTGGCTGCTGGGGACGGGCCTGCTGGGACTGCTGTTTGGTCTGGGTGGGTTGGGCTCACGGCTCGCGCGCCCGTATGACCTGATCATCGGTCTGCTCTTCATGGGCGTCGGCCTGCTCGGTCTGCTGCACAACCTGGGCTACAATCTCGTCCCGGCGGATGCCAGCGCGGCGAACGCGGTGGATCAGACGGCGATCATCGGGTTGAGCCTGGCGCTCCCCTATGCGCTGATCCACACACTGCTGGGCGTGACCTCGCTGAGCCACGGCCTGCGGACTCGGTCGCACAGCCCCTCCGTCGTGGTCGAGCCGGTCAGCTCCGCCGCATAACCAATCACTACGCAATTCTCTCTCGGATGGACGCCCGCCTTCACCGCGTTGTGAGGGCGGGCGCTTTCGCTTGTTTCGCCCTTCGTAGCGCACGCTGGTACTGCCAGGCGGCGAGCAGGAAGAGGATACCGCCGAGCAGCCACCAGGGATCCCAGAGCCGGGCATGCCAGCGAATGCCCTCGGTCACCGCCACCCCAGCGATGTGAATCGCGCCGGTGACGATCAGCCATTCCACGACGAGATTGACGCCGCCATAGAGCGCCAACGCAGCGCCACCGACCCATGCCAGCGCGAGCTTCCAGATCGGCGGCAGCCACAACAGCCACGGACGCGCCAGCGTCAGCGCGAACAGCCCGCCAAGCACCTTCGCGATGCCGGTCAGCCAGACCAGCGCGATGAAGCCGGGGTCATGCGCCAGCGCTTGAATACCGAGGCCGAGCGTGTTCAGGCCGAACTCGCCACCCAGCGCCCAGTAGAAGCTCATCAGTGCGAAGAGCAACGCCCAGGCGCATGCGGCGTACGCCGCCCACGTCTCCCGCCCAAAGCCCTGCGCTGGCTGTGCATTCATATCAGACATGGCTCATGGCATCCTTTCCTGACGCGAGGGCGTTGTCATCCCTGACGCCCTGCCCTGGTTATACTATACAACCGCATTGCGGCGGCTATTCGTCCATCAGTGCACGCGCCACCTCCGGTACGTCCGTCAGCGCGACGATGCGCGTCTCGCCGCTCCTGCGCACCCGTAGCTCCGCGCCGCCCGCCGCCAGCGAACGCGCGCTTACCGTGATGCGCACGGGCATACCAAGCAGGTCGGCGTCAGTGAGCTTGACGCCCGCGCTCAGGTCGCGGTCGTCGTAGAGGGTGGCCTCCGCGCCAAGCGCCGTATAGAGCGATTCGGCAGCCTCGCGCGCCGCCGCGTCGTTGCCCGCTGCCAGCAGCGAGAACGCATACGGCGCGATGCTCGACGGCCAGATGATTCCAGCGTCGTCGTGGTGCTGTTCCAACACGCAGGCCAGCAGCCGCGTGAGGCCGAGGCCGTAGCAGCCCATCACCAGCGGCTGTGTCTTGCCCTGCTCATCGCGGAAGGTTGCGCGCATCGTCTCGCTGTACTTCCATCCCAGCTTGAAGGTGTTGGCCAGCTCGATACCGCGCCGCGTCTCAAGCGTCCCGCCACAGGAGGCGCAGCGCTCTCCCGCCGTCACGCTGGCGATGTCGCCGGTCACATCGGCGCTGAAGTCGCGGCCATAACTGACGCCCGCCAGATGGTAGTCCGGCTCGTTCGCGCCCGCGATCAGGTTGGTCGTGCCAACGACCGACTCATCGGCGACCAGTGTCACCGGCGACTCCAGCGCCAGCCCAACCGGCCCGGCGTAGCCCGCCACCAGCCCGTGCACCGCCGACTCCTCCGGTGCGAGCGTGCGCACCGCCTTCACGCCCAGCAGATTGCGCAGCTTGATGTCGTTCACCTCGCGGTCGCCGCGAATCAGTGCCAGCACCAGCCGCTCGCCCGTGGTGTAGAAGACCGCCTTGAGCGTCTGGTCCGCCGGGCAGCCAGCGGCCTCGCAGAGCGCGGCGATGGTGGTCGCGCCCGGCGTGCGCAGCCGACGAAGCGGCGCGGCCTCGCCCTGGGCCACCGCCTCGCGCGCGGCGACTGCGACCTCCTGATTGGCGGCATAGCCGCAGTCCGGGCAGACGAGCAGGGTATCCTCGCCGCCCTCGGCCAGCAGCATGAACTCGTGCGACTCATAGCCGCCCATGATGCCCACATCGGCGCCAACCATCAGGATCGGCAACCCAACCCGGCGGAAGATGGCCTCGTAGGCGGCGACAACCTGCTCATAGGTGGCGTCGAGGTCAGCCTGGGAGGCGTGGAAGCTGTAGCCGTCCTTCATCAGGAACTCGCGCAGGCGAATCAGGCCGCCACGCGGACGCGGCTCATCGCGGAACTTGGTCTGTAGCTGAAAGACCAGTTGCGGCAACTGGCGATATGACGTGATGACCGAGCGCGCCAGGTCGGTGACGGACTCCTCGTGCGTCATCGCCAGCACCATCGCCCGCCCGCCCGCGTCGTCGAAACGCGCCAACTCGCTGCCGATGGCGCCGTAGCGCCCGCTCTCGCGCCACAACTCCGCCGGTTGCACGACCGGCAACAGCAGCTCCTGGCCGCCGATGCGTTCCATCTCCTCGCGCACGATGGCCTCGATGCGGCGGATAGCTCGGAGGGCCAGCGGTGTCAGACTGTAGATGCCCGCCGCCAGCCGCCGCGCCAGCCCGGCCCGCACGATCAGCCGGTGGCTCGGCAGCTCGGCCTCCGCCGGAGCCTGGCGCTGGGTTCGCAGCATCATCTGTGACATGCGCATGATCGCTCTCTCCTTTCAACCTATCGCGAAAAACGTTGCCAACAAAAAAACACCCCGTCCAAGCAAGGACAGGGTGTAGAAGACCTGCGGTACCACCTTTGCGAGCCGCGAGAACGCGGCCCCTCTGCCGCACGCCACAGCGATAGATATCACCATGGGATGCGCGGCCCGAGATAACGGTGGGCCACCGGGACGGCTCGACGCCGCCAGCTCAGGAGTGGGTTCGCCGCCGCGCTGGCTACCGATCTCGCACCATCCGACCGGCTCGCTGCCCGCCGCGCTCGACGGCTACTGATCTCCCTCAGCTTCTTCGCGCTCTTCTGTTGTTGCGCGCAGTATATGCCCGCCAGCGCGGTATGGTCAAGCCTGAAGACATGGTATGCTTGCAATGTGTGACGAAGGCATTTTCGGGAGAAGTGAGTGGGCAACTGTGACCGAGACTTATCCGACTGATCGCGCATCCCTTGAGCGCGACTGCGATATGCAGTATTTCATCGCGACGGGGCCAGGCGGCCAGCACCGCAACAAGGTGGAGACGGGCGTGCGGATGACGCACCGCCCGACGGGCATCGTCGTCACCGCGACGGAGCGGCGCTCGCAATACGCCAACCGCGAGGCCGCCTATGAGCGCATGGCCGCGAAGCTGGAGGAGATGCAGCGTGTCGTCGAGCCGCGCATCCCCACGAAGCCCAGCGCCGCCAGCCGCGAGCGCCGCCTGGACGAGAAGCGCCGCGCCGGAGAACGCAAACGCGACCGCCGCGCATCGCTGCCGGACGAGTAATTACCCTTTTGACGTGGATCCGCGCAGGAAGATGCGGCGCAGCAGCCAGCCGAAGTAGCCAAGGCCGCTGAGCAGGAAGAGTCCGCCCGCCACACGGCCCGCCAATACCCCCAGCTGGAAGAGATCGATGTTCCAGACAGGCGCGAAGGCGGCAGTGTAGACCACGGCGAGGACGAGAAGCGGCAGCACCGTCAGCACGATGGCCACCTCGAAGCGTTGCGAAACCAGCCCGACGAGCACCGGCAGAATCAGGATTGCCACCGAGGCGAAACTGGGGTAGACGACGCCGAACGGCAAGAAAACAATGTTGAGTACGGTGCTGACCAACGCCAGCCCTTCGAGGATGACCAGCACGCCCAGCACGATCAGCCGGATAATGTCACTCTGGCCCTTCGTCAAGTTACGCATCTTGGCCTCCCATTCGCTCTGCCGTTCTCTGCTGATAGATGAGACTTTCAGGAAAATAGACGTCTGCCATAGTCACGCCGCCCCTGCCGCCGCATGCCGCCAGAGGGCCGCTTCTGGCGCGGACCGGTCGCCAGCGGGTGCGGGTACGCCCATGCCGGGCAGCGGACTCATGCCGGGCAGCCCCAGCGCCAGCTCCACCGCTGTGGCAATGACCCTGTAACCATCTGTGGTTGGATGGATGTCATGGAAGCGCGCATCGCAGATCCAGGTGTATTTGCAGATATTGGCCGCCATTCCGGCTCCCGCGTCGAATGCCCTATAGACATCCACCACCGGAATCTTGAACTGCGCCGCATCCGCCGCAAGATGATCGTTCACCGTCTGCACAAAAGGCGCGGAGTCGGGGCACTCTTTGGCGTAGGGGTTGTAATAGTTCAGCAGGTGCAGGTCGCCATTGTTCGCATTGGTCCGGCTCTGCAGCGCGTCAACCAACTGCGGCAGGATTACCTTCGTCAGATTGGAGTCCATATGGGCGAGGTCAATATCTACATTGGGACCAGCGGTGCATGTTGTTGGATCCCAGTCGGGTATCACATCGTTCGAGCCGATCTCCAGCGTAATCGGACTGACATGGCCGCGATTGACTTCTTTCTTCAGGAAGTCCACCGCCGCCGTGAGCTGCGCGCTGGTGTACGAGCCGTGGTGGGCGAAGCGACCGACGCATCCACCGTGGATGAAGGTGTCCGTCGTCTCCCCGGCGCAGGCATAGTTGACGACGCCGGTGACGTCGACGAAGCGCAGGTCATTGAAGATATCGTCGGCGAAACCCGAGCTAAAGTCGAGGTTGGGCTGGTAGCCGAACGAGAGCGAGTCGCCGAGCGCCATGTAATAGTGCGGGCCGAGCGCCTCCGCGGGATTGTTCCTGCTCAGCACGAGGACATCGGCGCCCACCAGCGCCGCGACCAGGACCACTGAGAGCGCCACCACGACCAGAATGTTAGTGGGACGAGCGCCAGAGCCGCCAGCCGACGCCGCATTGTCTCCAGACCGAGCCATGGGGCATTCTCCGATCACTCACCCATTCACCAACCGCGCGCAGTTGTCTTCCGGTGAGATGTATTATCCTACCTTACATCAAGCTGGCGCAATCTTATACACAGATGAGCTATGTTCGCCATGCGGGCGGCCCCCTCCCCCTAACCCCCTCCCCCTTTAGGGAGAGGGGGAACCAGCGAGACCTCACCCCCAGCCCCTCTCCTCGTAGGAGAGGGGAGCCAGCGAGACCTCACCCCCAGCCCCTCTCCTCGTAGGAGAGGGGAGCCAGAGGCTCGCGAAGCGGGGCATCCACAGCGGGTGTAACACAAATCGAGCGCATCCCCCCGATGGCCGCTTCCGGCCGCTGAAATCCCAGTAGCAGCGTAGCATACACGGCGGATGGTTGCACGAGGCCAGATTGGGTCATCGCCGCGCAAGAGGGACCATCACGCCATGTTTTGTGCGCCGCGCGCCTCCTGCCTTATACTCTGAGCTACTATCACATTCGGATATATCTCGCTCAACCTCAGTATCGGAGTCCTCTGCATGTCGCTGCCCCAGGCTTTGCTGCTCTTTGGCATCGCGCTCGTCGCCGGGGCGCAGAACTCCGTGGCGGGTGGCGGCAGCTTTCTGACGGTCCCTGTGCTGATCTTTACCGGCGTCCTCCCCAAGCAGGCCAACGCGACCAATACGCTCGCCCTCTGGCCAGGCACCGTGGCGAGCATTCCACCCTACCGCGATGCGCTCGATACCGAACGGCTGACGCTGGTCGTGCTGAGCATCGTCAGCGTGGTCGGCGGCATTCTTGGCGCGGTGGTGCTGCTGAAGACGCCGCAGGACGCCTTTCTGCGCATTCTGCCGTTTCTCTTACTGGGCGCGACGATTCTCTTCGCCGTCGGTGGGCCGGTCACCGCGCGGCTCCGGCGCTCTGGCAAGCCGCCCGGCCCGCGCTGGCTCACATTGACGGGCGTCTCATTGGTGCAATTGGTCGTCGCGCTCTATGGTGGATTCTTTGGCGGCGGGATCGGCATTCTGATGCTGGCGACGCTGAGCCTGATGGGCATGCGCAACATCCACACGATGAACGCGCTCAAGGTGGTGCTGGCAAGCTTCATCAATAGCGTCGCGATGCTGACGTTCATCTTCGCAGGGCTGGTGGAATGGCCGCAGGCGCTCGTTATGATGGTCGGGGCGATCATAGGCGGCTGGGGCGGCGCCTCGGTGGCGCGCAAGATTGACGGGCGCTATATCCGCATCTATGTCATCGTCGTTGGACTGGCGATGTCCGTCGTGCTCTTTCTCCGCGCCCGCTGAACCGGTGGGAACTCGGCTATCCAGCGAACAATCGTAGCAGCGCGAGCGCAATCCCCAGCAGCACCAGGATGCTGCCGACAAGCAGTAGTGCGGTTCCTCGAGGCGTGGCTCGCTTGAATGTCCAGCCTTTGGGATAGCTGATGCGGGGAACGCCGGGTATTGGCGAAAATCCATAGACTGGCAGTTGCAAGCCTTCTCCTTCCTCGCGCAACGGCCCGTCACCGCCATGTATCTGCTCCCCCCGACGCACTCTGTGCTCCTTGTGGTGGCGATGATGCCGTGGCTCTTCCTCCGACATGGCGCTTCCCTCCCGAATTTTCCCCACTGGTGTTGTTATCTGCCTGCCGCGTCGCCATTGTAACACTGGTTTCGCCTGGGATGTTGTCATTGAGGCCACCGCCACCTCCCCTAACCCCTCCCCCTAAAGGGAGAGGGGAACCAGAGCGCGCGTTTCTGGCATTCTGGCTCCCCGACGCGGGCCGGGGCTGAGAGAGAGGTCTGTACCAACACTCTCACCATAACTGATATAACACCAACCTGAGGCTACCCATACGGGCTACCAGAATTAGCACAGATGTACCAACCGTTTGAGGGCTACCCAGGGAGAATGTAGTCTGCGGCTGAATGTGAAGGTCATCATTTCTGCGTGGTAGAGAAGGGAGGAAGTCTATGGAAGGTTCGGCGGTGTCTCCCATGGTGACCGTGCTGTTGCCGGGCGCCCTGAGCGAGCAGACCCATGGCACGCGCACCGTACAGGTGGAGGGCGGCACTGTGCGCGAGGTGGTCGAGGCGCTCGAAGCGGCGTGGCCAGGCATGGCGTTTCGCCTCTGCTTCGAGACGGGCGAGCTACGTACCTTCGTCAACGTCTTCCTCAATGGGCGCAACGTGCGCTATCTCCAGGGGCTGGAGACGCCGGTGCCCGCTGGCGCCACCCTGCACATTCTGCCATCCGTTGCGGGTGGCTGATTCCCATGCATCTGGGCAATCCCCCGCGTTTCGTGGTTTTCGCATGAGTACGGAGGAAATCGCATGGCACAGAAGTATCCCAGTGGCACGGTGGTCGTGCTGGTAGGCACCAAGCGCGGCCTGTTTCTGCTCACCTCGCCAGACCGTGAGCGCTGGACTGTAGAACCGACGACGATGAGCGGCATGCGCGTCTACAACGCCGTCCTCGACCAGCGCTCCGGCAGCCGTCTCTTCGCGGCGGAGAACGGCGACTTCTTCGGCAATTTCATCAAGTATAGCGACGATTTTGGCCAGACCTGGGAAAAGCCCGAACAGGGCATCGAGTTCCCCGAAGAGAGCGGACTGAAGCTCACCAATATCTGGCTGATCGAGCCGGGACGCGCCGAGCAGCCAGGCACGCTCTACTGCGGAGTGGACCCCGCCAGCCTCTGGGTCAGCACCGATAACGGCGTCACGTGGGCAATCAACGAGGGGCTGGCCAACCACCCCACGCGCGAGACCTGGAATCCTGGCAATGGCGGCCTCTGCCTGCACAGCATCGTCCCCGATTACTCCAACCCTGACCGCATGTGGATCGGCATCTCGGCGGTCGGCTGCATGCGCACCGACGATGGCGGCAAGACCTGGAGCTTCGCCAATAAAGGCACGCGCGCGGGCTTCCAGCCAGACATCTACCCCGAATATGGCCAGTGCATCCATCGCGTGGTGCAGCATCCCGACAACCCTGATTCGCTCTATCAGCAGAACCACTGCGGCATCTATCGCAGCGAGAACGCGGGCGAGGAGTGGATCGATATCCAGGGCAGCCTGCCCTCGGAGTTCGGTTTCCCCATCGCGCTCGACGCGCATCATCCCGAGACGGTCTATACTATCGTCGAAGGCGATGGGCGTAACAACGTTGGCGACCAGTTCACCGTCTATCGCACGAAGGACGCTGGCGGCTCGTGGGAGTCGCTGACGAACGGGCTGCCGTCGGGCGCGAATGTGCGGCTAGGTGTGTTGCGCCATGGCATGTGCGCCGATAAGCTCGACCCATGCGGCGTCTACGTCGGCACGAACACCGGCCAGCTTTTTGCGACGGCGGACGGTGGCGATAGCTGGCAGATGATCGCCGACTATCTGCCGTCGATCTACTCGGTCAACGTCGCCGTTATCCAATAAGTGGAAGTCAGGTGTATGCCGTGGCGATAGTTCGCGTTGGCTCAATCGTTCTTCGGGTGGACAACTTGCAGCGCCAGACGGAATTCTGGATGGCCGCGCTCGACTACATCCCCCGCGAGGAGGAAAGCGACGACTTCATGTTGCTGCGTCCCCGCAACGGCGTCGGGCCTAATATGTCGCTCGACCAGGTCCGCTCAGAGCTACATATTCCGCCGCGCATACACCTCGATCTCTACACCGACGACCAGGAAGGCGAGGTTGAGCGCCTGATCGCACTGGGCGCCACCGAGGTGCACTGGAGCAAGCGCCCGTCCAATGCCGATTATGTCATTCTAGCCGATCCTGAAGGCAACCGCTTCTGCGTCGTGGATACAACGCGGTAACACGGCGGAGAGAGCGGGCGGTCGAGCAGGAAAGGCAACACGCCGGACAAGGAGCTATGGCAGAGATGGCTGAAGAGAATTTCATGCTGACGACGATCTATAGCAATTGGAAGACGTACCAGGAGCACATCAGGGATGCGGTTGCGCCGCTGACGGCGGAGCAGCTTGCATTGGAAGCGGCGCCGCACCTGCGCACGGTCGGCCAGCTGGCGCTGCATATCATCGGCTGCCGCGCTGGCTGGTTCACGTTTACTATGGGCGAGGACTGGGGCGCGGAAGGGAAGGCGTACGCGGAGTTGGATGAGCGCGGCGCGCCCGCCCGAACCGCCGCCGAGATGGTGCAGGCGCTCGACTACACCTGGCAGCATATGGCCGACTGCCTGGCCCGCTGGAATGACGACGACATGCGGAAGACCTTCGAGGACGACTGGGGAGATGGCAAGATTGTCCACCTGTCGCGCGCCTGGATTGTCTACCATGTGATGGAGCATGACCTGCACCATGGCGGCGAGCTTTCGCTGACGCTCGGCATGCACGGCATCCCGGCGGATTTTCCTGGGTAGCGCTGGCGGCTGAAGCCGCGTCTAAGGGTTGCTGCGCAACCGCAAAGCCCGCCCTCCCGCTCCGTGCGCTTGTCGCGCACTTCTCGCCTCGTGCCTCGGCTCGCGCGGCTGCCCTGCGCGGGCTAGGAGGCGCATGCCTATAGCCTCATAGATTACCCGTATAAGGAGCATTCGATGCAACACCTGGACGAAGACGAGTGGCTGTGGGGCTGGGATGCCACCCCTGGCATCGTCTCCGTCTGGGCCGAGCGTAATGGTCGCGCGATCCTGTGGCGGCGGGCGCCTGGCGGTGGCGCGCTCACCCGCGAAGAAGACCGCTTCCGCCCGTGGCTGCTGCTGCCGTCGCTCGACGACCTGGCGCATCTGGGCGCACGGCTGCTCCCCGAAGGCGCGATAGGCACGGAGCTGCCGGGCGTCGTAGCCTGGCGGGAGCTTTCCGGCGAGGGGCAGTTTCGCTATCTCGTCAGCGCGACCGATGGCCGCACGCTCGATACCGCCGTCATGACCGGCGCCTCGGCCCGGCTGGGGCGGCAGGTGCTGCGGCTGGCGGAGATGGGCGACGAGGCGGCGCTCAGCCTGCCACCGGAGGAACAATACCTCGTCGCCACCGGGCGCACCCACTTCGGCGGCCTCGCCTTCGACGACCTCCACCGGCTGCAATTCGACCTTGAGACCACCGGGCTGAATCCCGCCAAGAGCAGCATCTTTCTCGTCGCCGTACGCGATAATCGCGGCTTTTCCGCCGTGCTGGATGTCGCCGAGCGCGGGCTGACGGGGCCAGCGGCGGAGGCCGACCTGATCCGGCGGCTGGTGGCCCTCATCCGCCAGCGCGACCCCGACGTGATCGAAAACCACAATCTCCACGGCTTCGATCTGCCCTTCCTGGCTCGTCGCGCCGAGACGCTGGGCGTCACGCTGGCGATTAGTCGGCTGAGCGGGGGCATGCGCAGGCGTCCGGCGTCGCGTGGCTACGGTCCCTGGCGCAGCGAGGAGGCCGACCCGGCTGAACGCGAGGAGGCGCGCGGACGCTTTACCGTTCCCGGGCGCGAGCTGATTGATACGCTCGACGCCGTGCGGCGCTACGATTTCGCCGCGCGCGATCTCCCTGGCCACGGCCTCAAAGCAGTGGCACGGCACTTTGGGCTGGCCGCCCCCGACCGCGAGTACGTCGCGGGGGCGCAGGTCTATAGCACCTGGCTGGCGGACCCCGAGCGCGTGCGCCGCTATGCGCTGGACGACGTGAACGAGGCCGATGGGGTGGCGCGTCTGCTGGGCGGCGCGGCATTCGCCCTGGCGCGGATGGCGCCGCGGCGCTACGAGCGGCTGGCGGATGCTGGCCCGGCGACGGGGGTGCTCGATCCGCTGCTGGTGCGCGCCTATCTGCGGGCGGGCGCGGCGATTCCCGCGCGCACGGTCAGCGACGGCACGCAGCATAGCGGCGCGGCGCTCTACCTCTTCGCCGCGGGCGTCGCCAACCGCGTCGTCAAGGCCGATGTCTCCAGCCTGTATCCCTCGCTGATGCGCCAGTATCGCATCGGCCCGGCCAGCGACCGGCTCGGCGCGATGCTGGCGCTGGTGGACCGGCTGGTGGAGCAGCGGCTGGCGGCGAAGAGCCGCGCCAGAGCGGCGCCCATGGGGTCGCCAGAGCGCCATACCGATGAGGCGCTTTCCGCCGCGATGAAGATTCTGGTCAACTCGGCCTACGGCTACATGGGCGCGACCGGACTGACACGCTTTGCCGATGTGCATGCCGCCAACGAGGTCACCCGGCGCGGACGCGAGGTGCTGGGGCTGCTCTGCCGCGAGCTGGCGGCGCGGGGGGCGACGCTGCTCGAAGGCGATACCGACGGCGTCTATTTCGCCGTGCCCGAGGGCTGGAGCGAAGCGGATGAACGGCGCATCGTCGCCGAGGTGGCGGCGCTGCTGCCCCCGCTCGTCCGGCTGGAGTTCGAGGGGCGCTATGCCGCGATGCTCTCGCACGAGCCGAAGAACTACGCGCTGCTCGCCTGGGATGGCGCGCTGACACTGCGCGGGGTAGCGTTCCGCTCTAGCCGCGCCGAGCCATTCGGCGAGGTCTTTTTGCGCGAGGCAATCGCCTGCCTGCTGACGGGCGATGTGCCTGGCGTCCGAAACGCCTATCTGACGATGGCCAACGCCCTGCGCCAGCGCATGCTCGCGACGCATCTGGTGGCGGCGCGGGTGCGGCTGAGCAAGACGCCGTCGCGCTATCTGGCGACCCGGAGCGCCCGCCGGGAGCTGCCGTATGAGGCGATGCTCGCCAGCGGGCGGACGCAGTGGGAGCGGGGCGAGCAGGTGCGCGTCTATCGGGCGGTCGGCGGGCAGGCGGCGCTGCTGCACACCACCGAGGATGGCGAGCCGAGCGACGACCCCCGCGACTATGACGCGCAGCACTATGTCCGCCAACTGCGCGAGACCTTCGCCGCGCGGCTGGCGCGCGCCTTCACCGCCGATGACTTCGCCTCGCTCTTCGACGATCCACTACAGCCGTCGCTCTTCGCCACGCCCATCGAGACGATTCACCCGGTGCTCACCTCGCGTATGGCGGCTCCAGAGGCGTAAAACAAGGGGCCACTGCGCTGTCATATTGTGTGTGATGACGTAGTCGGGTTGGCGCCTGTATCGCGTAGACAGCGGCCGCTATCTTTCGCGTAGCTTTCGCGTAGCTTTCGCGCATTTGCGCCCGCATGCGTCTCGGCGAAGAGGCTCCTCGGGCCATCGAAAGGGACAACGACCATGGATTTCGGCTCGATTCTCGGCGTTGCCATAGCAATCATAGTCACCATGTGGATTGCGGGATTTGTCGCGTCAAGGCTGAGCAGGCGGCGGGTTGTGCGCAATCCGAATCCGATGCCACAGATCAATCTGTCGTCCATTCCCAAAACGGAGCAAGAGCAGCGCGCCGCGTTCGTCATGGCCCAGGTCCAAGATTTGAAGCGTCTTCCGTGGGGGCAACAGGCGCAACAGGCGGTGATCGATCGTCGACAAGCGGAAGACAGCTATCACAAAGCCCTTGAAGCCATCTTCGAGGCAGAAGGCGATTACCAGAAGATGGCTCCTGTCCTCAACGACCTACTCAAGCTCCCGCTCGATCTCGGGCTGACTGGAGTAGCACGTATCGTCATGGTGCTCTCCTACTTTCATGGCTACCTGTACAGCCCTCCCGGAGTGCAGGCGGCTCTCACCTTCACCACCACCGCGCTGAAGGATAATCCACAATCGGTGGATGCCTGGATCGCGCGCCTCTGGTTTCTCTCGATTGTGCCTGATCGTACCCTGCAGCCGCTTGCACAGGCCGCGCTGAAACAGGTGCAGGCGCTCAACCCGAATCATCCCTACTTCCCCGACGCCGAGTCATTTTACTATCGGCGCTACGGGAGCAAGGAGCAGTACGAGACCGCTATACGCCGGATGATCGAACTCGCGCCGTCGCGCGTGGTCAAGCAGGGCGGCTATGATCGGCTGGCTTCATTCTACGCGGAGCAGGGTCGTGTGGATGATGCGCTGGCAACGTATCGGCAAATGCTCTTCGAATTTCCCGATGGCTCTGCCTGGCTCTGGCACAACTATTCACTGCAGCTCATGAAGGCCAAGCGCTATCAGGAGGCGCTCGAAGCCAGCGACCGCGCCCTCACGTTCTTCGAGTTTGGCGTGGCACGCGAGGTGAACAATCAGGCGCGCAAGGAGTTGGGAATGCCTCCCGCTGAGCCACCCATCCGGTGATACTGGTTTGGCCTGGGATGTCGTCATTGGGGGTCACCGCCCCCTCCCCTAACCCCTCCCCCTTGCAGGGAGAGGGGAACCAGAACCAGAGCGCATTTCTAGACTACCGCGTCTGTGGAACTTTGCTTCGCGCCAGCCACGCCTGGATGGACCGCGCGTGCTGCTGGTAGTGCAGGTAGGAGTTGTTCGCGACGCGCATCCATGGCGGCACGTCATCGGGCAGGCCCAGGAGCTTCGTGTTGTTCAGCAGGTCGTCGGGGCAGGCGGCGATCACCTGGAGCAGCTGGGCGAAGACCTCGTCCGCCTCGGCAAGCACCTCGTCCACCGACCGTGCGCGGCTCTCGGCGGCGACACGGGCGTTGCGCTCGTCTATCCCCAGCCCATCGTTCGCGCGCGTAAACGTCCCTGTGCTCGTGATCTGCCGCGCACCGTCCACGACCGCCCGCTCGTACCAGGTCAGATGGGCGACCAGCTCCTTCACCGACCACGTCCCCTCGACGCCGGGAATCTCCATGCGCTGCGGGCCAACCTGCGCCAGTAGGGCATTCCACTGGGCGCGCTCGGTCCGCAGAATGTCCGCCAGCCGCGCCGCGGTCATCGGTCTGCCCTGGGCGAGATGCGCCAGCTCCTTGACCAGATCAGCGCCACCGTGCCCGAGCGTCAGCGCCCACGCCATACCAGCCGCGCCCGCTTTGAGGGCGTTTCGCCGCGAGAGTCGGGACGGCTCGCGCGCATCTGTCTCGCCAGAAGTTTCATGCGTGTCATGCGAATAGTTGGCCATTGTCATGCCCTCTTTCTCTGAGGCAAGAGGTACAAAACAGTCCACCATCACCGGGCATCGTCTATGGGCCAGTCGTCTTCTTCATTCCGTCGCCATACCCTACTTTCGCACATGGAGCGCCATCTGGTGATACGGAACTACCTGAATTCGGCGGCAGAACAAGGAAGCCCCCAACCCTCTCAACCATTGAGGACATTGGGGGCAGCGCGTTGTGTCGTGATGTCTGGACGTGACCGCTTACTCGCGTTATTACTTGACCGTGACGGTGGCGTGCATGCTTGGATGGATTTTGCAGGTAATCGAGAATGTCCCGGCGGTTGGGAAGGTAATCGTCATCGAGTCACCGGGCGCGAAGTTAATACCAACGGACGTCGCGAACTGCGAAGGGGCGCCTGGGGCCGCGGTGAACTGGCCATTCGTGCCGGTGACAAGCACATGAGAACCACCGGTATCCGAGGGATCATTGAAGTTGACGGCCTGTCCCGCCTTGATCGTGACACTCGTATTGGCAAAGGAGAACCCGCCCATGTTAATGGTTGCCGCGGCTGCGACGCCTGTTGTGGCGGTGGCCGCAGGCGCTGTCGTGGCCGTCGGCGCGGCAGGCGCAGGGGTATCGGTAGGCGTGGCGGTGGCGGAGCTTTCGCCACAGGCGGCCAGAGCGAAGGCGCAGAGAAGCATCAGACCCAAAAGACCCATCGTAATTTTACGCATGCGGAACAACCTCCCAGAGCAAGAGTGATTTCAGAACAGCGGGCGCATGCCCGAATCTCTATCGGTCTACGAGATGGAGTTACACTCAAATGTCTAAACGCCATCGGCACTATTACGTAGGCCGCGGAAGGCGGCGAGCAGTCCCTGGCGCATCTCGTCTGGGAGATTTTCGACGGAGAGCCTGCCCACGAGCCGGAGGGTCGCGCGCATCTGCTCCAGATACACGCGGCAGCCGTGGCAGTAGGTGAGGTGATGCTCCAGGCGCTGCCGCTCCTCGGCGGTCAGGGCATTTTCGAGGTAGCTGGTGATCAGCTCAACCAGCTCCTGACAGGTCAGTTCGCGCTCAGCCATGCCGCATCATTCCTGTATATCTCTCTGTTATGTGTCGGTTGCCAGTAGTGCCAGATTGCCTGTGCGTACGCCGCCTCGCCTAGTTTTGCAGATAGTCTGCCAGCGCCCGCCGCACCCGCGAGCGCGCCCGGTGGAGCAGCACACGCTGGTTGGCCTCACTGATGCCAAGATAGTCGCAAACCTCGTGCGCGCTCCAGCCGTCGATATCGCGCAGGGTGATGACCTCGCGCTGGGCGGCGGGGAGCGTCGTCAGCGCCGCGTCCACGTGCGCCCGCGTCTCCTGCGAGAGCAGCCGTTCTTCGGGCAGCGTATCCCATTCCGCGGGCGAGGTGAGCCAGCCGCCGGGATAACGCGCGCCGGGTGGCGCGAAGGCGGCTGGATCGACCGCTGGCTCATCTGGCTCACTCGCCGTGGCGAGCGCCGAGAACGGGATCGTGCGGTTCTCGCGTTGGGCGCGGGTGCGGGCGCGGTTGAGCAGGATGCGGAAGATCCACGTCTTCAGCGATGATCGCCCCTCGAAGCGGTTCAGCCCTTGCAGCACGCCAATCCAGGTCTCCTGGATGACCTCTTCGGCGACGGCGTGCGAGCCGACATACATCTGCGCCAGCCGCAACATCGCGGCATAGTGCATCGTGACGAGCGCGAGAAACGCTTGCTCATCGCCGCGCCGGAGCGCATCGAGGAGCGCCGTTTCATCGCTCGGCTGTGGCGGCTGGTTGTCTCGATCGATCATCGCGTCGCCATTCTCCGTCCCTTGCCCGGATATCCGCCCCAGCAGTATATGACGTATCGGCGCATGGCGCTACCGCCGCTTCACGATCGTCGACGACCATGCCTCACCAACTCTCGCCAGAGACCGAGCTGTCCCAGCACGACGAGACCAATCCCAGCGAAGGTGACGACTATGCCTGACCCCACGTGCCAGCCGGCGCCCGTCTCGAAGGTCAGCTTGAATCCCTGCTGCGCGATCACACCCACCCCTTGCAGCGCAACGAGTGCAACGCCGAACGCCAGTATCGGCCAGGCGGCTAGCCATGCTAATGTGGATACAGAGAGTTGCCGTGTCCATTCACCGAGCGCCGTGATACACCCTGTCGCGACCAGCAGTTCAAGATTTCCGCCCAGAGCATCGAGTAAGCGGGCTATGGGATTGAGGCCAGCATAGGAAGCTGCCGCTCGCACTTGATCAGAATCGAGTCCAGCGCAGGCGCCGTGGGCGAACTGAGTCACCGAGAAGCTGATAGGTGGGCAGGCGGTGGTAACGGCCTCCGGCATGAGATAGAATCCGATGAGCCAGACCAGCACACCCGCCGTGATGGTGAACGCGGCAATCCATTGCCATGTAGTACGCGACGCTTGTGCTGGGGACGCGAGCGGTAGTGGTTCCCTGCGCAGGAGAATGAGTGCGGCGCAACAGGTCAGGACGCCGAGTGGAAAGACGACCACGCCCGGCAGGAGATACGCCGCTTCCTGGGTGTAGGTTTGTGGCGCTGGCCCTGCGGGTGGTTGGGACAGGAACTGCCGCAAGTCGGGCAGGCGCGCCACCGCGAGAAGGGACAGCAGGACCAGCCAGATGGCATAGAGCCAGCGCACCACTGCATTTCCCCGTGGCGAAAGCGGACGCCAGAGCAGCGGAAGCAGCGCCAGACCGCCAAAGGTGATCAGGGCATACACCGCAGCTTGTCCAAGCGCCAACGGGAGCAGCCGGGAAGCAAATACGACTGGGGCAACAACACCCGCATTCGCAATGGTCCAGGTCCCCGAGGAGCGAACAACCGTTTCGGGATCGGCATGATAGCGAATCTCGATGCCCGCACAAGGCACATACAGCCCAACCATCATCACGACGACACCTAGCGTCGCGATCAGGCGTGATGCCCACGCCCGCGTCAGCAACAAAGAAAGTCGTTTCCAGCGAAAAGGCTGCGCGCGTGTTCCCATCGTCTCGTTGTTCCCCACCACAAAGACGGCGACCAGTAGTTATGCGGCCATTATGAATAAAAGTTGAGTCATGCGCAACCAAACAAAGCCCAGGACCCAGCACGGACATCGGTTAAACCGCCGAATGGGAAATCGCCGCCGAGTGGATGTCGAATTGGCGCGTTCCCATTCGACGTATTGGTGACTGGCGGTTGTGCCTGGTCAGCTACGAGAGCGATGGCACACGCAGATGTGCCGCGAGGAGGAGACGGATGCAGTACGCGCTTTTGATTTATACTGACGAGACAGCGGATGCCAACGCGAGCAAGCAGGAGCAGGATGCCGTCATGGCGGGGTATTTTGCCTTCGGCGAGCAGTTCAAGGAGCAGATCACTGGCGGCGAGGCGCTGGTGGCGACCAACGCGGCGACGACGGTGCGCGTCCGCGATGGCAAGACGCTGACCACCGATGGCCCTTTCGCCGAGACGAAAGAGCAGCTTGGCGGCTTTTATCTCGTCAACGCCAGCGATCTCGACGAGGCGATTCAGATCGCGACGAATATCCCTGGCGCGAAGTCTGGGTCCATCGAAGTCCGCCCGGTGATGGTCTTCGAGTAACGCAACGCTTTGGGGAGGGCATGAGCAGCGAGCAGGTTCCACAGATTGTGGATCATGTCTATCGGCAGGAGTCAGGGCGGATTTTGGCCGCCCTGATTGCCTCGTTGCGCGACTTTACGCTCGCCGAGGACGCCCTCCAGGATGCGATGGTGGCGGCGCTACAACAGTGGCCCGCCAGCGGCGTCCCACGCAACCCGGCGGCCTGGCTCACCACGATTGCCCGACGCAAGGCGATTGATCGCCTGCGCCGCGAGGGGACGCTCTCCCAGAAACAGGCGCTGCTCCAATCCCTCGAAGAGACAGCCACCACCGATTCGCTCGATAGTGACCGCGAGAATGGCGAGGATGCGCCGCCGATCCCCGACGAACGGCTGAAGCTCTTTTTCACCTGCTGTCACCCGGCGCTGCCGCTGGAGGCGCGGGTCGCGCTTACCCTGCGCACGCTGGGCGGCCTCTCTACCGCCGAGATTGCGGCGGCGTTTCTGACGCCACTGCCGACGATGGCGCAGCGGCTGGTGCGGGCGCAGCGTAAGATACGCGACGCCGGGATTCCCTACCGGGCGCCACCGCTACCGCTGCTAGCCGAGCGCATGGAGGGCGTGCTAGCGGTCCTCTACCTCATCTTCAACGAGGGCTACACCTCCACCAGTGGCGACGCGCTAATCCGCCAGGACCTGTGCGCCGAGGCGATCCGGCTGACGCGGGTGCTGGTGGCGCTGATTGCCTCGGAGCCGGAGCTGCCAGAGGAGCCGGAGACGCTTGGGCTGCTGGCGCTGATGCTGCTGCATGCCTCGCGGCGAGCGGCGCGGGTGGATGCCGCGGGCGATCTGGTGCTGCTCGAAGACCAGGACCGGACGCTCTGGAACTGGGCGGAGATTGTCGAGGGGATAGAGACGCTGGACAAGGCGTTAGCAATGCACCGTCCGGGGCCGTATCAGATTCAGGCGGCGATCAGCGCGCTCCACGCCGAGGCGCCAACCCCAGAGGAGACCGACTGGCAGCAGATTGCGCTGCTTTACGCGCGCCTGGCCGATATGACGCCCTCGCCGGTGGTGGAGCTCAATCAGGCGGTGGCCGTGGCGATGGCTGAGGGGCCAGACGCGGGGCTGGAGATGCTCGACCGCCTGCGGCTGGGTGAGGCGCTGGCCCACTACTACCTCTATCACGCCGCCCGCGCCGATCTGTTGCGGCGCGCTGGCCGCACGGAGGAGGCAGCAGCCAGTTATCGCGAGGCGCTCAGCCTCTGCCAGAACCGCATCGAGCGGCGCTTCTTGCAACGTCGTCTGACGGAGCTTGCCGCTCGACTAACATGAGACTGGCGGAGACTAGCGGAGATTGGCGAAGACAGGCGGCTATCAGGCGTTGGTCTTCGCTTTGTTATAGCGCGTCAGGATCTCGTCTTTGGTCTGGTTGTAGGCGTCGCGGCCCTGGGCGACGGCGTCGCCATAGCGCTCGCGCAGCTGACCGGCCAGCGTCTGGTAGCCTTCGCGTCCCATCTTGCGCAGCTGCACGCTACTCTCGCTGAGCTGGCTGCGAGTGTCTTCGCCAGGCTGTGGCGCGAAGAGGAGCGCGACGGCCGCCCCGACCGCCATCCCCAGAATCAGCCCGAAGACGAACCCGGAGCGGGACTTGCGTTCCGATGCCATGGTGTACCTCCTGCAAACACGTTGTCATTCGCCGTGCCGCGGCTGTGTGGGAATCGGGCGCCAGGCTTACGCTGTCGCAACCATTGTCTTCACACGTCGCAGCAGAACATCTACATCAAATGGCTTGCGTAGAATCGATACGTTACGGTAGCGCTCCGGGTTGCTCGCAAGGAGCTGCCGGACGCTCTCAGCCTCCAGTATCGCCGCGGTATAGACCAGCACGGGTATCTCCGCCGTCTCCTCGTGCGAGCGCAGCGATTCGAGAATATCCAGCCCTGACGCATCCCGCAGCTTGAGATCGAGAATGATCAGATCGGGCAGATTCTCCTGGATCATTTCGTGCGCCCCTTCGCCACGATTGATGACGGAGACGCGGTAGTGCTCCTCTTCGAGGATGCTACGCAAGAGATACAGCAAATATTCGTAGTCGTCAATCACCAGAATGTGGGTTGCCATGGTAGTGCTCCAGATCGTGTGCTCCAACCATCCTTGCTCGCGGCAGGCGAATAGCGTGAGCTTGACCGAATGATAACGCTTCCAGCGTTATCGTTCTATGGCATCGCACATCCTGTACCAGCCTCATCTATACCAGGCGATGCCGCCTATATATAGCGCATAGAGCGGCGCTCGCCTGATGATTCAGCCGTCAGCTATACAACCGTCCGAGCGGGGCTGATGGTCACATGTGTGGGAGTGAGGTTAGCTGGAGGTGGCCGACTTCTGCGCCTGCTCGCGGGCCCGAAGCTCGCGCAGATGCTGGCGACGGACCCGGTCGCGCTTGACCTTCAGCGTGCGGCGATACATCCAGTAGAGCGGCGCGGAAAGCGGCAGGTCATGCGTCTCCAGCGTCAGCAGCGAGTAGCCGCCGAAGCCGCGCTTGTACGTGTAGAGGCTGTACATATCCTCGTCGGGTTCCAGCACCTCGGCAATGGCGCGGAAGTCGTAGAGCGCGCAGCCGCGCGCCCTGGCCCACTGCATCGCGGTGAACTGGAGCAGGTGGTTGGGCATGCGGTTGCGCTGCTGATTGGACGACGCGCCGAACATATAGGTGGCGACGGGGCCACAACGCGCCACGATCAGCGCGGCGATGGGCGTGCCTTCATATTCCGCCAGCAGCAGCGCCGCCGCGTCACGCTCGCCGTAGAGCCGCAGGAAGTCGTCATAGTGCTGCTGGCCGTGGATGAAGATGCCGTCGCGGTCGGCCGTCTCGCGGTAGAGCCGGTAGAACGCATCCCGATCCGCCGCGCCGCTGCCCTCGCGCACAGTGACGCCCTTGCGCCCCGCCAGCCGGACGTTGTAGCGCCACTTTTCGTGCATCCCCGCCAGCAGCGCATCGTCGTCGGGCGTGATATCGAGCACCCATGAGCGGCGCGGATGGGTGGCGTAGGGATTGCGCGTGAAGCCCTGATCGGCCAGCGCCTTGAGCCAGGCAGCGTCGCCATCTGGCACGCTCGGCTCGACCTTCACCATGAACGCGCCAGCCTTCGCCGCCTGTTCGCGTGCGGCGGTGACGAGGGCGGCTAGCGTGGGCGAGGTGGGGTCGGCTACGACGGGGCCGCGTGGCGCGTAGAGATAGGGGCGGCGCAGCAGCGGCGCGCGCTCGACGATCACCAGCATCGCGCCCACGAGCGCGCCGTTTTCCAGCGCGCCCAGGCGTAACGCGGCGCTGCCGAGATGCTGGCCCAGCTCGGCCCACTCCCACGTCTGGGTGATGTTGCCGGTCGGGCAGCTCTCGACAAATGCGTTCCACTGCTCGCGGTCGTTGATGATCTCTACGTGCATGCCGTTCCTCTATGCTAATGGGCGTTAAACGTT
>Ga0070684_100000356_pt1 | contig 31480 bp, 54 predicted proteins | sample KBSC723LmetaG_FD_65653 | JGI IMG/M metagenome (GOLD analysis project Ga0070684, IMG submission 65653) | Corn rhizosphere microbial communities from Kellogg Biological Station, Michigan, USA - KBS C7.2-3L metaG | ecosystem: Host-associated > Plants > Roots > Rhizosphere ...
GACCTTCCCAATGATTTCTAAAGTTGGGCTCGGTCTGGTGGCTTACGGTGTATTAGGTTTCATTGCGGCCAACTTTCTTCCTATTGAGAAGAATCCGATGTGGTGGCTGCAAGAATTCGGCGTATTAGCGGGAGGGGCTGGCCTTATGGGCTGGCCCCTTTTGTCTGCCCGGATGCCAACTTTGACCAAAACCGTAGAACACACAGACTCACTTCCCCATATCAGTACGGCCGAACAAGTAGATTTTGAGGCCCTAAACCATCTCTCAGAGCGACTAAAAGAAGCCAAAGATAAAGACGGATTGGACCTATGTAAGCAACTTTCCGACCGTGTTTTTCTTCTCCATCATGGCGAGGTCCCCAGTGCGTAAACTCCTAGCGGTACTGGCTTTATGTGCCCTGCCGGGATGTTTAGTTCCTCTGGACTCGATTAAGATTCCCGCCTCGGCACCTGCTGTCTCGGTCAGTGACCCCGACGGTATTATTCCCAAGGTCAAGGACGCCCTCAAAAATAACTCCAAGGATGATATTCTTCGAGCATACAAAATTATTGATGGATTTACTCTGTATGTGAAGAACTACAATGACCTTCCGACAACTACGGATAAACTCTTTGCAAAATTTGGCCAAGTGGAAGATGGTTACGGTTATAAGACTTCCGTCTCCTCTTTGAACTCCATTATTGAAGCTGACCTAAAAAGTCTAGGACTAGATGACCCTAAACCTCTGGCTGAGGCTAAAAGCAAGATTATTGAACGTTTCACTCTTTACTCTCTAGGACTGGAGCAGGCTTACCAAAGCAAATAGCATTTCTGCGGGTTAAGCCAGTAATGGCAAGACTAGACTGCCCAAGGTTAATAGCCGTCTGAAGGAAACTTACCAACTTGAAGTATGATACGGGTGCCTCCCTAGCCTATATCCTCTGCGTTGGTCAGTGTCGAAGGGATATAAATACAGAGAAATCTGACTTATCGTAAAATTATGTTCGTACCTGTAGTGAATTCTAAAAATCAGCCATTAATGCCTACCATCCCAAGCAGGGCTAGACGTTGGATTAGGTCTGGTAGAGCAACTCCATTTTGGAGAAAAGGAATATTTTGTGTTAGAATGAATGAAGAAGCTGGAGAAGAAAGGCAAGAGATTGTTGTTGGCGTTGACCCCGGAAGTAAACGTGAGGGTTTTACAGTAAAAAGTTGTGCTCACACATATATAAATATTCAAACAGATGCAATATATTGGGTTAAAGCTAGATTAGACTCTAAAAGAGAAGCTAGATTGAATAGACGATTTAGGAATTTGCCGTATCGGAAAAGACGCAGCAATAGAAGAACTAATAAAAGAAAACGAATATTACCATCAATCAAAGCTAGATATGATTGGAAAATACAAATAATAAAGAACTTACAATCTATATTTTGTATCAATAAAATTATCGTAGAAGATATTATTGCAAATATAAAACAAAAAGGTGGAATATTTTCTGTTCTTCAAAATTCCAAGAAATATTTTCATGATTCTTTAAAAAAGCTTGGTGAATTATATTTGATTAGAGGATACGAGACTTATAATCTAAGAATAAAACACGGTTTGAATAAAATTTCTGATAAAATGTCGGAAAAGTTCGAGGCTCACTGCGTTGATTCGTGGGTTATAGCTAATTCCCTTTGTGAAGGACCACTTGATAATAAATCAATTGTTAGAATAGTTAAAATCCAGTTTAATAGACGACAATTACATGTATTTAATCCTATTAAAAATGGAATTAGAAAAACATTCGGTGGAACTATAACATTAGGATTAAAACGAGGAAGTATTATTAAGCATAAAAAATATGGGATTTGCTATATCGGCGGCGCTCATAAGAATCGTATAAGTTTGCATTCTTTAGAAGATGGAAAAAGATTCTGTAGAAGTGCTAAAGTAGATGATTGTCGGTTTATAGCTTATAATAGTATCCGTTCATATGTGTCTAAAAATAAATGAAATCACTGTGCGGCTGGCACAATAATCCACAAGAGGTAAAACGTCTTCTTTCTACTAATCCCCATCGAAACTTTAACGTGGTGGGGGCTGGTCTTGGTGGCTCAGGCAAGGGAAAGGTTGTATTACTTCACCAAGCCGTAGAAAAAGTTCTTGGGCACTATAACGACCGCCATCAGACTATCGGCGACTGCGTGTCTATGGGCTCCGCTGGGGCCGTAGATGTGCTTAAGGCTGTCCAAATGGTCCTCGGTAATATTCCGGGGGATTGGGTGGCCGAAACTTGTACGGAATTTATCTACTGGATTTCCCGCGTAAAGATTGGAAACAATCAACTTCGGGGCCAAGATGGTTCGGTTGGGGCATGGGCCGCTGAGGGATGTAAACAATTTGGTACGATAGTTCGCCTTAAATACGGAAGTATAGACCTAACGGTTTATTCTGGCGATAGGGCAAAACAGTGGGGCGACAATGGTGGGCCGCCCGAACTTATCCCGATTGCCCACGAACATCTTGTCAAGTCTTATTCTCCTATTACAACCTATGCTCAGGCTATTGATGCCTTGGCAAATGGTTATCCAATTACTGTAGCATCAAATCAGGGTTTCGGAGACCAATGGGGCCGACCAATCAGAGATAAGGATGGATTTCTCCTTCCAACTCTAAATTGGGGCCACCAAATGTTTGTCCATGGGTTTGATGATAGTTATCATCGGCCCGGTGTTCTCTGCCAAAATTCATGGGGTAATTGGGTTTCTGGCCCAACCCGCCATGGTCAGCCCGAGGGTTCTTTTTGGATTGATGCCGACGTTTTTGAAAAGAGAATGCTTTCTGCTAATGATTCCTTTGCTTATAGCAACTTTGATGGTTATCCTCCACAGAAAATTGACTTCTCAAACCTCATCAGGATTTAGATATGACCGTGAAATATCTCGCGGTTTTTCTCTCGATAGTGTTTTTGTGCGGTTGTATAGTCGGTCCAAATTTTTCAGACCTTGACCATGCCGGAAACGAAGGTATGGTTTGCTTTCCTATGGCTGGGGCTGGGGACGTTATTCCGCCTCCTCCCGATAATTCGTCAGGAAGTGTGGGGGCTATAATGGCAAAGGAAGAGAAGAAGGAATGTTTATTTTTTACAGCTAAGTGGTGCGGCCCATGTCAAGTTTTCAAGCGAAATGAAATTCCTCAATTGGAGAAGTGGGGCTGGTCCTACGACAAAAAGGACAAAAACCATAATATTCAGCCCGTAGATTTCGACGAAGAAAAAGATATTGTGGGAAAATATAATATCTCTGAGTTGCCCACCTTTGTTTTAGTTATTGATGGTAAGGAAATTCGGCGAATTGTTGGAACTATGCCCGCAATGGAGTTCGTCCAGTTCTACAATGGAAAAAAGAAGTGAGTTTCCTACCACAAATTAAGGGTGTAAAGCAGTATCTCGATATATTATTTGCGTTTCTTGGGGGAAAATACCCCATCAACGATTTTACTAACCTTTTAAGCCATGGGCCGGTTACAGTTAAACTAACCTTATCCGATTCCAATACTATCCAAGTTGAATTCCTCGACCCTAAACCTCAAGTTGAAGTCAAGAAATTGCTACATATTGAAAGTTCGGTTCTTGGGGCTACTATTAGACGGGACTCAATCACAAGCCATCTCAAGGGTGTTCCCGATGTAACCGTGGATGTGGTAAGCTAGCATGGATGCCCCAGTTTCGACCGCCATTGGTGATGCGCAGGGGTGGATTGCGGTTGGGGCGGCAGAGCACAACAAAGACCCTCGGTTTGCCTATTATGCGAACGCTGTCACCCCATTAATGGTTGAATGGGCCAAACAACAGCCCAAAAAAGGTGGCCTCCACGATAATCTTCAGAGGAATAAGAGGGCTCAGTATAAAGCTTGTCGGGCCTACGTTAAGGCTCACTACAAACCAACCCCAATTAGTGTTGGCTCTGATGGAAAGGTAGTTGAGGCTAAGGGTGGGCTAATTCTCACTCTAATCCTTTTTACTATCTTTGAAGCCGCATTGAGTTGGGCCGTACAAAAGTATCTTGATTATCTCTGGAATAACCGTCACGCTTGTATGACTCTAACAGACTCAGAATAATGAAGAAAAAATTTAGGCACATTCGACGTAACTCCTTGTGGACATTTATTTTATGGGTATTTCGTGTCCGACCAAAACCTCCTCACAATCTAAAAGTAAAAACAATAAGGAAGAATAATGCAGACTGCAACAGTTAAGCTTGCTTGGACACCATCAGTTTCAGCTAATGTGGTAAGTCAGACCCTCTCAGTTAAGATTGGCGGGGCCGACCCGGTTTTTACCACTCTACATCCTGATGCGACCGAATGCAATCCTTTTGATGTGCCCTGCGGCGTTCCGGTTCACTGCGAGGTCTATGCAAGCAATGGTGCCCTTCCGGGTCTGCCCGTCGCACTAGATTTCACTGTGGCCGAAGTGACTTCGCCAGAACCTCCTACTGGACTTAGCTTTAGCGTTTTAGGATATAAGACAGTTGCCCCGGCTCCCGTTAGCTAACATACCCGCTGAACCTCTCCTCGATTCTAGATAGAGTGACGTTCATAATGGGCGGGTTTACAATTCAGAACGAGAACAAAATCTTGGGGCTTGCAGCCAGCTATGATTCCAAACGCTAGACAACGTAGGATTTTGGGTCATCATCTATTGTGTAGTAATTACACTACCGACCCGATTATATGTAAAGTTTGTATCAGTCTGTGGAATATTTCTCCACTTCCCGATGATATCGACCGACTAAGAAAAATTTACAAACTTCCCGAAGCATTTTTTGAGGCTATAGATGACTGAACTTATTCCCAGCGTTGAACTTGATTTTGAAATCGCTAAGGCTGTTGGTCTTGAACCACTTGGGATATATACTGGGTGGGCTCCCGAGGGTAGTTTTAGTTGGGCCGAGGGCGAATTAGCTGACCAAACTAGAGTGGTTCTGCACTATTCCAAGCTATGGCCTGAATGGGATTGTAAGCTTATTCACGATGGGTATGATGTAGACAAACTTTTCCATCCAGATACATACGACAGATTCCATAGAGAATTCTTTGCTAAATTTGGGCACTATACGCATTGCTGTGCCCCTGCCCCTGAATATTCCATTGACCTAAATGCGGCCCTCGAAGCGGCCCAGAAGGTAGGATTATTTCTTCCTGAAGATGTCACAAATTTGATTAGAACAAAATATGGGTGGATGGTTCGCGGAACGCAATTATATCCAGCAGACCAAGAGACAGCAGCTTTAGCTATTTGTGCAGCCGTTATAGAAAAGGTAAAAGATGAAGCTCAATAAAGAATACATTGAAATGGCCGACGGGGGCCTATGGATTACCTGTCGGGACCGCTCAGTAGCCATCTACAATCTATCGAATCAAGGGCCAGTTATCGGTCTATATGGTCGGGAAAAGAGTTTCTGCCAGTTTGCGGTCTCCCTAAACGAAAAGGATGAGGCCATAATTCAGCTAAATTACCATGGCGAACCCAAGTTTATCTCACTGACCGACCTATACGAAATGGTCGAGTTTCACAAACAAAATAAGTGTGGATTTGTCCGTGAAGACTAATTTGCTAAAAGTGCCCGTAAATCTAATCGGAGGTCCATTACCCCTAAAGGGTAGGGTCTCTACTGAGATTGAAGTATGGGACAACTCGCTATACACAATTTGGCCCCTCGACATTTTAGTACAGAACTTTGACGATTTCCGCCCCTATGCTCGCTATCTGTTTTGGCTACCGGGGCAGTATATCTGGTCTAATTTTACTGACCGCTTGACCGTGATGAACCGAATCAGAGTTGATAAAGACGTGGAAGGACTTCTACCCGAGGAATTACGTGCAAGAACTTAATGTAAGTGAATCTTTTCTCTATACCCATTTTGATAAGGACCTAGCTAAGAAATATTGTAAGAATAGCTGTAAGTGGTGTCGCGGCAAGGGCTGGACCGAATGGGACCATCCCCAAAAGCTTATTCCTCCACGAGTGTGCTACTGCCAATGTGTAGCCAAAAACGTTCTCCAGATTATCGATTTCTGTAATGAGCATCTTCCCCACCAAAAAGTAGAAGAGAGTGAGAGTGAGCGAGTTCTGGAAGTCCAGCTTTGACCCCAAGGCTTGGCTCTACTCGAAATTCCCCGAAGAACTTTATCCTTGCCCAGCGGACCTCCTTGAAGAGTATAATGAGCGAATTTTGGCGGGATTGAAGATTATGGGCCAGTCTGAGGTAAGCATCTGCGGTCTGGCTAGAAATTTGGCCCACATTCTTCCTCTGAATATCTACCGAATAGAACATATTGCCTCCCTATTTGCCTTTGCGAAAATTTACGTATACGAAAATGATTCCACAGATGATACAGTAGAAATTTTGGCGGATTGGGCTAGACGTAACCCACAAGTTAAATTCCAGTCGGAGACAATCGGCTATGCCCCTCTCATTCAAAATCGTTCGCAATACCGAACAGAGAGGATGGCGGCGGCCCGAAACAAATTGCTTAACTTGGCAAAAGAAGATAGGACACACTACGTCCTTTTAATCGATTTAGACCTCACTGGTTTTCTTTCTCCCGAAGGATTATGCAGTGCGGTCTTTTTTATTGACAGATATAAAGCAGATATGATTGGGGCAAATTCAATTATTATGCAGCCTGTTGAGGGTGGATTTACTCAACTATACTACGACTCGTGGGCCTATCGGGAATGGGATTTGGGTCCGCATTCGGACTACGAGATAAATCAGAAAAGATTCTTCCGTGGTCAGGACCCCATCAAGTTGCACAGTTGTTTCGGTGGGGCCGGTCTATATAGGTGGGAAAGTCTAATGGATTTGGAATACGAAGGATGGGATTGCGAACACGTATGTATTCATAAAAAGATGAGAGACCTAGGCCGCATAGGCATATATTTGGACCCGTCATTTATAACGTTGTATAATCCGTATAGGTTCGAAAATGTCTGAGTGATGTGAATTCTTACTGGCAATGGATGCAATATGGAAGTGCAAAAGTGTACTCGATGACGGACCAAGAAATATGTATAATGTTAGACGAAATTTTAATAGAAGTTGACGAATCAGTAGCAGAAGAAAAGAATTATTATGGGAAAATGAAACAGTTTGTTGAAATCGTAAAGAAACACCTAAGGGGCAAATTAGCCCTATCTGCAACAAAGGAATAAGAGATGTCATTTTCAGCAAATGCGGTCGGAACTAACAAAGCAGTCATTAAGTCCACAATTGCCAGCGAAATTAACAGTGGTAGTGGTAATGTGGATACAACGGACCTTATTAACTATATCGATGCCCAGATTGATGCGGTTCATGTCCGATTAAACGGAATTATAGTTGTGCAGGTAAGCGGCAGTTTTGATAGTACGGGCGGAAGTGCGACAATTAATATCAGTTCAAACTAAGGTAAAACAATGCCATTAACAAAGTGTAGTTCAGATGGTCATCCGGGCTGGCGTTGGGGAACGCAAGGTGCTTGTTATATTTTCAAAGCTGGCGACCATGCTTCCGAAAAGGCCGCCAAGAAGAAGGCCCTGAAGCAAGCTGTGGCCGAAAGCTATAACGGAGGAGAATCTCTATCCTTTAAGGACCGTGGGATTATTGCGGTGGATTTGGCCGATGCTAAGGCCCAACTAGAACAGATTGAGCGAGAGGAAGCCGAGGCCGCCAAGATGGCCCCTCCCCAAAAGGAAGACCGCTCGGAGCCCGCCGTCCAAAGAGTTCCGGCACAAGGGTATGAAAGTGTGGACTCTGAAGAATTGGTAAGTGACGATTGCCAAACGAATTTGATGCAAGACAGAGTGTCTGAAAATCAGGACTATGTTCCGAGCGACAGTGAATAACTCTAGAGGGACTCATGAAAAATTGTATTTGTTCTGGCTACGAACTTCTACATTTTGGTTGTCGGTGCGGAGATTCGAATTTGAAGTCAAAGGTTGAAGTCATTATAGATATGGCGATGAAATATGCCAAACAAGGAAGGTCTGATATTTTTCTACGACTTGTTGATGTCTATGAGGAAAATAAGGGCGGCATCGCAGAACAATCGCTTATAGACCAAATTGGTAAAAAATTGGGGAAAAGTGGTACATTTAAGGAAAGAATTTCTACCTTTTTGCAAAACGTTGCCGATATGAACTATGAGAGATTCGCAATTATTCGAGAAAATGGTGTAGTAGTATTTGCTGCATATAATTCAGACGAAGACTACAAGGTGCTATGATAGAGGCCCAACTTCTCCGCGATGAGCTAACCAAGGATGGGTGGCCCGCTTGGCTTCTCTTTATAGGGTATAGCCGAGATGAGTTATGCGTGGTTTATAAGAATAAGAAGGCCAAAATACCCGCAGAGTTCATGGGGCTCCCTATTAGGAAGATTTATCAGAGTGGTAGGGAATTAGACGAAGAGAGGAAGAAACTTGATATTTAATCCCTATTTTGGAGGTTAGTTATGGTATTCAACTGTGCTGGTTTTATCACTATTTCCGGGGGCCGACCTATTCGGTATGGCCTTCGAGGAGTGCGGTTTTTGCGTTGTGCGGGGACCTGAGTTGCTCCTTGGGGGCGATATAAGAAACTGGCACGCTATAAGGGGGAAATTTGATGGAGTCATAGGAGGGCCGCCCTGTCAGACCTTTTCGGATGCCGTAATCGGCCACGAACCCAGTCATGGTAATTTAATTCCAGAGTTCGAACGCATAGTTGAGGAAGCTGCCCCGCTATGGTTTGTGATGGAAAATGTTGCCGCCGCACCCGCTCCTAGAGGGGCAATCTGGTCAGAAGTAATTGATGCGTGGGAATGTGGGTCCAGTCAGCATAGGAATAGAAGATTCTCCTCTAATTTGACCTTAGATGTAAAACGAATACCCCTAGAAGAACGGCATCCCGACCCATGGCCCACTGTTTTAGCTACTGAGTTCAAATACTCAAAGAATAGTAAAGACAGGAGGAGGGCAGGAAGAAAAGTTGGTAGAAAAATGACCATGGAAGAAGTCAACTTAGCTATGGGACTTCCCGAAGACTTTGCGACACCAGCACTTACAATGCAAATGTCCTATAGGGTGAGGGGAAATGGTGTACCCCTTGAACTAGGACGGGCTATCGCAGAGGCAGTTAAATGGAATGGACAGATTACTTCTTAGGTGTGGCCTTCCTCGTTTCGCAAAGGTCTAAGGATGCCCAGACTAAGCATGGTTGTGTCCTAGTAGATAGATATAACAGAGTGGTAGGATGTGGATATAACTCATTTGCTAGAGGGATGCCCGATAAGGACTTGCCCAACACCCGTCCATTGAAATATCCCTTAATGCTTCATGCTGAGAAAAACGCCATTCTAAACTGCACGGTAGACCTAAGAAATGCTGGGGCAACCGCTTACGTTACCGGGATGCCCTGCTTTAGCTGTGCTTATGATTTATGGCAGGCTGGCGTTGAAAGAATTGTCTATGCGGCCCGCTCAGATTGGTCTTGGCATGCGACTTCCGACGAGGAGATAAATTTTGATATCCTAAAGAAGAACCTACAGGTTATCCCACACGCACCTAACCTATCGTTTTTAAGCAATGTAGTAGAAATAGCCCAACAGAACAATTGGATTCAACCATGCCCGTAATAGTCAGCACTCATTTCGGCCGCCCCCATTATGTTAAGCAGTCTATCAAGTCACTGGAAAAGTGCGAGGGAATAGGTAGATATACTTACGTCGCCTGCCTAGACCGCAACGACCCCGAGATTATCTCCATTATCCAGAGAAGTTCTCTTAAAACAGTTATCTGTATAAATGGAAAGACTTTAGGAGTTGACCTAAACACTAAACAAGCCTTAAAGATGGGCTTCGAGTTGGACGATTTTGTTATCTTGGTTGAGGGAGATGTTGTCCTTGGGCGAGATGCTCTGAACTATTATGAGTGGTGCCGCCAGAAATATCAAAGCGATAAAGATATCTTCACGGTGACGGCCTATTCTTCCCTCTTTCATGATGGTCTAGATAAAGAAATTCTCGCCCCTAATGGGGTCCGTCTAGTCAAACGCCGCCCCTACTTTTCCGGAGTAACTTTCGGAATTTGGCGTGACCGCTGGGATGAAGTTAAGGATAAGTGGATTGATGGGCTTCATCCTTCTTCTAGAAAACCTATGCCCGGAATGGGCTGGGATTGGAGAATGAGAGAGTTCAGGGGAAACCGCCAAGAGATTTTCCCACTTGCATCTCGGGCTAATCACATTGGTCTAACTGGGGGTCTAAATGAAGGATTTGACCAAACTAATAATATTCTCCTAGACGAAAAGTGGTATTACGAAAATACTTACGTCAAACACTGGGCCGAAAACGAATCTCAAGTCGAATTCACAGAATGATTCATAATTCATTTAATCAATACTATAAGGAAGATGCGGCAATCTTGACTAAGAGTGCCAACCTCTTCGATAACGAGATTCTTCTATATTGCCCACAGGAATGTCGAGACTTTTTAGAAAGTTTTGGCCTCAAATTTCACTGGAGAGAATGCCCATATATAAAATCAAGCACAAAAGTTGAAATAGTAAACGCTGACATGAACTCTCCCTTCTATAAGCAAAAATATGGTAATTTCGAAACAACAGTGAGAGATTTTGGGTCAGCTACATATGTCGGTGCCGACATTATATTTGTGGACCATTGTGAACTTGACTTTCCGATGTATGATGTTGCTCTCACACCACACCATATTAGTTATGACAAAGAACACTATTTCGGCCGCTATAATGCCGATTTTATATGGACAAGCACCCCAAAACTCTTTGAATGGCTCCGACAAAACATGCACAGGAGCACCTACTCAGAACAACATCCATTCACATTCGCCCGAGAGGCGTTTATTGTAAAAGAGTTGGATATGGGTTATAATATGGGCTGGTACAGATTTTCGCCCGACCATAATTCATTCGAAGTCCTAAACAAGAGGATGACCGCTTTTTCTAGTACAGACGAGGGAATTTTCTTCGGAAATGAAAAGGTTAAGTTTTTCCATACCCATCTAATCAACCGAGGAGAGCACGACTTTTGCAATTGGTTTAGCGCTCTGGTGAAACATTTGTTAAGCGAAGGAAATTCAAAACTAAAAGAGTTGGGCCAGTTCATTAAAGACTTATGATAACATTCTATCTGGTGCCCCGACCATTTATTAGTGACTGGGCCAAAATCCAAGAAAATACTATTGAGAACATACTCTCCTTTAAGGGAGTCCGGGTTATAATCTTGGGAGATGACCCATCAGTAGAGCGGGCCGCCCACAAATTTAATCTAAACTATTACCGGATAGGGACTTACAATGGGGCTCACCTATGCAATGAGGCCCTAATAGTCGCCCGCACGGTCTGTCAAGATAGATTTCTGGCTCGCTTTAGTTCGGACTGCCTACTTCCCAAAGAGTTCCAAGATGTTATATACTGGCTGTCGGACAAAAGGGATATGATGCTGTCCTGTAAGCGATTTGACATGACGGCCGACTCAATTTACCCAGATAAGGTAATGGGAAAGTTTGCGGTGAGAGATGCTGTTGACCTCCATATTTTCGATGGGGATTTTACGGATATGCCCCCGCTTAGGATGGGTTGGGGCGGTGATGATGGGTGGCTCTGTCAGAGGGGCCGAGAGAGAACAAGATATATTGAGATTGATATGACCATTTATCATCAAGACCATTCTCGTAACTTCCTTAGATTAGAGGGGCATCCTATCTATGAGATAAATAAGTTTTACGTTTTGAAAGAAGGGGCGGGAACTTTGGATGATGCAAAATTCATTCTAAGTGGCGGCGTTCTACGTGAGAAAAATCTACCAGAACAAACATAATAACTGTTTATCGGCGTGTGTGGCCAGTTTTCTGCATGAGGATATTGATGAGGTCCCAATCTTTGTTGAGACCGACGATTGGGTTCGGGCCATGGAGTCCTATCTCGAACAGAAGGGTTACTCGGCCAAACCTATCAATTATGCCCCAAGCGGGTATTCTATTATGATTGTCAAGGTGCCTGCTCGTGGTAAATCTCATGCGGTTATAGCTAAAGATGGAAGAATTTGGCATGACCCGGCTACCAAAGGTAAAAAGGTCAGTGAATATTTTGATGGATATAGGATTGACTATTACATAACGATACAAAAGTGGTACTAATCTCAGTCGGCGATGGCCTATTTAAAAGGAACGGAAGATGAAGTACAATGTGGACGAAGTAGTAAAGCGTTGGACCGAGGCCCTGCGAAGTGGCGAATACGAACAGGGGGAAATGGCTCTGTGTGACAATGGAAAATATTGCTGTCTTGGGGTTTTATGTGATTTATATAAAGACGAATTCAAATTAAACCTACAGACATATGGAACAGAAACAGAATTTGATGGACATTCTTGTTCTTTACCGGATGTAATGCAAGAGGCTTTTGGTATGACTGACCTAGGAAGATATAAAACAGAGAATGGATTAGAAGCATTGGCGGCCGACAATGACTGTGGGAAGACCTTCGCCGAGATTTCGGATATTATCGAACAGAATAAAGAGTCAATTTTCCAAAAAATAACACAAAAGGAAGAGTTGGGAGAATAGATGATGTTGACCGAACCACAGAAGAAATGGCTGGCGGCCCTCCGAAGTGGAGAGTTTCAGCAATGTCAAGGACAGTTAAGTAAAGACGGGGGCTATTGCTGTCTTGGGGTAGCCTGCGAGATTTTCCGCGAGGAATTGAGCCTTGAGAAACATGAACTCACATCACGTAATGGATATAGTTACAATGAAAGTTATCAATATTTACCGGAAAAAGTAAGAGAATATTTAGCGTTGAATACTATTCAGGGATTTTTTCGGAAAAAAGACGGAAAATGTGAATATCTGTCCAATTTAAATGATAATGGGAAGACTTTCAAGGAAATCGCAGACATTATTGAGGAAAACGCGGACCAAATTTTTGTTTAGGACCTAAAGGAGACTCAGAGTGAATGACCAAACGAAGGAAATTATTGCAGGAGAATACATGAATAATATAGAAATCGAAATCTTCAATATCGCCAAGACTCAGGTTGATAAGGAAGAGGTTCGCCGCTGGCTTGATTATCTAAATGTGAGTGACGAATGGCAATTCCCGCCAGAGGAGGTTGTCAGCAATCCCGCTCTAAATATCGCCCTGGCGGCCAAACGCTGCTATATGAGTTTTGAGGCGGGGCTTAATCCAAATGTAACCAAAGTCCGCAGCGATTTCATAGAATATTTCGATAATGTCTTAAAGAGCGGCCACGGAAGTATTACGGAGCACTCTGTCTTCTCTTTCGCTATCGAGGGAGTTTCCCGAGTTTTCACGGCTGAAATGAACCGGCATAGGGCTGGATGGGCTATTTCCGAGGGGTCACTCCGATTTATCCGTTTTGATAAGAAGATTCCATGGTGGTTGCCCCTATCTCTTCGTGAAGATGAAAATGACGATGCAGACCTGAAAGAGCGAAAGCAACGGTCTCGCGAAATCTTCGATAAGGCATTCAAACACCAAGAAGAATGTTATGGAGAACTTCTCAAGGTCTGGGATATGGAGTCTACTGACAAGAATTTCTCCTACAAGAAGAAAGTGACTTCCTGCCTACGTAGAATCGTTGGGATGGGAGTTGCAACTGGCGGCGTCTGGACTGGTAATATCCGAGCATTGCGACACGTTATGACTATGCGTGCTGCTGAGGCAGCAGAAGAAGAAATTTGCCATGTATTCTCTCGTATAGCTAAAAAGATGAGAGATACTGAACCGTTGCTTTTCGGTGATTTTATTGAGGAAAATGGATTCTGGCGACCTAAATATGTAAAAGTGTAAGAATAAATGGCAAGGGAGTTCGATAAGACTTCTTTGATAGGTAAGCGGTTTGGAAAGTTGCTGGTGATTGATTATTCTCATTATAAAATACAACAAAGTAGTGGACGAAAAATTACATTTTGGTTATGCGAATGTGATTGTGGGAATAAAACTACAGTTCGAAGAATTGGTTTGACATCTAGAAATACTAGAAGTTGTGGGTGCTTAAAAAATGAGCCGAGAGAACTTGATGATTCTATTATCGGCAAAAAATATGGATTATTAACTGTAATAGAATTTGCTGGATATGGAGTGAGTTCAAAGAATAAAAGATATACACTTTGGAAGTGTGGATGTGATTGTGGTGGAGAAAAAATAACGAGTAGAAATGCCTTAGTTAACGGAGGAACCAAAAGTTGTGGTTGTTTAGAAATACAAAGAAATCTTTTCTTAAAAGGTAAAGGCATACAGTCAAATATTCTGCCACCGGGAGAGGCTTCTTTTAATGGTTATTATGCTAATTATATTGAAAGAGCTAAGAAATTAAAAATCGAATTCAATTTGTCGAAAGAAGATTTTAAAAATCTTATTTATCAAAACTGTCATTATTGTGGTAATCCACCAAATAGACCATATCCACCCTTAGGAAAAAAGAAGCCGTATAATGGCTATATTTATATTAATGGTATAGATAGAGTGGATTCAAATAAAGAAATTGGATATATTTTATCAAATTGTGTTCCATGCTGCGAAATTTGTAATAAAGCCAAAAGAGACCTTCCGCCAGAAGAGTTTCAAGACTGGATAAATCGTCTAATCAAATTCCAAACAGAAAAATTAGAATCATCTGATATTCAATTGGCTGCTAAGGTCAACCATGAAATATAATAGATAAATGAGCGTTAAGGAACTGCAAAAATATACCTTCGCCAGTCGTTATCCACGATGGCTTTTAGATAAAAACAGGAGAGAGACTTGGGCCGAGGCCGTAGACCGCGTAAAAGGAATGATGCTCCAGAAATATACGAGCATTGAGGAAGAAATTGAATTAGCTTATAGCTATATGCATTCGCAAAAGGTCTTGGGGTCGCAACGAGCATTACAGTTCGGGGGCGACCCTATTTTTAAACATAATGCGAGAAGTTACAATTGCTGTGCGAGCTATATTGACCGTCTGCGATTCTTCCAAGAGTGTATGTATCTTTTGATGTGTGGGTGTGGTACAGGCTTTTCGGTACAGCGACACCATATAGATAAATTACCCTCACTTACAAAACAACGTCAAGGTAAAGTCCAACTCCCCAAAAAGACATTCGTTATTCCTGATTCTATCGAAGGCTGGTCGGATGCTATTGGCGTCCTTATGTCTTCATATTTCGAAGAACCAATCTTTGAGGAATATTATAACTGTGAGGTAGAATTTGACCCATCGCTAATTCGGCCACGAGGAGCGTTTTTGTCTAGTTGTGCAGGAAAGGCCCCCGGCCCCGAACCTCTAATGAATTCTATCAAGAAGATTAGAGAACTATTATCCGGTGTGGGCCAGAAGTTGAAACCGATTGAGGCTTACGATATAGTAATGCACCAATCTGATGCGGTCCTTGCGGGAGGTGTCCGTCGAAGTGCTACAATCTGCCAATTCTCCTTTGATGATGAGGAGATGTACAACGCCAAGATTGGGGACTGGTATTATAAAAATCCACAACGAGGCCGCTCAAATAATTCCGCAATTCTATTAAGAGATAGAACAACTAGAGAAGATTTTGTTAAGTTAATTAATTCTACTAGACAATTTGGTGAACCTGCATTTATATGGGCAGATGACACAGAACAAATTTTTAATCCTTGTGTGGAGGCTCAATTCTATGGATATAATCACTTAGGTAAATCCGGTTGGCAATTCTGTAATCTCTGTAGTATAAACGGAAAGAAGGCCAAATCTAAAGATATATTTATTGAGCTAGCAGAGCAAGCCGCCGTTATTGGTACTCTGCAAGCTGGATTTACAAGTTTTCCTTATCTTGGTAGTGTTTCAGAAGATATCACTAAAAGAGAAGCTTTATTAGGCATATCTATTACTGGGATGATGGAGAACCCGGAGGTTATTCTCAATGAGGAAAATCAGCGAGAGGCTGCTCAAGCAATCAAAAAGAAGAATGAAGAGATTGCAGAGAAAATCGGAATTAATCCGTCGGCCCGTCTAACCAATATTAAGCCTGAGGGGTCAACTTCATGTGTCCTTGGTACTTCTAGTGGGATTCATCCACATCATGCTCGCCGATATTTTCGGTCAGTTCAGGCGAACACAACTGAACCAATCTATCTACACTTTAAGAAGATTAACCCAATTGCATGCGAAAAGAGTTTGTGGTCTAATAATGATAGCGATGACGTTGTGACCTTTTGCGTTGAGGTAGAGAAGGGGGCAAAACTTAAGAATGACCTTCCAGCTATTGAATTACTCAAACTAGTCAAACTCACTCAGGAAAACTGGGTCAAAGCGGGCACAGTTGTCGAGAGGTGTGTAAAGCCATATCTTAGACATAATGTCTCTAATACAATTCAGGTTCGGCCCGACGAATGGGAAGAAGTGATTGATTTCATCTATGAGAACAGAGAGTCTTTCGCTGGAGTATCACTTTTAGCTTCTTCTGGGGATAAAGATTTTGTTCAGGCACCATTCTGCACCGTATACACCCCGAAAGAAATTATTGAGCAATATGGAGATGCTTCTTTGTTCGCTTCGGGAGTAATCGAGTCAGCCCTGAACGCTTTTGATAACTTATGGGTAGCTTGTGATGCGGCTCTAGGGCTTCTCAAGGTGAAACTAAAAATCCAGAAAGATTGGATTACCCAAGCCGAAAAGTTCGCAATTCGTTATTTTGAGGGCGATATCAAAAAGATGACATATTGCTTAAAGGATGTCCACAATTGGAAACGATGGTGTGACCTTAAGCGAGAGTTCAAAGAAGTAGACTATACCGAATGTATTGAAACCGAAGATAATGTGGTGCCCGAGCAAGTTCTAAGCTGTGCTGGTGGAAAGTGCGACCTATGAACTGGATTTCCGTAAAAGACCAACTCCCAATTCTAAAACCAAGAAACTCTCCCGAATACCCAGAACCTAATTTACTCGTGACCGACGGAAAAAGAATTGATTTAGCATATTATAACGAACACGGTTTTAATGAGGTTGGTAATGCTATTTGGGGTCGAATTCTTGAAGGCCCCATAACCCACTGGCTACCTATACCGGAACTACCATGCTAAAACCAAACGTAAAAATCATGCTTGAGATTCCCGCTTTTATGCTGGAGCACGCCAAGGAAAAGACAATTGAGCTAGTGTGCGAGTGTATTAAGAAAGAGCTTGAAGGAACTAATTTGGAGGCTACAAAGACCAATGACCGATTTGATGTATTAAGAGAAATGTGCGGAGCAGGCAGAGAACATGCAATCGCTCCATAATGAACGTTTCTGGTTAAATACTCAACTTAGGTCCCTCCCAGTGAAAACTGGGGATATATTTTTCCGCCTTGGGCACGAAACCTATTGTGGACTCCCGTTTTCCCAACTCGTTGCCGCCGCCACTCAATCTAAGTATAGCCATGCTTCCGTAGCCTTGGTGGATAGAGATGAAATCTGGCTGGCCGAGGTCAACCTAACCGGAACTTCCCAAATTCGCTTCGTAGATTGGGCCGACTTCTGCTATGGGGACTTTGAGGTTTGGAGGCCGACTTATGATTTTGACCATGTGCCTGCCCTAGACTTGGCCTTCCGTGAGTTCGTCAATTTGGACGAAGACTATGACCTCAAATTTGACTATAAATCCACCCGCAGGGTCTACTGTACGAAGTCGGTTGAGGTAATCTGGGAACTGGCCGACCTTCCTCCTCTTTGCAAACCTATGCTGGCTAAGGACGTTATGGCTTGGTGGGCTTATCAGTTACTCCGATTAGGGGACCCTATAGCTAGACTAGCGGGAGCCTCTATTCCTTTGTGGGAGCCCTTGTGGTTTGTTGGGAATGAAAAGATGGGCCTAATGTCTAGTCCGAACCTGACGAGGGTCTATTCTAGTGATAATCCGCCGATGATATTCAAAAGCGAAATTGAAAGACCAGAATGAGCGAAAGAACTCTTTACCGACTCATAGGAGTTATTCAGTTGTTTAAATATGCTGTGTGGGCCTTTGCCCTATTTGGACTGGGAATGTTTCTCTTTTTGGTTTACTGCTTTCTGTTAATGGCTATTTGTGGCTGAACTCAATCGCCGTTCAGGCTACTTCCAAATTTATAAAGAAGGATATATGGACCTACCATCAGTGACCCCCGAAGACCCCACTTGGCATGAGAAAATGACCTCTTTCCTGAATGATTGGGTTCAGAAGGGAAAAGACAAGGCGGCCGACCTAGCAGGCAAGGCCCATGAGGCGATTAAGAATTATACCACCCTTCGTGTGAGGCGACTCACAGATACTGCGAAGTTGCCCACAAAAACCAGAGATGGTTGGGATATTTATATAGATTCAATCATTTTCAGCGGAAAAACTTTTGACAATGTTAAAGTGCGGTCGTCTTTCGATAAAAATGATATTCCGCCGCATACGTTATTCAAAATTAAGTGCGGACTAAAAGTTGATTGTCCAACTAACTACAATGCTTATATAAATCATTTGACAGATGATGGTGTATTGGTTAGTCTAAATACAACCGAAGATGAATTAGTGTTGGATTGTATCATGCTATCCAATCAGACTGATATTGAGTTAAATAGAGGAGATAAGATTGCAGTTCTCGAACTAAAACCAATGACCGACTTTCCGTTAGTAGAAGAATGTTCTTAGAAGACGTATCAGGACTAACAAGATGGTCCAATAAGAGAGTTTTATGTGAATGTGACGCAAAGATTTCCGAAAAGTGCTTTGGAAATAAATTAGGAATGTATTGTGATTTTATAACTAATATAGAAAATAATGGCAAGTATATTTGCTTGTACTGCTCTAGAAAAATAAGTAGTTCACGAGAAAACAATACTGCTACCAAACACTATATAGATGATAATTATTTCTCGAATATTGATTCAGAAGAAAAGGCGTATATATTAGGATGGATTGCTAGTGACGGTGCGATTCATAAAAAGGGCTGGAGCATCTTGGTCCATAAAAAAGACTGGAGAATTTTGTATTTTATTAAGGATGCTATTTGTCCAAGCTTAAAAATTTATAAATATAAGCAATATATTAGGCTTAATGTCTATTCATCAAAGATGTCGCTGGATTTATGTTCTTTACTAAAAATCGGATTTAGCAAAAAATCCCACATAGTTCAGATGCCAGAATTGGAAAGTAATGAATTGTTGTGGTGTTTCCTGCGAGGTTATTTTGATGGAGATGGGTCTGTAAATTCACCATCAAAGAGTTACAAATATCCAGCATGTAATATAACTAGTAATTCAAAAACTATATTAGAACAGATTTCAAAGTTTTCACAAATACCTAATTGTATTTCCGGGAGTCAAATTGTATTTAGTGGTAATAATGCATTAGATTTTCTGTCTAAATTATATGATAATGCGAACGTTTGTTTACATAGGAAAAGAGATAGATATCTAGATTGGTGCTATTGGATACCTTCATTGCAAGGATATTATGGACATGAGGGGTTGTTTTCTTGGTCGAAAACTGATACAGAAGCGATACCTCCATTTAAGTTTCGAGCTTCTGATGCGGGCTTCGACTTAACTCTTATTAGAGAAGTTAAACGAACTGGAAATGTTATATTATATGGAACTGGTCTTAAAATACAGCCCGAATATGGATGGTGGTTCGAATTAGTCCCTCGGTCTTCCATTATCAAAACGGGTTATATTATGGCAAATAGTGTCGGGATAATTGATAGAACGTATTGTGGGGAAATTTTGGTTCCACTGCTAAAATTCGACCGGAATGCACCCGATTTACAATTGCCGTGTCGGATAGTACAAATCATACCAAGAATTGCGGTGCATTGTCAAATCAAAGAGGTGGAAAATTTCGAACTAACAGAACGAGACGATAAGGGATTTGGTTCTAGTGGTTAATAGAGGAAAGATATGATTATTTATAAAGTGGGGAATTTACTTGACGCCGAAGAACATATAATCGCACACGGAGTTAATGCTAGTGGTGGATATGCCAGTGGCGTAGCAAGACAAATTGCTATCAAATATCCTAAAGCAAAACAGGAATATTTACATAAATTTCGAACTGAGGGTTGGGTTTTAGGAGATATCCAAGCAGTAATATGTGATGGTAGAATAGTTGTAAATTGCTGTACACAGCAGAATTATGGTAGAGAGTTAACGATATATTGTGATTATAATGCGATTCAACAATGTGTCGAAAAGTTATTATTAGCATGTAAAAAGAATGGGTTAAGTTTGGCAATACCTAAAATTGGTGCTGGATTGGCTAATGGATGTTGGATTCATATTTCTGAAGATATTGAACGACTATCCGAAAAATACGGAATTGATGTGAATGTCTATATCCTCAGTGAAAATGACCACAAAGAGTAAAAAGACCAAAACTCAACCGGCCTGCACCCCGGTCTTCCGTCCAGTTAAACCTCTAACAGAGAATCAACATAGATTAATTGAGGCGATAGAAGACAATACTATTACTTTTGCCGTGGGCAAACCCGGAACGGGGAAATCAGTTATTTCGGTTGGAAAAGCCGTAGAAGCCCTCATGACCCACGAGGTTGACAAAATTATTCTAACCCGGCCCATTATTGAGGCGGGCGAGTCCATGGGATTCCTTCCCGGTTCATTTCAGGAAAAGATTCATCCATATCTTATTCCTCTGTTCGATGCTCTGGAACTATTCATTACGCCCACCCAGATTAAAGAACTTCGCGGGCTGAACAAGATTGATATTGTCCCACTCAATTATATGAGGGGGAGAAGTCTTAGAAATTCATTCGTTATTTTCGATGAAATGCAGAATGCCACCTATCCTCAGTTAACCATGGCACTAACCCGGCTGGCCTCGGGGTCTAAATTTGTCCTAAATGGGGACCTCAAGCAGTCTGACCTTCATAGTAAAATGCAAGGAGGTTTGCGTAGGTGTATTGAGGGACTCGGTAATATAGAAGACATTGACATTGTTGAGTTGACGGATGAAGACATTGTGCGGCACCCGCTGGTAAGTGCAATAGTCGATGCTCTAGAACTTTAATGCCAATTTATGAATATCGTTGCGAAAACTGCCGTGAAGAGTTTGAGGTATTCCAACACTATAACGACCCCGCAAAAAAGAAGTGCCCCGAATGTAAAAAAATGAAGCTTGAGAGACTTATCTCTGAGCCCTTGCATGTCAGCGTTAAAAATGACCCCAAAACCTTAGGCCATCTAGCTCATCGTAACCGCGAAGAAATGTCTACGTGGGAATACGAAGCAAAAATGGAAAAGCTTAAGCCAGAGCAACCGGCCCTACCATCAGGAATGAAGAGGGGCCAGCTACAGAAAAAGGAAGCCTTCTGGCGAAACGGCCCACCCAAGAAGTCGTTGGCAACAGCAACACCTAAACAAATTAAGGATTACGTAGAGAAAGGACAAGTGCCGTGAGTGACCCCTATGCTCCCCACATGATAGTTGCCCTTATTACTTATGAGATTCATCAGAAACTTGAAAGCGGCGAGGCTTCCGGTAAAGTAGTGGGCACCGGAAAAAAGGTGGTTAAGGTGGAAGGATTCAATCTGGAGGACTGTCAGCAAAAATTCACACGGTTTCTAGAGAGTGCAAATGGCTAAGTTCGTTTCGGAAGAAAAAGAGGGCCGGATGCTTGAGCCCAAAGAATATAAGCATCATCCTCTATCTTGTTCGGCCTGCGGGGAACCTATCTGTGATGTTGTAGAAATGGACCCCGTTGAATTTCCCGTGTTCTTTCGGGGAAAGTGCCCCTGTGGAGATTATTCCTATATTGAAGAGGTTAATGGCCAGCCCTTCCTGCACCCTGCGGAGGGTCGCCTATTTGAGAACTTTATCGATGAGGAGATTGATGGAAAGCCAGTTCATACTATCGTAACACGGAAAGCTATCTAATGCGAGATGATGTAGAAGAGTTTTTGTCGCCCGAATCTATCCCAACGGTGACGGAATATGATGTTCACGGAATGCCCACCACCCATGCCGAATCGGCGGTAGCTAAGATTTCCGAACTTGATGGGATTAAGACGTTTTACCTAAAGCATAATGGGGACGGACTTTATGACCCCTGTTCTATGTTTGCTTCTGGTAGTGGTAGTCTTGGTGCTAAACGAAACGGAATAGAAGTGTGGCGATACCGCAAGGTCGATGAGGAGGCTTATGGAATGTACTGCCAATTCCTCAAGACTAAGAGTGCTAGCTATCTTCAAAAGGCCCAGCGAATTATTCAGACGGAGAATATTTAGTGAAACGCGGACGAATGAGTAATGCCGACAAGCAGAAAATGGTAGACCTATCCCGACAAGGCAAAACTAACGCCCAAATTGCTAAAAAGCTGGACCGCAGTGAGGAGTTCATTGCGAAGAATCTTGCCCCATCAGTTGTCCCAGCCCCAGAACCGACCCCAGAAGCCCCTAAGCCCCCCACCGTGGGCGATATTGTACTCTCTCCCAACCGGACCAAGGGAGTCGTAGTAATGAGTGAGGCAGCATCACAAATTGCCGATTCGGTGCCGAAGGGCGGAATGAATCCAAGGTTTACAGATTGTATCACTAAGGCCCAACGATAATTCAGAAAAGGACATAAGATGAAAAGACTAACTAATCAGGAAATTTTCACCAGAGTCAAGCGACACCTTCTCAAGCAAAAATGCCAAGCTAAGGCATTAGGCGGCTGTCGATATCGCACGTCCGACGACTTAAAATGTGCTGTTGGCTGTCTAATCCCGAAGAAACTATATAAGACAGAGATTGAAGGTTTGGTCATTGGTGATTGGTCAACTACTCATGGGGAAACTGACGAAGAAAATATTGAACTTGGCCAAAAAGAAAATCTACTCTTTAAGATTCTTCGTAAGATTGGCATTACTAAGCAGAATCATCGTCTTCTTGCGGTACTTCAATGCGTCCATGATGAGTCCGACCCTAATTCGTGGGCAGACCGATTAAAAGAAGTTGCCAAAGATTTCCGTCTCAAATTTTAAGTCTCAATAGCCGACGGGCTAGGAAAGGATATTATGGGTAAGCTGAATCAGATTACAAGCATTTTGAGTATGGGCTCCTGTGCGGCATTCATGTATGCGGGCGGGACTAATCCGAACAGGTTGAGAATTGTCAACGGGTTAGATGATGGGTGTTTCTACGATATTGAGGATAATCACCCAAAAAGTTTCAAAGAAGAACGAATTTCCAATGTGTTTGCGGCCGACCCCGCTCTCCTTGAGTTGTTTGAGATGGCCCGAAAGGGGTCTAACTTCCTTGCGGCGGCCCTAGAACACTACAATAAAACCCATAAAGAATTGGTGGTAGAAAATGGGTATCTTAAGGTCGCAACACGACTTTATGCAAAATCCAATGTCTTGAAAGGTATTGACCTATCCATTGAGGATAAACGACTAGACTTATGGTGTGAGGGGGACGTTTTGGTTGCCCAAAATTGGGTTGACTATGATAATCCAGTAGAAACAAAAGTTAGAGATATTTCCACATTGATAAACATTTTGCAGGAGTTTGCCGATGGTTGAAATCTGTACGGAACTAGACTCATTTGTTCGGGACCGTCAGAATCCTCCTCGGGTACAGCCCTATTGGCGGGCCACCCTTTCAGATGGGGACCGAACTTTTTACTCTTATCAGGATGATGGCAGGTTTGGCCCCGAAGATGTAGCTTGGCGGCGATTGTCCAAGTATTGCGAAGAGAACAACTGCGAAGTTGTAGATTTGTGGGTTATCTTTAGGGACCATGCCGAACAGGTCAAAGCGGTCGAACCCGAAGGATTCTACTTTAGGCAGGGAGTCGGAGCCGACCCAAATCAGGGCGAAACCGAGCGATTTTATGTTCTGGGAGTCCTAGAGTTTGGGCGGGTTCTGTGTTATTGGTATAAGGTCCCCGAATTGGTGGTGAAAATGGAAGATGAAAAGTCTATAGAGGAAGCCGGGGAAGGATTAATTCGTGGCCGCAGCCGAATCGGACAGCAGTAAATACCAGAGCAAATATTGTGATGGGTTTATAACGGCCGCTCAATATATCACCGAGAGAATTTGCGAGCGGATTGCCTTCAAAGACAAAAAGACATTGCCCCGATATTTTTGGAAGGACAAAGAATGGTTTAAAAAGTTCCGCCTCCAGATAAAGTTTGCCAATCAACTTCTTGCAGAATACCCGGCAGACTGCATTATCAAAGCCTTGCGTTCCCCGAAAGCCTCCAAGATTTACTCCTTGGGGGCTAAATTTATCTTAGTGCCACTAATTGAGGCAGAGGTAAACAAGCCAAAGTCAGTTATTGAGGAAACTCCCGTGGTAGACCTCAGTAATATTCCGAAGGTAGAGGTGCCAAAAAAGAAATCTAAACTCTCTCTACTTAAGGACTTAGATGGCCAAGAAGAAGGATGAAGAGCCCGAAAAGGTTCAGACCGATATTGACTATTATGAAAAGGTGGGGGCACTGCTTAAAAAGCGGGCAGGCCGTGATGTTATTTTTGGCTCCGAGGAAATTGCCGACCGCCCTAAACTTATTATCCCTGTGAGTCCATCCCTTGATTTATCCCTAGGTGGGGGAATTCTGAGTGGGTCTATGACCATTATCTCGGGGCCGCCCAAACTAGGAAAAACTACAACTGCCCTACAAATATGCAGGAATGCCCAAAAACTAGGCAAGTTCTGTTATTATATCAATGCGGAGCACCGGCTTAGAGAAAGAGACCTAAAGGGTATCGCCGGGCTGGATATGAGCCGCCTCAAGGTTATCCAGAGTGAAGAGGGGGCAATCCTATCTGCGGTGGACCTACTAGAAATGAGCCGCGATATCATCAAGACTCACCCGCACTGTGTTCTAGTAATGGATAGCTTCTCCGCACTTTCCACCGATGAAGACCTAAATGATGGTCTGGACAAGCAAACCCGAGGCGGCAACGGAAAACTTCTCTCCAAGTTCTTTGCGGCCGTTTCTAACATTTATCCCGTAAATGACATTACTCTAATTGGAATCCTACATGTTATGGCAAATGTGACCGGCTATGGTGCTCCCACTACCGAGAAGGGCGGCTTTGCCGTAAAGTATTATGGGGATACGAAGTTACGAGGCAAAAAGACTGAGGATTGGAAGGTGGCCGAACGGCAGATTGGTCAGTTAGTCCACTGGGATATTGACTTTTCTTCTCTATCCGGTCCCGGCACGGCAGTTTCACGGTTGCGTTACGGAAAAGGATTGTGTCGGGAGACCGAGATTCTAGCCCTAGGTGTAGATGTGGGCTTAATTGAAAAGACCGAAAAGGGAGGTTATTATACATTTCCGGGGGGTGAGAAAGCCCATGGAGAAGCCCAAGCTTATGAATTCCTTTGTGAACACCCGGAAGTTACCGACGAATTGGAACAGCAAGTTAAGGGAATGCTAGTGTGAACCTGTTGAACTCCGACGGCGAAGAATATTCCATTAGGGTCGCCGAATATACCTGCAAAAAGATGGGGGGCAAGTCCTCTCTGCATTTGGCCGCCTATGAGGTTCTCCACGAATTGTTCCCATTTGAAAATATCCTTCAGGAGATTCCCGCTCGGTGTGGAGATAAACTCTTATATCTTGACCTGTTGGTGCCCACAAAAAAGCTTGGGGTGGAGTGCCATGGTCGCCAACATTACGAATTTAACTCCCACTTTCACAAAAATATATTTGAGTTCTATAAGGCCGTTCGGCGAGATAAGATGAAAGCAGAATGGGCCGAGGTAAACGGAATTGACCTTATTACAATCAGGTTCGATGAGGACCCACGAGAAAGGATTACGGCATATGTCGAAGGTGTTAACGAAGTGCTTGATTGACCTTGATGGGGTGCTAGCAGATTTTACCGCAGGAGCTTCAGAAGCCCACGGTCGCCCCAACCCCTATCTAGATAAGAACTTATACGGAAATTACTATATTGAAAAGATTTGGGGAATAACACAAGAAGAATTTTGGAAGCCGATGGATGAAGATTTTTGGTATATGCTGGACGTTATGGACAAGGCGAAGGAATTGGTAGATTTCCTAGATGTTGAGTTCGATGGTAACATTTGTATTTTGAGTTCCCCATCTAAAAATCGGGGCTGTATTGATGGGAAGTTGGCGTGGATTAAGCAACATTTTCCCCAGCTAGAACGAAAATTCCTGTTCGGCCCACAAAAACATTTCTGTTCTTCTCCTAATACTCTTCTTGTTGATGATTATGATTATAATGTGGAAAACTTCCGAAAGTTCGGCGGCCATGCTTATTTAGTGCCCCGCCCATGGAATTCGGCCCACTCAGAAGAATTTGACCTTGACGATTTGATGGAATACATCGATGACATTAATTATAGTCTAGCTCATCCGAGTAAAGAATGCAAGTAAGTGAGCAACTAGAAAAGCTAGATGAGATTCTTGCCGAATATGAAGTCTTGCGGGGCCTCCAACCATGGAAAAATACGGATATAACTCGCTATGTGGAAATGACTTCCGACGAATTGAGGGGGCTCTCCCGAGAGGAGTTAGCTCTTGGTATTTGTGCCCTCGCTCAGTTTTCTCTAGCGTTGCAGAGAGAATTAAACAAGGAAAAAACCCGATATGATTGGGCTCAGGGGCGGATTGATGTCATTTACTGGCGAGATTGTGAAAAGTATAGGAAGGACTTCCAAACTAAGGAAGAGCGAAAGGGCCAAATTATTGTGCAGAATGATGTGCTGACGAAGTTACATCAGATTACCTGCGAGGCCCAAAACAGAATGAACAGGTTGAATGAGATTCCCGAAAAGATTGATGCCCTAAGGAAAGCACTAGAAAATCTATCTTTCGCGAAAAAAGAATGACCGCACTAGAACTAATCGAAGAGGGACTTATCAATCAAGATTGGTCCTATATTCGCAAAGCAAGACAACTATTAAAAACCGGAAAATCTCCCGACTCAGAACTAAAGGAAGAACAAAAGCTAGCAAAAGAATGGATGGATAAACACCAATACAAACCTTCTAAAAAGAAAATTGTTTTACTTGAAGAAAAACCAGAAGAACAAAAGGAAGCTCAGGTAAGGCCGAAAAAGAAGGCGGCCAAAAAGGCTCCTAAGGCCACAAAAAAGACCGCAAAGAAGGCGGGGCGTCCCAAGAAAACCCCCTTGGTTGACGCCGACCCAGACAATGACGATGTAGATATTGAAATTGCCCCACTTGAGGGAGCCATTATTGTTGAGGAATTGCCCGAAGACCATGAGCCTGTGGCTTCTCGCCCTAGACCGTTTGAGCCCCGAAAGGGAGATAATAGATTTCGGGATGATGGTTCACTATTTAGTCAGGATGCCGAATTTGATAAACGAGTATGGGCAGGTAAAAAACCGGAGCCCAGAACTCGCCCCAAGGCAAAGATGGTTAAGGCCAAATGTCACTCCTGTGGTAAAACCGTGGAAGTAAGCCAAGCCCTAGCCCCCAGACGAATTGGGGAAGAAACCGCGTTCTTTAAGTGCGACCGATGTATCGGAGGTAGGTAGTGATACGAGACATTGCGGCCGAACGTGCAGTTTTGGCAGGTGTCTTTAAATATAAGAATGAGGCATTTTGCGATATTGAGCCCATTACTAAGACTCATTCCTTTACGGATGGGGTTAATCAGGTCCTCTGGAAAGTTTTGGAGAAAGTCTATGAGGCCGACGCTAGTACAGAATTAGATTTGCCCCTTATCTTATCTACAGCTAACGAGTTAGGTTGTTCTGAGGTAATCAACAAACCCTCCGAAATTGCCTATGTGCAAAGCCTGTTTCAAACTCCGATTGAACGCAAAAACGTTCTTCGGATGGCGGTCAAACTCTCGAAATATCAAATTGCCCGCCAAGGAACTATTGTAGCCCAAACAATTACGGAAAATTTGCAAAAAATCCGGGGAGATGAATCTTTTGACCAAATTATCTCTAGTATTGAGGGGCCGGTCTATGATTTTGTGGGTAATCTAAGCACAGACAAAAAAGACAAGACCGTTCTCCTTCGTGATGGTCTAAGTGATTGGCTAGACGAGATTGAAGCCACTCCAGTAGAACAAATAGGTATATCAACCGGGTTTAGATTGTACGACAAGGTAATCGGAGGCGGATTAGGCAGAGGAGGCGTGTTTGTAATTGGTGCTCGCCCAAAAATTGGTAAATCTACGCTCGTTGATAATGTCGCCCTTCATATTTCTAGTAAATTAAACCTGCCCGTCCTAAACCTCGATACAGAAATGACCCAAAAGAAGCATTGGTATAGGGTTCTTGCCAATATGACTTCTATCGATATGAACTTAATTAAGACAGGCCAATATTCACTTAAAGAAGAAGAAAGGTTGAAAGTCAGAAAAGCCGCCAAACTCTTAGAAGAAGTTCCTTATTCATACCATTGTGTGGCCGGAATGGACTTTGATGAGATTATTTCGATTGCTCGCCGGTGGGCCGTTCGGGATGTAGGTATTGGGGAAAATGGAGAGCGGCGAGATTGTGTACTGATTCTAGACTATATTAAGATGATGACCCAGAGCAAAGATGTAAGAGAATTCGAAGCTTTGGGCTATCAATTGATGAAACTACATGACTTTTGCGTAAAATATGACCTTCCGTGCTTAACTTTTGTTCAGTTAAATCGGGAAGGCATGGACGAAGAAACTACGGCGGTTATCTCTGGGTCTGACCGTATTTCGTTCTATTGCGATAGCTTTTCTATCTTTAAGCGTAAAACTCCAGAGGAAATTGCTGAGGATGGCAAGGCTAAGGGAAATCGTAAATTGGTTCCCATTATTGCCCGCGATGGTGAGGAGGTCGATTGGGGAGCCTACATTAACTACCGATTGACTGGTGAATATGGGCGGCTGGAAGAATTGTCGGCCCAAAAAGAAGATGTGCCCGAGGATGAAATAGAGAGTTGTCCCTTTTAGGAATAAATATGTCAGACAAGCGATGGACCCCAGATGTGGGCCGATTTTTAACTCGGTATAATCAGTTAGACCTATATTTCTGGGAAGGAGATGGGTATTCGGCCACAGTTACGGTAGACCCCAAAGGAAAGATGAGTTGGTTGGTTTGCGATAATGGAGAAGAACCTGAGGACCCCAATGATGAAATCAATCAGCTTATAAAGCCTCATATGGAGGCCCGCAGATTAGCTCGCAAGAATGGATGGCTAAGTGAATGAGTATTTCGGCAAAGTAAATGTTCTTACTGACTTTGCTCTACAAAGAATAGAGGAAATTGTTGACCTTTTGGGCCTAGACCTATATTTTGCGAGCAATAAACTGTGTGGAGTTTGTCCCATACATGAGGGGGCCGACAATCCCAACGCCTTTGTAATGAACCTAGATGGGGAAATTCCGGGGCTCTGGCGGTGCCACACACATAATTGTCAGGTCTCCTATGGCCGAAACTTCATGAGTTTCATCAAGGCCGTCCTATGCAAAAGGGAAGACAGGGCTGTTAAATTTGGGGAGGCCGTTAAGTTCATAGAGAGTTTTTTGGGGCAGTCCTGCCAAGATATCAAGGTCAACGTAGACCAATTAGAGCGGGCCAGATTCGCCAATACGATTGAACGCATAGCGGACAAAAAAGAAAAAGAGAGAGTTCTGCCCACCCGAGAGCAAATTCGTCAAGTTTTGACCATCCCAGCCCAATACTATCTTGAGCGTGGGTTTTCCGCTAAGGTCCTAGATGATTATGATGTGGGCTTCTACCATGTTAAAAATAGAGCCCTATCAAATCGAATAGTGTTCCCAATCTATGATGAGACAAATACTTACGTTATTGGCGGCGTAGGAAGAGTTCCCCACGAAAACTGGGAAGAGTTCAACTGCCCAAAGTGGAAGAATTCAGACAATCTAGACCGAGATTCCATCCTATATAACTATTGGAAAGCCCACCCAATTATCAAAAACACAGGAGTGGCCGTCTTAGTCGAAGGTCAGGGCGATTGTTTAAAACTGGTCGAGGGCGGGGTAAATAATGCTGTCGGGATGTTCGGAACAGCTTTTACAGCTAACCAACAATCTCTTCTCACTAAGGCTGGATGTTTCTCCTTAATCATAATCCCTGATAACGATACTGCCGGTGAAGACTCAACCAAAATCATTAGAGAACAAGTATCTCGCTATTTCAATGTCTACGAGTTCGGAGTCACAGCTAAAGATGTGGGCGAAATGGATTCGGCCCGGATAAGAAAAGAAATTTTACCCTTTGTAGAAGAAGTGGAAAGAAATGTATTCTGACTGTCATTTGACCTTTAGGGAAATCTTGATTAATCTAATCTTCCTATTTATAGCCATAGATTTAATCCTTCTAGGAGCACAATGACTCAAATTATCGGTATTTCGGGGCGAAAGCAGGCCGGAAAAGATACCACAGCAAATACAATCGTCGGCATGCGTATGCATCAGCTTGAATTGATTAATGAGTTCCATATTGGGGAGGATGGGCGACTTCGAGTTCCATCTCAACAAGAAGAGGGAGTTGTCCTAGGTATTTTCGATATCGACCGCCGCGACCCTGAGTTTTTGGGCTGGTGCTGGGAAAAGCTGTTTCCCTATGTTAAGGTTTATTCCTTTGCGGGTCCCCTAAAGGATTTCTGTATTCGCGTTCTGGGGTGCCCCGAGGAAAACGTCTACGGCCCTAATGAGAAAAAAGACGAATTGTCTAACCTCTTGTGGGAAAATACTCCTAAGGAAATCTTCAATAGGTGGAAGAAGGATAAAAGAACTGAACCCCGAATGACCTATCGGGAGGTTATGCAAACTGTTGGGGAAATCTTTAGAGGGTTGGACCCGGATTGTTGGGCTAAGGCCACTATTCGACAAATTCAGGCAGAACAACCCCTTCTGGCTCTAATTAGGGATACTCGCTACCCCAATGAAGTTAAGATTGTAAAAGATAATGGGGGCCAAGTCTGGCGGCTCACCCGAACTCCTTTTCCAGAGGATTCTCACTCTTCGGAAATCGCACTAGATAAGGAGAATTTTGATTGGTCACAATTCGACCGCATCATTGATAATGCCGAAATGCCCCTACAAGAGCAAGTTGAAACGATTGTGAACACGGTGGCCGAACTAGACCAAAAACAAGAGGTAGCGGAGGTATGATGTGTATGCTGCTGCCCTTCTCGCTTTTCGAAATGACCACGTTTATTGTACGATAGTTTCAATTGATACAGAAGACGAAACCCGAGCTAAGATATTGGCAATGCAGGAGTTACTACGAAGGTGTCCACGAGAAGAATGGACTGGGCACAAAGCACAACTCTTACAAATCCGCCGCAAGCCTATTGCTTTCTCAGAAAATTAAAGGAAAAACAACGATTGTACCTCCCGATGTTTGTCAATCACCCAGAATGGGTCCGAAAATTACTCTCCAAGGAGTTAAGTAGGATTGAACGAAAGACTAGACTGCCCAAGGTTAATAGCCGTTAGAAGGAAACTAGCCAACTGACCGTGGAAGGTTAAAGTACGTTACGGATGCCCACCTAGTCTGTATC
>Ga0070684_100000359_pt1 | contig 31395 bp, 26 predicted proteins | sample KBSC723LmetaG_FD_65653 | JGI IMG/M metagenome (GOLD analysis project Ga0070684, IMG submission 65653) | Corn rhizosphere microbial communities from Kellogg Biological Station, Michigan, USA - KBS C7.2-3L metaG | ecosystem: Host-associated > Plants > Roots > Rhizosphere ...
GATCTTTCGTGATGTACCGGTTCGGCGCCTGCTCGAACGGGAGGCGGATGTTCAGACCGACGGACTTCCCGCCCGCTTCCTTGGCGCCGCGGTTGGCGGCTTCCATGATGCCGGGGCCGCCGCCGGAACACACGACGAAACGGTGCCGCTGCGCCTCGAGCGACATGCTCCAGGTCGTCAGTCGCTTGGCCAACTCCCGCGCGTCTTCGTAGTAGCGCGACCATTCGAGCGCCTTGCGACTCCGTTTGAGCGCCGCCTTGTAGTCGGCCACGTTGCGCGTGGTCGCGTTTTCGAGCCGGGTGAGATTCCGGCGCGCAAGCGTTCGGCTCAGCACCCGGGCTGAGCCGAAGAATACGACGGTGTCCTGGATGTTGTGAGCCTTGAACCGGCGCAGCGGGTCGAGGTATTCGGCCAGAATGCGGATTGGCCGGGCCTCGGTGCTCTCCATGAACTCGTGGTCTTCATAGGCGAGCGGGTGGTCATAGCCAAGCGGATGGTCGTTGATCACCGAAAAACTGTATCATCTTCATGGCCGGCGCCTCACGGTTCGAGGACGGCTGCGACAAGGGCAACGGGGGAAACAGGAGAAGAAGGGCATGAATCGGCGGTGGGTTGCGCTCGTATTTCTGTGTTCGGTGATGATGGTGTCGGCAATCGCGGCACGGCAGGCGGCCCAACCGCAGGCCAAGCCGGGTGGAGGCTGGACGCTGCCGCCCGAAGCGGACACGACGAAGAACCCGCTCACGGTCGATGCGAAGCTTCTCGCGACCGGCAAGGCGATCTTCAAAGACAAGTGCCAGAAGTGCCACGGCGCCAGCGGAAAAGGTGACGGGCCGGACGCCGATCCGGATGCGCAGGAGGACATGGACCTGACGCGTGCCGATCGGGCGGCGAAGAACTCTGAAGGCGTGATGTTCTACAAGGTGTTCAACGGCCGCAAGAAGCCGAAGATGCCGGCGCAAAAGGACGAACTGACGAAGGATCAAATCTGGTCGGTCGTCGCCTACGCGCAGACGCTGCGCAAGCCCGCGAAGTAAGCCGGGCGTTACAAGAATCTAGTGATCCATTCGCCGATCACGTAGCCAATCGCCGCAACGCCGAATCCGACGACGAACATGTCGCGGCCGCTGGCCCAGACGCTGCGGCCGGTGAAGATGCTTCGTGCCGCGCCGATCGCGAAGTGTGCGAGCATGCTCACCACGAGCGAAGTCCAAATCGCGGCGCCGTGATTCATGGCGAAGAACGGCACGATTGGAATGAAGGCGCCAATGGCGGTCGCGACGCCCGTGACGATGCCGTCCTTGAGCGGCGCCAGTTCGGCCGGGTGGATGTTCAATTCTTCGCGCACCATCGCATCGAGCGCCTGCGAAGGGTCTTTCATCATCGCTCTGGCGGTTTCACGAGCGCGATCCGGCGTCAAGCCCTTCGCCTGATAGATGAGCGCCAGCTCCTCTTCTTCGAGGTCCGGCATCAGCCGCATCTCGTGCCGTTCCATCTCGATCTGGTGAGCCTGGACTTCCGCTTCGCTCTTGGCGGCCAGATAGCCGCTCGACCCCATTGACAGCGCATCCGCAATTGCGCCGGCCACACCGCTGATGATGACGATGTGCGGGGCCACGTTTGCGCCGATGACGCCGGCAACGAGGCCGAAGTTTGCGGTCAAACCGTCGTTGAATCCGTAGACCACACTTCGCAGATAGCCGCCGGCGCCGCCGACGTGCCATGGTTCGCCCTCGCGACCCATCATCTCGGACAGCTCGCGGGCATGCACCGCGGAGTCGGACGCAATATCGATCGCGGCCTGATGCGTCTGCCGATGGCTGGCGTGCCGGGCCATGCCGAGGTACGCCTGCACCTCGCGTCCTTCTTCGGCCAGCATCAAGGGAAGCACGACGGACGTGCCGAAACGCTTCGCGATCCAGCCGAGGAGCCGCGTCCGACTTGCGGTCGTGTACGCCGGAAGCGGTCGACCGCTCTGGGCAAACAGCTCGCGCCAACGCTCCGCATGACGGTCTTCGACGATCGCCAGCCGTTCGAACAGCGCCTTGCGATCGTGATCGGGTTCCGCAACCGCCAGCGCCCGATACAGATACGCGGCGTCGCGCTCGTCGCGATAGTGCTCGTCCCACGACTCGTCTGCCTGCGGCGGATCTGGTGTGGATCGGCCCTGCTCGGGCTGACGTTGCGCGTCCATCGGGGCAGCATAGCCGCTTTAGTCGATGTAAGGTAGTGGCATGAGCCGCGTCACGCGCGAGCCCGAAGAACTGGCGTTCGATCATTCCATCCTCATTACCGCCGCGCCGACGCGTGTCCTCGGCGCTTTTTTCGATCCGGCCGCGCTCCGCGTGTGGTGGCAGGTGATTCGATCCGTCACGACACCTCGTCCACTTGGAGTATTCGCAGTTGAATGGGAACCGACGCCCGAAGTGGACGACCTGCTGGGGCGACTCGGCGGCGTGTTCTACGGCATCGTCATGGAATATCAGCCCGGGCGTGAGCTGGTGATCGCCGACGCGTGGTGGCTGCCGCCAGACGGCAACCCGGTCGGACCGATGTCGCTGCAGGTGCTGTGTGCGATGGATGGCCCGGCGTGCAGGCTCCGCGTTCGCCAATCCGGATTCGAGGACTCGCCGAGGTGGCGGCGCTACTACGGGGTCATCGAAGTCGGGTGGCTGAAATCGCTCGTGGCGCTCAAGCAGTACGTCGAGGACAGGAAATAGATCGGGTTCGGCGAGGTTCTACTGGGTTCGGCAAGGTTCTACAGGGTTCGTTCTCGGGTTCTACTGGGTTCGTTCTCGGGTTCCATTGGTTTCGTTCGGACGCAGTCCGGCGAATCGGCCCACGCCGATCGCAATAGGCGCAGCGAGGAAGCTCATCAACGCACCCATCTTCACTTGATCGAGCAACGGACCTTGAGGAAACGCTGCCGTGGCAAAGAACAGCGCGACGGTGAACCCAATTGCGGCGGCCAGCGACAGGACGGTCGCGTCTCGATAGGTCAGTCCGCCAGGTGCTCGCAATCCGAACCGCACGCACAGGAAAGTCGCTCCAACGATGCCCAGTGGCTTTCCACCCAGGAGAGAGAGAAACACCATCCACGTGCCGTGGCCGACGCTCGAGAACGCGACCCCGGCGTTGACGAGCCCGAACAGCAGCAACACGACCTGGACCGGAACTCTCCACGCGCGCTCGAACCGGTTCATCGTGTCCGGCTGGTCACCCTCGCGCGGATCGAAGAGGCCCAGGTCTCGCTGTGCGTGGGGCATGAACGGCAGGATCGGGACCATGGCCAGCGTCGGAGTGAGCCCGCCGAAAAACATCGCCGCCCATGACAGCCCTCCTCCGATCAACAAATAGGGCCAGAAGCTGATCGTTCCACGCCGGCGCAGCCACGCCGCCGCGGCAATGGCGGGAATCATCAGCGCGAAAAAGTTCCCCAGCGAGAGCGGCGCCGCCGGAAAGAACATCACCAGCAGGATCAACCCGATCGCGTCGTCCACGATGGCGAGAAGAAGCAGAAACGGCAGCCCGGGGTGCTGGCGCGGAAAAATGAATCGCGCAATCAGATACGAAAAGGCGATGTCGGTTGCGCACGGAACCGCCCAACCGCGTAGCAGGTCCGGGCGACCCAGTACGACACACTGCAACACGTAGAGTCCGGCTGGGGCGACGACGCCGCCGAGCGCGGCGAGAATCGGGACGGCGGCTTCGCGTGGAGATTCGAGCGCACCACCAGGAAGCATCGCCTCGACGATCTCCTTCATCGCCAACGCGAAAAAGAAGACCATGCCGACATCGTTGACGGCAAAGTAGAGCGCAGACGAGGTGCGCGTGTACGACTGACCGTCGACGTTCGCCCAGGCGAGTCCGATCGCGGTCCCGCCGATGAGCAGCAACGAATTGTCGATGATGACGGCCCAGAATCTGGCGACCGGACTTGCTCGCCCCATCGTGGTCATCCGATTTTCTGAACGTTCAGGAAGTTGGCGTCCACCCGGCCCAGATCGGCGTTGAAGTTGATGAAGACAACGACGGAGCCGGTCGGCAGAATCTGACGATCGATCAGCAGACGGGCGACACCATGCGGATCCAGCTCGGGTGTGATGACCGGCATCACGCCTCTCATCAGCGTGAGCGTCCGGGCGACCTCCTCACTCTCGGTGGCCGCGTAGATCGCGGCCGCTGGACGAAGAGCGGAAAGCAGGTTCGCTGTTCTCCCTTCGCGGGTCACGGCAATGATTGCAGCGGCCTCAGCCGTCGTCGAGAGCGTCACGGCTGCCTGGCAGAGCGCCAGCCCGTGACGACTCTCGATCGAGTCGGTCGAGACCATGACTCGTTCGGACGGAATCCGTTCCGCGTCTTCGATTATGCGGGCGAGGGTCTCGACAGCCTCGACAGGATACTGACCCGCGGCCGTTTCTCCGGCCAGCATGATGGCGTCGGCGCCCTCCTCCACCGCGTTCGCGGCGTCGCTGACCTCGGCGCGCGTCGGACGTGGCGCTTCGCGCATCGACTCGAGCACCTGCGTCGCGACGATCACGGGGCGGCCAAGCGCCCGCGCGCTGCGAATGATTCGCTTCTGCACGCGTGGCACCTGCTCGAGCGGCATTTCCAGGCCCAGGTCGCCGCGAGCGACCATCACTCCGTGGGCTTCGTTGAGGATGGCGTCCAGGCTCTCCACAGCCGCAGGCCGCTCGATCTTGGCGATGATCGGTACGGCGCGTCCTACCTCCGCCATGATCGACTTCGCGCGCCGCACGTCGTCGGCAACCTGCACGAAGCTCAACGCCACGAAATCGACGCCGAGCTCCAGTCCGAAACGCAAATCGGCGGCATCCTTCTCGGTTACCGAGGCGGTAGGGAGCCGGACGCCGGGAGCATTAATGCCCTTGTGTTCACCGAGTCGCCCACCAGTGATCACGATCGTCGTCAGCTCGGTGGGCGAGGCGGCGGCGACCCGAAGTTCGATCTTTCCATCGTCGAGCAGAAGGCGGTCGCCAATCCTGGCGGACTTGAGGAGGTCGACGAAGGACGTGTAGACAAATCCAGGACCTCCCTGACCGTCACCAGCGAGGATGCGAAGTTCTCCGCCGCGCTGCAACGTGATTGGCAGCCCTCCAGAAAGGCGCCCAGTACGAATCTTTGGGCCGCTGAGATCCTGCATCACGGCTGCGCAGAGGCCCGTACGACGACACGCGTTTCGAATGAGCTCGAAGACCGCGCGATGGGATTCGTGCGTTCCGTGGGAGAAGTTCAGCCGGAACAGGTCAACGCCAGCCACCAGCAGCGCATCGATTCGCTCGGCAGTATTGGACGATGGTCCGGACGTGGCAACGATCTTTGTATGACGCATTATTTACTCCGAGGGGCTTCGCCCCTCGGACTCCCCGACACGCTCTCTCGCGAGCCGCTTCGCCGGCTCGCTCCGTTCGCGTGGCTCGCTTCGCTGCGCTCGCTCGCGTCTTCATCGAACCGCTTTCTCACGTGGCTCCCTTCGCTCCGCTCGCTCGCGTCTTCTCTTGATCGGCGGGCACCTGCACCCGCCTAGCTCGTTCGGCCACAGTCGGACCTTGGCTTTGAAACTCTGGTACTTAGCTGCCGGCCCACGGATCGACGAGCGCCTTGGTGATTCGCATCGCTTCCGCATCGGCCAGCGCGGAATCGATCCGATCGAGCGGGTACGTCTTCGCGCCGATCGCGCTCCACGGAACCTGCGCCGCGTGTCGCTCGAGAAGCGTCAGCGCGCGAAGGAAGTGTCCAGGCTCGCTTCCCCAGCATCCGCGGATGTCGAGGTGCTTGCGGTTGATCGCGTGATGCACATTGACCGTACTCGGTCCCGCGTCCGTGTAGTGCCCGGCAATGACGTATCGCCCGCCGTCACGAGCCAGCAACGGACCCTCTTCGAACGCCCGTGCCGATCCGGCGGCCTCGACGACGACGTCGACGCCTTCACCGTGGGTGAGCGCGCGGACCTCGATCAGCCGTTCTTCGGGCGAGGTCGCATTTACATCGAACACGCGATCTGCCCCCATGCGTCGGGCGAGTTCCAATCTCTCGGACGGCGCTCCAATCGCGATGATGGTCGACGCGCCACTCAGCCGCGCGATCGCGATCGTGCTCAGACCAACGGCGCCGGTTCCCTGCACGAGGACGGTGTCAGCCGGGCGGAGTGCGGCGCGCTCGATGATGTGAACCGCGGTCAGTAGCCCGCAACCGCCGCCGATGTAATCGTCGAACGACACGCGGTCCGGCAGCCGCGCGATTCCTACGCCAGGCTCGAGATAGATGGCTTGGGACCAACCCCCAAACAACCCATCCTCGGCGGAATCGGTGATGCCATAAACGCGTCTCGACACGCAGCGGGTCGGGGTGCGGTGAACCGCGCAGGGGCGGCAGCGACCGCACGTGCGATGAACATCGAAGAAGACGGCGCGATCTCCCTCGCGAAGACGCGAGCCATCGATCCCGCTCAGTGGACCGCGAACGGCGTCGAGCACACCGGCGGAGACATGGCCGGGAATAATGGGATATGGCACGCCTGACAGCCGCCCGTGCCAGAGGTGAACGTCGGTGCCGCACACCTCGGATCGCGTAGTTCTAAGAAGAGCGCTACCCGGCTGGAGATCGGGTCGATCGAATTCGCGAATCTCGATCGGACGCCGCGGACCGGGCATGACAGCGGCAAGGATGCGGTCGCTCACGCCGTACGCTACCCTTTAAAGAGCAGGCCATGACGCGGCGCCTTCGGCCGCAGCCTGAAGTGAGTGTCAAGCTTACCACCCGTGCTCATGTCGTACTTATTCCATCGATCGGCTGTCACGATTGCCGCGCTGGCCGCGGTGCTCTGCGCCACAACCGTGAACGCGCAAACCTATTCACCGCGAAAGCCACGCCGCCAGTTCGTGTCCATCAGCGCGGACTGGCTGCGCACGCAACCGCTCCACTTTCTGGAACACCCGCTCGAGGATCTGGTCGGGCGGCCGGTCGCAGCCGCGCAGTTTCAGAATTACGAATATCGAACACGGGACGAAGCCATCCGGATCGACGTGCTCGAGTTCAGCCGTGAGGGGCGTGGCGCGAGCATCGCGGTGTTTCCTCTGGGACTCAGCGTCGGCCCCACCCTTGGCCTTCGTTTTTCCCGATCGGACTTGCCGACCATCCGTGTGGCGTTCGAGGGGATGGGGGCGCCACAGAACTACACCCTCGAGGCGGCGCGCGCCTACGACGTCTCAGCCGCGCTCTACGTGGCGGACCACGCGCCTGGCTGGGGACTGGGCAGCCACGCATTCGTCGGCGGAGGAGTCGGCCGCATCAGAAGCGAACTCAGTGACGGAGACCGAATCTTCGGCGAGGGCGGCGGCGGGGTAACGTCCGGGCCGTTCGGCGTCGACCTCTTAGTCAAGTTCGCCTGGAATCACTTGCCCAGACCAATCGATCACCGCTTCTTCACTGTGCCGATTACTCTTCGCGGCACCTTGACCTTCTAGAGATGGTTTCAAAACCCCGTCTGACAGTGGCGAACGAGCGCGGGAGTGAGCCCACGCGAGCGGACCGGGGCCTGCGGGGCCCCGCGAGCAGTGAGAAAAGATAGAAAAGGGAGTTCATGACGATAGACGCCTGGTTGAAGGCCGCCTGCGACGATGCGGAGCGGAAAGGACTGCCAGAGTTGAAGCCGTTGCTCGAGACTCTGGCGCGCGCCACCGCGGCGCTGCGTGAAGCCGATCACCTGATCGATCGCGGCCGCGGCGAGTCATGACTTCCATGGCATCGTCGATTGAAGAGATCGCCGCGCAAATCAAGAGCGGCGCGGTTTCCCCGGTCGAGCTCGTCCGCCGTTGCCTCGACCGAATCGAGGCACGGCTGGAGCTGAATGCGTTCATCACGGTCATGGCCGACAGCGCGGTGAGCGCCGCGCAGGTCGCCGAGCGCGAAATCATTTCCGGTCGGTATCGCGGACCGCTGCACGGCATACCGATTTCGGTCAAGGATCTGATTGATGTCGCGGGAACGCCAACCACATCCGGGTCGGCCGTTCCCCCCCGACTGGCTACGCGCGACGCGCTGATCGTCACGCGGCTGCGCGAGGCGGGCGCAATCATCATCGGCAAGACCAACCTGCATGAGTTTGCGTTCGGCACGACCAGCGAAGAGTCGGCCTTCGGACCGGTGCATCATCCGAAAGATCTGTCGCGCTCGGCAGGCGGATCGAGCGGCGGTGCGGCCGTGGCGCTCGTCGAAGGAATGTGCTTCGGTTCCATCGGCACCGATACCGGCGGGTCGATTCGAATTCCGTCGGCCGTCTGCGGAACCGTCGGCCTCAAGCCAATGCGGGGCGAACTGCCGTGTGATGGTGTCGTCCCACTGAGCACCACGCTGGATCACGTCGGCCCGATGGCACGCAGCGTCGCTGATACGGCAATCATTTTCGAGGCGATGCAATCACCGCTTGAAACCGGGATCGTCGACTCCGCGCCGCCTCGCCCGTACGTGTTCGGCGTTCCAGAACAGTACTTCTGCGATCGGCTGGATCGTCGAGTGCGGGCAGCGCTCACGAATACGCGCAACGCATTGATCGCAGCGGGGCACGAGGTCAGAACCGTTGCCATCGACCATGCGGCGAGGACGCCGGACGTGTATCTGCACATCGTTCTGCCCGAAGCGTCCTGGTACCACGCGCCTCTGCTCGAGACGCACGCCGACCACTACTCGCCGGGTGTTCGATTGCGGCTGGAAATGGGCCGATACATTCTCGCCGAGGACTACGTGCGCGCGTTGCACCTCGGCGAGGTGCTCAGTCACTCGGTGGATCGCGCGCTCGCAGAGTGTGACGCCTTGTTGCTGCCGACGCAGCCGATACCGGCGCCGATTCTCGGCGAAGCGACCGTCGATGTCGATGGCACGCGCGAGCCGGTTCGTGGTGCGATGCTGCGGTTGACGCAGCTGTTCAACATCACCGGCCACCCGGCGATAGCGGTGCCCGCGGGCACGACAGAGGATGGTTGGCCGCTCAGCATCCAACTCGTCGGTCACATCGCCGGCACCCGCAGGCTCATCCAGGTAGCGGCAACGGTCGAACGCTACAGCACCGGCGGCGATGGATCGGTCGGCGGCGGCACGGGATGAACATCCGGCTTCTCCTCCGCGGCCGGATCGGCCGGTGGGACGGGCACTTTCGGCGGTGGAAGCTGATTGATCGCGTCTGGCGGATGAGGTGTATCCGGCTGGGGCGGTTGTTCGATCATGCATCGAGCAATGCAACAAGACTGCCGGTAAAGAGGATCGTCATTGATTAGACGGGTATTCCATAACTGGGAGCGGCGGCTTGCCGCGGCGGCGGAGAATCGGATCGTACGGCCGTTTGAATGGGGTCTTGAATGGATCGACGGACTCGATGACCAGGACGACGATGCGATCAGGCGGCTCTCGGCGTGGGCATCGCGCGCGGTCGAAAACAGCGATCAATTTTTCGCGCTGCCACCAACCGACGATTACGTGTTGGATGGCGAACGGCTGACGTTTCCGAGCGCGGTCACGACGCCGCATCCTGAAAACAACATCGTTCTCGCTCGATACTTCGCGGATAAGTCCGACCGCGGACGGAAACGGGCCGTGGTGGTCCTGCCGCAGTGGAATGCGGATGCCCAGGGGCATGTCGGCCTGTGCCACCTGCTGAATCGATTCGGCATCTCGGCGCTGCGGATCAGCCTTCCGTATCATGATGCGCGGATGCCACCCGAACTTCGCCGCGCTGACTACATCGTCAGCTCGAATGTCGGCCGCACGGCGCAGGTATGCCGACAGGCGGTTCTCGACACCCGGCGTGCGGTTGCCTGGCTCGCGAGACAAGGGTACGGGTCCATCGGCATCCTGGGCACCAGCCTCGGTTCGTGCCTGGCGATGCTCACTGCGGCGCACGAACCGCTCGTCCGCGCGGCGGCGCTCAATCACATCTCGCCGTACTTCGCCGACGTGATCTGGGAGGGGCTCTCGACCGAACACGTACGCGCAGGACTCGATGGACGGATTCAGCTCGACGCGCTCAGACGGATCTGGATGCCGATCTCGCCTTTTCCGTATCTGGAACGCGTCCGAGGCAAACGCCTGCTGCTCGTGTACGCACGCTACGATCTGACGTTTCCCGTCACGCTCTCGAAGATGCTGGTCAACGAGTTCAAGCGACGCGGCATCGATCACCAGGTGGCGGTCCTCCCCTGCGGCCACTACAGCACGGGAATCACGCCGTTCAAGTGGATCGATGGAATCACGTTGTGCAGGTTCCTGAGTAGGAGTCTGTGACGATTGCTGATTGCTGATTGATGATTGTTGATTGACGGCGCTTCTCACCTTCAATCAGCAATCAGCCATCAACAATTCATCATAGAAACTTGAGGATTCCCCTGAGCGCGTCGTACAGGACGCCGGCGACGGCGCGGACGATCGGGGACACTTCGCCCTGCGCAAGGTTTTCCGCCGTGCTGACGGGCTGTGTAACGAGAAGGTAAATCAGCCCGCCGGCGAAGACTGCCGTGAGGATTCCGATGATCCCCGCCAGGCTAAGGCTGCGCTGAGCTAGGCTCATACGAATCGCTACAGTGTACATCGGCCTCGTACAACTGTCAGTTGGACGGAGCAGGCGGCGTTATGGTTCACCGCCCGGGCCGATCTGCGGGTCAAATGGACGTGAGCTCGGCGGGCGTTCCCATATTCAGCCGTGAGACACCGGGCGCGATCTTCTCCCGATCTCCAACGATCACCGTCACGAACCGTGCGGGATCGATGTACTGCTCGGCGGCCCTCGTCACCGCAGCTTCGTCGATGGCGAGCACCTTCGGCACGAACGTCGAAAAGTAGTCGTCGGGCAAGTCGTACAGGGCCAGCTGCGCCGCGCCTCGGCTGATTTGTTCGGCCGTTTCAAAGTTCCGTGGGTACCCGCGCGTCAGCGCGGCACGGCCTGTCTGAAGTTCCGCCGACGTGACTGGACGGTCTCCGCGGATTGCCCGCAGCTCGTTCAGCGCCTCGCTGACGGACTCAGTCGTCACTTCCGACTGCACGCTCGCGCTGAGCACGAACGGGCCCGCGCCGCGACGAAAGTCGAACGACGTGCGCGCGCCGTAGGTGTATCCCTTGTCCTCGCGAAGGTTCATGTTGATGCGGCTCACGAACTGTCCCCCCAGGATTATGTTCAGGACGAGCAAGACATGATAGTCGGGCGTGCGCCTCGGCACGCCAATGTGACCGATACGCAGTTCGGACTGCGCGGCGGCGGGACGATGAACGATGGCAATGCGTTCATCGGGGGACGGGGGCAACGGCCACAACACCGGGTCCGGCAGATCTGGTAGCGCAGACGTTGTCGACCAGCCCTCGAATGCCGCCTGCACCGAGGCGACGAGCGCGTCATGTGTGGCATCGCCCGCCGCAACGATGGTCATTCTCGAAGGGGCGAACATGGAGTGGTGAAACGCGGTGACCTCCCCGAGCGTCATCGACTGGAGCGACTCCTCCGTCCCCAGCGGCATGTGTCCGTATGGGTGGTCTCGATAGAGCAGCCTCGTGAACGCGCGATCCGCCAGCGCCGGCGCGAGATCGCGAAGCTGGATGAGCCGATTCAGCCGCAGCTCGCGGACGCGCTGAAAATCACGCGCCTCGAACCGCGGACGCGTCAACATGTCGGCGAGCAGCGCACACGCGCGGTCGGCAAATCGCGCCAGGCTCGAGAGCGTCAGGATCGTTGCATCGGATCCGATCTCGGAATCGAGATGCCCGCCAATCCGGCCGAGCGTGTCGTGCAACTCCATGGCGTCGAGCTCGCCGCACCCTTCGTCGAGCATGTCGCTGGCGATCGCGGCAAGGCCAGGACGCCCGGAGGGATCGGCGGACGCGCCGACTGGCAGCAGTGCGAGGAAGCTGACGAGCGGAACCGCGTGGTGTTCAACCGTCCAGACGCGGAGACCATTCGAGAGCGTATGCCGCCGGATCTCCGGAAACTGGAGAGGCGGAGTCACGCCAAGCGCGGGAAGCCGCGTGCGATCGACCGCCATCACGACACCTCGACGGGTTGTGAGCCGGCAAGCGCCAGCGTACCCCGACCCTTTGGCACCACGCTCAAGAGCACGCGCTGCTCAGGACGCAGCCATTCGCGCGCAACCTGCTGCATCGCGGCGGCGGTCACGCGGCGGTATCGATCCAGGTCCCGGCCGAAGAATCCCGGATCACCAACGAAGGTGTTGTACGCGTTCAGCTGGTCGGACTTGCCGCCGAATCCGCCAACAGTCTGCAGGCGGAAGATAAAGTTCGCTTCGGCTTGCGCCTGGCAGCGATCCATTTCAGGAACCGTGGGCCCCTCCACCACCAGCGTTTCAATCGCATCCGAAATGGCCTGCGCCAGCTCCGTGAGCGTTCTCCCGGGCGCCGCGGTCACGATGATCTGAAAGTAGCCCCCGAGCTCGCGCGAGCTCTGTGACGCGGCCACCTCGGTGGCCATACGCTCTTCGTAGACGAGCGTGCGATAGAGGCGAGACGTCTTGCCACTCGCCAGAATCTCGGCAACCAGATCCAGCTCCGCATCATCGGTGGCGAAAATCGACGGCGAATGCCACGAGATGTAGAGCCGCGGCAGTTCAACCCGATCCTCGAAGAACAGGCGCCGCTCGACGGTGACGGGCGCGACTGCCGGTGGCAGAACCGGCGGCGGTTCGTCGCCGGCGTCGAGCTCTCCGAAATAGCGTGCGGCCAGTTCCATCGCTTCGCCCGCGTCGATATCCCCGGCGAGCGCCAGCGAGGCGTTCCGCGGGCGGTAGTAGGTCTGGAAAAACGCGCGCACATCATCGATGTGCGCAGCACGAATATCTTCTGCCGCGCCGATGGTCATCCAGTGGTAGGGATGATCCTCCGGATACAGCGCCGCCATGACCGCCATGCCGGCAAACCCGTACGGCCGGTTCTCGTAGTTCTGCCGCCGTTCGTTGAGCACGACCTCGCGCTGATTCTCGAACTTGGCGTCGGTCAGCGCCGGCAACAGGTAGCCCATCCGATCCGATTCCATCCACAGCGCCAGTTCGAGCGCGTTGGTTGGCACGACCTCCCAGTAGTTGGTGCGATCGGCGTTGGTCGAGCCGTTCAGGAGCGCGCCGGCCTCCTGAAGGGGATGAAAGTACCCTTTGTCGTAATGCTTCGACCCCTCGAACATCAGGTGCTCGAACAGGTGCGCAAAACCGGTGCGGCCCGGCGTTTCGTTCTTCGAGCCGACGTGGTACCACAGATTCACGGCCACGATGGGACACCCGTGATCTTCGTGAATCAGCACATCGAGGCCGTTGTCGAGCGTCTGTCGCGTGTACGGAATGTTCATGTATCGTGTGTGCCTCGTGCTCAATCGTAGCGACAATCCGTCACAGCGTAAACCAGAGGCTGCTCGGCGGATGCTGGCGCGGGTCGCGCTGGGGCAATTCCTTGGGATGACGTTGTGGTTTTCGGCCACCGCAGCCGGCCCGGCCATTGCCGCCGAATTCCTGCTGAACCGATCGACGACCGCCTGGCTGACGATGGCCGTGCAGGCGGGATTCGTGGTGGGGACGCTGACGAGCGGGCTGCTGAATCTCGCCGATGTCCTCAACGCTCGCAGCCTGTTTGCGATCGGCTGCATCGTGGGAGCGACGGCCAACGCGATCATCCCCTTCGCGCCCACGCCGGCCACCATCATCGCACTCCGGGTGGTGACCGGGTTCGCACTGGCGTGCGTCTATCCGCCGGGCTTGAAAATCGCGGCCGGATGGTTCCTTGACCATCGCGGAACCGCGCTCGGCATCGTCGTCGGCGCGCTGACGATTGGATCGGCGTTTCCGCATTTGCTCGCGTGGGGGGCGCAGGCGGTCTCCTGGCGCGACCTGATATGGGTGTCGTCGCTGCTGGCGATCGCGGGAGGAGGCGTGATGTGGCTCGCGGTTGAGGACGGCCCCTTCGTCAGCGCGACCGCGCCGTTTGATCCGCGGGCGGTCACCGAGATCGCACGGAATCGCGGCGTCCGGCTGGCGACGCTTGGTTATCTGGGCCACATGTGGGAGCTGTACGCGATGTGGACGTGGATAGCCGCATTCGCGAACGCCGCCATGCTCGACCGCGCTGGCGGCAGCCGCACCGGTTCCCTCATTGCGTTCGCCGCGATTGCCAGCGGTTCGATCGGATGTGTCGCGGCGGGGCGGTGGGCAGATGCGTTCGGCAAGGCACGCGTCGCGCGACTGGCACTCATCGCAAGCGCGACGTGTTCAGCAGTCGCCGGACTCTTCTTTGGCGCGCCGGCGCCGCTCCTGCTCATGTTCGCGGCCGTCTGGGGATTCGCCATCGTCGCCGACTCCGCGCAGTTCTCGGCGCTCGTGTCGGAGCACAGCGCCCGCCCCCACGTCGGGACCGCGCTGACGCTACAGACCTCGGTCGGCTTTCTCCTGACGATCGCGAGCATACGCCTGCTGCCGTGGTTTGCCGGACTCGTCGGCTGGCAGTGGGCGTTTCTGATGCTCGTGCCAGGGCCGGTGCTGGGCGCGGTCGCGATGAAGCGCTTGGAGATGAGCGAACGGGGGTGACGGAGAAAGCCGTTTCACAACGAAGAAACGAAATAAACGCTTCGTTCCTTCGTTGTGAACTCCGTTGCCTCCGTTCCCTCCGTAACTCAGGCGATCGGAATAAGCGGAATCGCAGTTTTCTTATAGCTCGCGATCGACAGCTGCGCGGCGAGCTGCCGCGCGGCCGAACGGAAGGCTTCGGCCGGAGCCGACTGAGGTTCGGCGATCGTGATCGGAACGCCGGTATCTCCCCCCATCCGGATTGGCTCGTAAAGCGCCACGCGCCCCAAGAACGGGACCGAGAGATCCGCGGCGAGCTTTTCGCCGCCGCCCTTGCCGAAAATGTCACTCTCGTGCTGGCATTCGGGGCACACGAAATGGCTCATGTTTTCGATGAGACCGAGCGTCTGCACGTTGAGCTTCTGATACATCCGGACGGCGCGGCGCGTGTCGGCCACTGATACCGTCTGCGGCGTGGTTACCACGACGCTGCCAGCGACGGGCACCGTCTGGCTCAGAGTCAGCGCCACGTCGCCCGTCCCCGGCGGCATGTCCACGATCAGGTAGTCGATGTTGTCCCAGTGGACGTTGCGGAAGAACTGCTGGATGACGCCGTGCAGCATCGGGCCGCGCCAGATGACGGGCGAATCGTCGCTCGCCAGGAACGCCATCGACACGAGACGAACGCCGTACTGTTCGGCGGGGATAATCTGGCCACGTTCGTCGCCGACCAGCTGCGTGTTGATGCCGAGCATGATCGGGACGTTCGGCCCGTAGACGTCGCCGTCGATCATCGCGACCCGACCGCCCATCTGGCTGAGGGCGATTGCCAGGTTGACCGCAACGGTCGTCTTTCCAACCCCGCCTTTGCCTGCTCCAACCGCAATGATGTTCTTGACCCCAGCGACTGGCGTCTTGGCCGCATCCACGTTCGACGTCGAGCGGACCTGGGCTGTCATCTCGATATCCACGGCGGTCACGCCCGGAAGTGCGGCCACCAGCTGCCGCGCCTGTTCTCGCATCTGGTCCTTGACCGGACAGGCCGGCGTGGTGAGCTCGATGGTGAAGGCCACGCGACCACCTGGCTCGATGCGAACGTTCTTGACGAACTTGAGCGCGACGATGTCGCGGTTGAGATCGGGATCGCGCACCGCACGAAGCGCGTCCAGGATGGTCGATTCGGAAAGAGCAGTAGACATGGATCTCTGAATTGTACTCGGGATCAGGGGTGCGGGATCCGGGATCCGCGGCTCGCGGCTCGCGTCCGCCTTCGCGGCTACGCCGCTTCGGCGGGACACTCTTCGCATGCATGATGAGCGAAGCCTGGCTCTGACTAAGTCGGACTATTTGGTTAGTGATTCAGATCCGCTGTTCAGCGATTTCGCCGGCGACTGGCAACTTGAATCGCTCCCCCTGGTAGGCCTTGAACATCAGGATCAGCCACAGCGCCGCAGACCCATAGAACACAAAAATTGACAGGATCCACCCGAGGAACGGGATCGCGAGGCACACCAGGAACGCGAGGCACGCGGCGCCGAACACGATCATCGATTGCATCGCGTGAAATCTGACGAAGCTGTTCTCCGGCTCGGTCGCGAAGAAAATCAGCCCCGTGACCCAGCCGAGGCCATAGCACAGGGCGGCGGCGACGTTTTCGTCGAAGCCGCTCGCGGTCTTTCGGGATCCACTCATGCGTGATCGCTTCACGGCTGCGCGACGAACACGGCGCGCGTCCGGGCATGAAGCAGGACCCAGAACGCGTAAATGCCAAGTGCGGTTCCAAACGGGAGAACGAACAGGTTCAGCGCGCCGAGCCAGAGCACCGCGAGCCTGCCGTGGGGACGATTTCTCCGCAATGCGCGCCCAGCCCACAGGTTGGCGCCGCCGCCGGCGAGAAGCACGACGCCAAACACTGCAAACGCGCCGGCTGTAATGCCGGCGGCCATTCGATCGGCGCCCGAGCCGGCGCCAATCGCAATCGCGCCCATGGCGAGCAGAAGCATCGATACTCCGAGCACGAGCCCGATCGCGCCCCAGACGAGTTGAAGAATGCCCAGCAGGTGAAGATGCGCGCGCATGGAGAACGGTCAGACCACGCTGCCTAATCGCCGGTCGGCCGGTTGCTCAGCGGATGGTGATCCGCACTTCGACGAAGGTTTGCGCCGCGCCTTGCGGCGCGACACTGAAACGAAACGTCGCGCCTTCGCGCACGCCAGCGGGGACGCGAAGCCGCATCTCGTGTGCCGCCGGAACTTCCCCGGCACCGTAACACCCCGGGCACCACTCGTCCCAGACCTCGCCGCGCCCGCCGCAACGGGCGCACGTCCGCCGCAGCGGCACATGAAGCGGCACGAGCACGCCCCAGAATGCCTCCTGCGGGCTGACCACAATCTCTGCCGACAGCGCCGCTTCCCGGCCGCCTCCAAAGAAGGAGTCACGCATCCGGTCGAGCACGCTCGAAACGGACGGAAAGTCGATCGCCACTTCGTCGGCCAGCCAGTCCGCGCGCCCTCTCGCCAGGAGCCGCGCGTCGTACGATCGCCTCCGCTCCGGATCGCGCAGCACTTGATACGCGCGCGATACCTCGAGGAAGGTGCTGGCACGGTCCTCTCCCGAAATGTCCGGATGATACCGGCGCGCCAGCTGCCGGTACGCCCGCTTGATTTCAGCGGCCCCTGCGTCCGGCGAAACGCCGAGTACGTCGTAGTAGTCCCGCATCAGCCTTACGTCTGACCCTGCAAAAAACGACCCCCTGCATCTCCGACCCTCAATGAGGCCGGCCGCAGCCTGTTCGCTTCCCGGATTGTCAGGGGCCGGCAGGGCGAAGTCAAGGAATCCTCCTGCGTGAATCGGCGGCCCGACGCCTGTTACAATTCAGGGATGCGCGAATGTCCGCTCTGCGGGGAGTCCATGCGCCTCAGCGTGCGCGAGGTGCAGGAAAAAGACGGGGCAATTCGGCAAGTGCGCGAGTGGATTTGCCCCGAATGTGATTACTTCGAAGACGCGGATATGGAAGGATGAGCGCGAAAACTAGCGGGCGCCCAGCGTCAACAGGACCTCGTTACGAATCTCCTCTTCGAAATCCGCGAAATTGAGCGCGGTTTCGCACTCGTCACAGAGCACTTCAATCACCGCGGGGCGCCCCTCTTCATTGGCTTCGACACGCGAGTTGCGCAACTGGACGATATGCATCTGCAGGGTCTTGACCAGGAAGTTCTGGTCGTTCCCGCAGCTCGGACAGGTCAGGGCCATCTAGGTCGCTCTCCTCTCGGCCGTTTTCGGCCGTTGCCAAACCTTCGAATTGTACGAGAACGCGTTTCCCATACGCAATCAAGATCTTCCACGATTTTTTCGAAACCCGTCGTCACGCGAGACCCGGGTGCGGGTATACGATGCTCCTATGACTGAGAATGCTGCCCCGGGCGGAATCCGCTCCGAGGAGCGCGGGCCGCACTGGGTCGCATGGATCGCTGACGCTTCGGGAAAGCCGACGGGCTCAGTTGTGCTGGTGGGGAGAAACCGGAAAGAAGCCGAAGAACGGGCGAGACGATGGGGAGCCCTGCAGACGACGCAATAAGACCCTATTCCTCGGAATCCTCGTCCTCGTCAAACTCCTCGGCCTCGCCCAGACGCAGAATCTGACCGTTCGCATGGCCCGCCAGAATGCAGTGGGGCCCCTTGGCTTCGAGCGAGACGACTGCGACATCCCAGGGACGCGCACGATACGCAGCCGCCACACATCCGCATGGCAGCCCTTCCAGCGCCTCGAGCTCGAAGACCGTGGTCGTCGTCGGCCTTCCGTAATTCAGAGCACCCGCAGGAACTGACATTGTCCGCACCTCCCTGGCGCCGCCCTAATGCAATCTCGGCGCCAGCTATGGAGTTAGACCGCTCGAGCACCTCTTTGGTTCCGTAGCACCGATAAATAGCTGGATTCACTGAACTTGGCTGGCAAACTCCAGCTCGCCCCGGTTTGCGTCCAGTTGACCCTCGTGAGCTACAACGATCCGCAAGACGATGACGAACAGACTGTCGACTCGGCCGAACTGGCTTAGTCGAAGCGAGTTAACGACACAAAGGTCGAACTGTGCCGTTTCGTCACACTATCAACGAAACGGGTATTGGGCGGTAACCACAGTCGCCACGGAGCAGCGCGAGGAGGATTACAGATGTGAGAGCAAACGCTGCAATCCCGTCAAATGCCGGTGCGATTCGTCGGTTGCCGAAGTGGGAAACCGGCGGCAATTTCAATCTGCGTAAATTAGTTGCCCCTCAACGCGTACGCCTGGGTAAATCGAGGCAGCCGCTTCGACGTACAGATCGAGCTGCCGCTGATGTGACGGCCGGGGGCGGCCGGTCTTGAATTCAATCACCAGAACGGACCCGTCATCTCGTTGAACGAGGCAGTCGATTACTCCTCTCAGAAGAATCGGTCTCCCCTGAGCGCGAGTCACCATGGAAAAAGGTACTTCGTGCAGAATCCGCTCGCCGCTCAGCAAAGCCGCCACATCTTTGCGGCTGCGGAGCGAGCGCCAGGCGCTGACCGCCTCATCCACGATCGCGTCGACGTTGGCGATCAATACGCGCTCGCCGGGGCGCAGCAGGCGACGCGCGAACGCCTTCACCGAGTCGTCCGCGCTTTCCGATCCAGCGCTCGACTGCATCAGTCGGTGAACCAGAATCCCGGCCGTGACGCGCTGTTGACCCTCGGCTGCTGGAACCGGCCGTTCAGCCGCATCAAGCCAGTCCGTCACCGACCGTCTGTCAACGGTCTCACCCGATATCGGCCCAAACCGATCCGCACGGCGCGCGGCCACGTTGTCCGACGGCTGGGCAACGAAAGTGTGGGAAGACGCCGGCGGACGGCAGATTCTCCAGTCGTACGACCGCCCCGAGCGACCGCTCCAACCGACAAGCCCGCACTCGGCAAACGTTGTCGCGGCGTGATTGAACAGGTGCTTGAACGAGTCGGGCAGAACCTCGGCAAGACTCCCGCGCCCTGCAACGAGCGACCGATCCTTCAGTACAGACGACAGGTACAGGCGATCCCGGGCACGGGTCAGCGCGACATAGAGGAGCCTTCGAGTTTCGTGCTTCTCGCGATCGCGTTCGGCTTCGTCTGTCTCCGAAACAAACGGGCCGACCGAAACCGACGGCAACCCGTCTTCTCCCTCGGCAACGACGCGGATCGGATCGGGAGGACCGCTGGCGCCCCGAGCCAGATTCACGACGAACACGATGGGAAACTCGAGCCCCTTGGACGCGTGAACGGTCATCAGGTTGACCGCGTCGAGCGCTTCGATGACGGCGTTTGATTCGTCGCCCGGCGTCAGCGAATCGATGTGGTCGGCGATGCGGGTGAACGTGGCGTAGCCGCGATTCTGGATGCGACGGATCAGGCCGCGCATCTTCTTCAGATTCTCCCAGGCTTGTTGCCGTCGGGGCCCTCGGAGCTCGAATGCGTAGGCCGTCGTCGAAAGCACGTGCTCGATGAGGTCCGCCGGCGGCACCCGGTCGACGCGCGCGAGCCATCCTCCGACATGGGCGCGAACATGATCGAGGACGCGACGATCTTCGGCGTCGAGCTCGGCGAATCGATCGGGACGCCCCGGATCGGTGACCGCCGCGGCGAGTTTCGGCCCCAACCGTGCAATGGCCGCGTCAGACAAACGGACGAATCGGGACCGCAGGAACGCGGCAGTGCGAAGATCGGACAAGGGATTCGCGAGGTATCGAATCAGCGCAGAGACATCCTTGATTTCGTCCGCGTCGAAGAAGCCGAGCCCCTTGTACACGTAAGCGGGAATCCCCCGCTCCTCGAGTGCCTGCTGGAATTCGCGGTGGCTGGTGCGCGATCGAAACAGGATCGCGACGTCTCCGGCGCGCGCCTGCCGCGCCACGCCAGTCTGACGATCGCGGATGCTCTCTTCGCGCAAGATCCTTTCGATTTCCCCGGCGACCGCAGCAGCACACCGTTCCGCATCGTCCTCGGCGGCAAGACCGAGCACCGGGCCACGGTGGTCCGCCGCGGCGTCAAGAGGAAAGCGATCGGTGTCGTCGTAGCGAAAATCATCCGGGCGTGAGCCGCCCTGGGCGATCTCGCCGAAGAGATCGTTGACGAACGACAGCAATTCCGGCAGCGCCCGGAAACTTCGCGTAATGGATCGCCGCGGGTTGCCGCCGGGCCGCAGCCCTTCTATGTACCTGCCGGCCTCCTGCAAGACGGCCACCTCGGCATCGCGAAAGCGATAAATCGACTGCTTCCGATCGCCGACGATGAAGATCGACGGGTCGGTCGGCAGGCCCAGTCCTTCTCCCCACGACTGGATCAGCAGCGACACCAGTTCCCACTGCGCACGGCTGGTATCCTGAAATTCATCGACGAGCACGTGGTGATAGCGCGACTCGAGCCGGAATCGTGATTGTGAGAATTCGTCCATCTGGCGAAGCAGCGCGAGCGCTCGTTCGAGGACGTCCGAGAAATCCAGAACCGATCGCTCTTCGAGCGTTTCGCGATATTGCTGCAGCGCAATGGCGAACATCTGCCTGATGCCTCGTGCGAGGACGACGTTCAGATCGCGCGTGAAGCCTGCCAGCACGCGCTCGATTTGGGGAGCCACCTGGAACACGGCCGTCCGGTGGAGCCTGCCGATATCGGCCGACGGATAGTCGCGGTCGCCCTTGTAGGGAGGAATGCCGCCGCTTCTTCGGGGCTTGCCTTCGACGGTGAGAAAGTGCGCGCCCGCGCGATCGAGCACGGCACGAATGTCGGCGTCTCCAGAACGATCGAGCTCAGCGAAACGCCGCAGATCCCGAACCAGCAGCTGATAGCGCGGATGGTCGATCGGACCCTGGTTGAGAAAGGCGGCCAGCCCTCCCGGTGCCGTTCTGAGCGCGTCGTGCAGGGCAGTTGCCGCGCGGCGGCACACGGTGGCGGCGGTGAGGTCGGAAGGCCCGCGGCTGAGAAACCGATTCAGCGCCGTCCACGCCACAAGACGACGATCCAGCAGCAGCGCGAGTCCCTGGCGCGCACGCGACACGCCGAGCTGCGCCAGCACGAGCGCGATGTCCGGCTCGTGCTTCGCTCGACTGGCGAAGATTCGCATCGACCGATCCAGTGCGTCCTCGATCAGGCGCGGCACTTCCGTCTCGTCTGCCATTTCGAAGCCCGGATCGAGATCGGCCTCGAGCGGGTATTCGCGCAGGAGCGAGAGACAGAACGCGTCGATCGTGCTGATCGCGATCTCGCCGAGCCGATCGCGAACGTCATTCCATCGTGCCCGGTCGAACTCCGACCGCGACGCCGCCGCCTTCAGCTCCCGGATGATGCGTTCGCGCATTTCGGCGGCCGCTTTCCGGGTAAACGTCATCGCGAGGATGTTGGCCGGATCGACGCCGGCCTTCAGCAGGTTGATGTAGCGCGACACGAGGACCGACGTCTTACCTGTGCCGGCCGAGGCTTCCAGGACAACGTTCTGCGCGGGATCAACGGCGAACGCTCGAGCACCTGAGTCCGCATCGGCGGGGGCCGGTGGTTGGGCGACGACGGCAGTCGCCGGCGGCTCGTCCGTCGCTCGGTCGAAGAGCGAGAGCTGCGCCGAGCCGGGCGTCGCGCGGGGGTCAGTCATCGCCAACGTAGTCCTTGCGGCAAACCGATGCGTAGGCACAGCGGGTGCAGAGGAACGGCTCTTCGGGGTCCGGCGGAAACTCGCCGCGCTCGATCGCGTCGATGGCAGACAGCATCCGCTCCTGTCCGGCGGTCACCGCTTCCTCCAGCGAGGACGAGGCGCCAAGCGCGACAAAGGCGTTCTTCTCGCGAAACGCAACATAGCCAGCGCTGGAGAGCTTCCACGATCGGCCGCGATATCCTTCCAGCGACTGCTGTGCGCACACGCCGTACACCGGGAGCTGAAGCGCCTTGGCAGGTTTCGGTGCTTTTCCCAACTTGTAGTCGATGATACGAATCGTTCCATCCGCCATCAGATCGATCCGATCAGCCTTGGCGCGAAGCCGCGCCGATCGCGTTCCATTCTCGGTACGAAATTGAAATGCGCCCTCCAGTTCATGCTCCAGCAGCCGCTCGACGACCTCTCCACCTTGTTCGATTTCAAAGGCGAACGCACGCTCAGCAAGGCCGGCCGCGGCGGCCGACCCCAGCAGATGCGTTCGCTCTAGCGCGCGGTCGGACTCCGGCAGCCGCGCCAGCTCGCGTTCGGCGATCACCTCGAACAACGCGACCGCCTCGTTGACGTTGCCGGTCGTAATCGTGCCGCGGCCCGAGGCCTGCCACTCGGTGAAGAAGCGCTCGAACACTTCGTGCAGGAATTGTCCCCGCTCCTGCGGCGTGAGACCGGACTCGTCGTTGCGTTCCTCGGGCAGGCGGAGGACGTGCGCGGCAAAATATTTGAACGGGCACTCCAGATACCGCTCCAGGCTGCTCACCGAATACGCGGCCGCCGAGCGCGCACCAGCGGTCCCGTGGTACGCCAGATCGGCCGCTGGCGAGCGCGAGCTTCTGAGCGTCAGCCATTCGAGCGGCACACCATCGAGCGCCGATGCCACGACTGGCGCCTCCGCGATCGCGTCGTGCAGGAACACGCGCCCGTCGTCGGGCGGCGGAAGGTGCTGCACTGGCAGGGCGGCGCGATCGATCTCTTCGAGGAATACCGACGCGGGCACGATCGCGTCGTCCTCGAGTGTGAGCGTGGAGATCGAAACGCGAACGCGCGGAAGCCTCAGGAGATCGTGAAATCGCGCGCGAGCCGCCGCAAGCCGGTCGGAATCGGAAGGCCAGCCAAGCTGGGACAGCAGTTGTGCGGGATAGAAGATGCTTCGACGGCTCCGGTCTGGCCAGTCCGCATCGACCAATCCGACGAGGCGCAGGTCGTCGATGTCGGCATACGCGGCAGCTGGCGCATCCAGCAGGAGTATGCCGCTCGAGCCTGTGCGCGGAGAGAACGTCTGACTCTCGACCCGCCGCCGCACCGTCGTCAGCAATTCGCCAAGTGGCATGGGGGCATCGTCATGCGCCTGATGCGCATCGCGAAGCGACTCGAGCACGCCAAGGACGGCAGCCCGGGCCCGAAGGAGCGCGTCAGAGCCGGGAACGTCACCGATCGGCAGCCGTTCATGCGCGGCGATGAATTGAAGAAGTGACGTCAACTGCGCTGACGCGGAATTGCCACTCCGAACCGGGCGAAGCTCGGCTGCGGCGCGCGCCGCTGCGGTCATGGCAGCCGCAGCGCGAGCCGACTTCGAGTCGCGTTCTCCTCGGTCATTGGATGGCGCGGCTGCCGCCAACGACTCCAACCGCTCCCATCCACCCGCGTACTTGAGATCCTTCAACCGCCCGTCCAGCGCGATGACGTCCGCGCGTTCGATCGCCGTGCCGTCAACGTCGAATGCCCAGTGTGGCGATGCGAGCAGTTCGACAATCGATGCACGGGTCGCTTCCGAAATCACGAACGAGAAGACAAGGTCGAGTGCGGCCGCAAATGGCTCGGCGGCAAGCGGCAGGTCATCGAACGCCTGATACGGGATCCGGGCGTCCGCGAATACCTGACGCGCGAGATACAGGTACGGCAGGGGACGCTGGAACAGAACCGCGGTGCGATCCAGGTGCGAGGGAGCGTCCCGTTTCAGCGAGCGAGCCATGTCGGCGAGTTCCTCTTCTCGGTCCCGACAGATGATCCAGCGGCGTCCCTCGCTCTCAGCTGTGGGCGCCGGGGCCGCGAGGACGGGAAGCGCGGCGGGCGTTCCAAACCGTTCCTCTTCGATTCCCGGGAGGACGTCGTGCAGGCGCTGGTGATAGCCCACCGCGAGCACGTTCTCCGTGGCGACTATGTCAAGGCGTTCGAGCCGCGGCAGCCGCGCCAGCAGATCGTAGTCAGCGAGCCAGAGCCCCAGGCGATCGGCGGCCTGATCCATCACCGTCACGATGACGCGCTGATACGTGGCCGGCGCGTCTGATCCGTCGGCGCCGCTCATCAACAGTTGCCGGAGTCCATGCTCGTCGACACCAGCGGCGGATGCCATCCGCTGTTCGAAGATCGTGAACGCTCTCGCGAGAAATCGCGTCAGCCGCAGAAGGCGATCGGCTCCGCGATCTGTATCTGCGCTTGGCTCGAGGCTGCCCGTGACAAGGCGCTCGAATGCCTCGACCGTTCGATCGCGCCGGCGCAGTTCGTCATAGAACGACAACATTTGCACCAGCAGACCGGGACGCAGACGAAATGGCGCAGCCGTGCCGTCGGCTGACGCGTCGAGCGCGGAACGCCGGAAAATCACCTCACGCTCGTAATCGGTCAATCGACCCGGTGCGTTCGGCACGCGCGCGTGCAGCCGATCGTAGAACTCGTCGCGAGTCACGAGATCCGGCAGCATCACGGTGGTCGCATCGCCGGTGAGGCGCTGCCACTCGAGCGTGTCACGCAACACTTCGGCGGCACTCCGCGTCGGCACGATGATCGCCATCGTACGCGCGTCCGCCGTATCAAGGCAGTGCCCGATGAAGGCCTGCAGGCCTTGCAGGTCTGGCACCCGCACCAGGCGGGTGATCCGTGGCGTGATCACCGGTTTGAAGGTGGTGTCGTCAGCCGATCGAGTTCGTCGCCCGCGTTCTGAAACATCAGAAGCGCGCCGGCAGCCGCCGACGACGCTTCCCACGCAAGCGACATGTCTCCTGATAATACCGCGGTACGGCGCGACGAGGCGGCCCGCTTGGCCATTTGAAACGCTGATATGTACAAGGCGTGCACCGGCTGGAGTTCAACCGGCGGCGTGATCGCCACCAGCTGCTGCCGCGCCATCACGAATCGCTGCTCGAGGCGAGGCAGGAGTCTGGGCTCCGGTCCGGCAAGCTGGCGGATGTTTTCGAGCAGCACGGTCGACGCGCGCATTTCCCCAAGCGCGCTCGCAATCGCGGAACGATAGGATTTGAATGAGTCCAGGCGGATGATCCACGCGTCGTGCGCCAGCCGCGTCCGCCGCGCCGCGTCGAGCCGGAGATCGAGCGCCTGCAGCAGCGCCGTCGTTTCCTGCGGCCGCCGGCGGCCGAGTCGGTCGTCGGCCTTCAGAACCGATTGCACGAGCGTCTGCACTCCGGCGACGTCTCCTTTGCTCGCTCGAGCGGTAGCTGACGCGAGCGCCCAGGTCGACAGATCGGTATACGACTTGTTGATTCGAAGTTCAGTCGCCAGATCGGAAGACGCGCGAAGCCGCAGCGCCGCCGCCCATCCTCCGGCCCGCGCCGGCTCGCGCAGAGCCGACGCCACCGCGTCGAGCAAAGAAATGCGCTCGGTCGGTTCGGGTGTGGCCGCAGCCGCCGCCAGCGCCTGCTCCATCGTCTCGCGAAAGCCTGGCGTCGGGAGGAGTTCCTCCGGAGGGGCAACGCTGACGTTGGCGACCAGGCTGACGTCGAAGCTCGATTGGCCCGCAGCGACGCGCAGCTCCGAGATGACTTCGTCCAGCATGCCGACGAGCTGGGACACGTCTGCCGCCCGGTATCCGAAATTCTGACTGGGCCACCGTGCAAGGTTGCCTCGTGCTTCGACAGCCATCGACAGCCGTCTCGCCGGATCACTGGTCAACGAGATCTGGTTGAGCGCCTCCGTCACCCGCGCGCTCAACATCGCAAAGTCGCTTTCGCCGCGCGTCTCGCCGTAGCGCTTGGCTCGGACCGCGTCGGAGTACCGGTCGGTCCGGTCCCAGTCGACCGAGTTGTCCGGGATGCTGATCAGCTGGAGGTTGGGAGTGGCCGCAGGCTCACCGACGGGAATCGATAGCACGACCCGGTCCGCGACGCGGGCGAACTCCCCGTAACTGACGATGGACGTGCCGTCGCGAAGGAACAGCCGATAGAGAATCGAATCCGCCGCGTCGGCCGGCCGCGCAAAAGCCGCCACCACGAGCAGCAGAACGGCCGCCCACACCCAGAAAGGAGGCTGGCACTTTCCCGGGAAAGTGCCAGCCTCCTTTTTTGAGCTGGACATGCGGTAGGTCATTGCAGAATCACAGGTTAGTGTTCGATCGAATCGGTCGTCAAGCGCGACGAACGACGATACCCAATCCGCGTGTGGAAAACGTGTGGAAGGACCGTGGATCTGTTGTGGAAGCTCGGACAGTCACAACTTTTTTCAGCCAATTCTCATTCAAATCCGCAGGGGTGCACACTGTTGATGCGCCTTCGATGGTCCTTTCGCTTGATCGTCGTCGTGACGACGCTACACTACAACGCGCTGTTCGCCTTCAACTGACAATTCATCGACGACATCGCCTGTGAACGTGCATCGCTTCGAAGAAGTCATCAACGGTCGCGAATTCAAGATCGAAGTGTCTGCCGTGGCGCCCGACAAGTGGCGCGCGCAAATTGCCCGCGTCCCTGGTGGAAGCGCCGCGACGATGCCGTTCTACGGAAAGACCCCGCACGAGGCCGCCGGACAACTCAGTCGGTGGCTGTCGCTCGCACACGGAACTTCCAGGCCTCAGCTATAGTTACAGCCATGCGCCCATCGATCGTGGGGGCGACGCTGATTCTGACGGTGTCGGCGAGCCCAGGGTTGGCTGCGTGTGCCATCGCGTCGCAAACGACGCAAGAAGTCACCACTGTCAAGACGGCTCAGGCGGGTAGTGCCACATCCGCTGGCCTGCCGCGCGTGCGCCTCGTGGCGACCGGGGGCACGATTTCCAATCGGAGCGGCGGACGCCTGACCGCCGAAGAGCTCGTCGCGTCGATGCCCGGCGTCGAACGCTACGTCCGCCCCGAGTTCGAGCAGTTCGCCAATGTGGCGAGCGGATCGCTGACGCTCAAACAATGGGTGGGTCTCGCAAAACGCATCAACGAAATCTTCACCGAGGAGCCCGACGTCGCCGGCATCGTCGTCACCAGCGGCACGGATACGCTGGAGGAGACCGCGTATTTCCTGGATCTGACGATTCGCTCTGAGAAGCCCGTGGTGATCGTCGGCTCCATGCGGAACCCGAGCACGCTTGGCTATGAAGGCGCCGCGAACCTGCTCGAGGGTTACCGCGTCGCGGCTGATCCCCGGTCGAAGGGCAAAGGCGTTCTGGTCGTCCTCAACGACGAGATCAACTCGGCCCGCGATGTCACCAAGACCGATGCCCATAGGCTCGATACGTTCCAGTCGCGAACCTACGGAATCCTTGGCGTCGTCGATTCAGATCGAATCGTGTATTACCGCGACGTGGTCAAGCGCCACGCCGGAACCAACGAGTTCGACGTCTCGACGATCGAGGAACTCCCGCGGGTCGACGTCGTCATGACCTATCAGGGAGCGACCGGTGACATCATCAAAGCGATCGTCGATCAGGGCGCGAAGGGCATCGTCATCGCGGCAGCGGGTGCGGGAGCGATGAGTGGAACGCAGGACGACGGCATCCGTTACGCCGTCGAAAAAGGCGTGTTCGTCGTCATTACCACCCGAACTGGCGGCGGTCGGATTCCGGCTCGCGGCACCACCAACGCACGTTTTCAAATCCAGGGCGAGGACCTGGCTCCCGTCAAGGCGCGGATCCTGCTGATGCTCGCGCTGACCAGGACGCACGACGGCACAGACATACAACGGATGTTCAGCGAATACTAATCGAATGCTGCATGCTGAATGTTGAATGCTGAATGAAGCTGTTCAGCGCGCTTCTGCTCGTCGGGCTGCTGGCTGTTGCGACGATCCGGGAGGCACCGCCGGAGCTCAAATCAGGGCTGGATCCGGCTAGCTTCGATTCGTCGGTCCGTCCGCAGGATGATCTGTATCGATTCGTCAATGGACGCTGGCTCGCGACGACGGAAATCCCAGCCGATCGCGTCGTCTACGGCGCGTTCACGGAACTGACGGAGCAAGCGGAAGCAGACCTTCGCGCCATCATCGAAGAGACCGCTGCCAGTCGTCCGCGACGCGGATCCGCGAAGCAGCAGATCGCGGACCTGTATGCCAGCGTGATGAACGAGGCGCAGGTTGACGCGCTCGGCGCGACGCCGCTCGCGCCCGTGCTCTCGCGGATCGCCGGCGTCACATCAACCAGCGAGCTCGCGGCGGCGGCCGGCTATCTCGGTTTCCTCGGCACCGGTGGCCCGTTCGCGACGACCGTCGTCACCGACGCAGCCGACGTGAACCGGCTGATCGTGCAGGTCACGCAGGGCGGAACGCTCCTCCCGACACGCGACTCCTATCTGAGCGACGAGCCACGATTCGTCACGATCCGTACAAAGTACACGGCGTATCTGACGACGATCTTCGGTCTCGCCGGCGCGGCTGATTCCGCACGCGACGCGCAGCGCGTTCTTGAAATCGAGACGGCGCTAGCCCGATGCCAGCTGTCGCCAACCGACAGCCGCGAGGCCGCGAGGGTCCCCCAGGTCCTCACGTTGCGTGAACTGACATCCAAATTGCCCGGCTTCGACTGGAAAGCCTGGGCGCGGCCGCAGGGCGTCGACCAAGCTGCGGCGGTTGCGCTGCTCCAGCCGGCGTTCTTTGTGCAATTCACCGCGCTCGTTCCGGCGTTGCCGCTCGAGGACTGGAAGGCATGGCTGGCGGCTCGATACCTCACGGCGATGGCACCCTATCTGAGCCGGCCGTTCGTCGATGCGCGATTCGACTTCTTCGGTCGCGAATTGACCGGCCAATCGGAGCCTCGCGTCCGTTGGAAAGTTGGCGTCGCGCTGGTCAACTCCATGCTTGGCGACGCGCTTGGGCGACTCTATGTCGAGAAACACCTTCCCCCTCAGGCCCGCGCGCGGGTCGAGACGATGGTCGCGACGCTGCTGAAAGCTGATCGGCAGTCGGTCGACGAGGCAGCCTGGCTCGCGCAATCCACCAGGAACGAGGCGGCCGCGAAGCTCTCGCGCCTGACGGCGCGGATCGGGTCTCCCGATCGGTGGCGCGACTACTCCGGTCTCGAGATCAAAGCCGACGATCTTGCCGGCAATGTCCAGCGCGCACGCAGGTTCGACAGCGACTATCGGATGACACGTGTGTCGGCGGCGATGCCTGGTGAGTGGCTCACCACGACGCCGCAAACCGTCAACGCCTACTACAATCCGGCGCTGAACGAAATCGTGCTTCCCGCGGCAATGCTTCAGCCGCCGCTGTTCGATCTCGGCGCCGACGACGCCGTCAACTACGGTGCGCTGGGCGCGACGATTGGCCACGAGCTGGCACACGCACTCGACGAGCGCGGTCGTCGATACGACTCGCGCGGAGAAGTACGACGATGGTGGACCGCAGCGGACGAGCGGGCGTACGCCGCCCGCGTGAGTCAGCTGGTTGGCCAGTTCGGCGCGTACGAGCCGCTGGCGAACCTGCCGGTGAACGGAGAACTGACGCTGGGTGAGAATGCCGGGGACCTCGCAGGCCTGTCTTTGGCTCTGCGCGCCTATCGATTGGCGCTTGGCGGTCGTCCGGCGCCAGTGATTGACGGACTGCCGGGCGAACAGCGGTTCTTCTTCGCGTGGGCACGGATGTGGCGCATGAAAGTTCGGCCTGACTATCTCCGCGAGTGGGTGCTCACGTTTCCGTACGCGCCATACGAGTATCGGGCGAATGGGGCGGTCAGGAATCTCTCAGCGTTTCACGATGCGTTCGGCGTCAAGACGAACGACAAGTTGTTTCGGAGCCCTGCGGAGCGCGTCACGATTTGGTAGGGGCGGTCAGCATTTCTTACTTTGCGCTGGGGCCCCACCCCCAGCGCCGACTGATCGGGGCGAGCGGCGGCGGATTGGTGTCAGGCAGTGAATCGTGAACGCGCAGGCAGGATCCGAGCCATCGCGTTCACGATTCACTGCCTGACACCTAGTTCGGGCGCGTCAGCAGTCCGCGTGCTCTGAGCCAGTTCATCAACAATGCAGGCCACGCGCTGAGCGCTGGATCGTTCAACGCCATGCCGACGCCATGCGGACCGTTTTCGAAGAGGTGCATCTCCACCGGTACCTTGGCTTTTCTCAGCGCCAGGTAGAACCGAACACTGTTTTCCACTGGAACGCCGTTGTCGTTGGTGGTGTGGAAGATGAACGTCGGCGGCGTCTGCGCCGTGACTTGAAGATCGTTGGATAGATTCTCAATCAGCTTGGGATCGGGGTTCTCGCCGAGAAGCATCCTCACCGAGCCGGCGTGGGCCACGGCCGGATCGAACGAGATCACCGGGTAGCCAAGGATCATGAAGTCAGGCCGGCTGCTGACGCGCTCGATGGGATCGGCGGAGTCCGGCTTTCCTGCGTCGAAATGTGTGCCCGCGGTTGACGTCAGGTGGCCGCCCGCGGAGAACCCCATCATGCCGATGCGATCGGGCAGGATGGTGAATTCGGCGGCACGCGCACGGACGGTGCGGATCGCGCGCTGCGCGTCGCCGAGCTCGATCGGATGGCGGTATCGGGGTCCGAGCCGGTATCGCAGCACGAACGCGGTGATGCCCATCGCGTTGAACCAGTAGGCTTCTTGACGGCCTTCGTGCTCGGTCGCGAGGTTCGCGTAGCCGCCGCCGGGCGCAACGATGATTGCGGTTCCGCTGCTTCCGCGCGGCGCGCGGTAAACGGTGATTGACGGCTTGTCGGCATCGGCCTGCCCGAGCGCTCCCGGCGCGCCGTTTTCCCAGAGCATGATCTCCTGCGGTGACGGCGGGGGCGGCGCCGGACGCGCGGTTTGTGCGGGTCCTGCGTTCTGGGGTGAACCCGCCAGTGCGGCGGCGGTGAATGCCGCCAATAGGAGCGGCACAGTGATCATGTGTTTCATTCTCTGTCTCCGATGCCGGATCTTCCGGCTAAAGCCGGAAGCCACAAGATCGAAATTTGTGGCGTCCGCCTTCAGGCGGAAGTTCAAGGGCTACCGTC